>Ga0207705_10004206_pt1 | contig 10919 bp, 11 predicted proteins | sample KBSC13metaG_FD_184314 | JGI IMG/M metagenome (GOLD analysis project Ga0207705, IMG submission 184314) | Corn rhizosphere microbial communities from Kellogg Biological Station, Michigan, USA - KBS C1-3 metaG (SPAdes) (version 2) | ecosystem: Host-associated > Plants > Roots > Rhizosphere > Soil ...
GAGCACAGTTCGTAGACAGCACCAAGCTGCAGGCAGTATTCCTGAACACCGGCCAGGTGTACTTCGGCAACATCACATCGCTGAACAACAGCTACTTTGTGCTCAACGACATCTACTACCTGCAGTCATCGAACGGCAGCAGCACCACCACAAGCAGCTCTACCAGCAACAACAACCTTTCTCTGGTAAAGCTTGGCTGTGAGCTGCATGCGCCATACGACCAAATGGTCATCAATGCCAACGAAGTAACCTTCTGGGAAAATCTGCAGAGCGACGGCCAGGTAGCCAAAGCCATCGACCAGTACAAGCAGCAGAACCCAAACGGCCAGAAGTGTAGCTCTACCAACTCTTCGTCGAGCACAAGTTCAAGCAACCTGCAAAACCAGGGCAACACAAACAACAACTCTAGCACCAGTAAGCCGTAGTCCTTTAGGGCCAAGCAAAACCACCGGTAACCCACCGGTGGTTTTTTATACACGCCCGGTGGGTTAATGCATCCAGCAGGCCAGCAGATATGGCACGTGGCACAACCTATTCCTTGTGATGGATCGGCAGCTTTACGTGCTACTACTTAGTAGCACGTTTCAACAACCAGCGAAGGCCAAACGATAGCGCCGTGACGGCAAGCGACAACACCGTTGCCAACAAGCTCCACCCGGCAAGGTCGGGCGACCACGTAGGGCTCAAGAAGTCAAACTTGTACATACCGTCGGGGATCGTCGGCAGCTTTACACCGTGCTGATCTATGTACGTCTGTACACAGCTGATACGGTAGCTGCCGGAAAAACCATTGGGGATGGTTTGCTCACAATAATGCTGGGCGTCGTTATAAATCCGCGAGTTTTCGGCACTGGCAGCGTCACCCGCAGCCTGCACCGCCCGGTCGTAGGTATATTGCAACTGAATGGGCGGATAGGGCGAATTTGGCCCGGCCGACAAGTCGGTGTTCATGTGGGCAGACACGTACACCTGCAGCGTTTGCAGCGCCTCCGTTACGCCTGAACCATTTTTGTCGGCCGCGTACACGGCGTCGCGCAGTTTGGCCATCTGCAAATTGTTTGCCCGCAACGAGAAGACGCACACCGTTCCCGTCAAGGCAGCCGCAGCCAAAAAATACCAGGGGCTGACTGCCCGCACCCGCTTCCATAGCTGATAGAGCTGACGCTTGTCTGGTTCCATATACAACGATTATACGGTGCTTTGCTAAAAACCGTACCACTTGGGATGCTACACTACATATATGCATATATTCTTCTCTGGCATCGGGGGCACCGCCATTGGGCCGCTGGCGCTGATTGCTAAGCAGGCCGGCTATGAAATCTCGGGGTCAGACAAGCAGGACTCGCAGTATATTCACTATCTGCAAAAGCACGGCATAGCCGACATCCACATTGGCCAAAGCTACGAACAGATTGCTGCCGTGCACGGCAAAAAACCAATCGACTGGCTTGTCTACACCTCCGCGCTGCCCATGGAACAACCCGATGCGCCAGAGCTACGTTTTTGCCGCGAGCAAGGCATCAAAACCAGCAAGCGCGATGAGCTTTTGAATCAGATCATCGAAGACAAGCAATTAAAGCTCATCGCCATAGCCGGCACACACGGCAAAACCACCACCACCGCCATGGCCATCTGGCTATTCAAACAGCTGGGCTTACCCATCAGCTATTCTGTCGGCGCCAAAATTAGCTTTGGCGAGATGGGAGAGTACGATCCTGCAGCGAAGTACTTTATATACGAAGCAGACGAGTTCGACCGCAACTTCCTGAGCTTCCGCCCGCACATGGCGCTCATTGCCGGAATAGACTGGGATCATCCCGATATCTACCCGACGCGCGAGGAATACAACCAGGCATTCCGCGAGTTTTTGGAGCAAAGCGACCAGGCGACCATCTGGAACGACGACGCCGACACACTTGGCCTGGAAGATCTGGCGGCCAGCACGTCACCGGTATATATCCCCCTCGGCAAGGACGACCCCGCTATCAGCGAACGGCTTACCCTGCCCGGCCTGGTCAACCGCCAGGATGCCTGGCTGGTAGCCCATGCCGTGCATCACCTTACCAAGCGCCCCTTCAACGAACTGGTAGCACACCTGAATGCCTTTCCTGGAGTGTCTCGCCGCTTCGAACAACTCATCCCTAACCTGTACACCGACTATGCCCATACACCCGGCAAAATCCAAGGCGCATTGCAGCTGGCGCACGAAGTAGCCGGCAACGACGTGGTGGTAGTGTACGAAGGCCTGCACAACACCCGCCAGCACTTCATAAAGGACGACCTGCGGCACCTGTTTGATAGCGTCAAACACCTGTACATCGTGCCCAGCTACCTAGCGCGGGAAGACAAAGACCTGCCGCTATTATCACCGGCAGATTTGCAGGAACTTCTGAGTGACGAAGCCAAGAGCACCGCAGCCGCCATGGACAAAGCGTTGGCAGCCAGCATCCGCCAACACCTTCAAGACGGCGACCTAGTGTTGTGCCTTACGGCTGGCGGCGGCCACAGCCTAGACGAATGGCTCCGCCAGCAGTTTGCCGCATGAAAAAGCTATATTTTGCCGGATCTATCACCGGCGGCCGTGCCGATGCGGCACTCTACCAACAAATCATGCACTACGCAGCTTCTCTGGGGTGGACAATCCTAACAGAGCACATCAGCAGCACAGAGCTATCGGATAAAGGCGAAGATTATACCGTGCAGTACATATATGAGCGCGATATGTCCTGGATTGATGAGGCCGATGTCATCATCGCAGAGCTTACCACTCCAAGCCTGGGTGTTGGCTATGAAGTTGCAAAGGCCGAAACGCTCGGTAAGCCGATCTTGCGGCTTTTCCGTCCCTCCTCGGGGCGCCGGTTGTCGGCCATGGTATCCGGGATGCCGGGCATCATCATTGCCGAATACGACGACGTTCCCGGCATGCAAGCGCACGTTGCCGCATTCCTCAAAATGCACGTTTAGCGGTTGTCGCCTGCACCACGTTGCACGTTGCGCGCCTTGCGGTCGGCCAGCTTCTGCACGTTGGCCTGCATAATGTCGTCAAACGACAATCCCAGCTCTTTGGCTGCCATAGCGATATACCACACCACATCGCCCAGCTCTTTCCCCAGATCCGCCCTATCCTCAGGGGTTACCAATCCCTCGCGATAAGCTACAATTTTCTTCCACTTTTCCAACACTTCACCTGCTTCGCCGGATATGCCCATCATAAAAATAGTCAGGTTCATCAGCGGGTCAGGATGATTAATCGCTGTGCTGGGTGCTATTTTTTGGTATTCGTCGAATGTCATGTCTCTATCTCCCCTCGTTCATTTATGTGCACCGCGCCCTGGCGCAGTACTTCCAGCACATCGTCCACGACGCGCACTACCGTAGATGGTGCACGGCCGGACAAGTCGCCAGCATCCGCGTAAAAGTCTATCGAATCGTTAAAGTACGCTTTGGCTTCGGCAATAGTAGTGGCGGGCGGTTCGCCCGGTTGATTGGCACTGCTGGTAATGAGCGGGCCTGTTTGGCCGAGCAAATCCAGCAACCATTCATCGGCAGGAATGCGCACTGCCAGGCTTTGCGCTCCCTGATGCAGATAGGCCAAGGCATCGTCGGCGCATGGAATGATTACGCTCACAGCACCCGGCCAAAACCTCGCAACGGGCGTCAGGTACCGTTGTTTCAGCCCCAGCGCCACCAATTGTTCAATGCTTGCGGCAATCAGCGTGCCGGGCTTGTGTTCACGGTGTTTTAGCGCATACATACGCTGCGCCGCCTGGTGATCGTCGGCGCGCGCCATTATTCCATAGATAGTGTCCGATGCCAGCACGCCAACAGCGCCAGGGCGGCGCAAAGCATCAGCGATCTGTTCATTCGTCATGTTCATAGGGGTAGTATACCCTAAAAAATACTAATAGCGTTGCTACGCAAGTAGGCGTATACCATCAAGGCGCCTAGACCTAAAACGATCACCACCGTCGCAAAGATTAGCACGCCCAGTCCATTACCGTGCGGCTTCGGTGCGGTTTGATGCACCGGCATCTTGGCGGTATGTTCGGCCGGAGCAGGTGCATCTTCCGTTTGCTTGGGGGGTTCTGCCATTTTTGGCGGCGCCACTATATCCATAGCCGGTGCTGGCTGAGCAGGCTTGGGCGATGCCGTTTGGTCGGATGGGTGTGCATGTGATGAATCCATAGTACTTATGTAAAATTGTACCATGGTTGTTACGGCAGTTCGACAAGCCCATGATGCCTGCGCACCATGCCCTCGCCTGCCATGGCGGCAAGCACTACAGATGACCGCTCGTCAGATAAAAGCGTTATGAGTGCCGTTTCGTCAAGCGGACCCCCGGCCAGTGCGCGCAGCGCTTTGCCGCGCAGCTGCCGCACCGAACCAGCAAACTTGGACTGCCTGGCGTACGATACACTAGCCCGGGATTTGTTACCCACCGTTTGTTTCAGATGAGTACCATAATCCATCAGTGCCCAATAAAACGTACGGGCCGAACCCTCGGCTTGCAGCGAAGCAGCCACCAGCGCCACGATATCCTTGTCGGCAACGCTCGTTTGATCATGAAAAAAGTGATGGATATATACGGTGCGGATGTTTGTTTCCACAAATGGCACCGGCTCGTTATATGCATAAGCCATGACTGCACCGGCAGTATTGGCACCTATGCCCGGTAGCCTTACTAGCGCTTGTTGCGTGTGCGGCAGTACGCCGCCGAATTCCTGAACCACCATCTGTGCCGCCTGCCACAAATATTTTGCCCGGCGGTTATATCCTAACCCCTGCCACGCAACCAGCACAGCGCCAAGCGGCGCGGCGGCCAACGTCTGTACCGTTGGAAACTCCCGGATAAATGCTTCATACTTCGGCAATACCCGCGGCACTTGCGTCTGTTGCAGCATTATCTCTGACACCAGTATTTTGTATGGATCAAACGAACCATCGACCTCCGGCAGCCGCCACGGCAAATCGTGCCGGCCGGAAGCCTGATAATAGCTCATCAGTGTTTGTATAAAGTCTTCGATCTGCATGTCCGTACACCAACGGTAATATATTTATCGTAGCCCAGCAAGCCACGGCATTGTCATGGTATAATTTAGCAGCGAAACGAATGAGGGATTGATCATGATCACCCTCAACCTACGTGCTACCTCCTCAAGTTAGTGTATTATATATACAAATACCATGGTGAGCTATGCGTGGCTACTTATAAAACGTATAGCCGTGCTGATACCTGGCGCGCTGGTCGCCTACATTTCCGCACGAGCTATCTTTCCGTATTTCGACAAGCGGCTCCCGCTGGCCATTGCCATCTTCGCCACCTACGTCTTGGGTGCATATATCCTTATCCCCGTCATCGCCCGTGGCTGGCGGGTAGTAGTGCCCGCCAAGCATGCGCCGGTGTACTGCGTTACGCCGGACGGCTATGCCTCCGACCCGATCAATATTGCCATCATCGGCTCGCGCCGACAGCTTGTCGAGGCCATGGAAAAAGCTGGCTGGCATGTGGCCGATCCCTACAGCATCCGCAATGCCATCTTTGGGCTGGTGGCCATTCTGCTGCGCAAGGCATACCACGGCGCACCCATGAGCGCCCTGTTTCTGTTTGGCCGCAAGCAAGATATCGGCTTTGAAAAACAGCTGACCCAGCACGGCCGCGGCCATCGCCATCATGTACGCTTTTGGGCCACCACCTACGACCAAGACAAACCACTAAGCACCCGCACCATCCACTGGGAAGACCGCAAGGTACGGCTGATAGCCGAAGATCTGCTATGGGTAGGCGCCGCTTCGCGTGACATCGGCATAGCCATTGCCAGCCAAAGCCTGCAATTTACCCACGCCGTAGCACCCGACACCAACAGCGAGCGCGAGCTGATCGCGGGCGAACTGACTAGTCAAGGCTTAGCCGAGCCCGTCACTACGCTGCGTCTCAACAAGCCCTATCAGCTGGTAAACTTCGCCTGGAGTCGCAGCCTGCAGAGCGACGGCAAGATGACTGTGCTACGGCTCAAGAAATAGCTGTTCGCCTATACCAGATTATTGTCAGCACATGGTATCTGGCAAATATATTTTAACCATAAGCGTGACAACTTGGCATAAGTGTGTTGACTGGTCTCTACGATAAACCTACATTAGAAGTACATGAGCGTACACAATAGCCGGCCCAAGCCTCACGCTCTCTTCATAAATTTTTCAGAAGAGGAGCTCGCCGCATTGCATGTCGAGAAGCTGTTCGCCCACCATAGGGCTATACCTGATCACGCACTGCATGATGTGAACCAAGGAGAATTCGAGGTCGCTGTTATGGCGGAGGCTGAAATCGTGAATTGAGCCAACATCTTTATATCGTTTCGCTAGGAGGGAATGAGTTCCCGCCGCGGTTCTATAAAAATGATAGCTATAAGACTGAGGTGGAACGATATTTAGAAGGATCGGCGGCAACGGAGCTGTATGTTGATGACGGCCTCCCGGCGGAGATTCGAGACGCCGCCATCTCAACGCTTTTGCCCATTTTTACCCTAGAGCCTAAACATCCGGTTCTAGCCAATGGCCGCACGTTCTTAATGGACCATGGACGGCCGGTTCAGCAAATCCCCACCAATTTCGCGTCATGGCTACCGGTCGTATCAGACGTTGACGGCAGGATCTTAGCAGGATATTTCGAGCGTGTAGAGGGACGCCCAAGCGAGCAATGGTATTTGCCTCCCCAGATAGAGGGCAAAGCACTGCACCGCTGGCTAGACATCTTGCTAAAACGATGGTCACTCAAGGAGCCAGAAAATTTTCCTCGTATCAGCGACTGGAAAGCAGACTTACGGTGGCAGTCACCTAAGGAAAGAGAATTGACAGCAGCCATGGCGGCCGAACAAGAGACATTTGAGATAGCCCGCATGGCTCATGAAAAGACTATAAGTGAACTCGCTGATCAATTGGTCGCTGCACAAGCACTCGCCGACACCGATCATAGAGTCCTCTTGACGGCTCAAGGTGATACGCTTAAGGATAAAGCTGCACAGACATTAAGGCAGTCCGGCTTTACCGTTACCGACCAGGACGAGCACAACGAGAGAGGCGATAAACTGGAAGACTTGCGTATTGAGATCTTAGGCGATAATCCGTGGGTCAGTCTCATCGAAGTCCGTGGTTACAAAAACGGTGCTCAGCAAAGCGATCTGCTGCGCATAGGGCGTTTCATCAGCAGGTATCAGCAAGAAAACGGCGGCAAGGCGCCGGAGGCCGCATGGTACGTAAACCATAGTTTTCAAGATGGCCCCAGTAAACGCGCCATGGCGTTAGCAGCAAACCCCAAGGAGGTGCAAGCATTCGCCGAATCATACAACGGCCTGGTTATAGACACTACGGCACTCTTCAAGCTAAGGGTAGCGTTTGAAGAGAAGAGACTAGGTGCCGAGCAGATACGGACACAGCTCATGCAGCAGACGGGTTATTTCAAGCCAGCCTTTTAAGCCGCGTTGACCTACTTGGCCGCCTGTGCCCAGATCATTACTCCAACGTATGCCATAGGGAGTTCCGTTCAAGACCTTTGGCGCAATGACTGACCCCTGTCCGTCGGCTATCCGCTGAACCGCAAGCATATCCTATTTCATGCTGTATCTTACAGCCCGCCGTAGCCGCTGGAGAGGTTGGTGGAGACTAGGACATCGGGGCGGAAGTAGCTGGAAATTTTTTGGGGAGTGCCGCCGGAAGCGGGCATGATGTCCAGCTCGCTGTTGCCCTTTTGTACCAGCACGTAGCTGTCGGTATACCAGCCGTACACGCCATAGTCGCTTTGGGTGGCTATTTGGTTGCCGTTGGCACCGCTTGCGTCACCCACAAACAGGGTGTTTTTGCCGTCTAGTACCGCGCCCCACAGGCTAGCGCTGCCGGACGGCGACAGCAGGTAGTTTACATGCGCTTGCTGGGCTGCGCCGAAGCTGGCACTGGTAATGGTGTTGCTTTGCGATACGGTGTTGTTTTGGTACTGATAGGTGTAGAACACGGGCGACTGCGAGCCGATGGCTGTTTCTATATTCACGGTTTGCGGCGACGGCATCAGCGCGGTTGCGTAGGCATAGGTGGTACCGCTGGGGATGCTAATGTCGCGCAGATCGGTTTTGTTAGTGCCGTCTACATTGGCGCTCATCATGGAAATCTTTTGGCCGCCCAGATTGTTAGGCGCGTAGTTGCTGTTGTAATCGGTCCAGCCAAAGCCGTACACCACGCGGTCGCTGACGATTTGTGCGTAGCCGAAATAGCTATATATGTACGACGCCTGCGTGCCGGCTGCCGTGGTTTGGTCGATGGTTGCTACCTGGCCGGTGTCGGCATTGTAGCTGCGCAGCAGGTTGCCGCCCGGCTGCCAGGCATTGCTGGCGTACAGGTCGGCCCGGTACACGAAGGTGTGGTTGCTCCAGCCTACCATGGTGTAGTCGGCGGTAGTGGTATCCATGACGGTGGTTTTGCTGGTGGCGGTGTTGATGAGGAACAGCTTGGCGTGGTCGCCGCCGTCGCGGCGGCTCAGCAGTGCCAAATATTTCCAGTCGCGCGAGGCCAGCAAGATGGTGTACGTAGAATCCTCACTGCCGGTGCCGGCTAGTACGGTGGCGCGGTTGCTGCCGTCGAGGTTGGTGGATACTACATCTATATGGCCGCTTTGGTTGGATAGGAAGTACACCTGGCCAGCGGGCACTAGGTTGAAGGTGTTGGCGGCCACGGCTTGGTCGGTCACCTGGATCTGTGCAGACGCCTCGTTGTAGCCGCTGGCGGTGATGGTAGCACCCTGGGTTGCGGTCGTGGTGGGGAGCACGATGGTGGCCTTGCCGTTAGCATCGGTAGTGGCCGACGTGTCCAGCACCTTCACGGTAGCGTTGGCCACGGCTTTGCCGGTAATCTTGTTGGTGACCATCACCGGCACCTGGCGCCCCGTGGCGTCCAGCTGCATGGTGGTGCTGTTTTGCCCGGTCTTTATACCTACGAACACATCCATAGACATGCCTTGATAATATTTCATGGTTATTTGCACCACGCGCTTGCCTACGCGCGCGGTGAAGTCGGCCTTGCCGTTGCTGCCGGTGTGTTGGGTAACGCCGTCGAGTGTAACGGTGGCGCCGCTGACGGGCGTGTTGGTTTTGCTATCGACAACACTCACAGTAAAGGGGCGTTTCAAGAATAGCACCAGGATGGGGTAGCGCGACATTGGCACAGCCAGTGCAGCAGCAGCCAGCAGCACAACCACCAGCGGTGCAATCCAGGCAAACCAGCGCCAAAAATGGCGGCGGTGACCGCTGCCTACCTTAGCTGCGGCGGGCGGCTGGGCGGCGTCGTTTTTGCTATCGCCATCTGCACCTTCGCTGGATTCTACGGGGTTGTCGGCCTCGTTGGTGTCTCCGTCTTCATGGGGCGCAGCAGTTTCGGAGGCTGCGGCGGGCGGCTCCGGCATTTTAGCCGCCTCGTGGTGCGGCGCTACTACGCTGCCGGCGGTAGGTAACAGCTCGTCGGGCACCGGCGGTGCGCTAGAAGCAGTACGTTTTACATCTATGCGATCGCCATGTGGTGTTTCCATACCCTCTTACCCATTATGCTTACATGTATTTTGTATTGTACGGCGTTATGCGCGGCTTTTCCATACACAGGCGCACATTGCCATGCAGGGCACCGGCGCGGTATGATGCAAATAACGCATATGGCTCAAACAAAAACTCCCCGCAGACGGATCAGGCTTCTTGTCCTATCTTTATGCCTGCTGCTGGTTGGCGGTCTGGCGGTGGGCGGCAGCTATGCGGCGCGCATTATTATGGACAACTACACGCTGTCACACGCCGACCCAGCTATGGCGGCATTGGCCGACGAAGCAGGCATGAGCCGCGCCGGCAAGTTGGTATTTTTGCGGGCGCATCCGCAGCTGGTTAGCGACAGCCAAATGCAGGCCGCCTGCTCGCAAAACACCGCCGCCAACAACAGCAACGGTTTCATTGAGCAAGGCTGCTATGTCACAGACACGCACCGTATATTCCTACGCAAGATGCCAGACAGCCTGCATAAACTAGAGGTATCTACCGCAGCCTACGAAATGCTGCACCCGGTATATATTTCTGTTAGCGTCCTGCACAAGACTGCCGTCGACCAGGCAATAGAGACCAGCTACAACCGCGTAAAGGATGCCGACCTGGAAGCACAGGTGGCCAACTTTGCCAAAACCGAGCCGGGCGCGCGCGACTTGGAGCTGTTTTCGCTGCTAGCCACCGGTTACACTGGCCTGTCCAGTGATCTAGCGCAGTATTACGCACCTTACTTCGACAATCTGGGCGCCTCGGTAGCGGCCAACAACCAGGTAAAGCAGCTGTTCAAACAAAGCGAAAGCCAACTCCAAACCATAAAAGCACAGATAGATGAATACGACCGGCTGGCCCGGAACGCCTACAGCGCCAGCGTGGTACGGGCGCGTGCCGGCGACCAGGCCGGTGATGACTACTATTACAACCAGTACCGGCAGTACTTAGACCAGGAAAATGCCGCCATCAACCAATATAACACTGTACTTGGCAGCTACAACGCGCTGGTAACCGAATACAATGGCTCGCAGCCGGTCAGCCAGATCAACCAGGCCCAGACGCAGTCACGGTAGACGGCGCTCGCCGATCTTTGCCTGTCGTTCCTAGTCTTCTACTGGACGAATATGCAGTTCTCTGAGCTGCGCATCGTCGACGACTGATGGGGAATTCATCATGACGTCTACGCCGGAGCCGTTCTTCGGGAAAGCCACAATTTCGCGGATGTTGTCTTCGTCCATAAGCACCATGAACATACGGTCGATACCGAACGCGCAACCGGCGTGCGGCGGTGCACCATATTTGAACGCGTTAATCATGGCGCCGAAGCGCTCATCTACATATTTCTTGTCAAAACCGAGCACGTCG
>Ga0207705_10004207_pt1 | contig 10919 bp, 5 predicted proteins | sample KBSC13metaG_FD_184314 | JGI IMG/M metagenome (GOLD analysis project Ga0207705, IMG submission 184314) | Corn rhizosphere microbial communities from Kellogg Biological Station, Michigan, USA - KBS C1-3 metaG (SPAdes) (version 2) | ecosystem: Host-associated > Plants > Roots > Rhizosphere > Soil ...
CGCCCAGTCGCAGGACATGGCTTTGATTCCTGAGCGCGAGCAGGCGGCGCGTCAATGCCAGCGGCGAATTGGCATCGGCCTCCTGGCGATCGACCGCGAGCGGACGGTGGGTGGCACCGAGTGGGAGCCAGGGTTTACCCTCCGAAAAACCGAGCGCGGGCGCGTCGGCATTCCAAGGCATCGGCGTACGCGCACCGTCGCGCGACAGGGTCATCGGCCAGTTGGTGATCGCCTCCGGGTCCTGGAGGTCGGCGAAGGCGAGTTCGACCTGGGGCAGGCCGAGTTCCTCGCCCTGATACAGGAAGATGTTGCCGCGCAGACAGGTGAGCAGCAGCATCTTGATCGCCGCGAAAGCCGCTTCGTGGCCGGGCGCGCTCCAGCGCGACAGCGCGCGCGGCGCATCGTGATTTTCGAACGCCCAGCTTGGCCAGCCAAGTCCTTCGCGGTCGGGCCACGCGGCGAGCGAGTTGCTGACGAGCGCGGGCGTCAATTCCTGCGCGTAGAGGAAGTCGAAACTGTAGGCGCTGCTGAGCCGCCGGTCGCCGCCGGTGAAGAGCTTCATCTCGCGGTCGCTGTCGTCGCCACCGACCTCGGCCACGGTGAAGCGGCCACCATAGCTGTCGAGCAAGGCGCGGATCCGTTCGAGAAAGCCGACGATGTCGGGATGGCTCTGATTGTAGAGATGCTGCTGATAGTCGAACGGGCGCGTGCGGAGCGCATTGTCGGTCTTGGGCGGGTTATCCTTGAGCGACGGATCGTGCATCGAGAAGTTGATCGCATCCAATCGGAACCCGTCGACCCCGCGATCGAGCCAGAAGCGCGCAACGTCGAGCAACGCCTCCTGCACCGCCGGCACATGGCAGTTGAGCTGCGGCTGCGCGGACAGGAAATTGTGCAGATAATATTGGCGGCGGCGCGCATCCCATTTCCAGGCCGGGCCGCCGAACACCGACTGCCAGTTGCTGGGCGGGCTGCCGTCGGCTTTGGGATCGGCCCAGACGTACCAGTCGGCTTTGGCGTTGCTCCAGCTCGAGCGGCTTTCGGTAAACCAGGGATGCTCGTCGGAGGTGTGCGAATAGACCTGGTCGATGATCACGCGCAGCCCGAGTTCGTGCGCGCGGGCGATCAGGGCGTCGAAATCGGCGAGCGTGCCGAAGATCGGATCGACATCCCGGTAATCCGACACGTCGTAGCCGAAATCGGCCATGGGCGAGGTGAAGAAGGGCGAGAGCCAGATCGCGTCGACGCCGAGGCTGGCGACATAGTCGAGATGCGCGGTCACGCCCTGCAGGTCGCCGATGCCGTCGCCGTTCGAATCCGCGAAGCTGCGCGGATAGATTTGATAGATGGACGCGCCGCGCCACCAATCGCGATCGGATCGGGCGAAGGGCCGCGCGCTGGACTGAATGACGTTCATCGGGACGCGACGGCCTCACAGAAGATGTAGCCTAAGGGCGGGATCGACAGCCGGAGGCTGCCGGGCGCGGCGGCTGCGCTGGGGCAGGTGCCGGCGAGCGAACGGAAATGGCCTGAGCGGCTGTCGACCTGGACATTGGCGACGAGCGGCGCTGTCGATGTGTTGAAGGCGACGAGGATTTCGTGGCCATCGGCAGGATCGAAGCGCGAAGCGGCAAACAGACCGGGCTTGTCGCCTTCCGCGCGCACGACCTGGCGGCCGCGACGGAGCGCGGAATGATCGTGGCGCAAGCGCGCCAGTTCGGCGATCGAACGGTAGAGCGGGTGCTGCGGATTGAAGCTGGATGTCGCGGTGGTCGCGTCGGTGCCGACCAATCTGGTCGCGTTGTAGGACGGGACCTTGCTGGCGAACATGTCCTCGCGCGCGGCGCGGTCTTCGCCATTGCCAGCGAAGCCCTGTTCGTCGCCCGAATAGATTGTGGGCACGCCGCGCAGGCCGAACAGCATCGCATGCGCGAGCGTGACGCGCTTCAGCACCTCGGCATCGTCCGCCTTGGGCAAAGCGACACGGACGAAATGGGCGAAGCGGCCGAGGTCGTGGTTGCTCACGAAGGTCGGCATGGCGAGGGTGGCCGGCGCCCCGCCCTGATAGAGGGGATCGCCCTTGAACAAGAGGTCGAGCCCGTCGCTGCCGCCCTGCCCCGCCAGCGCCTGCAGGACTGCGGCGCGGAAGGAGAAATCGAGCACAAGCGGGATGCCGTCGTTGCGCGTGTGGCCGGCCTGTTGAGCGACGTCGATGACGGGGGTCGAGACCTCGCCGAAGATGGTGAAATTGGGGATGCTGTCGGCCTTGGCGCGCGCGAGCATCGCGGGGACGAAGGCGCGCCAGAATTCGGGGTTCACATGGCGTTCGGTGTCGATGCGGAAGCCGTCGACGCCGAAACGGTCGATCCACGATCCGAAAATGTCGATAAAGCCGCGGATGACGCGCGGATGTTCGGTCATCAGATCGTCGAGACCGAAGAAATCGCCCATCGTCGCGCTCTCGCCCGCGAAAGTCGAGTTGCCGCGATTGTGGTAATAGATCGGATCGTTAAGCCAGTCGGGCACCTTCACGTGCTTCTCGGCCTCGGGCACGAACACCTGATAAGCGTAGTTCGGATTGGTCAGGTGGCGGAAATTCGCCTCGGTCTGGACATTGTCGCCGAGGAAGCCAGGGTTGATCGGCTTGCCATCGACGCCGCCTTCGCGGCTGTAGGGGTAATCCGCACGCGAGCGGTAGCCGCAGCCTTTGGGACAATCCCGATACTGGATCACGTCAGCGGTGTGGTTCACCACGATGTCCATATAGACCTTCATGCCGCGTGCGTGCGCGGCATCGACCAGTGCCTTGAAGTCGGCATTGGTACCGAAGTGCGGATCGACCTGGGTGAAATCGGTGATCCAGTAACCGTGATAGCCCGCGCTTTCGAAGCCGGGCGGGCCCTGGACGACCTTGTTCTTGAAGATCGGACCGACCCAGATCGCGGTCGCGCCCAAGCCCTGGATATAATCGAGCCGCTCGCGCAGACCTTTCAGGTCGCCGCCGTGGTAGAAACCGGTGTCGGTCGGATCGAAGCCGGTGCGGAGCCGGTCGCCGGCGAGACCGCCACGATCGTTCGACGGATCGCCATTCTCGAACCGGTCGGGCAACAGGAAATAGATCGTCTCGTCTTCGGGCAGCCGCGCGCGTAACGCCGCGAGCGCGGGCGCGACATGCGGCTTCGCGGCCGGCGCCGCGGGCGCAGCCGTCGTCAGGGCCAGTGCCAGCCCAAGCGCGCTAAAACCCCGTGCGAACGGGAAAGCTGGTTTCATTGAACCGCCCCCTTATCCTCTCCTGGGCGGCCTTGTGCCACCAACGGCGGCGATTGCTTTAAGAATACGTATACTTGGCGTCCCCGCCCCGCCCGTCGCTTCGAGCGTCCCGCTTGCGGGGGCCAGCGGGCAGCATTACCCCCGACACCAGCCCATGACCCACCATCCCGACATGCTCCGTTCGATCGCCATCATCGGCGGCGGCTCGTCCGGCTGGATGGCGGCGGCGGCGCTGGCCCATGCGGTGGGTGACAGCATCGCGATCCACCTGGTCGAATCCGACGAGATCGGCACGGTCGGCGTGGGCGAGGCGACCATCCCACCGATCCGGTCGTTCAACACCGGCCTCGGCATCGACGAAGCCGAGTTCGTGAAGGCGGCACAAGGCAGCTTCAAGCTGGGGGTCGAGTTCGTCGGCTGGGGCGCGGCCGACAGCCGCTATTTCCACCCGTTCGGCACGCATGGCGCGGATTTCGACCGAGTCGGGCTGCACCATTACTGGCTGCGCGAGCGGATGAACGGCGATGACACGCCGTTCCAGGATTATGCGATGGCCTGGGCGCTGGCGCGCGAGAACAGGTTCGGGCCGGCGGTCGACAATCCGCGCGATGTGCGATCGACGCATGCCTATGCCTATCATTTCGACGCGGGCCTCTATGCGCGCTTCCTGCGGGCCTATGCCGAAGCGCGCGGCGTGGTGCGGCACGAAGGCAAGGTGGTCGATGTCACGCGCGAGCCGACAAGCGGCAATGTCGCGTCGGTGAAGCTCGCCGACGGGCGCGAGATCGCGGCGGATTTCTTCGTCGATTGCTCGGGCTTCGCAGGCCTGCTGATCGGGCGCACGCTCGACGGCGGCTATGAGGATTGGACGCACTGGCTGCCGTGTGACCGCGCGGTGGCGATGCCGTGCGCGAACACGGGGCCGCTCACGCCTTATACGCGGCTGACCGCGCATGCGGCGGGCTGGCAATGGCGGATCCCGCTCCAGCATCGGCAGGGCAACGGTCACGTCTATTGCTCGGCTTTCATGAGCGACGACGAGGCCGCCGCGGTCCTGCGCGCTAACCTCGATGGCGAGGCGCTGGGCGAGCCGCGCCTGCTCAAGTTCACCACCGGCCGGCGGCAGCGGGCATGGAGCCATAATGTGGTCAGCATCGGGCTGGCGGCGGGCTTCATGGAGCCGCTGGAATCGACCAGCATCCACCTGATCCAGATGGGGGTCGAACGGCTGCTGCGGTTGCTGCCCGACCGCAATCACGATCCGTTGAATGCGCAGGAGTTCAACCGCGCGACGATCAACGAATTCGAGCGCATCCGCGATTTCCTGATCCTGCATTATTACGCGAACAGCCGCAGCGAACCCTTCTGGAAGGCGTGCGCCGAGATGCGCGTGCCCGACGAGCTGGCCTACAAGATCAGGCATTTCGAAGCTCAGGCGCGCCTGGTGTCGCCGCAAGACGAATTGTTCCGCAATCCGAGTTGGCTGGCGGTCTATTTCGGGCAGGGCATCATTCCCGACGAATATGACTCGCTGGCCGACGCGCGACCGCAGGTGGATGCGGCAGGCGAGTTGCGCAAGCTGCGCGAATTGATGCGCGCGGCGGCTTTGTCCTATCCCACGCACGACGAGTTCATAGCGCGTCATTGCGCGGCGGCGCCGATCGGCTGAGCGCGATGGCGGTGCCTAATATCCGGATCGAGCGCATCGGCGCCGAGCAGCAGCCGGTGATCGTGATCGACGATTTTGTGGAGGCGCCCGAAAAGCTGCGCGCCGCGGCCGAGGCGAGCAACTATCAGGTGATGGGGCGGCATTATCCGGGCCTGCGCGCGGAGGTCGCGATGGCGGACGTGGATGCCTTTCTCGCCCCGATCCAGCGGCTCATCGCCGAGACGTTCGGGTTCGACAGGCTGTCGCGCGTGATTTCGGCGGGCTATTCGATCGTGACCACGCGTCCAGCCGATCTGACGCCGATCCAGCGGCTTCCGCATTTCGACGGGCTTGAGCGCGAACGGGTCGCCTTGCTCCATTATCTCAACGGGCAGGATCAGGGTGGAACGGCCTTCTACCGGCATCGCAGCACCGGTTTCGAGACGATCACCGCCGAACGCCATGCGGCCTACGACGCGGCCCTGCACCGCGAGGTGGCGCAGCATGGGATGCCCGCGCCGGCCTATATTGCGGGCGATACCGCGCTTTACGAGCGGATCGCGCGGTTCGAGGCGAAACCCAACCGCGCGCTCATCTATCGCGGGCATCTGCTGCACTGCGCGGACCTGCCCGAAAATCTGGATTTCACGCCCGATCCGAAGACCGGGCGGCTGACGGTCAACACCTTCCTGTGGGGGCAATTCTAGCCAGCGGCGGCCCAGCTATGCCGCTGCAGGAACGCCTTATGGTCGGACAGGCCGCCGACATGCTTGGCCACAGTCTGACGGATCAGGGACAGGAATTCGCGCAATTCGGCGTCGCTCGGTGCGTCGGCGAGTGGGTGGTAGCCGGCGGGTATCAGTCCCTGCCCCACCATCACCTGGAGCCAGCCGACCTCGGCGAACAATTCCTCGTTGAAGCGATGGATGCGGCCATTGGCGCGGAACAGGTCGATCTTCTCGGCGAGCGTATCGGGAATCCCCATTGCCGCGCAGTCGCGCCAGAAAGGCTCGGACCGCCCGTTGACGTGATAGTGCAGGATCAGGAAGTCGCGCACGCGCTCCCATTCGAATGCGGTCTGCGCGTTGTAGGCGGCGATGTCGGCGTCGCGGATCGGGCCCAAAGGCAGGAATTTGAGCACGCGCTCGATCGCCGACTGGACGAGATGGATACTGGTCGATTCCAGCGGCTCCATGAAGCCCGCGGCGAGGCCCAACGCGACCACATTGCGGTTCCAGGAAACCTTGCGCCGGCCAGCGGTGAATTTGAGGATGCGCGGATCGGCGAGCATCTCGCCATCGAGCCCGTCGAGCAGGATCGCGCGCGCTTCGTCGTCGCCCAATGCAGCGGAGCTGTAGACGTGGCCGTTGCCGACGCGGTGCTGAAGCGGGATGCGCCATTGCCATCCGGCCTTTTTTGCCGTCGCGCGGGTATAGGGCGTCAAAGCATCGGCTGCGGCGCTGGGGGCGACCACCGCGCGATCGCAGGGCAGCCAGTGCGACCAATCCTCGAAGCTAGTCTCCAGCGCCTCGCCCAGCAGCAGGCTGCGGAAGCCCGAGCAATCGAGGAACAGGTCCGCGCCGTGCGCACTGCCGTCGGCGAGCACGACCCGCGCCACGTCGCCGCTTTGCGCGTCACGCTCGGCATGTGTGATCTTGCCCTCAATCCGATGGACACCGCGCGCCTCGGCATATTTACGCAGGAATCGGCCGTAGAGGCCGGAGTCGAACTGGAAGGCGTGGACCAGGCCGCCGAGCATCTGCGACTGCGCCTCGGGCCCGCGTGCGAATTTATGGGCGTAGGCGGCGGCGGCATTGAGGCAGTAGGCGTCGAGCGGAGCGGCCTCGCCGAGCCGTAATCCGCGCAGCCAGAAATGTTGGAACGGCGTCTGGCCGACCGGGCGGCCGGTATTGCCGAAGGCGTGGATGTAGCGGCCCTCGGGCGCACCCCAGCCGACGAATTCGATACCCAGCTTGTAGGTGGCGTGCGTGGCGCGGACGAAATCGTTCTCGGCGATGCCGAGCGCGGCATTGATCAGCTGGAGCTGGGGGATGGTAGATTCGCCGACACCGACCGTGCCGATCTCGTCGGATTCGATCAGGGTTACGCTGTAAAGCTGCGGCGGCAGGAAGCGCGCGCAGACCGAGGCCGCCATCCAGCCCGCGGTACCACCGCCGACGATCACGATGCGGAAGGGCGCGTTCACCGGCTCATCCTAGTCGGCTTACCCCAAAAGAAAATGGCGGCGCGTCCTGGGGGAAACGCGCCGCCATCAGTCCCTTGGGGAGGGATCAGAACTTGTACGTGATGCCTGCGAGATAGGTCGCGCCATATTGGTCGCGGATGTTGATCTCGTTGGGGTCGTTGTTCACGTAGGACAGCGACTTCGAGTTGGTCAGATTGTGGCCCTGGACATAGACCGACAGGCCCTTGAGAGCGCCGTCCTTGAAGTCGTAGCCGACCTGCGCGTCCAGCGTGGTCTGCGCCTTGGTCAGGTTGGCCGTGACCTGTGCGTTGAACAGCTGGTAATCGCCGAGATAGGGCGTGCGGCGGGTGAGCGAGGCACGCGCGTTGAAGCCCCACTTCTCGAAGAAAAGCTGCGCCTGATAGACGTTCTTCGACAGGCCCGGCAGCGTGATCTCGTAACCGTTGCTGAACTTGATCTTGCTGGTGGTGTGCGCCCACTGGCCGATCACGCTGAAGCCGTCGAGCGCGGGCGTGATCACCTTGAGCGGCACCGTGGCCGAGGCTTCGAAGCCGAGCACATGGCCGCTGCCGTCGTTGGTCGGCGCGGTCGACCAGCACGAATAGGTCTGGTTCGCCTGAAGGGTCGCGCCGCTCGGGGCCAGCAGTCCCGAGAAAGCCGAACAATCCTGCTGAACCGCGGTGGCGTCCTGCGGGCCCTGGCTGTTCACGTTGCCTGAGTTCAGGTTCAGGTTCTGCGTGGTGAAGTTCGTGATCCGCTTATAGTAACCGGCGAGCGCGAACTTGCCCTGATCGTGCAGGAAATATTTCTCGAAGCTGACGTCGACGTTGGTCGAGAAATACGGCCGCAGATAGGGGTTGCCGCCGGTTCCCTGCAGCACCGGCGTCTTGCCGTTGATCTGCGGGACGGTCTGGCAGCCGACATTGCCGCAGAAGCTTACTGAATAAGACGCGTTTTCATCGTCCATCGTCGCGCGCGAGAGCGAACGGCTCACGCCGAAGCGCAGCAAGGTATTGCGCGCGACTTCGAAGTTCGCGTTCAGGCTGGGCAGGACATAGGTATATTTGTCGCCGCCCGACTGCGGGACGGTGTCGGTAGCGTTGAGCGCACCAAAGCCGACCGAATGCTGATCGGTGTGGACGATCTGCGCGCCGATATTGCCCGAAAGCGGAACCGATCCGAGATCAGTGCCGAAATTGGCCTGCAGATAGCCGGTGAGAATCTTTTCCTCGACCGTCCAATCGCGGGCCACGTCGCTCGACTTCGACTGCGGCGCGGTGCGGAGCAACGCCTGGGCGGCGAGCGGATCGACCGCGATCAGCCGGGTGCCGGTTACGCCATAAGGCTCGACCGTGCCGTCAATGATCGATGACGGGATGGCGACGCTCGTCACCTGGGCGTTGTCGTTGCCGCAGCCGCCGACCGAGGCCGGCCCCGGCAAGCAGATGAAATAGCCCGAATAGTTGGAGACCTTGGTCTCGTCGCTATAATTGACGCCTGCTTCCCAGCCCTTGAAGAAGCCGGAATGGATGTCGCCGTCGAGTTCGGCACGGAAGCCCTTCACCGTGTCCTTGAGGTCGGGCACGTTGTTGAAGCCGACCTGATTCCAGCCCTGCGGATCGGTGAGCGAGACCTGGTTCGGATCGGCGAAGTTCGCGCCGGCGATGTTCACGCCGTAGCTGCCGTCGGGCTGGCGCGTGATCGTGGCGAGACCGGGATTGTTGGCCTGGACGCCACCATAAATCTCGTACGTGTTGTCGTGGCGCTTTGCCTGCGAATAATTCGCGTCGAGCTTCAGGTGGAGGCTGTCGGTGAAATTATATTTGAGGTTCGCACCGAGCGCGATCGTCTTGGCGTTCGAGGTGTTGAGGTCGTTGCGGAGCACCGGGAAGACGTTCCACTGCTCCGACGTCACATAACCGTTAGACGATTTCTCGCTGCCGGGGATTTCGCTGTCTTTGCTCCAGCTGGCGAGCGGCATTTCCCAGCCGCGCGAAAATTCGTTGATCTTGCTGTGCGTGTAGAGCGCATCCGCCGACATTTCGAACTTGTCGTCGGGACGATAGACGATGTGACCGAAAGCCGACTGGCGGGTCATAGTGTTCGAGTTGGCGTAGTTCTGGATGTCGTCGGGCCCGATATTGCCGAGCGGATCCCGGCTGGTCGGGCCATAATAATTGCCGTTGCCGCCGCCGGTCGCCCAGTGGAAGTCCTGCGTCGGATCCTTGATCGCCGAGAAGCCGAGCGAAACGCCGAGCGTGTCGTCGGCAAACTTGTGCATCGCGATCGCCGAGACCTTCCAACCCTTGTTTTTTGCCTCGGGATTGAGCGCACCATACTGACCGACCTGGCCCTGCGCATTGATCGCAACCGTGTTTTTCTGGGTCAGCGGATCGTAGGTCTGCAGGTTGACGTCGCCGGCCAGGCCGTAGTTGAGCAGGTCTGCGGAGGAGGTCTTGATGACCTGCAATTCCTGGAACAGATCGCCCGGATACTGGCCGAAGTCGAAACGGCGATTGTCGTCAACGGTCGCGATCACGCGACCGTTGACGGTCGCGGTCGTGTAGTCGGGGCCGAAACCGCGAACCGAGATATATTTGGCGCGGCCTGCCGACTGCTGGACGGCGACGCCGGTCAGGCGCGAGAGCGAGTCCGTGATCGAGACGTCGGGCAGCTTGCCGATATCCTCGGCCGAGACCGCTTCGATCACATTGACCGCGTTCTTCTTGGCGGTGTTAGCGTTCTGGATCGAGCGGGCATAGCCCAGCACGACCACTTCCTGGGTCGTGTCCGCATCGGGCGTGCCGACCGAAGCGGAAGCCGGAGCGGCAGGGCTAGCCGCCGCCTGCGCGAAGGCCGGCGTGGCCAGCACGACGGCAAGAGCCGCGACGCCCGACTTCAGGAACGCCTTCGACTGCGCGCGCTGGCAAGAATCCGCAAAAAGATAAGTCATCAAATCCCCTCCCTCGACACAGCGGCCTTCGTAATCGGGCTCGCCTGTGCGTCCTCAAAACAATGAGGTTGAGCCTCGTGATTGCGCCCGGTGCGGGGGGATTGGAAGAAAAGGACATACGTATTCGGAAAATATGCGGAGACCTTTCGGCAAAGCGTATCGATTGCGCCACAGGGGTGGTTTTGACTTGGAAATGGTAGCGCTATTCGCCGTTCTTCCACTCGCGCGCGCGTCTCGCTACAAGGGTGAAAGGCCCTTCGGCCGGAGAGGCATTTTCAGCCCCGATGCGGGACAAGACGACCAGTTTCGACATCGCCGAACGCGCAGGCGTTTCGCAGCCGACCGTAAGCCGCGCGCTGCGCGGCGATCCCACCGTGAGCGAGGCGACGCGCAAGCGGATCGAGGCGATCGCGCTGCAAATGAATTACCGGATCGACAAGAATGCCTCGTCACTCCGGCGCGGGCAGAGCCGGACGCTGGCCTTACTGTTTTTCCAGGATCCGACGCCCGACGAATCCATGATCAACCCCTTCTTCCTGTCGATGCTGGGGTCGATCCTGAGGACCTGCGCGCTTCGGGGCTACGATCTGCTCACCTCGTTCCAGCAACTCTCGTCCAACTGGCATGTCGAATATGAGGACAGCCGCAAGGCGGACGGGATCATCCTGCTCGGCTATGGCGATTTCGCGCTTTATCAGGAACGGCTCGAACAGCTCGTCGAGCAAGGCACGCATTTCGTGATGTGGGGGTCGCCCCGTCCCGGGCAGGACTGGGCGACGATGGGCTGCGACAATCAGGCCGGCGGACGCGCCGCGGGCGAACATCTGATCGGACTCGGCCGC
>Ga0207705_10004209_pt1 | contig 10913 bp, 11 predicted proteins | sample KBSC13metaG_FD_184314 | JGI IMG/M metagenome (GOLD analysis project Ga0207705, IMG submission 184314) | Corn rhizosphere microbial communities from Kellogg Biological Station, Michigan, USA - KBS C1-3 metaG (SPAdes) (version 2) | ecosystem: Host-associated > Plants > Roots > Rhizosphere > Soil ...
CGATCGCCGCCTTCGTCCTCTATGGCGGGTTGCTGGCCGGTGCATTCGGCAACCTGTCCGAAGTGTACGGCGATCTCCTTCGTGCGGCGGGCGCATCCGAGCGCCTTTCGGAGCTGCTGGACGCGCGAGCGGAGATCCGCGCTCCCGACCAGCCGGTAGCGTTGCCTGAACCCGCGCGCGGCGAGCTGGCGTTCGACAATGTCACCTTCCAATATCCGACGCGGCGCGAGACGTCGGCGCTCGACGATTTCGACCTGGTTGTCCGCCCCCGCGAGCGCCTCGCCGTCGTCGGTCCGTCCGGTGCGGGCAAGACGACCATCTTTCAGCTGGCGGAGCGCTTCTACGATCCTCAGTCGGGACGGGTGCTGCTCGACGGGGTCGACCTGCGCGACGCGGATCCTGCCGACGTTCGGCAGCGCATTGCGATGGTGCCGCAGGAAACGATCATGTTCGCGGCGAGCGCTCGCGACAATTTGCGCTACGGCAATTGGGACGCCACCGAGGACCAGATCTGGAGGGCGGCGAAAGACGCTAACGCGGAAGACTTCCTGCGCGCGCTTCCCGACGGACTGGATACGTTCATGGGCGAAGGCGGCGCGCGCCTGTCAGGCGGTCAGCGCCAGCGCATCGCCATCGCCCGCGCGCTGCTTCGCGATGCGCCGCTGCTCCTCCTCGACGAGGCGACGTCGGCGCTCGACGCCGAAAGCGAGCGGTTGGTGCAGGACGCGCTCGACCGGCTGATGGAGCATCGCACGACCATCGTCATCGCGCACCGCCTCGCCACCGTGCGCGCAGCGGACCGCATTGTCGTCATGGATGCCGGGCGGATCGTCGAGGAAGGCACGCACGCCACGCTCAGCGCACGCGGCGGACTCTATGCGCGGCTTGCGCGCCTCCAGTTCGAGGATCGCGCCGCTTAGCCGTTCGAGTTTCCGCCGCCGCCCGAGCTGCCACCGCCGCCGGAGCCGCCACGGCCGCCTGAGTCGCCACGGCCGCGCGGGCTTCCGCCGCGCGAACGCGAGCTGGTTGTCCGCTTTGCCGTCCCGCGAGACGCAGTGCTGCTCCGCGAAGTCTTGGCCGTGCCGGTCGCGCGCTTCGCGGCCGATGCGGCGCCAGCCTTCTTGGCGGCTGCGGTGCGGCTCGAAGAACCGGTCGAGGACTTGGCGCGCGTGGAAGTCTTGCGCGTTCCGGTGGACCGGCTGGACGTGCTCGCACGGCCGCCCGCCGAGCGGGCGTTTCCGCGCGACGACGAGGATCCGCTGCTCGAGCTGGCTTCGCCTTCCATCGACCATTTGCCCGACATCACGCGCTGCGCCGCTTCCGCGACCGCTTCAGCGATGATCGAGCCGAGCTTGGTCGCGCTCGACATCATGTTGGTCGCTGCCGTCGAAGCCGTGTCGGCGGCATCTAGGCCGGCATCGCGGATCGCGCGCCGCGCCTTGGGACTCGCGCTGATCGCGGCAGCCGCTGCTGCCAGACCTGCCGCGAGCATCTCCTTGCTCATCGCCGCCTTGGCCAGCTTGTCGACGGTGTCGTTCGAAGACGTCTTCTTTGAGGATTTCGCCATTGCTTAATCTCCCTCCGTTTGCCGGAAAGACACATGAAGGCCGTGACGGTTCCCTAATGAAGTCGCGGACAAGTTTAAAGCGGCGCAATTCGTGGCGACATAAAATGTAAAGGGCACCGCCGCATTTCGCAGCGATGCCCTTCGACATGGTCAGCGGCCGAAGGTGTGGCCGTTCGTCAGCATTTAGGGCTTACGAACACCCCTCTCCGACCTCCCTGCTGAACCATGAGACATCGGATCACCTCCTTTCGCTGCGTTGAAGCTGTGAACGAAGATGAGTCCAATCGAACGTCAACGCAAGACTTGTAATGAGGTGAACATTCGGCAATCGTTACTGCTTCGTGCCGGTCAGACGCGGCAGTCCTCCACGACCCGAGCAGCTTCCGCCCAAGAGGGGACGACGAGCGCCGTCTGTCCCGCCACGCTGAACTCCACCCGGCCCCGGCTGAAGGTGATCGCATCGAGCAGCGGGTCCCACGCCGCGAGGCTTGCGCGCAATTGACCGGTGGCGGGATCGAAGGCCGCGGCAAGATTGCGGGTCTGCGCAGTGGTCCATACGGAAATAAAAGCGGCGGCGGCCGTCGACGGCTTGAACAATGTCACGGATCGCGCCGATCGCACGCAACGGAGCGTGATCTGCGTCTGTCCGGTCGAGTTGACGAAACGCGCTTCGCTTCCCGCGGGCAACGCAGAATATTGCCAAGCCCCGTCCATCGGCGTCGCGACGCTGTAGTCGCTGGCAGGTGCGGGCGCAGTTTGCGCTTGCAGCGAAGAAGCAGCGGACAGCGCGAGCGCTGCGGCCAGATAGACTTTCATGTTCGGCTTATCGGCTCAGTCGGTCGACTTTGGCCTGCAGCTCGGCAAGGGCAGCGCGAAGCTCATCCACCTCGTTGCCCGCGGGCTTGGCTTCCGTCTTGCCTTTGCCTCCGGTGAAGGCACGGCTTGCGTCCTCGAACATCGCCATGTTGCGCTTGGCGAGATCAGCGAAGACGTTGCCGCTGAAGGCGTCCTTGACGGCGCTCTGGTTGCGCTGGAACGAATCCATCGCGGCTTCCAGATATTGGGGAACGAACGATTGCATCGAATTGCCATAGAGGCCGATCAGCTGCTTGAGGAAGTTGATCGGCAGCATGGTTGCGCCGCGTGCTTCCTCATCCACGATGATCTGAGTGAGCACCTGGCGCGTGATGTCCTCGCCGGTCTTCGCATCGACCACTTCGAACTCGCGCCCTTCGCGCACCATTTGCGCGAGACGGTCGAGCGTGATGTATGTGGAGCTCTCGGTGTCGTAGAGACGCCGGTTTGCATATTTCTTGATTGTGACCTTGCCAGAAGATTTGGCCATGAACGGCTCCGGTAACGTGCAAGACGGCTTACTACCGCTTGATAGTGCGCCGCAACATGAACGCGCGCATGATAAAGCGCCACGGCCGCTTCCGCTCTTTCTCGAATTGGTACGGCGCGTCACGGAAAGCGATCCGGAGCGAGCGCGCGAGGCGCTCACGGGGCTGCGCGCCTATGAGCAGGCGGAGCGGCGTCCCCGTCCGCAGCCGCTGCCGGAGGTTGCGCGCGTTCGAGGCGCGTGCCTGCGCGATCATGGCGGCGAGGGCCCGCCAGCGATTCTGATCCCCTCGCTGATCAACCCGCCGCGCATTCTCGACCTCGATTCGGAAGTGTCGCTCGCGGGTGCCGTGGCGCGCATGGGCCGCCGCTCGCTGCTGCTCGACTGGGGCGACGCGAAGGCGCGCGGCGACCTCGATGTGGCCGGACATATCGAACATTTGCTGCTGCCTTTGCTGCGCAGCATCGGCGAGCGTGCCGCGCTTCTCGGCTATTGCCTTGGCGGGACCATGGCGATTGCGGCGGGCAGCCTCGCAGATTGCGAGCGCGTGATCACGCTCGCCGCGCCGTGGAATTTCGCACGCTACCCCGAGCCGTCCCGCGCCGCCCTTCGAGACATGTGGAGTCATGCGCAAGCCGCGAGCCGCGAGCTTGGCGCGCTTCCGATGGAAGTCCTTCAGGCAAGCTTCTGGTCGCTCGACCCGGCCCGCACGGTCGCGAAGTTCGCGGAGTTCGGTCGGCTGGATCCGGCCAGCGCCGACGCGCGGAGGTTCGTGGAGCTTGAGGACTGGGCCAACGAAGGCGAACCCCTGCCCTATGCCGCCGCGCGGGAGCTGATCGAGGATCTGTTTGGCCGGGACCTGCCGGGCGCAGGCGAATGGGGGGTGGCAGGCCGCGACGTCACGGACGCGCTGGCGGTGCCCCTCCTCAACGTCACCGCCGAGCGCGATCTCATCGCGCCGCCCGCAACCGCGTCGGCAGGCGAGACGGTGGGGATCGACGCCGGTCACGTGGGGATGATCGTGGGCTCCGCGCGGTCCGCGCTTTACGAGGCTTTGAAAAGCGCTCTCACGCCTTGCCGCTGACCGGCACCGTCGCTAAGTCGGCGCCCACGCACCCATAGCTCAGCTGGATAGAGCGCTGCCCTCCGAAGGCAGAGGTCAGAGGTTCGAATCCTCTTGGGTGCGCCATCATTGCCGTTTGCGCCTTTCAGCGCGGGACCGACTTCGGGCGACCCTGGCTCCTAGCTGGCGTTCCCGCTCATGTAGCGCTGAGCGTCCGCGTCAGGGTTGACCTCGGGACGCGTCGCCTGGTCCTGGCGCCACTCCTGGACTTCCTTCTGCTTGTCCGGGGACAGCGAGGATTCCCATTCGGCCGCCGACTGGAACCCGTCCATGCTGGCCTTCTCCCCAGCCTCGATCTGCGCCGCGACCTTCGCGAGCTGCGGTTTCAAGGCGAAGGTGTTGATCATCCAGTCCGGCGCATAGGCGAGCGCCGCGCTCGAGGTGCCAGACAAAGCGGTGTGAAGCACGTCGTAGCTTCCGTGAGCCTTCGCGGTCACCAGCGTGGACTCGCCATTGTCCTGCGGCGTGAAGCGGAACTCGGTCGTCGCGCCTTCCTTGCCGTCGAAGAACACGTGGACGACCAGCCGCTCGCTGGACTCGCGGTCCATCCGGATCTCGTAGGAGATCGGGGTGCCGCCCTTGAAATAGGTCATTCCGCTGCGGGGAATGCCGTCGAACGCATGGGCGACGGCCTCATAGGTGCTGCCCGGTCCCTTGTGCACCAGCTGCTGCGTCTCGGCCCCGTAATAGGCCCCGGACAGGCATGCCGCGCCGGAAAGCAGCGGACCGATCAACCACTTACGCATCACCCCTCCCGCAAATCCGCGCGGGAGCGGCCTAACCGAACAAGGCTAAGGGAGGCTTAACCTCAGCGCATCTCCGCCTGGCGGAGGATGACAGCACAGGCGATCCGTGCGCCGCTGTTTCCGCTGGGGTCGGTGACGTTGTCGTCGGCGCCCGCGTGGATCACCAGGGCAGCGCCATCGGCGTCGAGCAGCGCTCCCAGCGAGCCCGGCGGCGCGAACAGGTTGGCGCCGGCCAGGGTCACGGTGGCCGAGAGCACGCCGTTCGCGGCGACCTCGACGTTTGGCAGGTCGCCGGCGTGCGGCCCCTGCGGGTTGCTGAGGCCATGCTTGCGGGCCAGGGGGTTCCAGTGGCTCCCGGCGCTGGTGAAATCTGGCGGATCGCAGCGGCCCACCGAATGGACATGGATGCCGTGGATCCCGTGCGGCAGACCGGTCGCGTCGACCCGGAAGGTGACGCCCCCCGCCGTCTGCCAGGCACGGACGCTGCCGACCGTCTGACCCGACGCTCCGATCAGCGGCATGGGCGCCCCGCCCTGCGGCTCCGGAGCAACGCAGCCAGCGGCAAGAAGCGGCAGGAGGAAAACGAATTTACGCATCGGCTTCGACCTTCACGAGAATTTGGCCTTCGGTGACCTGAGCGCCGGCCGAAGCGGAGAGTTCCGCGACCGTGCCGTCGAAGGGCGCGGTCAACGCATGTTCCATCTTCATCGCCTCCAGCGTCAGCAGCCGCTGTCCCTTCGCGACCTTTTCTCCCTGCGCCACCTCGACCGCAGTCACCTTGCCAGGCATCGGCGCTTCGATCTCGCCGTCGTGAACGCCGTGGCTCCCACCTCCGTCGAAACGAGGGGGCGTGAACAGGAACGGCTGCGCATCCTTGAACACGAGCGCACCGTCGCGAAACGGTGTGCTGAAGCCCGAGGCGTCCGTGCAATCTTCAAGGTCGATCGTCCGACGCTTCGCGCCGTGTTGGACCGTCATCTTCACGGCGTCGTCGCCATTCAGCCGGAAGCCGAAGTTCTGCTGCCACGGTCCGGCCTGCGGCTCTTCTGAGCTGGCGAAGTAGGGCGCGAACAGCTGCATGGCGGCCAAGCGCCATTCGTTCTCGCCAACGGTCGGTGGAGCAGCGAGCGCTTCGCCGCGGTCCGCGATCAACGACGTGGTTGCTTTGCCGGCCTGGAAATCCGGGTCCTGCAGGCAGGCAAGCAGGAAGGCGGCGTTCGTCTTCACCGGCCAGACGCGCAGTCCATAGAGGGCAGCGGCAAGGTTCATTATGGCATCGCTGCGGTCCTCGCCCGTCGTGACGAGCTTGGCGATCATCGGATCGTAATAAGGGCTGATCGCATCGCCCTCTTCGACCCCCGTTTCGATCCGCGCGACAGAGTCCGGGAACTGGAGGAGGTCGAGCTTCCCGACGCTTGGGAGGAAGCCCTTCGTCGGGTCCTCGGCGTAGAGCCGCGCCTCTATGGCGTGGCCGTCGATCGACAGCTCGTCCTGGGGCTTCGGCAGCGTCTCGCCCGACGCGACGCGAAGCTGCCATTCGACCAGGTCCTGGCCGGTGATTTCCTCGGTCACGGGATGCTCGACCTGGAGCCGCGTGTTCATTTCCATGAACCAGATGCGGTCGGCACGCAGGCCCTCGCTCGCATCGGCGATGAACTCGATCGTGCCGGCGCCTTCGTAGTTCACCGCCTGCGCAGCGCGCACCGCCGCGCCGCAGACGGCCTCACGGGTCTCCGCGTCCATGCCGGGCGCCGGCGCCTCCTCGATCACCTTCTGGTGGCGCCGCTGGAGGGAGCAATCGCGCTCGAACAAATGGACGACGTTGCCGTGGCTGTCGCCGAACACCTGCACCTCGATGTGCCGCGGCGAGAGGATATATTTCTCGATGAGAACGCGATCGTCGCCGAATGCGCTCGCCGCTTCGCGCTTGGCGCTGTCGAGCGCGTCGTCGAAACCAGCGGCATTGTCGACCCGCCGCATGCCTTTGCCGCCGCCGCCCGCCACCGCCTTGATCAACACGGGATAGCCGATGGCGTCCGCTTTCGACTTGAGATGTGCGGCGTCCTGGTTCTCGCCGAGGTAGCCGGGCGTCACCGGCACGCCCGCTTCCGCCATCAGCTTCTTCGCCGCGTCCTTGAGGCCCATGGCGCGGATGCTGTCCGGCTTCGGGCCGACCCAGATGAGCCCGGCGTCGATCACCGCCTGCGCGAAGTCCGCGTTCTCGCTGAGGAAGCCGTAGCCGGGGTGGATCGCCTCCGCGCCCGTCGCCTTCGCGGCCGCGATGATCTTCTCGCCGACGAGATAGCTCTCGCGCGCCGGGCTCGGCCCGATGTGCACGGCTTCGTCCGCCATTCGCACGTGCAGCGCCTTGGCGTCGGCATCGGAATAGACCGCAACCGTGCGGACCCCGAGCTCGCGCGCGGTGCGGATCACGCGGCACGCAATCTCGCCGCGATTGGCGATGAGGAGCGACTTCATCATTCGGCCGAGCATCCCGCCGTCCGTGACGAGAAGGTGAGGTTCATGACTTTCCAGACGCCATTTTCACGCACCAGATCGAAATGATCGAACCCGCAATTGGCGACCTTGCCCCCGACGCGCACGACGAACGGCGCCCACACCATCGCCGCGTCGCCATCCACTTCCACCGCGGGATCGCTGATCGACTCCTGGAACGCCGCCTGCGGCGTCACGCGCGCGGCGAATTCGGTCCAGCTTTGCTGCCGCAACCCGCTGCCGCTACTTCGCACTCCCGTCGCCGTGACGCGGCCGTCGGGGTAAACCCAGCGGAGCATCGCCGCGGAATCGCCGGCGTTGAAGGTGACGAGCAACGACTGAACCGAAGCCAGCACCGCCTGCTCCTCGCCCACGGACGGCGGCGGAAGGGCCTGCGCTGGCGGCAATTTGCCTGCTGCGGATTGCGCGGCGAGGACCATGAGAAGCGGAATCATCCGCTACATCCTGAACACGCCGAACTGCGGGCGATCTGGGATCGGCGCGTTCAGCGTTGCGGCAAAGGCGAGACCCAGCACGTCACGCGTCTGGGCCGGGTCGATAATGCCGTCGTCCCACAGGCGCGCGGTGGCGTGCCAGGGGTTGCCCTGCGCCTCGTAATCCTCGCGGATCGGTTGCTTAAAGGCTTCGGTCTGCTCGGCCGTCCATTTGTCGGCGTCGCGATGGACCGTCGCGAGCACGCTGGCCGCCTGCTCGCCGCCCATCACGCTGATGCGCGAGTTGGGCCAGGTGAACAGGAACCGCGGGGAGTAAGCGCGGCCCGACATACCGTAATTGCCGGCGCCGAAGCTGCCGCCGATCAGCACCGTGATCTTCGGCACGGTCGCGGCGGCGACCGCAGTCACCAGCTTCGCGCCATGTTTCGCGATGCCCTCCGCCTCATACTTTCCGCCAACCATGAAGCCGCTGATGTTCTGCAGGAACAGGAGCGGCGTGCGTCGCTGGCAGGCGAGCTCGATGAAGTGCGCGCCTTTCAACGCGCTTTCGCTGAACAGCACGCCATTGTTGGCGAGGATGGCGACCGGCATGCCCCAGATGTGCGCAAAGCCGCACACCAGCGTCGAGCCGTAGAGCGGCTTGAACTCGTGGAACTCGGACCCGTCGACGATGCGGGCGATGATCTCGTGCACGTCGTAGGGCGCGCGCACGTCCTCGGGGACGATGCCGTAGATCTCCTCCGGGTCGAACAAAGGATCGCGCGGCTCGCGCAGATCCAAACCTGCGCCGCGTTCCGGCTGAAGCGTCGAGACGATGTCGCGGACGATGGTCAGCGCATGCTCGTCATTGTCGGCGAGATGATCGACCACGCCGCTCTTCTTGGCGTGCAGGTCGCCGCCGCCGAGATCCTCGGCGCTGATTTCCTCACCCGTCGCGGCCTTCACCAGCGGCGGGCCGCCCAGGAAAATCGTGCCCTGATTGCGCACGATGACGCTCTCGTCGCTCATCGCCGGGACGTAGGCGCCGCCGGCCGTGCAGCTGCCCATCACGCACGCAATCTGCGCGATGCCCTTCGCGCTCATCTGCGCCTGGTTGAAGAAGATGCGGCCGAAGTGATCGCGGTCCGGAAACACCTCCGCCTGGTGCGGCAGGTTCGCGCCGCCGCTGTCGACCAGATAGACGCACGGCAGCCGGTTCTGCTCGGCGATCTCCTGCGCGCGGAGATGCTTCTTGACCGTCAGCGGATAGTAAGTGCCGCCTTTGACCGTCGCGTCGTTGCAGACGATCGTCACTTGCCGTCCGGACACGCGGCCAATACCGGCGATCAGTCCCGCCCCTGCCACCTCGCCTTCGTACATGTCGCAAGCGGCGAGCTGGCCGATCTCGAGGAACGGCGAGCCGGGATCGAGCAGCCGCTCGACGCGATCGCGGGGGAGCAGCTTGCCTCGCGAGACGTGTCGCTCACGGCTCTTGTCGTTACCGCCCAGCGCCGCCCTGGCGACATCGGTGCGCAGTTTCTCGGCAAGCTCGCGATTGTGTTTGGCGCGTGCGCGGAACTCCTCTCCGTCGGTCGCGATTTTACTTTCGATACGCGGCGCGCTCATGCAGCGTCGGGTAGCCGTTGCCGCACCAAAAGCAAACTAGCGCGATTGCTCGGCTCGTGCCTTGAGATAGGCGTAAAGTGCATCGCGCTCGTGCGGTGTGAAATGGGTGAAGCGCTCGCGCGCAACCTCCCCCATCAGCGGGTTCTTGAGCTTCCGTCCGCCCGACGGAAGGCCCTTGGTCATCAACGTTTCGAACTCGGCGCGGGTGTAGGCGCCGGCGACGATCAAGTTGGGAGGCTCACCAGCCCTCCGCTTTGGGTCACCATCGAGCCTGGGCCCGTGGCATTCGGCGCAAGTGACGCGCGCGATGTAGCGGCCGAGCGCATGATTCGCGCCGAGGTCGACCGGCGCGACTGCCTTGGTCTGTTGCACCGTGTCTTTTGCGGGCTTTAGCTCGCCACTTGTGATCATGTCCTTGGCATCCGGCTCCCAGGCTTTGGGCGGTTGGGTCGGCTCCCCGCCCGGCTTGAGCGAACGCAGCTCCGCAATCAGTGCCTTCATGTCGGCATCACTCAAATGTTGGAAGATTTCCGACGGCATGCCCCACAGCTCGCGGCCGTCGTGCGGCACGCCGGTGCGGAGAACGCGCTCTATATCGCCATCGCTATACTTCTGGAGATCGCGGCTGAGGTTCGATGCGTAACGCTCGTAGAATGTGCCGCCCTCCAGCTTCTCGCGATGGCATCCGCGGCAACCGAGCGTCCACGAAATGCGCTCGCCGTGCTTCACAATGGCGGTCGCATCGGTGACTTCGGCGCCGTCGAAAGCGATCTCTCGCGGTTGCGAATGGCAGGCGGCAAGAAGCAGCAGCAGAGCCGCAGCAGCGATCATGCGCATATTGGAACCCCCATGGGTCCCTTAGCACATTATACTCCGATCAACTCCCGCCCGATCAGCATGCGGCGGATTTCGTTGGTCCCCGCGCCAATGTCGAGGAGCTTGGCGTCGCGGTAATAACGCTCGACCGGCCAGTCCTTGGTGTAGCCGGCGCCGCCGAGCGCCTGGACCGCTTCATTGGCCACCTTTACGGCGTTCTCGCTGGCGAGCAGGATCGCCCCCGCGGCATCGTAACGTGTCGTCCGTCCCGCGTCGCACGCCTTGGCGACCTGGTAGACGTAGGCGCGCGCCGAATTGAGCGCGACGTACATGTCCGCAATCTTGGCCTGCATCAGCTGGAAGCTGCCGATAGGCTTGCCGAACTGCTTGCGCTCGCGGACGTAGGGCAGGACGACGTCCAAGCAGGCCTGCATGATCCCGATCTGCATCCCGGCAAGCACAGTGCGCTCATAGTCGAGGCCGCTCATCAGCACCTCGACGCCCTTGTTCTCCTCGCCGAGGATGTTCTCCGGCGGGACGAAGCAGTCGTCGAACACCAACTCCGCGGTCGGTGATCCGCGAATGCCGAGCTTGTCGACCTTCTGGCCGATCGAGAAGCCTTCCATGTCCTTCTCGATCAGGAAGGCAGTGATCCCCCGGCTGCCCTCGCCGGTCTTGGCATAGACGACGAGCGTGTCGGCTTCCGATCCGTTGGTAATCCAGAACTTCGTCCCGTTGAGGCGGTAGCCGTTGCCGCTCTTGT
>Ga0207705_10004210_pt1 | contig 10912 bp, 8 predicted proteins | sample KBSC13metaG_FD_184314 | JGI IMG/M metagenome (GOLD analysis project Ga0207705, IMG submission 184314) | Corn rhizosphere microbial communities from Kellogg Biological Station, Michigan, USA - KBS C1-3 metaG (SPAdes) (version 2) | ecosystem: Host-associated > Plants > Roots > Rhizosphere > Soil ...
CTGCGACACGCGTCCTGGGCGAGCGCTGACTCGGCGACTGTCAGCTACTTCAACAAGCAGTTCGGCGTCAAGTAACAGCGCCCGGAGTTTCGCGACGCACGACATACTACCCGCGTTCGGAACTGCGAGAGTGGTTCAGCCGTCGACTCGGTACTGGAGTCGACGGCTGAACAAGCGACTCTAGAACGGCAGGTCGTCGTCCTCGTCCTGCAACGCCGCCGGGAAATCCTCGAACTCGCCACCGCTCTGCCCTGCACCGCTCTTGGCTGCCGCAGGACGTGAAGCGCGTGCCGGCGGAGCCTCGCCGTCGAAATCACTGCCGCCGCGCGAGCTCAGCATAACGAGCTCGCGAACGCGAATCTCGGTCGTGTAGCGCGTCTGGTTCTCCTTGTCCTGCCACTGGCGGTACTCGATAGGCCCTTCGACGTACAGCTTGTCGCCCTTCTTGACGTACTTCTCGACCACGTCGGCCAGACCCATTCCCTTCTCTGCACCCTGGCCGCGTCCAGCGTTCCAGACGACGCAGCGGTGCCATTCCGTCTTTTCCTGACGGTCGCCCGACGGCCCGTTCCAGGTACGAGACGTCGCGAGCGAGAACGTCGCTACGCGGCCACCATTGGTGGTCGAACGAACTTCCGGGTCCTGCCCGACATTCCCGATCAACATCGCTTTATTGAGGCTTCGGCTCATTTGTTCTCCTGGCGAGGAAAGTGGCTCGCCGATGAAAGTATGGGATCTCGGACTCCAGCGGGAAAGCCGGTCGCCGTTTCTGTTACCGTTTCATTGCGCACGAGTGAGCGAAGATCCGATCGAAGTACGATCGCGTCCTCTCGCGGCGCATGATAATATCGCTTGCGAACCCCCATTTCGGCGAATCCGCGACTGCTGTACAGCGTGCGCGCTCCAGCGTTGGACGCGCGCACTTCCAGCCACATCTCCTTCGCACCGCTTTGGCGGCAGAGCTCCATCGCAGCGTCCAGCAGCAACGCGCCGAGGCCCTGACATCGGTGCTCGGGATCGACCGCGATGTTCAGCAGCTCGGATTCGTCCGACACGGCCACCGTGATGGCGTAGCCAACCACGCTTCCCGCCTCTTCGGCAACGAGAAAATTGTTGCCGCCCGCGGACGTCAGGTGTGTGCCAAACAACCCGCGTGTCCACGGATCGCCGAACGAAACACGTTCTATGGCGATGACCGCCCCAAGATCCGAACGCTCGGCGACACGCACCGTTGCCGTCACGTCGTCAGCGGCCGTCCGTGCGCCGCCTCCCACTTGACCTGCGCCTCCGCGAGCCTCCCATAGGTCGGCTCCCACGAGTCCAGGTCGACCGCTCCGCGCGCCTCGATGTCACTCAGTCGGGGAACAACCGCACGCGCGAGCGGGCTCGCGTCCACGTCCAATCCCGGCCCGATCAATTGCGCGTGCATCCGCACCGCCCGCACGCGCAGCTCCTCGTCGCCCATGAGATAGGTCACGCCGACCAGTTCCGTGCGATCGCCGTCGCGATTCGCATCCTGGCAGAACCATTCACCACGTCCGGCGTGCAGCGCAGCAATGAGATATCCGTCGGACGCAACCGCGCTCCACGCAAGCAATTCCAGAGACGACACGGCATAGAGTGGAATGCTCAGCGCGGAACAGATTCCCTTGGCGAACGCAGCAGCCGACCGAAGACTCGTGAAACCACCCGGGCCAGCTCCGCACACTACAGCGGAAACTTCACGCAGCGGCGTCGTGGCGCCGCCGAGGCACTGGACGACCGCAGGTGCGAGCGCTTCGGTACGCGCGCCAGTTGCGTCGCGCGACGCGAACGACAGATCGCTCACGAGCACGCCGTCGCGCGTTATTGCGACGGATCCCGTCTCCGTCGAAGTCTCGAGTACCAGCACGCGTCCGAGCATCAACCGGCCAGGAGTAGACGACGGTCGGCGCGCTCGGGATCGTAATCGAGAGCGATGGGAAGGTGATCGGCCGGAAGGAGATCACCCGCATGCTCCGGCCATTCCACGATCACAAGCGCGTTGGAAGCAACTATGTCGCTCCAGCCGAGCTGCTCCAGCTCCTCGACGCGCTCGATGCGATACAGATCGATGTGAAACACCGGCGAGTGCGGCGCCGCATATTCGTGCACGAGCGCATATGTCGGACTCGTGACGGGTGTCGTGACGCCGTAGCCTCGGCAGATCGCCTGCGCGAGCGTCGTCTTCCCTGCGCCCAGCTCGCCCGTGAGCGCGATGACGAGGTGCGGATGTGAATCGGCGCCCAATCGCTCACCCCACGCGATCAGCTCCTGCTCGCTCATTACGAGCTGGCCGCGCGTCGCGCGCGGCGGCATCGTGTGATGATGCGCATCCATTATTCGTTCCGGAGCGCAGCGAGTGACGGTGACGTGCGCCTGGACTTGTTGTCGCGCTGCGCACGCAGCTCGAACAACTGGTCACGAATGCGCGCAGCACTCTCGAAATCGAGATCCTTCGCGGCCACCTTCATGTCATCCTCCAGCGTCTTTATCAACGTATCGATGTCGGCGATCCTGGAATATTCCGGGGACGATTCCGCGACTCTGCGCGACTGCTCGGCCTGTCTGTCCTGGCGCTCGGACCGTGCATCGGCCACGCGCGTGATGAAACGAACCTGATCGGTGCTCTTGACCACGCTGCGCGGTGTGATTCCATGCTCGGCGTTGTACGCAAGCTGCGTGGCACGGCGACGCGCGGTCTCATCCATGCAGCGCTTCATCGATCCCGTTATGCGATCCGCATAGAATATCGCGCGGCCGTTGAGATGGCGCGCCGCGCGGCCGGTCGTCTGGATGAGGGAGCGGTCACTGCGCAGGAACCCCTCCTGATCCGCATCGAGGATCGCCACCAGCGACACCTCGGGCATGTCCAGGCCTTCACGCAGCAGATTGATTCCTACCAGTACGTCGAACTCGCCGAGGCGCAGACCGCGCACGATCTCCATACGCTCGATCGCGTCGATGTCCGAGTGCATGTAGCGCACGCGAACGCCCATCTGCTGCAGATAGTCGGTCAGGTCTTCAGACATGCGCTTGGTGAGCGTGGTCACCAGCACACGCTCGCCCTTGCGCTCGCGGAGCCGGATCTCCTTGAGCAGATCGTCGACCTGGCCGCGCACCGGCCTAACTTCGATCTCCGGATCGATCAGTCCCGTGGGACGAATGATCTGCTCCACCACCACACCCTCGCACAGTCGCAGCTCGATGTCACCGGGCGTTGCAGACACGTTGATCGCTCGGGGTGTGAGCGACAGAAACTCGTCGAAGGTGAGCGGTCTGTTGTCCAGTGCGCTCGGCAACCTGAACCCATAATCGACCAGCGTCAGCTTGCGTGCACGATCGCCGTTGAACATTCCGCCAATCTGCGGCAGCGTGACGTGTGACTCGTCGACCACCACCAGGAAATCGTCGGGGAAGTAGTCGAACAGGCAGGCAGGTCGCTCGCCGATCTCGCGTCCCGACAGATGCCGCGAATAGTTCTCGATTCCGGCACACGTGCCGATTTCGAGCATCATCTCGATGTCGAAGTTGGTGCGCGATTCGAGTCTCTGCGCTTCGAGCAGCTTGTTGGTGTTGCGCAGCTCCTGCAAGCGCTCCGCCAGCTCTGCCTGAATGCGCCGCACCGCGCGCTCGATGGTCGGTCGACTGGTAACGAAGTGTTTCGCAGGATAGATCGCCGCACGCTCCAGCGCGGCTATGACGTTGCCTGTAAGTGGATCGATCTTGCTGATGCGCTCGATCTCGTCACCCCACAGCTCGATTCGAACACCCTGCTCCTCATAGGCGGGCAGAATCTCGACCGTGTCACCTCGAACCCGGAAGGTGCCGCGCTCGAACGCAACGTCGTTGCGGCCGTACTGGATCTTCACGAGTGAACGCAGAATGTCGTCGCGCGCGATCTTCTGACCCTGCACCAGCGTCACCATCTGCTCACGGTACTGCACCGGATCGCCCAGGCCGTAGATCGCCGAAACGGTCGCGACGATTATCACGTCGTCGCGCTCCATCAGGCTCGACGTTGCACGCAGTCGCAACCGGTCGATGTCCTCGTTTATCGACGCATCCTTCTCGATGTACGTATCGGTCGTCGGGACGTACGCTTCGGGCTGATAGTAGTCGTAGTAGGAGATGAAGTACTCCACCGCGTTGTGCGGGAAGAAGGACTTGATCTCGCCATACAACTGCGCAGCGAGCGTCTTGTTGTGCGACAGAACGAGCGTCGGCTTGCCGTACGCCTGGATCACGTTCGCGATCGACATCGTCTTTCCAGAGCCCGTTACACCCAACAGCGTCTGGAACCGATCGCCACGCTCGAGGCCGCGCGTAAGCTCCGCTATCGCTTTCGGCTGATCTCCGGCCGGCTCAAAGGGTGCCACCAAGTCGAACTTTGCCATGAGTACCGAAATTTAACCGAAGATCTGACTAGAACGAGCGTCCGAGAATACCCCTGCCACCGTGTACGCGCCAAGGCGCGCATGCGTCGCCCCGGCGAGCGCCGGAGACTCGAGAGCAGCCGTAAGGGCGACGCATGCGTCGCCCCGGCGAGCGCCGGAGACTCGAGAGTAGCCGTAAGGGCGACGCATGCGTCGCCACGACGAGCGCCGGAGACTCGAGAGTAGCCGTAAGGGCGACGCATGCGTCGCCCCGACGAGCGCTCCGGACTCATCCTCGCCCCACATCGGCCAGTGCCAGCGCGCAGTTGATCAGCGCAATGTGCGTGAGACCCTGCGGAAAGTTGCCGGCGAACCCGCCGGTCGCGGGATCCAGCTCCTCGCTGTAGAGGCCAACATGGTTGGCGTGCTTCAGCATGCGACAGAAGATGCGCTCGCCCTGCTCTGCATCGCCCGACAGCACGAGAGCCTGCGCCATCCAGAATGTGCAGATCGAGAAGACGCCCTCGGAACCCGGCAGACCGTCGTCGTTGCGATAACGGTACACCAGCTCCCTGTCCTCGCTCGTCAGATCGCGCAACGTTGCCGCTATCGTCCCCTTCACTCGCTCGTGATCGGGCGGCAGGAAACCTACCATCGGTATGATGAGATTCGCCGCGTCGAGTGCTTCGGTGCCGTAGAATTGCACGAAACTCTGGCGCTTCTCGCTCCACCCGCGCTCCATCACCTCGGCCCACACCGCGTCGCGCGCAGCTTCCCACCGCGCGATGTCGCACGGCAGGTCGAACTCGCGACCCATCTTCACACCGCGGTCGAGAGCGACCCAGCACATGACCTTGCTCATCACGTAGTGCTCTTCGGTCGCGCGCACTTCCCATATTCCACTGTCGGGATCGCGCCAGTGGACGGCGATCCAGTCGACCAGTCGACTGAGCGACCACCACGTACCCTCGCCGACGGTCTCCGTACGACTCCATCGGTAGGCGGTATTCAGAATCTCGCCGTACACGTCCAGCTGCAGCTGATTCACCGCGGCGTTGCCGACCCGCACGGGCGCGGAGTTGCGGTAGCCCGAAAGATGCGGCAACGTGCGCTCCGGCAGATCGCGCGAGCCGTCCACTCCGTACATGATCTGCAGATGCGAATCGGTAGCCTTGCGTGTAATGCGTCGCAGAAACGCCATGAACGCGCTCGCCTCTTCGTGCCGTCCGAGTCCCTGCAGCGCGTCGAGTGTGAACGACGCGTCGCGCAGCCAGATGAAGCGATAATCCCAGTTGCGCTCGCCGCCGATTTCTTCCGGAAGCGATGTCGTCGGCGCCGCTATGATCGCGCCGGTCGGCTCGTAACACAGCAACTTGAGCGTGAGCGCCGACCGCTCGACCACCGCGCGGTGAGTACCCTCGTACTTGAGTGTCGCGACCCAGCCATCCCAGAACGCGACTGTCTGCTGCAACCGCTCCTGCGATCTGTACGATGCGATCGGGAGTACCTCATCGTCATCGTATCGCAGCACGAACCACGCGGACTCGCCGGCGCGCATCCGCAATTGCGCCGTCGCGCCCATCTCATCCACGCGCCACCACAGGTCGGGTGGGCCCGAGAGTGCCGCGGCTTCGTTGTCGTCGTCGGTAGCGAGCAGTCCGTTCTTTCGCGGAATGATGTGCGCTGGCTTGACCGCGTAGTCGAATCGCGGAGAAAAGCAGATCGATATGTCCATCTGCCCACGCGTGCACTTCACCTCCCGATGGATTTCGGCGAAACCCGGACGCCGTCCTTCCGGCCCCACGGGCATGAAGTCGCACAGTTCGAGCGTGCCGGTGCTGTCATGAAAGGCCGTAACCAGCACGTTGGTCGCAGGAAGATATCTCTGCTCGCTCGTGTGCGTTCCAGCGGGCACGATCTGAAAACGCCCGCCTCGGGACTCGTCCAGAATCGCCGCGAACGTTGACGGAGACGGGAACTCCGGCAGGCAGCACCAGTCGATCGATCCGTTGAGACCGACGAGCGCCGCAGTCCGCATGTCGCCAATAACTGCATACGCCGAGATCGGCGGGTACGCGGACGTCGCAGCCGAAGACCGCGCTGCCGGCGCCTGATCAGTCGCCGACGTCGCACCCGAAGTCGCACCGCCAGTCGCGCTCTGCGATGGTTGCAGCGCTGGTATCGACGTCGCTGTCATGATCTCGAGGCGGCAAGCAAATCCAGCAGGTCGTGGATTTCGCGGGGAGTGTCCACGGAGAATTGCGCAGCTGTCGTCGCGTCCGGCGCGCCTACGCGAACCGTCGTCGCATTGGGAAATGCCCGCAATGCGCGAAAGCCATCCTCATCGGTCACGTCGTCGCCGGCGAACAGGATGGATGCATCCGGCGAGTCGCCACCGAGCTCGTGAACTATTTCCAGCACAGCATCGCCCTTGGTCAGACTCTCGCTTGCCAGGATGTTGATCACGCACTTGCCGGGCGCGAGCGTAACGCCGCGCGCCCGCGCGATCTCCGCAACCCGCGCGTCGAGCGCCGGAAGCAGCGCCATGTCCATTTCCCGGAAGTGTAGTGTCAAGCTGAATCCCTTGTCCTCGATACTGGTTCCCGGAAACCGAGCGACGACCGCGTCGAGATCACTCCGGGCGTCGCGCAGCGCGAGTCCTGCATCTTCCCACCCCTCCGGCCCTGTAATGTTTCCCGACTCCGACAGGTGCTCCATTCCGTGATTCCCGTAAATCGTCACGCCGCCGATCGACAGCATCCGGCGCGCATCCGCGACGGAGCGACCTGTGACAAACGCAACATGCACGCCGCGGTCGCGCTTCCCGATCAGCGTGCGTAGCGACTCGCGCGCCGTTCCCGGGATGCTCGCCACATCGGCGCGCTCGACGATGTCACACAGCGTTCCGTCGATGTCCAGCATAATGATGAGTGGAGTTCCTCTCAGCCTCTGCGCAATTTCGTCCGGCTCTGCGGGCGTCACGGGATCACAGGGCTGCCGCTCCGCCTTCCGCGGCGTGGTCGGCCGCCTCGGCGGCCACGAGTATCCCTTCCAGCCAGTCCTCGATGGTGGCGTTGGCGACGCGATCCCTCAGCGCAGCCATGCGTTCCACACGTTCGTGCCGCGGCATGTCGAGAGCGACGGCGAGCGTATCCGCGAATGCATCGATGAAGAACGGATTCACCAGCAGCGCCGCACTCAGCTCATCCGACGCACCGGCGAAGCGGCTTAGAACCAGCACGCCCTTTCCGTCGGTTCTGCAGGCGATGAATTCCTTGGCCACGAGGTTCATTCCGTCCTGAAGCGACGACACGACGCACACATCGGCAGCACGGTACACGGCGGCCAGCAGATCCGCGTCGACGTTCTCGTGCACGAGCACGATCGGCGTCCAGTCGAGCGTGCGGAATTCATCGTTGAGCCGCTCTATCGCTTCGAGCACGTCGCGCTCCAGCCTGGCGTACGCTGGAATATCAGTACGCGATGGCGTCGCGACTATCAGCATCGTAAACGTTCCGCGGCGTTCAGGGGTGTCCGTCCACATGTGCTCCAGCGCCCGCAGTCGTCTTTCGATTCCCTTGGTGTAATCCATTCGATCGACACTGACGACCAGTTGCCTTTCGCGCGGTGCGTATCGCTGACGAAGCGTTCTGCACACATCGATCGTGTGCGGCAACGCAGACAGCCGTTGCCATTCCGCGACATCGATGCTGATCGGAAACGCGCCGACTCGCGTCTGCCGCCCATCCAGATGGATGACGCTCTGGTCCAGACTCACATGGGCCTCCGGCAGTGTACGCGCGACACAGTCCATGAAATTCCACGCGAAGCCATCGGTCTGAAACTCGATCAGATCGTTTCCCAGCAGCCCACGCAGCAGCGAGTTCTGCACTCCGACGGGCAGAATGCCAAAGACATCGGGGGGAGGAAATGGAATGTGCCAGAATTGATGGATCAGTGCATCCGGGACCAGTGGTCGTATCAATGACGGCGCGAGTGCAAAGTGATAGTCATGCACCCACACCATCGGTGCGCCACCGACACGCTCGGCCTCCTGCACCACGGCTGCGGCGAACATCCGGTTCGCGTGCTCGTAACTCTCCCAGTCACTTCGCCGGATATCGACCTTGCTCACGAACAGATGGCATAAGGGCCACAACGCACTGTTGGCGAAGCCGAGATAGAAACCCTCGACGTCGTTCTCCGACAGCCACACGCGGCGTAACGTGTATGACGGATCGCCGGGTGGAACCGCCAGGCGTCCGACGTCGTCCGCGACGGTACGATCGGCATTTCCGGACGCCCACGCGACCCAGGTTCCGTGCGTACGACGGAGAATCGGATCCAGCGCCGAGACCAGGCCGCCTGCGGGGAATCGCACTTCGATTCCATTGGGTTTGTGTACGTGCTCGTACGGCTCGCGGTTGGAGAGTACGATGAGCGGCCGGTCCAGCATTGCGGGAAATTTGGATTGCATCTAGATCCCTGCCTGAGCACGCACCATGCCCGCGCGGCTCTTACGTGCGGCGAGCGGCGAGCGCTACTCCGACGTCTGCTCTCGCCGCGACACTTCTGTGACACCCTTCACGCGCCTGATTGCGCGCAGCGTCTTGCGGAGATGTGGAAGATTCTCGACCTGCACCTCTATCATGCCGAACACGCGCGCATCCTCGCTGCGCAATTCGAAGCTTCTGATATCGGTCTTGGTCTCACTGACCGCGGTCGCAATGTCCGCGTACAGTCCGCGACGGTCGCTCGCCTCGACCGCCAACCGCACGAGGAATCGCTCGCCCTGCACCTCCTGCCAGTCTATTTCGAGCCTGCGCTCCGGCTCGTCGTCCAGCAGCATGAGGTTGGGGCAGTCGGCGCGGTGAATGCTCACACCGCGTCCGCGCGTTACATACCCCGAGACCGGATCGCCTGGCACCGGCTGACAACATTGCGCGTAGCGCACGAGCAACCCATCGGCGCCCTGAATCCGCACGCCGCGACCGGTGCCGCGCACGCGATCGACCAGCCGCTCCAGCCGATTCGGCCGCGGCGGTTCCAGTTCCGTGTCGATTTCCGGATGCAGACTGCGAATGACATCGCGACCACTGAGCTCGCCCTGACCGACGGCGCTCACCAGGTGCCCGCGATCGTTGAGCTTGAGCGTCTTCGCCGCCGTGTCGAGGTCGTCATCGGTCGGCCGTAGCACCCGGCGACGCTTTGCTTCCTTGTCGATCATCTCGCGACCCAGCTTGATCGACGCCTTCTGCTCCTCCATGCGGAGGCGCTGCTTGATGCGATGCCGCGCGCGTCCGGTCCGCACGTGCGCGAGCCAGTCACGATTCGGACGCGCCGACGGTGACGCGATTATCTCGACCGTGTCGGAGTTCTTGAGCTCGCGCGAGAGCGGAGCCATGCGCCCATTCACGCGCGCGCCATTGCAGTGGAGGCCAACTTCCGTGTGCACGGCGAACGCGAAGTCGATCGGCGTCGCACCCTTGGGAAGCTGGATCACATCACCAGTCGGCGTGAACACGAATATCTCGTCCTGGTACAGATCCAGCTTGAGGAACTCGAGAAACTCGTCCGGCGTCTTGGCATCGAGCTGCAGCTCGAGCACCTGCCGGAACCACTGGAGATGCCGGTCGAGTTCATCGGAGTTGCGCGCGTTTTCCTTGAAGCGCCAGTGCGCGGCGATTCCGTATTCCGCCGTGCGGTGCATCTCGCGGGTACGTATCTGGATCTCGAACAATTGCCTGCCGGGCCCGAATACAGTCGTGTGCAGCGACTGGTATCCGTTGGACTTCGGCTGCGCGATGTAGTCCTTGATACGTTCCTGAACAGGCGTCCACCCGTCGTGAATGACGCCGAGCGCGTGGTAACAATCAGGAACGCTGTTCACGAGCACGCGAATCGCGAGAAGATCGTAGATCTCCTCGTATGGCTTGTCGCGATTCACCATCTTCTTGTAGATGGACCAGAGATGCTTCGGTCGCCCGGTTATCTCCACGTCGATGATTCCGGCTCGCGTCATTTCCGCGGTGAGCGGCTTCCGCATCCGCTCGACGAGATCGTCGCGCTCGGCACGCTTCTGCGCCACGAGACGCGCAAGGTGGCGATATGCGTCCGTCTCGAGATGCTTGAACGCGAGATCCTCGAGCTCCCAGCGAACCTGCGCCATTCCGAAACGGTGCGCCAGTGGCGCGTACAGATCGCGCGTCTCCTGCGCGATGCGCCGGCGCTTCTCTTCCGGAAGCGACTCGAGCGTGCGCATGTTGTGCAGGCGATCGGCGAGCTTGATGATGATGACGCGCGCATCCTTGGCGATCGAGAGCAGCAGCTTGCGATAGTTCTCGACCTGCGCGTCGCGCGGCGCATGCGCGGGCAGGTGCTCGATCTTGGTGAGCCCGTCCACGATCCCCGCGACTTCCTTGCCGAACTCCAGTTCGATGTCGGCGAGGGTGAAGCGGGTGTCCTCGATCACATCGTGGACGAGGCCCGCAATGACCGTCGTGGTATCGAGGTTGAGC
>Ga0207705_10004211_pt1 | contig 10912 bp, 9 predicted proteins | sample KBSC13metaG_FD_184314 | JGI IMG/M metagenome (GOLD analysis project Ga0207705, IMG submission 184314) | Corn rhizosphere microbial communities from Kellogg Biological Station, Michigan, USA - KBS C1-3 metaG (SPAdes) (version 2) | ecosystem: Host-associated > Plants > Roots > Rhizosphere > Soil ...
CTGTCGACCGTGCTGCTCGGCCTCGACGGGCGCGGGAACAGCCACCTGATCACCGACATCGATCAGTACCTCCGTTGGCGCGAAAGCACCGAACCCTCGGCCGACAAACCGGTTGCGAAGGCCGCTTCGCCCGCGCCCGAAAAGCCCGCGGTGAAGAAGCTGACGTACATGGAGCAGCGCGAGCTGGAAAAGATGGAATCGGCCGTCCACGAAGCCGAGGAAGAACTCGCCACCGCCCACGCCGAGGCCGCTGAAGCCGACTGGACCAAGGCCAAAGCGATCGGCGAACGCGTCGCGGCGGCGCAGGCGAAGGTCGATTCGCTTTACGCCCGCTGGCAGGAACTCGAAGACCGCGCGTCCGCTGCCAAGGCCTGAATTCGACGAATTTTGTACTGCATGGAATGGCGGGTGGGCCCGTCGCGCACGCACTTTTTTCTTTACACGCCGCCTTTGGACAATAAAGATGCGGTTCAAATGGGGAACCTGAGAACCTACCTGCGGATGGCCCGCCACGCGGAAGATCGTGTTCGCGGCGCGCTACGGTTGAACGATTCACAATCTAAGCTGGAGCGAGACGCCCAGGAATTCTGGACGCGCCAGCCGAAGCAGCAGAGCTCCTTCTGGTGGCATTTGCGCGGCAGCGATCCGTTCGTGGACGACCAGCTCTGGCTCGATATCGGCAAGAAACACGTCAATATGTATATCGACGCCGCCCGCATGGTCGGCTTCGAGCGGCCGGTCGAAACGATCGTCGACTGGGGCTGCGGCGGGGGCGCCAACGCCATCCACTTCGGCGCTGAGTGCAAAACGCTTTATGGGATCGACGTCTCACAGGATGCGCTCGACGAATCCGTCAAGCAGATGCAGGCGACCCAGCCGCAGTGCAACTACGTGCCGATCAAGATCGACGTGCCGGACCCCGAATCGGTGCTCGGGAAGATTCCCGCCGGCATCGACATGTTCTACTGCCTGTACGTGTGGGAAGTCTTCCCCAGCCAGGCGTACGGACAGCGCATCCTCGAGATCGCCCGCAAGCTGCTGAAGCCGGGCGGCCTGGGCTACGTGCAGATCAAGTACGAGAAAGACGTCTGGACCCGCTCCCGCCGCTGGGGCTATACCCGCGGCGTGGCGAACATGACGCGTTACCGCGTTGACCAGTTCTGGGAATTGATCCAAGCCGCCGGCCTGCAGCCGCGGCACCTGGTGCTGATTCCCAAGCCGCACGAAGTGCCGGATTTCGATTACGCGTACTACTTCTTCCAGAAGCCGATGGACGCTTGAACGGCGGGAACGAACGGTCACAGAAACAAAAAAGGGACCTGCACGGTGCAGGTCCTTTTCGTTTATTGATGATCGATCCGATCAATGCGCTGTCGCCGGCGCCGCAGTCGCGAGCGACTTCTCCGCCGGCTGAACGGCCTTGCCCTCGGCGCTCAGATACTGCTCCAGCGGATCGGCCGACAGTGCCTTCAGCCCGGCGATAAAGCACTGGGCGTTGAACTTCGCCCCGGCCGGTGTGCTGTGCGTGCGCTTGTCCCCGAATAGCTTCTCCACCTCGGCCTGGCCGAGTTTTTCCATGCCGGTGGCGCTGATCTCGTTCAGGTCGATGAAGATCGCGCCGCTGGCGGCCGCCGCGTCGCGGGTCCAGGTAACAAAGCTTTCCCGCTCGCCGCGCTTGATGTTCTTTCCGTCGGGCGACCAATCCTTGTGAGGCACCATCGAGCAGAAGATCACGGTAGCGCCCTTGGCCCGCGCGTCGTTGCCGTACTTGCGCATGTACCAGCCGAACGTGTGAACCGTCTCGGTCTTGCCATCCGGCAGCTTGCGCTCGGCCGTCTCGTCCCCTTCGCCGTGCAGGCTCGGCCGACCCTTCGCCGACGGATCGTCGTACTTACCCGCGTCGTTGTGGCCGAACTGCACCACGACAAAGTCGCCCGGCTTCAGCTCGTCCAGGACGTGATCCCACTTGCCTTCGGTGATAAACGTCTTGCTGCTGCGCCCGCCGATCGCACGGTTGATGACGTTGATCTTTGACTTATCGAAGAACGCCTCCACCTCGCTGGCCCAGCCGCGAAGCGGGGCGTTGGAGCGCATCGTCGAATCGCCCACGAAGAACACCGTTGGCAGCGACTTGTTCGCCGTCGCCGTGTCTTTCCCGAAATCCTTATCCGGCACCACCGGCCGATCGTCATCCTTGGCCGAAGCAGCCGCCGAAAAGAACGCGCAGCAGACGAACGCCACCAGCAACGCGATTCCGACCCCTAACCGCGACAACCCTTTCATCGATCCACCCATCTCGAATCCTCCATAAACGTGAGCAAGTTCTCTGGCGCCATGAGCTTAGGCGATAGTGAGATCGGGAAATGAAAAAGCCTCTGATTTCTTTCGAAATCAGAGGCTTGGAAGTAGCGGGGGGAGGATTCGAACCTCCGACCTCCGGGTTATGAGCCCGACGAGCTACCAGGCTGCTCTACCCCGCGATTGGGTCGTCGATTGTAGCATGAGCGGCGGTTGAGTCAAGGCAGATCAAGGTCGCACTCCAAGGTCGGCAGAACGCGGCACGCGCGAGACGCATTGGCTGCCACGCCCCCGCGAGCAACGAGGCCGATTCGTCCGGTAACCGCCAGGGTCGCGCCGGCCAGGCGATGAGGACTTGCCCTACAAACCCGATTTTCAACCTCAAAACGCCGCTTGCGAGGTCGAACCCGACCCTGAACCGGGTCTCTGTTCCGGTCGATACATTTTATACCGGGCGAATGTCGCGAAACGACTGCCCGGTCGAACATGGGGCAGCGCGTTTTGGTCATCGATGATTCCGAAGCCATCCACCGGCTGGTGGAGGCGTGGCTGCGGCACGAGCCCGTGCAGACGCAATCGGCCTGTACGGCGGGGGTTGGTCAGGCGCTGGCCCGGTCGTGGCGACCGGATCTGATCCTGCTCGACGTCGAGATGCCGGACATGAGCGGCTTCGACCTTTGCCGGCAGCTGAAGTCGGACGAAGCGCTGTGCCGTGTGCCGGTCATATTCCTGACGGCCGCCAATTCACCGCAGGACCGGGTGGCGGGACTGAACCTGGGCGCGGTGGACTACATCATCAAGCCATTCCACCCGGCCGAGTTTCAAGCGCGGGTGCGGGCGGCATTGCGGACGAAATACCTGCTCGATCTGCTGGCCTACAAGGCGCAGATCGACGGCCTGACCGGGCTGCGGAACCGGGCATTCCTCGACGAGCAACTCGCGGTCGAACTGGCCAAGTTGCAGCGGCACGGCGGCGCGCTCGGCTGCATCATGTGCGACGTCGACCATTTCAAAGAGATCAACGATTTGCACGGCCACTCCGCCGGTGACGAGGTGCTGCGCCGCGTGGCCGAGGTGCTGCAGAAGGCCAGCCGGATCGAAGACATCGTCGCCCGCTACGGCGGCGAAGAATTCACCGTGCTGACGCCCGCCGTCGATGCCGCCGGTGCGGCGGTCGTGGCCGAGCGCATTCGGCAGGCGGTGGAGCAACTGGAGATCCGCCGCAATGGGCGAACGATCACCGTGCGCTGCAGCTTCGGCGTCGCCGACTTAGGGGAGGCGCAGCACGGCACGCTGATCGAACGCGCCGATGCGGCCCTGTACAAGGCCAAAACGCTTGGCCGAAACCGCGTGGAATTGTACCGCGAAGGAATGCTCGACCCTGAGCGAATCGCCGCCGCGTAGGGCCGGCCATTGCAAGCCGCCGCCGCTGCGGGCAATCTGGAACGCATGACGCCGGCGCAGCAGCAATTGGTGGGGGACATTGTCGCGCTGACCGGCGCCGCGCCGCCCGATTGGTCGGCCGACGACGCGCCGACGCTGCGGGCCGACGTGCCCAGCGAGCTTTACCTGATCGGCATGATCGGCGGCAAAGACGTCGGCAAAAGCAGCCTGGTCAACGCACTGCTCGGCGAAAACATCGCGGCCGTCAGCAACCACGGGGAAGGGACGTCGCGGGCGCTGGCGTATGTGCACGATGCCGACGCCCTGGCCGCACGAGCGTTGCTCGAAGACAGCGCTGCCGGCGGGTTCGACCTGGTTCAACACGGCATCGATGAAGCCCGCGGGCGTGTGCTGCTTGATCTACCGGATGTCGACAGCGTGTGGGATGACCACCTCGATCTCACGCGGCGGATGCTGCGCAACATGCTGTTCCCGGTATGGGTGCAGAGCATCGAAAAGTACGCCGACGCCGCGACGCTGGAACTGCTGGCCCGCGTGGCGGAGGGGAATTCACCGCAGAATTTTGTGTTCGTGCTGACGAAGGTCGATCAGCTGGCCCGCCGGCACGGGGCCGAGGCGGTGGAGGAGTTGAAGGCCGATTTCGCGCTGCGCGTCGGCCGGGCCTGCGGGATTGAAACGAGGCCGGCGGTGTATGGCGTCGATAGCGTCTCACGGCAGGGGTTCGATCTGGCCGCGCTGCGCGCGACGCTGCTGCAAAGGCGAACCTCCCAATCGATCAGCGACGCCCGCGGACTGGCCGAACGACAACAGGCGAACACGCTGCGGCGGTGGCTGGCGCAGCAACGAATCGACGAACAACTCGCCGCGGCGCAGCGCGCCTTGGCCGAGGCGGAATCAATGCTGGCAAGCCGCGTTGTCGACCCGCTGCTGGAACGGCAGGCGGCGCTGCCGATCTCGCCGGCGATGATCGAACCGACGGTGCGGGCACGGATCGGGTATTGGCCGATCGTCTCGGCGATCGACGCGGCGCTGGGGCCGGCACTGGCGGTGTTTCGGGCACGGACCGAGCCGTGGGCCGGGCAGTCGATTGGCGGGCGGCAGGTCGCGCAGCATGTGCGGGGTGTGTTTGCCGATCTTTCGCAGCGCCAGCCGCGGCTGGTGGAGCTGTATTCGCAGAACAAGCTGTGGGAAGCCGACGTGGCCCAGCGGGCGGCGGGGGTGCTGGAAGACCGGCTGGAAATCGCGGCCGAATCACACCGGGCGGCGCTACTGAAGCGCGCGGCGCGGCCGTCGTTCGTTACACGCATAGCGGCCTACGTGCTGACCGTCGGCGCCGCCTTGTGGTTCCCGATCGTGCAGCCGGTGCTCGAAATCGTCCTGCAGCAGGATATCCGCCAGTTCACGACGGCGATGCTGTTGAAAATCGTCCAGTTGCTCGGCGCGAGCTACCTCATCTCCAGCATCGGCTTCCTCGCGATTTACTTTGTTGCGCTGTGGATCTGGCTGCGTTGGCACACGGTGCGGCGGGTGGAACGAACGTTCGCCCGCACGTCGCCGACGGACGACCCCGCCGCCGCGGTCGACGAATGGGCGGCGAACCTGCTGGCGCCGTTGCGGCGGAACGTGGAGCGGCTGCAGTCGCTGGCCGACCGCATCGCCGCCCTCACCTCGCGCGATCGCGCGGCCGCCTGAGTTCGCTGCCGGCCGATTGCTGCGGTCGCCGCCGGCCGCTACATTCACGGCTCACCTCTTCAGGGAAAGGGCAGGGAACGAAATGTACAGCAAGCACTTGGCGTTAGCGGGATTGATCTGTCTGGCGGCGATCAGCGGCTGCGGCAAAAGCGAATCGGCCAGCGCCGGCGACAGCGCGCCTTCGAAGCCGGCCGGTGGCGTGATCAGCGGCAAGGTGACGTACGCCGACGGCAAGCCGATCGACGCGCCCGGCGCCGACATCTCGATCAACATCTACGGCGTCAGCACCGCGGGCGAAAAGGTCAGCTACTCGCCCGCCGTGAAGGCCGACGGCACGTACAGGCAGAAGGCCGTGCCCGGCAGCTATCGGTTCAACAACATGAACACCGTGAAGGTGACCTTCGACGGCCAGAACGTGCTGTTGCCCCTGGAGCCGATCGGCAGCAACTGGAGTAAGGACCAGGACGTGGCCGACGGGATCGTGCAGGATTTCGTCCTGAAACTCACCGGCCGAACGCCCAACGGCAACGGCAGCCAGGATAACTTCACCGACTGGTACGGCGTCTCGATCAAGCCGATGTACAGCGGCTACCGCAACGACCTGAAGCAATCGACCAAGCCACTGCCCGAGCACACGAAGCTGACCTTCAACCTCAAACCGACCGGCCCGCGCATCGACGGTAAGCCGGCCGAGCCGGTGACGGTCGAGCGCGAGTACACGAATTACGGCGTGAAGCCGTCGCTGCTGAACGATCTGCCGTGTGCCGATTACGACATGACCGGCACCATCACCTTCCCTGACGGCACGACCAAGCCGATGGTGTTCGAGGTGAAGTACGCGGTGTTCGAGCCGGTGCAACACGTGAAATTCAGCACCGGATCGTCCACGGGCTTCTGGCCGGTGAACGTGGCGTTTGCGTACAACAATTGAAAGCGCGCAGCGTCGCCGCAGGCCGTATGATCGGGCCGCATGGCGAAGGCGATCGTTGTCGGTGCAGGCTTCGGCGGCATGGCGGCTGCGCTGCGCCTGCGCCGCAAGGGTTACGACGTCACGATCATCGACAAGCAGGACAAGCTCGGCGGCCGGGCTTATCAGTACGAGCGGCACACGCCGTACGGCACGTTCATCCACGACGCCGGGCCGACGGTGATCACGGCCAAGTTCCTGTTCGATGAGCTGTTCGAGCTGTTCGGGAAGAAGCGGGAGGATTACGTCGAATTCCGCGACATCTACCCGTGGTACCGGATCGTGTTCGCCGGCGAGGCGACCAAATCAGTAGCTGCGACGCCTGCGTCGCCTCTTCCGCCCGAATCGCAAAAGGGCGACGCAGGCGTCGCAGCTACCAAATTCCCTTTCTTCGACTACGGCGGCACCGTCGAGCAATTCGAAGCCCAGATCGCCAAATTCGAGCCGGCCGACGTGGCCGGGTTCCGGAAGTACCTGGAGCACTCGAAAAAGATCTTCGACGTCGGCTTCACTCAGCTCGGTGATCAGCCGTTCGACAAGTTCACGACGATGCTGAAGTGCGCGCCGGACCTGATCCGCCTGCAGAGCTACAAAACCGTCTACGGCCTGGCGAAGAAGTACATCAAGAACGACCTGCTCCGCCGCGTCTTCAGTTTCCAGCCGCTGCTCGTCGGCGGCAACCCATTCAACACCACCAGCATTTACAGCCTGATCTTCTACCTCGAACGCCAGTGGGGCGTGCGGTTCGCCATGGGCGGGACGGGGGCAATCGTGCGAGGACTGGAACGGCTGATGCGGGAGGAGGGGATTGAGATTCAGCTGGGGGAGGAAGTCGAGCGGATCGAGATGCTCGATGAAATTCAATATGCGAGCGGCAAGCGTCCAAAACTGAAAAAGCCTATTCCGCGATTTCTGCACCTCAAATCTGGCGAGAGATTATCGCTGATGTGGGAAGAAAGTCATTGGTCGATGCCCTATGGGTGGACACGTCCGCTGTTGGTCTTCAATGCGGATACGCCGCACGTCTACGACAAGCTGATCGACTTTAAGTACCGCAAAGGCATTGCCCCGCGCCGCATCGCTTCGATGAAATACAGCATGGGCCTGTTCGTCCTCTACTTCGGCACGACGAAGCAATACCCCGACGTCGCCCACCACACCATCGTCCTCGGGCACGCGTACAAGGAGCTGATCACCAAGCTGTTCGACACGCTGGAGCTGGAGACGGAGGATTTAAGTGTCTACCTGCACCGCCCGACGGCCACCGACCCGTCGATGGCCCCGGCCGGGTGCGAGAGCTTCTACTGCCTGGTCCCCGTCCCGAACCTGCAGAGCGGCCACGACTGGGCCGAGTGGGGGCCGAAGGTGCGGGATGCGACGGTGAAGTACCTGGAACGCGCCGTGCTGCCAGGGCTGAGCGAGTGCATCGTGGACGACTTCTACGTCACGCCGAAGCACTTCGAGCAGAACCTCAACACACTGCACGGCACGGGCTTCTCGATCGCGCCGATCTTCAGCCAGTCGGCGTGGTTCCGCTTCCACAACAAGGCGCCGGGGATCGACGGCTTGTACTTCGTCGGCGCCGGCACGCACCCCGGCGCAGGGATGCCAGGCGTTTTATGCAGCGCGAAAGTCCTGGACCGATTGATTCCTGCAGTCCGTTAGCGGCTTCGCGTGCGAAGCGTGTCGTTCAGAAATGCTTCGCAAGCGAAGCCGCTAACGGTCGAACGGAGTTAAAAACGTGTATCGCTGACGGAGCATCCCCGCGCGTGGTGGGTTGTCGTTGACGTACCGAATCGCACGCTCGACTTCCTCCGGTTCATCCAGAAATACCTTCCAGGCCTGGTGCGCCCACATCTCGGGATAACGTCCGTTCGCATACCGATGCTCCGCGAACGGGTGAAGCTCCAACTCCAGCAGTCGCTGCGTTGCTCGCGCTTTCAAATGTCCGATGATCCGCTGTGGCGGATTCGCATGCGATGCAACGACCGTATGCACATGATCCGGCATTACCGCCAAGGCATGCATGACGTAGTCCGATTCGGAAACCGCTCCTTTGAAAGCAACGACGATTTCCTTCGCCTGTTCCGCAGAAAATCGGATCGGCGGATGTTTCAGTGCTTCCTTGGTCCGGAGACGCGTTTGTCGATCATGGACCGCATGTGCGATGGAACGACGGGTTGTGACGGTCCGTGCGGGTCCTCCCGCGAGAAAAAGCTCGTAGGAACGAATGTATGTCGACCATGATCCGCGCGGGTCGTTAGGAAGCCAGAATCCGTGCGCGCTGAAGATCAGATGCGACGCGATCACGATTTGAATTTACTGTTAGCGGCTTCGCTTGCGAAGCCTTCTCCTGGAAACGCTTCGCAAGCGAAGCCGCTAACGCTGCAGCACCGGCGTAACGCCGATAATTTTATCCGTCACCGGATCGCGCCGTACCGGGCGATACACCGTGTCGCGCTCAACGGGCGTCCTGCCCGCTTCGCGGATGATGCGTTGGATGTCGCGGACGTGCGTCTCCTGGTGCGTGCCGTGACCCTCGCGCTTGGTGATGTCGTACCAGACGACGGTGCCGTCGAGGTCGTTGCAGCCCCAGCGCAGGGCGATCTGTGAGAGATGCATGCTCTGCATAATCCAGAACGCCTTGATCGTGCCGATGTTCGGCACCATCAGCCGGGCGATGGCGAGCGTGCGCAGGTCGGTCAGGCCGGTCGGGCCGGGCAGGTGGCCCAGTTCGCTCTTCTCCGGGGCGAAGCTCAGGGGGATGATGCAGTTGAAATGTGCATCCCCGCCGGCCTGTTTGGATTCGGCCTGCAGTTCGCGGAGTTTGATCAGGTGCCGCACCCGCTCCGGGACCGTTTCCACGTGTCCGTACAGCATCGTCGCCGTCGTCGGCAGGCCGAGGCTGTGGGCGGTGCGGTGGACTTCGAACCACTTGTCTTCGCGCACCTTGCCTTTGAAGACTTCGTCGTGCACGCGGTCGTCGAAGATCTCGGCCCCGCCGCCCGGCAGGCTGCCAAGGCCGGCTTCTTTGAGGGCGACGAGGACGTCACGCACGCTCATCCGGGCGATGCGGCTGAGGTGGATGATCTCGATCGCAGTAAACGCCTTGATCTGCAGCGTCGGGCACTCGCGGCGAATGCTGCTCAGCATCGTCGTGTAGTAATCGAACTTCAGCCACGGGTGCAGCCCTCCGACGATGTGAACCTCGGTCGCGCCTTTCTCGTCCGCGGCTTTGGCGGCGGCGACGACTTCGTCCACGTTCATCTCGTACGCGCCTTCTTCGCCGCGTTTGCGGTAGAAGCTGCAGAACTTGCAGGAAAGGGCGCAGACGTTGGTGTAATTGATGTGCCGGTTGCGGTTGTAGTAGACCACGTCGCCGTGCAACCCCTCGCACACGAAGTTCGCCAACCGGCCAACGCTGTGGATGTCGCGGGTGGCGTAGAGGGCGACGCCGTCGGCCTCGCTCAGCCATTCGCCGGCCCGCACCTTGTCGGCGACGGGGCGGAGGGCGGGGTCGTTTACGTGCAGGTCATCAGACATCGTAACCTCAATCACTTTCCGAGCCGGAATACGTCGATCAAACCGCACACGCCGATCAGCAGGCTCACCACGCCGTTGAGCGTGAAAAAAGCCAGGTTCAGCTTCGACAGATCGGTGGGCGAAACCAGCGTGTGTTCGACGATGAGCAGGATCACCACTGCCGCGATGGCGCAGGCGAAAACCAAGCCTAGCTGCGGGGAGACCAGGACCAGTGCGATCAACGCGGCCACGCAGAGGACATGGGAGGCGCGGGCAATCCACAGTGCGCCGGGGATGCCAAAGCGAGCAGGAACGGAATGCACCCCCGTCTGACAATCGGATTCGTAATCCTGGCAGGCGTACAAGATGTCGAACCCGGCAGTCCATAGCAGCACGGCCGCACTCATCAGCAGCGGCGGGGCGGCGAGGGTGCCGGCGATGGCGAGCCAGGCGCAGGTCGGCGCCAGCGCGAGTGCCGCGCCAAGGTAGTAGTGGCACAGTTCCGTGAACCGCTTCAGGAACGGATACGCCATCAGGAACGCCAGTACGAACGGGCTGGCGGGCAGAGGGATCCAGTTGCCATAGAAGATGCCGAAGCATGCAGCGGTGCCGATGAACGCAATGGCGCAAGCGGCGATTGTGAGCGCTACGAACGTTGTAGTGAGCTTTCCGGCAGGGATCGCGCGGCGGGCGGTGCGGGGGTTCAGGGCATCGAGCTTCGCGTCGAGCAGTCGGTTCGCCGCCATCGCCGCGGTGCGGGCGAGGACCATGCAGATCAGGATCAGCAGCGCCTGCCCGATTGCCGGGTGGCCGTGCGCCGCCATGAACGTCGCCAGCACCGCCCACGGCAGGGCGAAGACGCTGTGTGACAGCTTGATGTCCGCCGCCAGCGCGCGGCAGGAATCGGCAAACCGCGGCGTGGGGCGTGGCGTCGGAACTTGAGTGGCGGGGGCGGTGCTCATGGCGTGGCCACCCGTTTCATCGGCGGGCGAGGATGCTTCGGATCCCACCGCGTATCGAGCGTGTGCC
>Ga0207705_10004213_pt1 | contig 10909 bp, 8 predicted proteins | sample KBSC13metaG_FD_184314 | JGI IMG/M metagenome (GOLD analysis project Ga0207705, IMG submission 184314) | Corn rhizosphere microbial communities from Kellogg Biological Station, Michigan, USA - KBS C1-3 metaG (SPAdes) (version 2) | ecosystem: Host-associated > Plants > Roots > Rhizosphere > Soil ...
GGAGGGCGCCGACCGCGCGGCCTTGGTATGCCACCTCGTCGTCTCTGCGGATGGAGCGCTCAAAAGCGGGAAATTCACCCGAGCAGTTATCCGAGTGGCAGAAAATATCGCCTATGAGGATGCTCAAGCGCGGATCGACGCTGAGGAAGGAGCGTGGCTCGAAGAGGCGTTGAAGCCGCTCTGGGCATGCTGGAACGTGCTTGCAGCGGCGCGCGATAAGCGCGCGCCGCTCGAGCTCGACCTGCCTGAGCGTCGCGTCGTGCTCGACGAGATGGGGCGGATCGTCTCGGTCGCCGCGCGCGAACGGCTCGATGCGCATCGCCTGATCGAGGATTATATGATCGCGGCCAACGTCGCTGCCGCCAAGGCGCTGGAGGCGAAGAAGGCGCCGGTTATGTACCGCATCCACGAGCCGCCAAGCCGCGAGAAACTCACCGCGCTGAAGGACTATCTCGACACGTTCGGGATCAGCTTCGCGCTCGGCCAGGTGATCAAGCCCGAAACGTTCAACCATCTGCTCGAACGGGTCGGCGAACGCGACGAACGCCCCCAGATCATGGAGCAGATACTGCGCACGCAGACGCAAGCTTATTACGGCCCGGCTAATGCGGGCCATTTCGGTCTCGCGCTCGGCAGCTACGCGCATTTCACTAGCCCGATCCGGCGTTATGCCGATCTGCTCGTCCATCGTTCGCTCGTCGGCGCCTGGAATTTGGCGCCTGCGGTCAGCCAGACCCGGCTACCGGCCGAGGACGAGACCGCCTTCGGCCGCATCGGCGAGGCGATCAGCGCCGCCGAGCGCCGGGCGATGGAGGCCGAACGCGAGACGCTCGACCGCTATGTCGCGGCTTTTCTGTCGACCAAGGTCGGCGAACTGGTCGACACGCGTATCACCGGGGTCCAGCCTTTCGGTTTCTTCGCGACGGTCGAGGGGCTGGGCGGCGACGGGCTGGTGCCGGTCTCGACGCTTGGCCGCGAATATTTCCGCTACGATGAGGCGTCGCAGGCGCTGGAAGGCGAGGAAACCGGCACGCGCTACACTTCGGGCATGAAGCTCAAGCTGCGCCTTGCCGAGGCCAATCCGATTTCGGGCGCGTTGCGGTTTGAGGTCGAGGGCGCGGAGCCTTCACTCCGTCCACCGCAACGGAAGCGCAACGACCGCATCGCCCCTCGACGCGGGCGTCCGGCGAACATACGACATAGCAACAAGCGCAGATAGGGAGTCGAGGATGCGGGCGATCTGGAAAGGGGCGTGCGCGCTGGCTTTGGCCGCGTTGGCGGCGGGAAGCAGCGTTGCCGCCAAGCCGAAATCCTCCGCCTGGGACGCGCAGCGCCGGCTCGATCGTGGCGTCAACATCATCGGCTATGACCCGCTCTGGCATGATTTCAAGGACGGGCGTTTCAAGACCTATCATTTCGAGAAGATCCGCACCGCCGGCTTCTCGACCGTGCGCGTGGTGCTCCAGTCGTTCGACCATATGGATAAGAACAACCGCCTGTCGCAGAAATGGCTGGATACGCTCGACTGGGCAATCAACGGTGCGACCCATGCCGGTCTGAACGTGATCGTCGACGAACATGATTTCGAGAAGTGCAGCGATGATGCCCAGGCCTGCCAGGCCAAGCTGATCGCCTTCTGGCAGCAGGTCGGTCATCATCTGCGCAAGCAAGGCGACAACGTGCTGTTCGAGCTGCTGAACGAGCCGCACGGCCAGCTCGATGCCGATCACTGGAATGCCTTGCTCGCCAAGGTCATTCCGGTCGTCCGCCGCGACAATCCGACGCGGAACCTCGTGATCGGGCCGACGCAGTGGAACAGCTTTCACCAGCTCGACACGCTGCAGCTGCCGGAAAAGGACCGGCACATCATCGTGACCTTCCATTATTACGACCCGATGCACTTCACGCATCAGGGCGCGAGCTGGGTGGCGGGCATGAAGGATGTCTCAGGCGTCGCCTGGGGCAGCCCTGAGGAACGTGCCAAGATCGACAGCGATTTCGATCAGGTGAAAGCCTGGTCCGAGGCGCATGACCGGCCGATCTTCCTTGGCGAATTCGGCGCGTTTGAAGGCGGCGAGATGCGATATCGCACCGCCTGGACCAGCGCGGTCGCGCGCTCGGCCGAGCGGCACGGCTTCGCCTGGGCCTATTGGCAGTTCGACAGTAACTTCATCGTCTACGACATGAAGAAGCAGGACTGGGTTCACCCGATCCTGAAGGCGCTGATCCCCAACCGGAACTGAGCGTCGGGCAGAAAGGGCGGGCATGTATATCTGCGGGCTGGTGATCGCGGTCCCCGAGGACAATAAGGATGCCTATCGCGCTTGGGCGGAACGCAGCGCGGAAATCTTCCAGCGCTACGGCTGCCTCGAAATCGTCGAATCCTGGGAAGATTTCGTCCCCGATGGCAAGCAGACCGACTTCCGCCGCGCGGTCGCGGCGAAACCGGGCGAGAAAATTGTCTTCATCTGGCAAATCTGGCCCGACAAACCAACCTTTGAAGCATCCGAGGAACGGATGCATGCCGACGGGGTGCTCGATGACGTGGGCGAAATCCCATTCGACGCCAGCCGTCTTGTCCTCGGCTGTTTCACGCCACTCAGCGTGATGGGGGCGCGAATAATCAGTTTAGGTGAGCGGAGCCACCTGGCCGGGCAAGACAGGCGCGGGCACGCATAACACGCTGAACAGCGGCGTCTCCAATTTCCTCTTTTTGGTCCTCGGCGATCAGCTTCTCCGCTTGTAGCCATGTGTCGCCATAGGTGCGCTCTGGCGAGATACCGATCGCTTGACCGGCACCGACGGCCCTGGAGCGCAGTATCTCCACGCGCCGGCGGTCTTCGGGGAGCATCGCCGCAGGATCGTAGGTTTGGTCGACAAAGGCGTGCCATGCCACTTCATTGGTGAGGCAGGTCATCGCGGCATCGTAAGCCCGGCGGTCCGGATGGCTGCAAGTCGACAGGCATGTGGACGCAGCGATCACGAAGACAAACCGTTGGCGAAGTCTCACCCGCGATGCGTCCCTTCGCTCAAGGCCGGAGGCCCACCAAAACCGACTTCGCGATCAACCCCGCCTCCACCGAGCAGGCTGCAGCATCGGGCGCGAGCGCGGGGTTGGAGCGAGCAGCCCGGAGCTCGGCACGCGCGGCCTCAAGGTCGGCCTGATAGGCGGCGGTCTGGCGGACGCTGTCCATAGTAACGGTCGCACCAAGGCGACCGGCTTCGACCGCGCTCATATTGTGCGCGCCGCAGACGATCCGACTCTCACCATAAGATCGGGCGCGAATCTGGACCGGTGTTGCGCGGTCGGGCTCTGCGTCGGACAGGACCATGCCAAAGGTCCAGCCGCGCGTGGTGTGGCCCGAGGGATAGTCGTAGCTCTTGGCGAGCTCGCCTCTGTCTTCGCACACCGGGCCTTTGTCGATCAGGAGGGGCCGCAGCCTTTTCCAATGATCCTTGGCGATGTTGTTGGCGCGCGCAGTATCGGCATTGGCGTTGGCGAGCAGGCGATAGGTGGCAGGCGTGGTCTCGGGCGATAGTTTGACGCCCGCCGCACAGCTGAAATCCTTCATCACGTCGATAACGGAGGAGGGAACGTCGCTGGTCGCAAGGCGCCCGCGCGGCGTGTCGAGCATCGCGCGGGTGGCGCGGAAAACCTTGCGATCGGCCTCATATCGGATGTCCCCATTCTGGGGCGCCTCGGGAACCACGCTGATGATGTCGACCGGGGTCGAGAGATAGCCTTTATATTGGGACGCTGCGGTCAGGCCGAAGGCGGCACCTGCAAGGAGGGCGATCTGTAGGGCGCGCGTCATCTGTTCCTCCATGCCGGTTAGGCATGGATAGCGACATGTTACAGCTTTGGGAAAGCGCCGATTTCCGCCTCAGAGGCGCGGCAGGGTGACGCCGGTCTGCGCCATATATTTGCCCGCGCGGTCGGCATAGCTCACCTCGCACGGCTCGTTGCCCTTCAGGAACAGGAACTGGCACGCGCCTTCGTTCGCGTAGATCTTGGCCGGCAAAGGCGTGGTGTTCGAGAATTCGAGGGTGACATGGCCTTCCCAGCCCGGCTCGAGCGGCGTCACGTTCACGATGATGCCGCACCGCGCGTAGGTCGACTTGCCCAGGCAGATGACCAGTACGTCGCGCGGCACGCGGAAATATTCGACCGTGCGGGCAAGAGCGAAGCTGTTCGGCGGGATGATGCAGACGTCGGTCTTGCGGTCGACGAAGCTATTGTGCGCGAAATCCTTGGGGTCGACGATCGCGTTGTCGACATTGGTGAAGATCTTGAACTCGTCCGAGACGCGTGCGTCATAGCCGTAGGAGGAGAGGCCATAGCTGATGCAGCCGTCGCGCCTTTGCCCCTCCACGAACGGTTCGATCATGCCGTTGGTTTGCGCCTGTTCGCGGATCCAACGGTCGGACTGGATGGACATGGGCGCTCGCTGTTCTTGAGAAGGAAACAGCGTTTTGCCGGAAAGCGGCCCAAGGGCAAGAGGGCGTCAGGCCGGGAGAACAGCCTCGTCCGTACGCGCACGTACCGCTTGGATCAGATCGTGGAGTGCTGCGGGTGCGAAAGCGAGGCCGATCGGCAGGATCGGCGCGAACAGAAAGCCCCAATAAGCATTATCCGGACGACCAAGGACTAGAAAGGCGCCGAGCCAGAGGCCAAGAATCGCGGTCGTGCGCAAGGCATAGCCGCCGGCTTTGGCGGCCCACCCCAGCAAAGCGAGCGGCACGACGAGCGCCGCGACCCAAGCCGGCAACGCGATCAGCAAGGAGGATTGGCGAGCTAGCGCAAGGTCGAAGCGCCAGCCGCCCAAAGCCGCCCAGCCGGGCGAGGTCACGTCGTTCGCTTGCGCGATCCGCGCGACCACTGACCAATGGAAAGCGAGAGCGGCCAGCATGATTGCCGCAGCTCCGGCCCAGGCAGAGGCCTCGCGCTTGCGGCCATCCAGCCAGGCGGCGCCCGCCATCACAATCAGAAAGGGGAAGGCCAGTTCGCGGATCAGCGCGGCTGTGAGACCGACGGCGACGCTCGCAGCCCAATGTTTATCGGTGCGGCAGGCGAGCGCGAACGTGATCAGCAGCCCCGCCCACACTTCGTGCCAGACCCACATACCCGATTGTACGAAGGCGCCGGCGGAGGTTGCGGCGAGCAGGATCGCGGCCTCACGGAATGGCGCGCGCATTTCGGGGGCAAGCCGGATCACGGTCGCCGCCGCCGCCGCAATCGCAAGCAGGCGCAGCAGAAGATCGGCCGCAGTCGGGCCGATCCGGGACATGATCTCGGTCAGAACCGGGGGGCGCACAGCCGTGTAGGGCTTGAGCGGATAGGCGCTGGCCCGATGTTCGACCGCGACCGCATGATAATAATTCTCGCCTTTGGCCACGCGCGCGGTGATCTGGCGATAGAGTGAGGCATCGCCACCCGCGGGCGAGCCCGTCGGGTTGGTCGTGGGAGTCAGCGCAAGGCCCACCGCGATCCAAAGCAGCAGCCCGACCAGGACAGCCAGAGCCGTGCCCGGCGACAAGTTCGCCAGACGGGTAGGGGCATGGAGTGTCGGCCTGACGGTCGGCATCGCGCGGCTATGCGCGCAAAGCGGTTAAGAAGCTCTTTGGCGAGAATGAGGGTGAGGCTTGCGGTTTCAACCGATGCCAAGGTCGCCTGGACCGAATGCGTGCGGCAGCAACTCGGACAAGAGGTGCCGCCGCATGGTCGCGCCGTCGGCAGATGCGCAATAGATGGTGATGTCGCGATGCCCCATGTCGGCGGCTTCGTTCAAAACCTGTCGGCAGCGGCCGCAGGGATAGATCGGCGTGTCGCCCTCCAGCCCGGATTTGCCGATTGTGCCGCCGACGATGCCGATCGCGACCACATCCTTCAGTCGCCCGGCGACGTTGGCGGCCGCGAGCGCGACCGTCTCGGCGCAGAGCGAGAGGCCGTAGCTTGCATTCTCGAAATTGGTGCCGGGGATGATAGTGCCGTCCTCCAGCAGCAAAGCCGCGCCGACGCCGAACTTCGAATAAGGCGCGTGCGCATTTCTGGCAGCGTCCAGCGCATGGTCGATCAGGACGCGACCGGCGACGTCTTCCATCGCGATCTCAGCCACGGAGATGCAACGCCGCGATGAGGGTGAACAGGCGCCGCGCGGTCTCGAAATCGATTTTCACTTTGTTCTCCAGACACTCGATCAGCAGCTCGGCGCCTTTGTTGTGGATACCGCGCCGCGCCATGTCGATCGTCTCGATCTGGCCAGGGCTCTGTTGATCGCTCAGCGCCCGGAAATAGCTCTCGCAAATCGCGAAATAGTCCTTGATCGGCCGCCGAAAGCGCGTGAGCCCCAGCTTGATCGTCTCCAGCAAGGCGTCGCCTGCGTCCGCGATATCGATTGCCAGCCGACCTTCTTCAACCCGGAGCTTGACGCGATAGGGGCCTTCGAAGCCATGCTTGATCGGCCGGCGCGGCTCGAAGCTGTTGCCCGCCAGCAGATCGCGAATCGCGACCTGACGCTCCCGGTCCGCCGCGATCGCGTGTGTCGGGAAGGTTTCGTCATCGAGTTCGATCGCGATGATGCGCGGGTCGGCCATGGGCAGCGCTTATCGCCGTGCACCACGCTTGGCAAAAAGGATACGCGTTATCCCCATGATCCACAGGGCATAGAATCATGGCGGGTCGGGTCATTTTGGATCATGGGTTCGGGATGGCCGAACCGATAAGACTTGTTACGCAGCAGACGTCCGAAGGGGGCGGGCCGCCGGCTCTGCCTCACAACGTAGAGGCGGAAGCGGCGTTGCTTGGCGCGCTGATGATCGACAACCGGCTGGCCGAGGACGTTCAGCTGAAATTGCGCGCGGACCATTTCTTCGAGCCTGCGCACGGCCGGATCTATGAGGCGATCCTCAAGCTGGTCGATCGCAACATGATCGCCAACCCGGTCACCTTGCGCCCGATGTTCGAAGCGGATGCCGAACTCAAGGAACTGGGCGGTCCGGCCTACCTTGCGCAATTGACCGGTTCGGGCGCGGCGCTGATTGGTGCACGCGATTTCGCCGCACAGGTCTATGATCTCGCACTGCTGCGCGCCTTGATCGGCGTGGGACGCGAGATGGTCGAGAAAGCGGTCGACACGTCGGAGTCGGTCGATCCCAAGAATCAGATCGAGGCAGCCGAGGTCGCGCTTTATCGCGTCGCGGAAGAGGGCGGCGAACAGGGCGGGGTGAAGACCTTTGCGCAGGCGACCAAGCTCGCAGTCGAGATGGCCGAGCGCGCGCTCAATTCGGGCGGCCACGTCTCGGGCATCACCACGGGCCTTGAGAGCATCAACAGCCGGTTAGGCGGTATGCATCCGTCGGACCTTGTCATCCTGGCTGGCCGTCCGGGCATGGGCAAGAGCTCGCTCGCGACCAACATCGCCTTCAATGCTGCGTCGCGTTACGTGCGCGACATGGAGGATGGGATCGATCCGGCCAAATCGGTCGGCGCACCCGTGGCGATCTTCAACCTCGAAATGTCGGCCGATCAGCTGGCGACGCGTATTCTGGCGGAGCAGTCGGGGATTTCCTCGCAGGACCTTCGCATGGGCAAGATCAGCCAGGCCGAGTTCCGCAATCTCGCCCGCGCCTCGGCCGATCTGCAGAATCTACCGCTCTATATCGACGACACGCCCGCGCTCACCATCGCGGCGCTTCGCACCCGCGCGCGTCGCCTCAAGCGCCAGCGCGGGCTTGGCATGATCATCGTCGACTATCTTCAACTCCTGAATGGCGGCGGCAAGAGCGGCGGCGAGCAGAACCGCGTGCAGGAAATCTCGGAAATCAGCCGTGGTCTCAAGCAGCTCGCCAAGGAACTGAACGTCCCCGTGATCGCGCTCTCGCAGCTCAGCCGCGCGGTCGAGCAGCGGGAGGACAAGCGCCCGCAGCTGTCGGACCTGCGTGAATCGGGCTCGATCGAGCAGGACGCCGATATGGTGCTCTTCATCTATCGCGATGAATATTACGTCCAGTCGCGCGAGCCCAAGAAGCCGGTCGAGGGCGACGATCCCAAGATCTTCGAAGCGCATGACGAATGGATGCGCGAAATGGAGCGCGCCTACGGTATTTCAGAGCTGATCATTGCCAAGCAGCGTCATGGCGCGACCGGCAAGGTGCGGCTCAAGTTCGAAAGCCGGATCACCAAGTTCAGCGATCTTGCGGACGATTATCCCCGCTAGGTTGTCGCTCGGCCCATGGGGGCTTTCCTTCGTTGGCGCTTAGGCGCACCAAGCTCCGTCACTTTCGCGGAGCCTTCATGCGTCTCGTCTCCCTCGCCGCCATCGCCAGCGCGCTCGCAATTGCCGCACCTGCTCTCGCCGCCCCGGCGACCATCGCGCCGCTCAACTTCACCGAACGCACGCTTCCCAACGGGCTCCGCGTCTTCGCGCTGCCCGACAAGAGCGCGACCAGCGTCTCGGTCCAGGTCTGGTACGATGTCGGCGGCCGCGACGACCCGCGCGGACGTTCCGGGTTCGCGCACCTGTTCGAACATCTCATGTTCAAGGCGACGCGCAATATGCCGTCGGAAACGATCGACCGCCTGACTGAGGATGTCGGCGGCAACAATAATGCTTCCACCGACGACGATTTCACCGAATATCATGAGGTTGCGCCCGCCAATCATCTTGAGCGGCTGATCTGGGCCGAAGCAGAGCGCATGGGCGCGCTAGTGATCGACCAGCCAACCTTCGTCGCCGAACGCGACGTGGTGAAGGAGGAGCTACGCGGCGATGCAGCGCGGCCGTACGACAGTCTGTTCCGCATCGACGTGCCTGCGGCCAGCTACACGACCAGTTCCTATGCGCGCTCGCCGATCGGCAGCATCGCCGATCTCGACGCCGCCACGGTCGATGACGTGCGCGCCTTCCACGCCGAATATTACCGGCCCGACAATGCCGTGCTGGTCGTCGCGGGCAATTTCGACCCCGCGCAGCTCAACCAATGGGTGGACAAATATTTCGGCCCGGTGGCGCGTCCCGCTTGGCCGATCCCGCACACGTTCGTCGCGGAGCCTGCGCGCAAGGCGGGGCGCCGTGTCGTGCTGCATGCACCCAACACTCCGCTGCCTGCGGTCGTGTTGAGCTGGCAGCTTCCGCCCGCGACGGACCCTGACCACGCCGTAATCGACGTGCTTAGCAACATCCTGTCGGGCGGCGAAAGCGCGCGCCTTTATCAGAGCCTGGTCTATCACGATCAGATCGCGGCCGAGACCGGCACTTCGGCCGACATGCGCAAGGGCGCGGGCATGTTCACCGCTTATGCGATCGTCGCGGGCGACAAGGATCCGAAGGCGGTCGAGGCCGCTCTTCGCCAGCAATTTGCTCTGGTGCGCGATGGCTTAGTGAGGCCCGAGGAACTGGTCCGCGCCAAGAACCAGATACTCACCGCGTCCCTGAAGTCGCGCGAAACTGCGGAAGGCCGCGCAACCACGCTCGCCTCCGACGTGATCATTGAACATGACCCTCACGCGACCGACAAAAGGCTCGCCGCGATCGAGAAAGTGACAGCCGCAGACGTCCAGCGCGTCGCGCGCCGTCTGCTGGCCGACGATCTTGCGATCACGATCACCTATCTGCCCGCAGCCGATGGCGCCGCTATGGAGGCTGTGCCCGTCGCCGCCACGGTCGCAACCACGCCTTTGATCGCGCCGCCCAATGTGCCCGTAGTGGTCGCGGCATCCGAGGCCGATCGCGTCCAGCCGCCTGCACCGGGCGCGCCGATCACGCCGGTGCTGCCGGTGCCGGTGGAACGGCGTCTTTCCAACGGCCTGCGGCTGGTGGTGATCGAGCGGCACGAATTGCCGATCGTCACCGCTTATATGGTCGTGAATGGTGGATCCTCGACCGATCCGGCGGGGCGAGCGGGGCTGGCCGGAATGACAGCGGACGTAATCACCAAGGGCACCACCAGCCTGTCGGCGACGCAGGTCGTGAACCAGGTCGAGACGCTCGGCGGGGCGATCGGCGCCGCTGCGGTGCGCGACGGCATGTTCCTGACCTTGACCGTCAAATCGGACGAACTCGCGCCCGCGATGAAGGTCTATGCCGATGTCGCAATGCATCCGGCCTTCCGGTCCGAGGAACTGGAGCGTGAACGCGCGCAGGCGCTCGACAGCCTCAAGGTCTCCTACAGCGAGCCGCAACAGCTTGCCGCCATGGTGGCATCGCGCGCTATCTACGGTGACGGCCCCTATGGCCGCCCCTCGGACGGCACGCCCACCTCGGTTCAGGCCATCAAACAGACCGATGTTGCCGCGAGCTATCGTGCTTTCTGGCGGCCCGACACCACCACCTTGGTCCTGGCCGGCGACATCACGCCCGCCGCGGCGGAGAAGATGGTCGGCGGCTTGTTCGGCGGCTGGGCTAAACCCGCGACCCAACCGTTGCCGCTGCCGCCCGCCGGTGCGCCCGCAGCGCCCCGCGCAATTGTGATCGACCTGCCGCAGACGCCTCAGGCGTCGGTTGTGGTGGGACGCGTCACGATCGCGCGCAGCGACCCGCGCTATTATCCGATGCTTGTGGCGGAGGATGCGCTGGGCGGCGGCTACAGCGCGCGGCTCAACCAGGAGATCCGCATCAAGCGCGGCCTCGCTTATGGCGCGGGCACTTCCTTCCAGGCGCGGCGCTCGCCGGGGCCGCTCGCGGCATCGACCAGCACCAAGAATCCGACGGTGCCTGACGTGATCGATCTGATCCGGGCCGAGATGGGGCGGATGGGTACGGATCTAGTGCCGCCCGCTGAGCTCGACGCGCGCAAGGCGGGCCTGGTCGGCGCGTTCGGCCGAGAGATCGAGACCACCGATGGGCTGGCCGGCTATATCGCCGGGCTCGTGCTGGAGAATGTCCCGCCGGCTGAGATCGGCAGCTATTCA
>Ga0207705_10004215_pt1 | contig 10907 bp, 8 predicted proteins | sample KBSC13metaG_FD_184314 | JGI IMG/M metagenome (GOLD analysis project Ga0207705, IMG submission 184314) | Corn rhizosphere microbial communities from Kellogg Biological Station, Michigan, USA - KBS C1-3 metaG (SPAdes) (version 2) | ecosystem: Host-associated > Plants > Roots > Rhizosphere > Soil ...
CAACGCGGCCGACTGATGGAAAAGCTGACCCAGGTCGAGGGCAAGGCCTATCCGTTCGGCCGCAAGAATGTGGACACGGATGTCATCATTCCGGCACATTGGCTGAAGACAATTACGCGCGCCGGCTTAGGCCGAGGAGCGTTCGAAACGGTGCGAGCAGAGCCGGGCAACGTCTTCGAAAACGAAGACTATAAGGGATCGCCTATCCTGATCGCCGGCGACAATTTCGGCTGCGGCTCCAGCCGCGAACATGCCGCCTGGGCCTTGGGCGACATGGGCGTGAAGGCGGTGCTGGCGCCGAGCTTCTCGGACATTTTCTCGGGCAATGCCTTCAAGAACGGCATCGCCACGGTGGTGCTGCCGCAAGACGCGATCGACCGGCTGATGGAGGTCGCGAAGACTGACGAGATTACGGTCGATCTGGAAACCGAGACGGTGACCACGCCCTATCAGGATCGGTTCACCTTCCAGATGGATCCGTTCCGTCGCGATTGTCTGATGAAGGGGCAGGACGAAATCGGCCTGACGCTAGCCATGGGCAACGATATCGGGCGTTATGAGACAGTGATGGCGGCGGAGCGCCCCTGGCTCTGATCGCCCGGTTCGGAGGGTGCCAATTTCGACCGCCGACTTCCTCGACACATTGCGCACGGTCGTCGGCCGGCGCCATCTGCTGACCGGCGACAAGGCGACACGGCGCTTCCGTCAGGGTTTCCGCTTCGGCTCTGGTCCTGTGCTGGCAGTAGTACGGCCCGGCAGCCTGGTCGAGCAATGGCGCGTGTTGCGCGCCTGCGTGGACGCGGACGTGATCGTGATCGCGCAGGCGGCCAATACCGGGCTGACCGGCGGTTCGACCCCGGATGGCGTCTACGACCGCCCGGTCGTGATCGTCAGCACGCGTCGACTGGAGGGCATCCATCTGATCCGCGATGGGCGTCAGGTGGTGTGCCTGCCCGGTGCAACGCTCAACCAGCTCGAGACCAGATTACGCCCGCTCGGTCGCGAGCCACACTCGGTAATCGGCTCGTCCTGCATCGGCGCTTCGGTGATCGGCGGCATCTGCAACAATTCGGGCGGCGCGCTGGTCCGGCGCGGGCCGGCTTATACCGAACTCGCGCTCTACGCCCGGGTCGACGAGCAGGGGCAGCTCACGCTGGTCAATCATCTCGGAATTGCACTCGGCACCGATCCGGAAGCCATGCTCGCGCGGCTCCAAAGCGGCGCCTTCACCGCGACCGATGTCGATCCGGCGCAGGATCGCGCGGCATCCGACAGCCATTATGCCGAGCATGTCCGCGCAGTGGATGCGGCAACGCCCGCGCGTTTCAATGCCGATGCTGCGCGCCTTTTCGAGGCTTCCGGCAGCGCGGGCAAGGTGATGCTGTTCGCGGTTCGGCTCGATACGTTCGTCAAGGATGCTGCCACCCGCGTTTTCTATATCGGCACCAACGATCCGGCCGAATTTACCGCGCTGCGCCGCGCGATCCTGAGCGGGTTCGAAACGCTGCCCGTTGCGGGCGAATATATGCACCGCGACTGCTTCGATATCGCCGCGCGCTACGGCAAGGATACTTATCTCGCGATCCACCGCCTGGGCACCGATCGGCTGCCGCTTTTATTTGCATTACGCGCGAGGATTGACGCGCTTCCCTTTGTTTCCGGTGGTTTTTCGGATCGGCTTTTGCAGTGGATGGCGGATCGCCTGCCCGAACATCTTCCGCTTCGGCTCCGGCAATATCGAGATCGCTTCGAACATCATCTGATGCTGCGCATGCCCGACGCGGGGATCGACGAAGCGCGTTCCTGGCTGGAACGCCATTTTCCATCAGAGGCCGGCGATTTCTTCGAATGCACGGCGGAAGAAGGCGAGGCGGCCTTCCTACACCGCTTCGTCGCGGCAGGTGCAGCGGTGCGCTACCGCGCGGTCCATCCCGGAGAGGTGGAGGACATCGTCGCGCTCGATATCGCGCTCCCGCGTAACTGCACGGACTGGACCGAGCAGCTTCCCGAGACGATCGAGCGGCCGATCCTGCACAAGCTCTATTACGGCCATTTCCTCTGCCACGTCTTCCATCAGGACTATATCGTGGCGAGGGGCACCGACTGCGTGGCGCTGGAGCATGCAATGCTGCCCTTGCTCGATGCGCGCGGTGCCGAATATCCGGCCGAACACAATGTCGGGCATGTCTACGAGGCTAAGCCCGCGCTCCGTGCGCATTATGCCGCGCTCGATCCCTGCAACATGTTCAATCCCGGCATCGGCAACACGCGGCGCGACCGCGTCAGGAGTGGCTAACTTCACCTCGCGGCGCGATCGCGACCAGGAAGGCGATCGCCGTACCGATGCAGAGCTGGAACGGGAAGGCGAGGTGCAGCACCGGGGCGGGAAGCCCGATCGCGGCGGCGATGGTCGGCTGTAGCAAAATGATCGTCACGAAACCGGCGATCAGCGAGGCGATCACCGATGTGGAGGTGCCGCGCGACGTCAGCACCGCCGCGAAGAACACGCCGAGCAAACCGGCATAAGCAAACACCATCACTTGAAGCGCGAATTCGAGCAGGCCGATCTTCGCGATATGCTGCCAATAAAAGGACAAGACAGCCACGATCAGCATCGCGATGCCGATCGCGCCCATGCCGGCCCGGCCCGCCTGGACATAATGATGCTCGCTGGAGTCGCCACGTCGCTCTCGCCACGGCCGGTAGAAATCCTGGACAAGCACCGACGACATCGCATTGAGCGCCGAGTTGGTCGTAGCGACCGCCGCCGCCATGATCCCCGCCGTCACCAATCCGCGCAGGCCTACCGGCAGTTGGGTCAGGATATAGTGCATGAAGATGCTGATCTTCTCGCCACCAAACGCCTTGCTCGCCGCGGCGGTGGCGCCGCCCATCATTTCGGGCCGGTCATAGAAGACATGGAGCAACAGCCCGATCGTGATGAAAATGGCCACCACCGGCACGGTGGCAATAACCGAGGCATAGAGGCTGCGTGCGCCTGTGCGCGCGTCGCGGCAGGCGAGCAGCCTCTGCGTGACATCCTGGTCGAGCCCTGACGAACCGACATAGAGCAACGCCACGCCGGTCACGATCGCGAGCAGCGAGAAGGGCTTGGACGGGTCGAGCGAGAGATCGAACAGGCGCAGTTTGTCCACTCCGCCCGGCGCATGCGCGAGGCCATGCAGGATATCGGCGTTGGTCGCGGGGATGGACAGGCGCAGGAACACCAACACCGCGATCGCTGAGGCCAGGAAGACGGTGAACTGGATCAGGTCGATCCATAAGACCGACCGGAGCCCGCCCATGAACGTGAACAGGAAGCTGGCCGCGACCAGTAAGGCTGCTGCGACCAATATCCCCTGCGCGCTGACGGTCGAGGTCATCACCATCGCAACCGCGATCGCCGCTAGATAGAGGCGCGCGCCACCCGCCAGCACGCGCCCCACCAGGAACATCGCACCCGCCGAGCGCGTCGCGCGTGTGCCGTAACGCTGCGTCAGCAGTTCGTAGACCGTGGTCACGCGCGCCGCGTAGAAGCGCGGGATCAGTACCCGCGCGACAAAGATCGCGCCCAGCAGCCCGCCGAGATTGGTGCCGAGATAGGTGAGGTCGCCGTTATAGCCGAAATCCGGCCCGCCCAGAAACGTCGCGGCGGACTGGGTCGCCGACAACACTGACACCGCGGCCAGCCAAGCCGGCACGGTGCCGCTCGCCAGGAAGTAATCGCGCGCGGTTTCGGTATGACGCGGCGTGAACGCCCAGCCGCCGACCACCAGCACCGCCAGATAGCCGGCGATCACCATCCAGTCCAAAGGTGCGAAGATTGAGCTCATGGGTAGAGGAGGTAATGCGCGCGCCGCGCCTTGAATTGGGTCAGTTCTGCCTGCCAGCTCGCGGCGATCTTGCGCGGATCGACACCCGCCTTGATCTGATCGAGCACCTGTCGATTGCGCAGCAGCCGGTCGACACGATCGATTTCGAACTGTGCGCCGTACAATTTCCACAGCGCTGCGACCGCCTCGACGCCCAGTTCGGGCGCGTCGAGTGTATCGCGGTCCCGAATGGTGATTTCGACACCTTCGATCGCCTGGCCGGCATAAGGATAGAGCTTGTCGTTCGCTGCCAAATAGGAAACCGCGCGGAAGTTCACGCCATCGATCATTCGCGCATTGAGATAATCGGCCAGTTCCTTGCTCCGGATCCATGGTGCGCCGAAACGCAAGAAGGGTGCGCCGTCCGGCCCCTTGATGTTGACGTTGGTACCTTCGAGCAAGGCCGTGCCGGCATAAGCGGTCGCCTGCGCCACGCTGCGCAGATTGGGCGAGGGGTTGATCCACCGGAGTCCGGTGGCGTCATACCATTCGGCGCGCTTCCACCCCGTCATGCGGATCACGATCAGCTGCGCGCCGATCCCACCTTCCGCGTTGAACATGGTCGCCAGCTCGCCCAGCGTCATGCCCGGCCGCATCGGCTCGCTCCAAGGCGTGGTATAATCTTCCAACCCCGGCGTGGAGACGGGGCCCTGCACTAAGACGCCGTTGATTGGGTCGGGTCGATCGAGGATGACGATCTCGACCTTGCACGCGGCGCGCGCCGCCAGGAAATATTTCGTCAGCGTCTGGAAGGTCCAGTAGCGCACCCCCGCATCTTGCAGGTCGATCGCCACGGCATCAACGCCCTGAAGCTGCTGGCAGGTGGGATGCCGCTCCGCGTCCGTCTTTCCATACAGGCTGACGATCGGCAGCCCGCTCGTGGGGTCGGTCCGGTCGTCGATATCGGTGTCGTCGGTCTTCGCATTGATGCCGTGCTCACCACTGAAAAGCTTGACCACCGCCAGGCCCGGAACCGCAGCCGCAGCGTCCTGGCGCAGCACATCGATCGTGCGGCGACCCCGTCCGTCCACGCTGACCGGATTCGCCAGGATCGCCAGCCGAAGCTTCCCGCCACGGCGCGCCACGAGATCGCGTAGCGGAGCGAAATGCTGATCCTCCAGCACATCGATCCCGGTGCGGACGCGTGCAGCGGCGGGCATGGCCACCATCAGCGCGAACAGCAGCAGGACGATCCGCTTCACGGCTTCGGAGCCTGCCCGTCGAGCGCGGTCAATACCGCCGTATGGATTGCGGGCCGAGCCTGCGCGATCAGCGCATTCTCGCGCGTCGGATTGACGCGGTTGGTCAGCAGGACGACGAACGCGTCGCGATCCGGATCGATATAGATCGACGTCCCTGTAAACCCGGTGTGGATCAAAGCGCGGGGCGAGGCGAGCGCCCCGAACAGCCCGCCCGGCGTCGGCGTATCCCATCCCAAGGTGCGCGAGCTTCCCGGCGGCATCTCCTGTTTGGTCGCGAACAGCCGGATCGTGCTCGCGCGGATCAGCCTTTTGCCGCGATAGGTGCCGCCGTCCAGATAGAGTTGCGCCAGCGTCGCCAGATCGCGCGCGGTCGAAAACAGGCCGGCATGCCCCGCCACGCCGCCCATCACATAGGCATTCTCGTCATGGACCACGCCGCGCACTAGCATATGGCGGAATACATCGTCCTGCTCGGTCGGCGCGATGCGTGGCAGCAGGGCGACCGACGGCCGGAAGCCCGTATCCTTCATGTCGAGCGGGCGAAACACGTTCTTCTGCAGGAAGGCATCGAGCGGCAGACTGGACAGGCGCTCCACGATTTCGCCCATCAGGATCATGTTGATGTCTTGATAGCGATAGACGCTGCCCGGCGCGTCGGGCGCGGCCATCGTGTCGATCTGCTGGAGGATTCCTTTCCGGTCGCTTGCTTGCCGCCACAGCATGCCCGACGGCTTCAACCCCGAACTGTGCGTCAGCAGCTGGCGCACGGTGATGGCGTCGTGACCCGGCGTGCCGCCGAATTCGGGCAGATAGCGTACGACCGGCGCGTCGAGGTCGAGCTTGCCGCGATCGTAGAGGATTTCGGCGGCCGTGGTGGTGCCGATCACCTTGGTCAAGGATGCAAGATCGAACAGCGCATCTACTGGCATTGACGGCGCATCGGCGGACGAATCGATCTGGCCGAACGCCTTCAGCGCCAGCAATCGACCATGCTGCCCGACCGCCAGCACTGCGCCCGGAAACGCCTTCCTCGCGACCCAATTGTCGACCTCCGCGAACGCAGGTGCGAACCGCGCGTTTTGCGCCCGGGTTGCAACGGTAAGGCTGCACGCGGGTAGAGCGGCCGGCCCGGCGGGCAGGACAAGCAGTCCCGCCGCGAACGCCAGCCAGAGACGGCTTAGTTTCACCGGCCGGTGATGCCCCGTGCCAGCAGCAACGCGCCCGACACCGGATCGCCGAGCGGCTCACTCAGGCGTTCGGCGGTGCGCACCCGAAGCCAGGGTCGCAGGCGCATCGCAAGGCCGCCGACCAGCGCTAGCCGTGGCACGCCATGGTTCAGGATCGTCGTGATGAAGCGTTCGACGTGGAGTACTGCATCCTCGACGATCGAGAGCGCGATCTCATCCCCACCCTCGGCATAGCCCATCACCAGCGGCGCGAAACCAGCATAGTCCGCCGGCACCGCCCCATCCATCCAGGCGATGAAGCGGACGGTATCATGATCGAAGCGTTCGGTGATGCTCTCCGAAAGCGGGGTCCGCTTTGTGCGTCCGTCGAGCGACCGCAGCGCATGGCGCACCGCGCTCAGCCCCAATGCCGCACCGCTGCCCTCGTCCGAAATTGGAAAACCATAGCCGCCGACAGTGAAGCGCCGACCATCGATCTGGCCGAAGCCGATCGATCCGGTGCCGATGACCAGGATCGCGCCATCTTCGCCGCCATGTGCGCCCAGATTGGCGATCGCTGCGTCGCTGTCGAACACCACGCTCGCGAAGGGAAAATCGAGCGCAGCCAGTGCCTCGGCCATGCCGGGACGTCGGATGCCGGCAATACCCATGCCGGCCGCGATTTCGTGCCAACGTTCCCGCGAGATCGCCGCGGCGGCCAGCGCCTCGTCGATGACCTCCAGCAAGCGCGCATAAAGCGGCTCAAGGCCCATGTTGGTGTTGGCAGGACCGCCCTCGGCCTGGCCGAGCATTTTTCCTTCCGCATCGACCACCCGCACGCGACAGTGACTGCCACCTGCATCGACGCCGAGGAAAAGCTCCGTCATGCTTATGGCATTACGGAAGCCTGTGGCGGTGTCGAGCCTCAATTTTTCGGTGGTTTCCGTGGCGGATCACATGTTTCCGTGCAGCCGCTGTGCCGATACGATAGCGGCTTACCGCAATCGTCCCGAGGTCCCGATGTCCACCGAAACCGCCGATCCCCGCTTCACCGATGTCGAGCGCTGGCCGATGCTTTCGGCGGTAGAGGCGATGCTCGAAGGGCAATTGGCCGCGATAGCGACGCTCAAGTCGCAAACCGAAATCATTGCCGCCGCCGCGGATGCCGCCGCGGCACGGCTACGCAAGGCGGGCCGGATCGCTTATGTCGGTGCGGGCACGTCGGGCCGCCTGGCGGTGCAGGACGGGGTGGAACTGGTCCCCACCTATAATTGGCCGCCCGAGCGCCTCGTTTTCCTGTTGGCGGGGGGTGGGGAAGCAATGACGCGCAGCGTCGAAGGCGCGGAGGATGATGCCGACAAAGCCCGGGCGGAGGTATCGGCGGCCGGGATCGGCCCGGACGATGTCCTCGTTTCGGTCGCGGCGAGCGGGCGCACGCCTTATGCGGTCGCAGCACTCGAAGCCGCACGACAGCGTGGCGCGCTGACGGTCGCGATCGCCAACAATCCGGGAACCCCGTTGCTGGCGGCGGCCGAACACGCGATCGTCGCCGACACCGGATCGGAAATCGTAGCGGGTTCAACGCGGATGAAGGCGGGCACCGCGCAAAAGGCTGCACTCAATATCCTTTCGACCGCGATCATGCTGCGTTGTGGGCTGGTTCATCGCGGGCTGATGGTGAACATGCGTGCGTCGAACGAGAAGCTCCGTCACCGCGCGCGACGCATGGTCGCGACTTTGGGCGACACCGACGAGGCCGGCGCGGCGGATGCACTGGCGCGTGCGGACAATGACCTTCGGCAAGCCGTGCTTATCGCGAGGGGTTCCACTCCTGAGGATGCGGCCGCTCGGCTTGCGCGCGCTGGCGGCAATCTGGGTGATGCGCTCGCCCACGAATAAAACCGCCGCCATCGCGGTCGATACGCCGATGACTTTCTACCCGTCCCGTCCTACGGACCCGCTGTGCTCACGCTCCGCCACCATCTGAAGCTGCAGCGCTGGTCCGCCGCCTGGCTCATCGCGTTGGCGCTCGCGGTGCGCCTGCTCGTGCCCGCCGGCTATATGCCGATGGCGGGCAAAGCGGGCTTGGAAATCTGCGCCGAGCAGACGCCCGATCTCGCCATGGTCTCCATGCCCGGCATGGCGATGAAGGGCATGGGCCATGGCAAGAGCATGCCGGGCGATCACGATCATGATTGCGGCTTCGGCGCGGCGGTGGGCGGCCTTGCGCAACTCCCAGCTCTGATCCTGCCGGCCTTATTGGCGCCGGTCGCGCTGCCGCAGGTTTTCGTTGCCCAGATTAACGTGCGCCCTGGCCTTGGCCTTGCCGCGCCCCCGCCGCCGAAGACCGGACCGCCCAGCTTCCTTCGCTGACCCATTCCGGCGCGCATCGGCGCGCCTTTTCGTCATCGAGGGACTATCATGTTCATTGCCTTACGAGGCGCGCCCATCCGGCGTGCCCTTCTGCCCGTGGCGTTGGCCGCGGGTATAAGCCCTGCCGCTATTGCCACGGTTACGGACACCGATTCCGAGCAGGTGGTCGTCATCACCGGCCAGAGGCCGACCGAGACGATCGAGAATGCGCCATCGGCGCATGCCTCGATCGATGCGGCCACGATCGCGACCATGATCAATGCCGCCAATGTCGAGGACACGATCAAATATTTGCCGAGCCTGGTCATCCGGAAACGGCATATCGGCGACACCCAATCCCCGCTCGCGACACGTACTTCGGGCGTGGGCGCGAGCGCGCGCAGCCTGATCTATGCCGACGGGGCCTTGCTATCGTCGCTGATCGGCAACAACAACACTTCGGCCAGCCCCCGCTGGAGCATGGTCACTCCCCAGGAAATCGCGCGGATCGACGTGCTCTACGGGCCCTTCTCGGCGGCCTATCCGGGCAACTCGATCGGCGCTGTAGTCAACATCACGACGCGCCTGCCCGACAAGTTTGAGGCGACCGCCAATGCGGGCACCAGTCTCCAGGCCTTCAGACAATATGGCACCGACAAGGATCTGCCCGCCTATCGCGTCGGCGCAACCGTGGGCGACCGGATCGGCGGCTTTGCCTGGTTCTTCAGCGTCGACCATGTCGACAGCAAGAGCCAGCCACTAGCCTATGTCACTGGCGCACGCACGACCGGCACCGTCACGGGCGGCTACGACGATGTGAACCGCACCGATGCGCCGATCCGCGTGCTTGGCGCGGCGGGGTTCGAGCATCAGCGCGAGGATAATCTCAAGCTGAAGCTGGCCTATGACATTATGCCCGATGTGCGGCTGACCTATGTCGGCGGGCTGTTTCTCAACGATACCGCCGCGACCGCGCAAAGCTATCAGCGCGATGTAAGTGGCAACTCCTTCTTCACCACCGCCTACGACAACAACATCTATCTCTATAACGAGCGGCACTGGTCGCATGCGCTGTCCGCCAAAGGCGATGGCAGCCTGCTCGATTGGGAAGTGATCGGCACGCTCTATCGCTTTTCGCACGACGTCCAGCGCACACCGACCGGCGCCTTGCCAGCGGCATTCGATGGCGGCCCCGGCAACATTACCCGCCTCGACGGCACCGGCTGGGACACGTTGGATGCTAAGGGCAGCCTGCATCTCGGGTCCCAGACGGTCGGCTTCGGCGCGCATTGGGACCGCTTCACGCTCGACAGTAATCGCTATGCGACCACCGATTGGCGCGAGGGCGCCGACGGTGCGCTGAACCTCGCTTCACGCGGCAAGACGCGGACCGACGCGCTCTGGTTGCAGGATGCCTGGGCGATCGCCGCACCGCTGACGCTCACGATCGGCGGCCGGTATGAGTGGTGGCACGCATTCGACGGCTTCAATTTTTCGGGTTCGCCCGCTCTCAGCGTGACCCAGCCGACGCTCTCGGCTGCGCGTTTCTCCCCCAAGGCGGCGCTCGCCTGGACGCCCGCGGCCGGCTGGAAGGTCACCGGCTCGTTCGGCCGTGCCTGGCGCTTCCCGACAGTGAGCGAACTCTATCAGGTGGTTACCACCGGCGCGATTCTGGCAGTGCCCAACCCCAATCTGAAGCCCGAACGCGCAACCTCCGAGGAATTGGCGATCGAGCATAAGGGCATCCGCCTGTCGCTGTTCAACGAGGTGGTTGATGGCGCCCTGCTGTCGCAACTCGCGCCGTTGAACGGCGGGTCAACACTCGCGACCTTCGTCCAGAATGTCGATCGGGTGCGTACACGCGGGGTTGAGCTTGCCTTCGACAAGCCGAACTTGCTGCCCCGCTTCGATCTATCGGGCAGCGCCACTTGGGTCGATCCGAAGATCCTCGCCGACGCCGCATTTCCGACCGCGGTCGGGAAGCGCCCGCCGCAGGTGCCGCAGCGTAAGGCGACACTGGTAGCGACCTACCATCCTGACGATGCGGTCTCGCTCACCGTGGCAGCACGTTACAGCAACCGCTCGTTCGGCACGATCGACAATTCGGACCCGGTCACCCACACCTTCCAGGGCTTTGAAAGCTACCTTGTGGCGGACGCGCGCGCGGTGGTGAAATTGTCGCCGCATTGGTCACTAGCTGGCGGGATCGATAACCTCACCAACCGCAAATATTATCTGTTTCACCCCTTCACCCAACGCACCTTCTCGGGCGAGGTGAACTGGAAATTCTAAAGCCGGGCGTGCCGGGCCTCGAT
>Ga0207705_10004216_pt1 | contig 10903 bp, 11 predicted proteins | sample KBSC13metaG_FD_184314 | JGI IMG/M metagenome (GOLD analysis project Ga0207705, IMG submission 184314) | Corn rhizosphere microbial communities from Kellogg Biological Station, Michigan, USA - KBS C1-3 metaG (SPAdes) (version 2) | ecosystem: Host-associated > Plants > Roots > Rhizosphere > Soil ...
TCCTGCTGGCCGTGGTCGTGGGCTCGGGGATCATGGCCGAGCGGCTGGCCGGCGGGAACGTCGCGCTCGCCCTGCTGGCGAACACCTTGGCGACGGGCGCCGGCCTGGTGGCGCTGATCCTGACCTTCGGGGGCATCTCCGGCGGGCACTTCAACCCGGCCGTCACCGTCGCCGACGCCAGTCAGGGCGGCCTGCCCTGGAAGGACGTGATCCCCTACGTGCTGGCGCAGATCGCGGGCGCCTTCGCCGGCGCCGCCCTGGCGCACGTCATGTTCGACGCGCCGCTGTTCAGCGCCTCGCGCCACGTGCGGTCGGGGCTGGGGCAACTGGCGGGCGAGTTCACCGCGACGTTCGGCCTGGTGTCCGTCATCTGGGGCTGCTCACGCGCGCGGTCCTCCGCCACGCCCTTCGCCGTGGCCGCGTACATCACGGCCGCCTACTGGTTCACGTCGTCGACGTCGTTCGCGAACCCGGCCGTGACGCTGGCACGCGCGGCCTCCGACACCTTCGCCGGCATCCGGCCCGCGGACGCGCCCGGTTTCATCGTCGCCCAAGGGCTGGGCGCGGCCGCGGCGACGGTGCTGTTCCGCTGGTTGATCCCCACCCTGCCCGCGTCCGCCGCGAACGTGGTGACCCCCGTCGAAGAGGAGCTCGCATGAGCACGCCCCGTGGAAGTTTCCCGAACGTCGCCCCGAGGAGGCGACCATGAAGACGTACATCTTTGCCTGCGTCCACAACGCCGGCCGCTCGCAGATGGCCGCCGCCTGGATGCGGCAGCTGGCGGACCCAGAGCAGGCGCGCGCGCTGTCGGCCGGCACCGAGCCAGGGACGCAGGTTCACCCGGTCGTCCTCGACGCGATGAACGAGGTCGGCATCGATCTCTCCACGGCCAGGCCTCAGAAGTTGACCGACGAGCTGGCGCGGGGCGCCACCATGCTGGTGACCATGGGGTGCGGCGAGGCGTGCCCGGTGGTGCCCGGCCTTCGCCGCGAGGACTGGCCGCTGGAAGATCCGAAAGGGAAGCCGATGGAGCGCGTGCGGGAGATCCGCGACGACATCCGCGCCCGCGTGGAGGACCTGCTGCGCCGCGAACAGCTCGCCTGAGTCGTTCCGCCGCGGCACGGCCAGCGGGTCCGTCACCTCAACACTTGCATCGCTCCCTCTCCGCGCAGCAGGTCGCCGGGACCTGCCCGTCGCGGCGTCGTTCGAACGACATCACCCTGCCCCGCTGGTCGATGGCGATCTCGCAACAGGCCTGCAGCAGCTGCTGCAGGTGGCGCCGCCCCCGCTGTACGCGCGACTTCATTCCCGACGCCGAGATCCCCAGAAGCGCCGCGGCGTCCCGCTGGGACATCCCCTCCAGCTCGGTGAGGGTGATCGCCTCCCGGTACGGTGACGGCAGGGCCGCCACGAACGCGGCCAGGTACCGGGCAAGCTCCCGCTCCGCGTCCCCCTCCTCGTCACCTGCAGGCACGGCGGCGGGCGCCTCGGCCGTCGCCGCGGCCTCGGGATGGTGCCTGGCCTGTGCGCGGCCGTGGTCGGCCAGCGCGCTGCGCGCGACCTGGTAGACCCACGGGCCGAACCGCTCCGTGTCGCGCAGGCGGGTGATGCCGCGCTGGATCCGGAGATAGATCTCTTGCAGCACGTCGCCCGCGTCATCCGGGTTGGACAGGCGGCGCACCACGAACGGCCTCAGCTGGCGCTCGATCTCCTGCCACACCCCCAGCGCGCTCGACGGGATCACCGCGCTGGCCTCCTCAGCTCGCGCAGCAGTTCGGACCGCAACACGCCTGATCGCCGGCCTCGGTGACCTGAGGCCTGGTGGCCTCGATGGCCGCCGAAGCGATGTAGTCCTCCGCTCCCGAGCCGGGCATCCAGTCCCGGATGAACTCGCGGCTCTCCGGCTTCACGTCGATGCGAACGTCGGTGAAGCCGGCCTCGGACAGGGCACCGCGCAGCTCGTCGACCGGCGAAGCGCCCGAGATGCAGCCCGTCAGCGCCGCCACCTTCTCCTGCAGGACACCAGGCAGCGGCGCGACCGCCACCACGTCGGAGATGGCCAACCGCCCCCCGGGCTTCAGGGCTCGCCAGGCTTCCCGGAAGGCCGCCTTCTTGTCGGGCACCAGGTTGATCACGCAGTTCGAGAGTATGACGTCCGCGGTGGCATCGGCGACCGGAAGGTGCTCGATCTCGCCCAGCCGGAACTCGACCCCCTGGATTCCCGCCTTGCGCGCGTTGTTCCGGGCCTTCGTCACCATGGCCGGCGTCATGTCGATGCCGATGACCTTGCCCGCGGGCCCCACCCGCCGCGCGGCCAGGAAGCAGTCGAACCCGGCGCCGCTGCCCAGGTCGATCACCGTCTGGCCGGGCTGGAGGTCGGCGATGGCCTGCGGGTTGCCGCACCCCAGCCCCAGGTCCGCCCCCTCGGGCACGCCGGCCAGGTCCTGCTCCGAATAGCCCAGGCGCAAGCTGGCCGCCGCGCCCGCGCCGCAGCACCCCGGCGCACAGCCGGGCGCGTCGGCCTCCGCCACCTTTCCGTAGTGTTCGCGTACGGCGTTCCTGACCTGGTCTGCGTTCGTGTCGTTCATGCTCCGTCTCCTTTCTGATGAGAAGACGGTCGCCGGGGCGAAAGGACGCAGCAAATGCGGCACGGGGACCACGGTCCCGGGCTGTTCCGTCCTCGAGTCGTCTGCTAGGGTGCCCGGCTTGCGTCTCAGCATCGGCCCTTTCGGTCTCAAGGACCTGTTCACACTGGTGAATGTGATGGGCGGGGTGATGGCCATCCACTACGTGTTCACGGGCCAGCCCGCGTTCGCGGGGTATGCCCTGCTGGCAGGATACCTGCTGGGCGACGCGCTGGACGGCCCGGTGGCGCGCGCCACGAAGACGTCGAATCGGTTCGGCAGCGAGTTCGACACCGCCACCGATCACTTCGTGCAGGCGATCGTGCCCGGCATCATCGTGTACGCCGTGTACGCGAACGCCGGCCACCGTGCCCTGGGCGTGGCGTTGCTGGGCGTCGTGGTGGCATGCGCCACCATCCGGCAGGCGATGTTCACCGTGGCCACCCTGGGGGACCCGCTGATGTACTGCGGCCTGCCCCGCACGGTCAGCGGCTACGTGGCGATGGCGTTCGTGCTGTCGCGCTGGTTCGGCGACCACCTGGACCTGGGCGTGCCCGCCGGCGCGCTGCTGATCCCGCTGCTGGCGGTGATGGGACTCCTGCCCATCCCGTACATGACCCACAAGGGGGCGCGCCGCATGCAATCGTGGGTGAAGGTGCTGGTGGGCCTGGCGCTGGTCTCGACCCTGGCGGCGCTGGTGGTGGCCCGGAACAGGGCCTTCGACGTCATGTTCGTCTGGCTGTTTGGTTACGCGGCCCTGGCCTGGCTGCCGCTGTCGCGGGACGAGAAGCGCTCGTTCTACGAGCGGTACGGCCGCTGGCTGACCGAAGTCTCGCGCTGACGACCAGCCGGCCCGTTTTGTGAGGGACGCCGGCCGTGTGTTAAGGACGTTGGCCCCGATGGCCGTTCGTCCTGCCGCGTCACACGTCCCCGACCCAGCCGTGGAGATCAGTCTTCTGGCGGGGGGGGAGATCGCCTTCGAGCGCATCCTGCGCCGGCTCGACGAGGCGCGGTCCAGCATCTACCTGCGCTGCTTCGCCTGGCGCGACGACGAGACGGGCGGGACGGTGGCCGAGGCCCTGCTGCGCGCCGCCGCCCGCGGCGTGAAGATCACGATCCTGAAGGACCGGGTCGGGATGCACTACGAGTACCTGGAAGGCGGCAACCAGAGCTTCTTCCACAAGCGTATCGGCCTGGGGACACGGCTGCAGACGTGGTTCCTGATGGCCGCCTACCGGCGCTGGGGCTCCCTGCGCCAGAATCCCAGCCCGCGCGCGGACGCGCTGCTGCAGCACCCGAACATCACCGTCAGCTGCGACGACAAGCGCTTCGACCACTCGAAGCTGTGGGTGTTCGACGACCAGCTGGTGATCCTGGGGGGCATGGGCATCGGCGACGATTCGCGGTGGGCGAACGTCGACTTCATGGTCGAGCTGGCGGGCCGCGAGGCGGCGGCGCGGCTGGCGGACCGCTACCAGGGGCGGGCCCCGTTCGATGCCCAGCGGGCGTTCGACTACCTGCTGCACTCGTTCTGCGCGGCCGACGGTGACGATTCACTGCGCGAGCAGCGGCTGCGACTGATCGGCAGCGCGCGGGAGCGCCTGACGATCGAGATGGCGTACCTGGGCGATCGCGCCTGCGCCGAGGCGCTGGTCGAGGCGGTCGAGCGCGGCGTGCTGGTCACCCTGCTGACCTCCGAGCGGGCCAACGTGCTGGGCGACCTGAACCTGCGCACCTGCCACGAGCTGTTGCGGCGCACGAACAACGCCGAGAACCTGCGCATCTTCCTGCACCCGCGCATGGTGCACGGCAAGGCCATCGTGGTCGACGGGCTGCACGTCGACATCGGTTCGGCGAACTTCACGCCGCTGTCCCACGGCGCCTACGAGGAGGTGAACCTGTACTGCCGGGACGCCGACTTCGCGCACGACGTGGAATCGGCCATCGAACGGGAGATCGAGGACAGCCAGCCGGCGCGGCACCCTGTCCCCCACAGCCCCCTCAACGCCTGGATCGAGTGGCTGATCAGCCACCACCAGGCCGCCCGCATCCGCCAGTCCTGAGCCGCCAGGCCCCGCCAGCCGTCAGAACCTGTTCGTGACGGCCAGGAACGTCATCTTGTCGTTCGTGTCGCGCAGGCGGCTGGTCAGCGTGCGGACGAAGTTCCACAGCAGGTCGTAGGCCAGGTCGCGATCGACGAACAGCAGATCCTCCAGGTCGTCCTTCTTCAGCACCAGCAGCTCGGTCGCCTCGTGCGCCTTCGCGTCGGCGCTGCGCGGTGAATCGTCGACCAGCGACATCTCGCCGAAGTAGTTGCCCGCCCGCAGCACGGCCAGCGCCTCCTCACCCATCCCCGGCACCTGACGGCTGATGCGCACCGCGCCGCTGAGGATCAGGTACATCCGGTCGCCAGCCGTGCCCTCCGCGAACACCGTGGCGCCCGCGGCGTGACGCTCGCGGATACCGACGGCGGCGATGCGGCGCAGATAGGCCGGCTGCAGGCCGGCGAAGATGTGAATCTTCGCCAGTAACTCGGCGACGTCCCCGGTGTTGGCCGTCGAAGAGGTCGCCGGCACCACCAGCGGGGAGGCCGCCTCCGGCGCACCGGCCTGGGACGACGAAGCCTCGAGCCCGGGCGTGGTGTCGTCGCTGGGGTCTGCGCTCACGCGTGGATTATGCCACTGCCCTCGTGCGAGAGGAATCGCTCGGCGTCGATGGCGGCCATGCAGCCCGTCCCGGCCGCGGTGATGGCCTGGCGGTAGACGTGGTCGGCCACGTCGCCACAGGCGAACACGCCCGGGATATCGGTGGCGGTCGAGCCAGGCTTCGTGATCAGGTAGCCGCTGGGATCCATGCGCAGCTTCCCCCGGAAGATCTGCGAGTTCGGCTCGTGGCCGATGGCGACGAACACCCCCCCGATCTTCATCTCACGCGTGTCGCCGCTGCGGGTGTCGCGCAGCCGCACGCCGGAGATGAAGATCGGGGGCAGATCGCCCAGGATCTCGTCCACCACCGTGTTGGTGACGAACTCGATCTTCGGGTTGTGGTGCGCCCGGTCCAGCATGATCTTCGAGGCGCGGAACTCGTCGCGCCGGTGCACGATGCTGACCTTGGTGGCGAAGCGCGACAGGAAGTTCGCCTCCTCCATCGCGGTGTCGCCGCCGCCCACGACGATCAGATCGCGGCCCCGGAACAGCGCGCCGTCACAGGTGGCGCAAGCCGACACGCCGTAGTTCTGGAACTTCTTCTCCGACGGCAGGCCGATCCACTTGGCCGACGCGCCGGTCGAGATGATCACGGCGTCAGCCAGCAGCTCGCCGTCGCTGGCGGTGACCCGAAACGGGCGCGACGACAGATCGACGTCGGTGACGTCGGCGGTGCGAACGCGGGTCCCGAAGCGCTCGGCCTGCTCCTTGAACAACGTCATCAGCTCCGGTCCCTGCACCCCCTTGGGGAACCCTGGGTAGTTCTCCACCTCGGTGGTGATCATCAGCTGGCCGCCCGGCAGCGTCATCGGTTCGACCACGGCGCCGCCGCCCTCGAACATCACCGGCTCCAGGTTGGCGCGCGCGGTGTAGATGGCGGACGTGAACCCGGCCGGGCCCGCGCCGATGATGCAAACCTTGACGTGCTCTGTGGTCGACATGTCTCAGCTTCTCTTTCTCTGCTTGGGAACCAGTAAGCCCTTCGATGCTGTCAGGGGCGAAGGGGTGACGCCGCTTTCCTTACCTCGGCGGGGACCCTTGCCCTTGCCCTCGCGCAGCCAGGTCCCGGACCGGCCGCCGCTCTTCTCTTCCAGACGAACCGCCAGGATCTCTACCCCACGTTCGACGCCCTTCACCATGTCATAGATGGTCAGGGCGGCCGCGCTGGCGCCCACCATGGCCTCCATCTCGACCCCGGTGCGATCGAAGGCGCGCACGGTGACGCGGACGGTGATGCCAGGCAGCGCGGGGGTCGGCTCCAAGGCTACCTCTGTCCCTACCACGCGCACCGGATGGCACAGCGGGATCCAGTCCGCCGTCCGCTTCAGCGCGGCGATGGCGGCGATGCGCGCGGTGGCCAGCACGTCGCCCTTGGCGGCGGCCGCGCCCCCGGCGCCAGTGACCAGCGCCAGCGTCGCCGGGGACATCCGCACGGCCGCGCTGGCCGTGGCCAGGCGCGCCGTCTCGGGCTTCGTGCCGACGTCGACCATGCGGACCTGCCCGCGATCGTCGGTGTGAGTTAGGCGCGCCGCCATAAAGGCCAGACATAGTACCGCATCGGGACCGCTCCGGCAGCGCGCCCCGCCGGAAGGGCGCCACGCCGGGCAGGATCTGCCCGGTCGGCGGCGGCATTGAAGTGCCGTTGCCCGCCGAATAGCATGGCCGCCTCCGTGGACCCGTCCGCCGCGCCCGCAAGTCGTCGTCCCGCCGCCCCGCGCCCTGTCCTGGGTGGCCTGTTCGACCGCTTTTCGGACCGGCAGATGAACCTGGGGATCATCTTGCTGGGCCTGCTGCTGTACGTGCCCCTGGCGGGCACCTACGGCCTGTCCGATCCCTGGGAGACCCACTACGGCGAGGTGGCGCGCCAGATGGCCGTTCGCCACGACTACATCAGCCTGTGGTGGCCGGGCGCCCCCATCGACGCCGACCACTTCTGGTCCAAGCCGGTGCTGTCGTTCTGGATCATGAGCATCTTCCTGCGCCTGTTCGGTGTGGCCGGCGGGGCGCCGGGCGCGATCGCGCTGGGCACGCGCGCCGAGTGGGCGCTGCGGTTGCCGTTCTGCCTGATGGGGGTGCTGGGGATCTGGGGCCTCTACCTGTGCGTCTCGCGCTTCGCGGGCCGCAGGGCGGGTGTCCTGAGCGCGCTGATCCTGGCCACCTCGCCGCTGTATTTCCTGGTGGCCCGGCAGGCCATGACCGACATGGCCTTCGTGGGGCCGATGACCATGGCGCTGGCGCTGGGTTTTCTGGCGCTGTTCGAGGACGACGAGGGCGAGTTGCCGCGACGGACCTGGAGAGGTCTGTCGTGGCCCCACCACCCGCTGGCCTATCTGTCGGCGGCGCTGTTCGTCGTGTCGACGCTGCCCCAGCTGATCGTCAACTGCATCCAGCTGGCGTGGCCCATCCGCATCGGCAGCCATCACGTGAACATCCCTGGCGTCCTGGTGATGGCGCCATACCTGCTGGGCTTCGTCGGCGTGTTGCGCTGGTCGGCGCGTCTTCGGCGGAAGGCGCCGTTCTACCTGCTGTTGGCGGCGGTCCTGTGCGGACTGGCCATGCTGGCCAAGGGACTGGCTGGGCTGGGCCTGCCCGTCCTGGTCTTCCTGATCTACCTGGGCTTCACCTGGAACTGGAAGCGGCTGCAACGGCCCGAGCTGGGCATCGGCGTGTTGCTGGCGTTCGTCGCGTGCGCGGTGGTGGCGGTGCCGTGGCACCACGCCATGCTGGTGCGGCACGGGTTCCCGTTCTGGGATGAGCTGTACGGCGACAACCACTGGCGCCGGCTGGTGACGGGGCGCCACGGGGACCGCGGCACGTTCGAATACTTCCTGCGCGAGCTGGGCTACGGATTCCTGCCCTGGATCGGTCTGGCGCCGGCGGCCCTGGCCACGGCCGCGATGCGGCCCGTGCGCGGTGAGACGCGGCAGGCCCTGTTCTGGTTCGGGGCCATCTGGTTCGTGGCCGCGTACACGCTGGTGTCGCTGTCCGTGACCAAGTTCCATCACTACGTGCTGCCCGCCGTGCCCGGGCTGGCGATCATCGTCGGGCTGACCATCGACGACTTTCTGTCCCGCCGCGCCTCGCGCGTGGCCGCGGTGACGGCCATCCTGGGCGTGGGGGTGTGGGCGGTCGTGACGGCCGATCTGGTCGCCGCGAAGAACGCCGCCCAGCGCTTCATCTGGCTGTTCTCGTACGACTACATCAACGCGCCGAAGGGGCGCCCCTGGCCCGAGGCGCTGGACTTCCGGGGGGCGCTGCTGGCTTTCGGGGCGGCGTTCGCGCTGGCGGGCGTGCTGCTGTGCTGGCGGCGGGCCCGGCGCGGCGGCGCGGTCGCCCTTTCGTTGCTGGCGGTGGCCTTCACCTACTACCTGCTGGACCGGTACATGCCGGCCACGGCCGCGTACTGGTCGCAGAAGCACCTGATCGCGACGTACTACCAGACGCGGCGCTCGCCCAGCGAGCGGCTGCTGGTCTGGCAGATGTACTGGCGGGGCGAGAACTTCTACACGGCGAACGAGATTTACGAGGGCCCGAAGGACGAGCGGACGGTGTTCCTGGGCGACAAGAACGTCGAGAACCTGAAGACCTGGGTCGAGCACCATCGCGGGCGGCGCGCCTTCCTGCTGGTCGAGCGCAGCCGTTATGGCCAGGTGCCGGGTATGTTCCCGCCCGAGACGCGCCAGTCGCTGCACGTCATCGACGAGAGCAACATGAAGTTCCTGCTCGCCCAGATCGATCTCTGAGCGCGCTGCGGGGCGCGGCCGCGCCCGTCGGTTCAGGGCAAGGCGCGGAACGCGTTCAGCAGGCGCGCGATGGCGCGGCCGCTGGGATCGCGCTTGGCGCGATCGGCGATGGTCAGCATGGTGCGGCCGTTGTGCAACACGACGCCGGTGTCGACGTTGACCGTGTCCCAGCCGCGGCGGACGTCGGTCTCCCCCGCTGCCAGCGCCTCGTCCGTCTCGAACTCGCAGACCAGCACGTCCAGCTCGGAGATCCTGCCCGCGATGCAGTGATCGGCCGCGAAGGTGTCTGGCTGGACCACGTTCATCCCGGCCACGTCGAAGCCGCCGTCCTTGAACGCGCTCAGGACCACGTCCGTGCTGGCCGTGCCCGACACGTGAGAGTGACGGCACGCCGGCAACGGCAACAGCAGGGTCAGGGCCAGCACCAGGGAATGAATCCGGGCCGTGCGGATGGCGGGAAGGCGCCCGCTCGCGGGGGCGGACCGTGGCGCGCGGGTGATCATGGCTGTCCTCCGGGGGCGGTCGGGCCCCGCGTCGGGTTGGGGGGCGCCACGGGCCGCTTCGCGGCACGCGCCGGAGCCCCGGGGACCGGGCCGAGGGCCGCCTTTGCCTTGCCGGTCGCCGCGGGCGTCGGCGCGGGCGCTGCGGACGGGGGCGCGACCGTGAAGGCGTGATAGCCGGGCGGCGCCATGCCGATATCGACCTTGGGCGCGGCGTAACCCGCGATGGGGTGCACCTCGTTGATCCAGACACGCCCCGGATCGGCGGGCGGCGGCAGCGGGCCCAGGTACCAGGTGACGCCCGCCTTCTCGACCAGCGCCGCCGACGGTGGCTGGGGCGCGGCGTGATAGTGCGGGCCGGTGATGTAACAGAACGTCGGGGGAAGGCCGAGGGTCGCGGGGACCGCCAGCGGATGGGGCCCGAAATAGCCAAACTTCGGACCGTCGTAGCCCAGGGCCACCGGGTCGCCGATGAAGAGGTTCGTGCCATCCTTCGCCACCAGGTACACCCGCAGATCGGGCGGCGGCACGCGATGCATGTGAGCGGCGTCGATGTAGCAGAACGCGCCCTGATGCGGCGACAGCGGGTGCATCCCCTGGTAACGCGCCATTGGCCCGTCGGCGCGCGCCGCCGTGGGACCGAGCGCCCACAGCAGCGAGAACAGCCCCAGGACCAACCGCGGCTTCATCCCCCGGACAGCGCCCGCGCGCCCGTCGCTGGAAGCGTTCCCACGGCCGCGGCGCGAACAGCGGTCACCGGAGCGCCAGGCGCTCGGCGAACCGGCGCGCGACGGCGGTCGCCGCCAGCTGTAGGGAGAGCGTGGCCCGGATCCCCTCTGCGCGCCGTCCGACTGTGCCATGTCAGCGGCGCAGGATAGCGCACAGGCCGGCGCGGCGGAATCACCGTCTGCTCTGCCGCCGGGCCGGCACGGCTACTGGCAGGGTTGCGGCGCGCAGAACGAGTTGATCTCCGTCGTGGGTATGGTGGGCGAGAAGTCCATGCCCGCCAGCGCCGGCGCCTCCTGGAAGTGCATCCCCTTCACGGCGACGTGCACGCTGGCGCTGGCGGTGGCGATGGCGTAGTCGCCGGGGAAGTTGTTGTAGCAGTAGACGTAGCTGGGGCCGGCCGCGTCGCTGCACAGGGTGGATGGATCGGCGGCGGTCGCGCTCAGGTTCCAGGGCGTGCCGTCCGCCTGCTGCAGGTCGAACCCGATCTCGGCGCGGCCGTTGCCATGCACACGATTGCTCGCGAACGCGCGCAGCTGGATGTGGGTGCTGGCGTCGCTGGTGGCGAAGTAGAGCCCGCCCGCCAGCCCCGAGGACGTCGCAGA
>Ga0207705_10004217_pt1 | contig 10899 bp, 10 predicted proteins | sample KBSC13metaG_FD_184314 | JGI IMG/M metagenome (GOLD analysis project Ga0207705, IMG submission 184314) | Corn rhizosphere microbial communities from Kellogg Biological Station, Michigan, USA - KBS C1-3 metaG (SPAdes) (version 2) | ecosystem: Host-associated > Plants > Roots > Rhizosphere > Soil ...
CCGCCGACTCCGCCCCTCCGCTGACTACCTGGGTTCCGGGTGACGCCGATACCTTCACCCGGACCGGTGCCGCATCCGCACCCTTGACGAAGAACCAGCTGTTTGGAGTCGGATACCAGAATGAAAGCGGCAGAAACATGGCTCCCGCAGGCGAGACGGTACTCAGCGCAGAGTTCTCCTTGACGGTGAGTTTGTAATCGACGCTTGCCGTTACTTCAGATGAGGGAGCGGCAGGGGGTATGCGCAGCCCGATCCGCTGCAGGTTAAGCCCGGCGGCCGTCTTTTCTTCGGCCTTGGTCGGCTCCACGGGTGAGCCGTTGACGCTCACCGCAGTGACTTCGGCGCTCGGGGATATTCGCAGCGTCAGCGACGATGCGGGAGCTCCTGAGATGTTCTTAGCAGTGAGGACCGCCCTGATGGCCAACGTACGGCCGGTGTCCGTCTGCGGGAGGTTTACCGTAAGGTCGTACTTCGTGACGCGCCAAGTCGCATTTGCGCTTGTCTGCGTCCATGCGGTTGCCGCACACATCAGGACCAGCAGAGATAGAAAGAGGTTTTGTCGCACTTTTGTTATTCGGGAGATGACTCGTCATTGATCTCCGGTATCTGAGATGCAAACTTCTCCGGCAGCTTTATCCTGCCGTGCTCGAAATAATTCGTCACACGCTCGTTCTCAACATGGATCACATTAATATTGTCCTTGCTGAGGTCGACGGCTAGGTAGTATATATTCCCGCAATTGTGCGCCTCGCACCCGCTGGTGAAGAATACGACACCCGAGATCTCTACCGGCGTTTGGACATCGAAGTCAGCTTTCATCTTGGGATATGCATCACCCATCAGTTTGCGGATCCGGGATTGAAGCTCCTTGTTCTCCATCAGCTTGAGTTCATACGGATACTTTCCCGACGAATGTCTTAGTGTATCTATCAGGGCGGACGGAGTGGCGGACGGCACGGGTGTAAGCGTAGGGGAGGGTAAGGCTGTTCTTTGAGGCGAGGGCGAGTTAACTGCTACAGCACTGTTTGATCCGGCTCTCGAGAGACCACAGCCAAGCCCACATACCACAAGCAGCAACAACGCCGCGTACCCGCTACAGAGCCGCATTCGTGGTCTCCTCACGCTGGTTGACGAGATGGTGGATAGCCTTGAGCATGGTCAGCAGCTTCTCTAATCGCGACAACGGAAGTTGGTTAGGGCCGTCGCTCGGGGCCTTTGCCGGATTGTCATGGACCTCCATAAACACACAGTCTACTCCGCACGCCACACCGGCTCTTGCGAAATCCTCAATGTACTCGGCCTGTCCGCCGGTCGCCTTGCCGAGGCCACCCGGAAGCTGAAGTGAATGCGTCACATCAAAACAGACCGGAACGCCGAAACTTCGCATCACCGGAAATGAACGCAGGTCCACCACAAGATTGTTGTAGCCAAAGCTCGCTCCGCGTTCGGTGAGTATCACCTTCGCGCAGCCGGCGGCCTGGAGCTTTTCGACAATGTTCTTGGCGTCCCACGGGGATAGGAATTGGCCTTTTTTGACATTGACGGCCTTGCCCGTCCTGGCCGCGGCGACAAGTAAGTCCGTCTGACGGCACAGGAACGCCGGGATCTGCAGCACATCAGCCACCTCGGCTGCCTTAGCGGCCTGCCACGGCTCATGAATGTCCGTGATCACCGGGACGCCGATCTCGTCCTTCACCTTTGCAAGGATCCCCAAACCAAGCTCCATTCCCTCGCCGCGGAAGCTCTCGATCGAGCTCCGGTTCGCCTTGTCAAAGGACGATTTATAAACGAACTTCACCCCGACGTGCTCGCAGATATCACGGATCTCCTGAGCCATGAACATCGCGTGCTGTACCGACTCGACAACACAGGGGCCTAAAAGGAATGAAAGCTCGCCGGTGCCGAATGGCACTCCGGCTACATCGAAAGACTGCATTTCGCTCACAGGTAAAGAGTAACAGTATGTACCGGCTGCACCGGATGAGTGACCTCCGAGATCACCTCAGCGATCTCTCAGGCTTTCAGCATTGCGCCGATCTATTCACCGGTGCCGATCTCGGATCGCTCGGGCAGCTCGATCTGCCTCTCCGCGGCAACGTCATGATCCAGGTTCTCGCTGCGGAGCTTGTTCTCCCAAGCGGCTTTTACAAAGCCATCGAACAACGGATGCACGGCGAGCGGCTTAGACTTGTATTCGGGATGAAACTGGCACGCGATGAAGTATGGATGTGTCTCTCTCGAGAGCTCGACCATCTCAATGAACTTACCGTCCGGAGATACCCCGCTAAAGACCAGCCCTTCACGCTCGAGCGGTTGCCTAAACTCAGGATTGAACTCGTATCGATGCCTGTGCCGCTCACCGATCACGGGCTCGCCATCATAAATATCACGGGCTAGCGAGCCGTCCTTTAGCTCACACTCCCACGCTCCGAGGCGCATCGTGCCGCCATACTCGTCCACGCCCACAAGGTCCCGCAGTTTGAAGATTATCGGGAAGGGCGTCTCTTCGTTGAATTCGGTGGAGTCGGCATCGCGCAAGCCACAGACATTTCTTGCAAACTCGATACACGCCGTCTGCATGCCCAAGCAGATTCCGAAGTACGGCGTTCCTGACTTTCTTGCATATCTGATCGCTCGGAGCATGCCGGCGATCCCCCGCTTGCCGAACCCGCCCGGCACAAGGATAGCGTCATAGTCCTGCAGATCGTTCTCATAGTCCTCCTTCATCAGGTTTTCGGACTCGAGCCAATTGATATTGACGCGCAGGTTATTTGAAACGCCCGCATGGGTAAGTGCCTCGCGAAGTGACTTGTACGAGTCCTCGAGCTCGACGTATTTACCCACGATCGCGATCCTCACAGATCCCCCACTCGGCTCCTTGATCGTTGCGACAAGCTCTCGCCACTGCCGAAGGTCCGCGCTTGGAAACTGCTCCATGAGGTGGAGGTTGTTCACGATCAGATCGTCTAATCCCTGCTCGTGAAACGCCAGCGGCACCTCGTAGATCGTGCCGACGTCGAGTGCGGAAATGACTGCATTCTCCTGCACGTTACAGAAGAGAGCGATCTTCTTTCTGAGATCCACAGGCAACGGCCTGTCGGAGCGGCACAGAAGCACATCCGGGGCGATCCCGATCGTCATCAATTCGCGCACGCTGTGCTGCGTAGGTTTGGTCTTTAGCTCGCCGGCCGCCGCAATATACGGCACCAGCGTCACATGGACGAAGATAGCGTTATTCCGCCCCTCCTCATTGCCCATCTGACGGATCGCCTCCATGAAGGGCAGTGATTCGATATCGCCGACAGTTCCGCCGATCTCCACTATCAGGACGTCGGGTTCGTGCTCCCTTGCTACGGTACGCACGGCCATCTTGATCTCGTCAGTAATGTGCGGGATCACCTGGATGGTCTTGCCGAGGTAGTCTCCCCGGCGCTCCTTCTCGATCACTGAAAGATAGATACGTCCGCTGGTCCAATTATTTGCCTGCGAGAGCTCAGCGTGTGTGAAGCGCTCGTAATGGCCGAGATCGAGATCCGTCTCCGCCCCGTCATCGGTTACAAACACCTCACCATGCTGGAAGGGCGACATCGTTCCGGGATCAACATTGATGTAAGGGTCCAGTTTCATCATCTGGACCTTCATCCCGCGGGCCTCGAGGAGACACCCGATCGAGCTGGCCGCGAGGCCTTTACCCAAACTTGAAACAACCCCGCCTGTGACAAAGATGTATTTGGTCATGATCACTTCTCAGTTATCTACTCTCGCTATCCAGTCACTCACTTGCTGAGCATCTCCCGAACAAGGGCGAGATCTTCTTCAGTGTCGACTCCTATCGACCGACCCGCGGCCTCTACTACCCTGATCTTCGCCCCATGCTCGAGAGCCCGAAGCTGCTCGAGCTGCTCCCAAGTTTCGAGCTTGGTCTGCGGCCAACGGGCAAACTCCAGAAGAAACTCTCGACGGTACGCGTACAGCCCCGTGTGCTTGCGATAATGCTCCCGCAGCAGTTCCGGCTCTGCCTCGATAGCCTTGTTCGGATCACCCTCGTAGCGAAGCGATGCTTCCCGAGGCCATGGCATCGGCGAACGGGAGAAGTAGAGTGCGTACCCATTCTCGCTAACAACGACCTTGACCACGTTCGGATTCACCAACTCGCACCAAAGATCCGTGATGGGCTCGCAGGTGGTCGACAGGTCCGCTTCGTTGTCGTTCAACAACGCGGTGACAGCGACATCGATGGTCTCCGGTGGGATGACGGGCTCGTCACCCTGGACGTTGACGATGATCGAGCCATCAGGCAGATCCCTTGCGACCTCAGCAATACGGTCGCTCCCGGACGGGTGATCGGCAGATGTCATCACCGCCTCAGCACCCGCAGCCTCGACCGCGACGAAAATTCGCTCGTCATCGGTCGCAACGATAACACGATCAACCGTCTTGGCCTGCGTCGCACGGTCTAACGTGTGCAGGACCAACGGCTTACCGGCGACCTCCCGCAGCATTTTGCCTGGCAGGCGAGTAGACGCGTACCGGGCCGGGATGATCGCAATTACTGATTTTCGGGGATTCTCCCCGTGGTGTCCCACGGGCTTTTAGACTATAGCTAGTCGCCCCCAATGGCAAGAGAGCGAGCCTTAATTGTCACCCACTCGACCGATTGGCTACACTCGTTAGAACGTGGAACTAGAGCAAAACATTAACGACGACTCTACGCAGATGCCGCCCTCCCCGGCGGGTGCAGCAGGTTTCGGGCCGAACAATCCTCCGTGGGGTGCATTGGCGGGTATAGGAATGTGGATCTCGAGCGTGCTGCTGATCCTCTTCGTACCGGCCATCTTCCTCTTGCCGTACCTGGCGATCAAAGCAAAAGGCAGCCTGCTCGATAACGAACAGCTGATCGAGTTCGCGAAAACTGACCCCACTGCCGTCCTGCTTCAGATAGGCGCGATATTGCCCGCTCACGTCTTAACGATACTGCTGGCCTGGTTGATCGTGACAAAGGTGCGGAGGTATAAGTTTCGCGAGATGCTGGGCTGGCACTCCGCCGGATTCCGCTGGTGGCACTACGTGGTCCTCCTGTTAGGCTTTGGCCTGGTCGCTGCGGGTGTGTCTCAGGTCTACCCTGAGCAGGATAACGATCTGCTCAAGATCCTTCGCAGTTCGCGTGAGGCGGTTTACATCGTCGCGTTTGTGGCAACGTTTACCGCTCCTTTCGTGGAAGAGGTTGTCTATCGTGGGGTTCTGTACTCCGCATTCCAGCGATCTCTCGGCGTCCCCATCGCATTCCTGCTAACAACGTTTCTCTTCGCTGTGGTTCACGTTCCCCAATATTGGCCGAGTTTCTCTACGATCTTTCTACTGACGGTACTGAGCCTCATACTTACGACGATCCGGGTCAAAACAAACAACCTGCTGCCCTGCATAATCTTTCACACCATCTTCAACGGGCTGCAATCGGTTTCACTGCTGGCTGAGCCATTGACGAAGTCCAGCGAGGTGCCCGATCCAACGGCCGCGATACTAAGGTTGCTTCATATTGGATGAGAAAAGGCGTGCGAAACGATCGCACGCCTTCTTTGTTATCACTTTACCCGGCCTAGTCGTCGATCGGGCTGACCTTACCACCTCTGGCACGGCTAGGAGCAACTGTGGGCAGCGACATCGGCGCGGCGGTCGGTGAAGCGGAAGGACCGATCTGGGAAGGTGCACCGGTCATTCCGTCGATGCCTCTCGTCCCCCCATTGGTACGGCCGTTCATAAAGCCGTCCTCACCACGCACGATGTTCGGGTCCACCCTCTGCTGCCTTTGGATATCAGCAAATGGAGGCGGTTCCGTCTTTGGATGTTGACGGATCGGAGCTGCGGGTTCGGCGGCGACCTGCCCGTTAGTCGGACCGGCGGGCGGATTGCCCGAGACCGTAGCCGTAGGCATGTTCGTTGTCCTTGTATATCGGCCGGGGTACATGGGACTGTACGTCATCCGCTGCAGCTGCCACCAATCAATACCGCTGCCGACGCCGAAACCATACGGGCTCCGCCAACCGAACCCGAACGGAAGAAAGCAGTACCCGGCTCGTGCCCGGTCAAAGACCCAAAGGCCAAATGAATCCCAAAGCCCAAAGCCGCCGCTCATAAAGGAGTTGACAAGCGCGGCATTCAACGCCGACGCCGAGAGTGATGAAGATACCTTGGCGAGTTCCTTGGACCGATCATGGCTCCAAAGCGATAAGTCATCGTTCTTTGCTTTTTTATCGAATTTAGCCGCTATCGTGTTGGAGCCGATCTGCACTTCCCTGCCGTCTTTGACGACGGCGGATGCCCCGGCAACACGGGCCTTGCCCTTGAGCACAGCCAGGGTTCCACTTCCGAGAGCGTCAAGATCGATCCGGTACACTCCTGAGTCTGCGGCGGTCACAACCCCCGTCGGGGTCGTGATCTTCACCTGAAACCGGTCTGTCGCATACACCTCAAAGATCGCACTCCCACGGTTGAACGAAACGCGTAGGTCGTCCAGCGAAACCGACTCGAAAGCAAACTCCGAGTTTGGTCCCACTCGGATAAATGAGCCCGGGTTCATGAGAACCTCGATCCGGCCGTTTTCGCCGGTCTGGATCGTATCACCGACCGCAATACTGTCCCCCTTTAACAGCCGGCCGCGGCTCGCCCCGAGGCGCTGAACTTGGCCGCTGACAAAGTTGACGCCACCCGCCTGGGCGGATATCAGGTACTTATCAGTTGCCCTCTGCGCAGCGACAGGGCCGGAAACCACAGCCATCGCCACGATCGCGACGAGTAAAGAACTTAGTTTTAGCATCAGGTACTCCTCCGCCGTTCTGCCGGGATACACGAATCATAGTCCCCGGGGCATACAAAAACAATCTAAATAGGTAGATCAACAACATCCATTTTGCCTACAACCCACCGTCCGCCCCCGCACTCTAACGAGTGTCCGCCCACGAGGCGGAAGACGAGCAAGGGGGTTTAATGGCGACTTTCAGAGATCCTATGCAGTGTTTTGCTCCTATTGAGGTGATCGAGCGGCTGCTGGAGATCCGGGGCGATCTGGGCTTTTCCGAGACGCTATATCTCGAAAGGGCTGGCGAATTGACCGACTTTCTCGACTCTTTTGGGTTTGATGTATACGCCTTCCAGACCCGCAATGTGAGGATCGACCTTGATGAAGAGTCGACGCCGGTAGTTCCCGGAGGTGATAACCTCCACTGCTCGGCCACGGCTCACTAAACAGTTCCCAACAACCGAATGAACGCTTCCAGGGTTCAATGAAAGAGGGCAGGATCTACTCCTGCCCTTTTTCTTACAATGCTTTGATGATGAACAGGGTCCCGTCGTCGTTGAGAAATTTCTCCTCCGTAAAGTCCGCCAATCCCTTACGGATGTGCTCGATCATCTTTTTCGCGGGCAGGTCCGCACCCTCAAGCACTCTTTTCGCGAGCCGCTCCTGACCGTATTCCTCGCCGCCGGGGTTTGTTGCCTCCGTGACACCGTCGGTATAGATCACCACAACATCTCCCGGTTCAAATCGCATGAAGTGCTGGTGATAATGCTGATCGGCGAACATTCCAAGCGGCAGGTCGCCGTATGGAATGTACCTGTACTCGCCATTCCCTTTTACACGCAAGGGCGGGTTGTGGCCGGCATTAGCAAAGACGAAGCTGCCGTTGGTGGCGTCCAGTATCCCGTAGATCGCCGTAATGAACTGGTTGTCCTCGATCGACACTCGCAGCAGCTCGCTCACGTTTCCGAGAGCCACGTGAGGTGCAAAGCCGGTTTGGATCCCACTGCGCAGTGAGGCCCGCAAGAAGGCCATTAGGAGTGCCGCGGGTATTCCCTTGCCGACCGCGTCGGCAACGACGATCCCGATCTGGTCCTCGTAGATGCGAACCCAGTCATAATAGTCACCAGAGACCTCCTCGGTCGGAAAGACGTACGCCGAGATATCAAAGCCCTCGACCACGGGATCATCTGCGGGTAAGAGTTCAAGCTGGACCTGCCGGGCGATATCCAGCTGCGCCTGAATACGCTTCTTCTCGACCACCTCCTCGTGCAGGCGGACCTTCTCAATGATTATCGCCACTTGCGAGGTCAACAGCCGGAGGATCTCAAGGTCGTCGTCTGTGTAGGCGTTCAGCCGATCGCTCTCGAGATCGAATGCTCCGATGACACCGTCATTGGAGATGATCGGCGCCACCATCTCGCTCTTTGTCCTCTCCCGGGCTCGAAAGTATCTCGCATCTTTACTGACGTCGGGCGAGATTATCGCGTTGCCGGTCTGCGCGACCGTACCGATCAGGCCCTCACCGAGCTTTAGCCGCGGCTCTATCAGGTCAAAAGAGATCTGATAACCACGGAGCGCCTTGGATTTGAAAGGATGCTCCTCGCCGCCGTCCATCAGGTAGATCCCTGCCGCGTCATAGGGCAGCAGCGATCCCAGGGTATCCATTACGAGATTGAGCACTTCCTCGAGATCAAGGGAGCGGCTGATGGTCTTGGTAATGTCGAGCAGCATCCGCAGCTTGTCCACGGTCGTAAGGCTCGACATCTCGGGCAGCACATTGTTTTCGGGGGTGGCCATCAGTGAAGGTGGATTATAGCATCAGCCCGTAAAGACCTTTGCCGCGTATTCATCCCAGAGACGCGAGATCTTAATGCGGAATTCAACAAGGGCTCGGCTGACGCCGTAATGACGAGCGATCTGTTGAGCGGTCTTGCCCTCGGAAACCATACGCCTGAGAGATGAATACGGTATCAGCGCGGCCGCGCCTGTGCCGTACGCTTCCTCCTCGATGTCCTGATTGTAGTCGCGGGCGATGGTCTTACCGGAAGCGTTCTTGTTCTCTACAGACAGCCGGCTCGGTTTGTGGCCAAGAAACACGTGACTGATCTCCTCCATCAGAGTGGCGGCGTGGCGGTTTCTCCCGTGTGTAGGGTTCAGAATGATCAGCTTTTGGCCGGACGGAAGCTTGACCGAGGCGGCACCGCCGGACCACATGTCCTTGCCGTCACCGAGTAAGTGTTCGCGCGTCTTCTCACTCAGTGAGTCGATGGCCTCAAAAGGAGCTACGAGCAGCTTTGCGTACCGGGCGAGCTCAAACGGATCCAGCCGCTCATCGTCTGAACGAAGTCCGGCGAATTCCCTGAGGGCCTGGCCTCGCACCTCGAACCGGCGTCCCTTCTGTGTTGGTGGGATCTCCTTCACGTTAAACGCAAAGGGCAGGTCTGACCTGCCCTTCCGATCGAGAAAGCTCGGACAGATCAAACTTCCTTGTACTCGCTGTCGACATCTTCTGACGAAAGCGCAACACGGTAGTTCTTGGATTGCAGCTGCTGTGTGATCAGCAGGTCATTTTTGGTCTTGAGGAGGTCGGCCCGATTGTAGACCGACAGCTCAAAGTTATAGCCGTGCGTGATCGCATCCTTGGGACACGCCTCGACGCAAAAGCCGCAGAAGATACATCGCCCGTAGTCGATGTTGTAAACACGCGCAAACCTCTCATCTCTGCCGACGCGGTCCGCATAGGGTCTAGGATCGTCTTCGGCCTCGATATAGATACAGTCGGATGGGCAGGCCGCAGCACACAGGTAGCAGGCGACGCACTTCTCTTTGCCGTTCTCGTCGACGTGGAGGAGGTGCTGGCCGCGGTAACGGGGCTGCACGGTTATCGGCTCGTCCGGGTACTGAACGGTCCATTTCTCCTTGGGTATCTCGGAGATCGTCCGCTTCATCCCCTTGATGACCGCGACCGCTGAATTCAAAACGTCTGAAACTACTGACATTAATTACCTGAGTACGGTGTTCAAAGCACCAAAGAAAACCTGCAAGATGATCAACACCACAGCGAGCAAGGTCCCGATAATGCCGGTGATCATGCCGGCTGTGGCCATGCCCTCGCCGCCGTATTCCGCAGGATTCTCGGCAACTTTCTTCTTCGCCATGTATCCGAGGATGGCTCCGAGCGGGCCTGTGATGATCGAGACGCAGCACAAACAGCTCAAGATACCGGAAACCATAGAGATGATCGCCAGAGTCTTGTTCTGGCCTCCGGCCGCTCCCGCGGGAGGCGGCTGAAACGGTGTATTAGAGCCGATCGGCTGGTTTTGCCATTCGGGCGTTGGAGCGGGAGGCGGTGCCCACTCCTGCTGTTGCATCTGCTGGGGTGGCGGTGGCGGTGGAGCCCACTCCTGCGGTTGCGACTGCGGCGGCTCCGATGGGCCCGACATCCCGGGATTAGGCTGGATCATCGTAGCCGCATCGTCAAAGCCGACCTGATCAGAACCAAGGAAGCTTGGCGGAGCCGGCACCGGTATCTGGTCAGCGTCGGTGGACGGACTGAAGCGTGACGGCGGCGGTGCACTGTCGAAAGGCGATGGCGGAGCACTCGGGACGTCAAAGCTTGACTCCGACTGTGCCTCGTCGGCCCTGATCTCCTCGGCCGGTGTCTCGGACCCCTGAGAAGCGGTACCAAGTACCTCCTTCATCTCCGCGTCGGAGACGTACATCGTCTTGAGCGGATCCCCTCCAAGGTCCAGAATGTCATCCGGCGGGGCCACGGGTATGGACGAGGCCGTCTGCTCGGTACCGGATCCGGCGATCGGCTCAAGTGTGGCCGAGCCGGCGGACTGCGGAGACGCGGGTTCTACGGATGCCTCAGGGGGCGTGCTTGGCGGCATCGCCGACTTTGGCACGCCGACGATCGTCGCATACGGGTCGAAAGGCGCTTCTTCTGCCGGAGGCGGCACAGGGGCGGCGGGTTCCTCCTCTACCAATGGAGTCCCGTCGACCTGACAAAAACGCATGTTGTCGTCAAACGTATTCCCGCAAGTCGGACACTTTTTCATAAGGTTGGTTACCGAAGTTACAGAGTTACGAGCAGCTACAAA
>Ga0207705_10004218_pt1 | contig 10898 bp, 6 predicted proteins | sample KBSC13metaG_FD_184314 | JGI IMG/M metagenome (GOLD analysis project Ga0207705, IMG submission 184314) | Corn rhizosphere microbial communities from Kellogg Biological Station, Michigan, USA - KBS C1-3 metaG (SPAdes) (version 2) | ecosystem: Host-associated > Plants > Roots > Rhizosphere > Soil ...
GCCCAAACCACCAGCTACGACCCGAACACCGGACTGCCCACCGCGGTCAGCAACGGCACCAGCAGCGACGCCACCGGCTACGACGACTTCGGCCGCATCGTCAGCTACAACGAGAACACCGCCGCCACCGGGGCCGCGGCGAACGCCGTCAGCACCCACTACGACCCGACCCACGGCTGGATCACCAGCAGCAGCGACGCCCACACCACCAACAGCTACACCTACAACGGCAGCGGCGAACACCGCGGCCTGCCCACCGGACTGACCGTCACCGTGACCAGCACCCCCGGCTACACCGGCAACTTCACCGCCAACTACGACCCCGACGGCCAACTCGTCAGCCAAACCGACCCCAACAACGTCACCACCGCGCTGACCCGCAACGAAGACGGACAGCTCGTCGACCTCAACGACACCAACGGAACCGGCAGCTGGCTTGACGACCGGGGCACCCCCTCCATTCACAGCCAGTGGCTCAGCCACACCGGCCCGGCTGGGTCCCAGACCTACACCTACGACGCTGCCGGGCGGCTCACCAAGACCGCCGACACTCCCACCGGCGGCACCTGCACCACCCGCACTTACAGCTACGACGCCGACAGCAACCGGCTCAGCTCCACCAGCTACGGGCCGGCGGGCGACGGCAGCTGCCCGACCGCGCTCAGCGGCGGCAGCACCACCAGCCACAGCTACGACACCGCCGACCGGCTCCTGCCCGCCAACGCCGACACCGGGATCACCTACGACACGTTCGGCCGCATCACCACCCTCCCGGCCGCCGACGTCAGCGGCGGCGCCGCCCTCACAGCTGACTACTACGCCAACGACCTCGTCCACTCCCAGACTCAGGCCGGCACCACCCGCACCTGGAATCTGGACGCGAACAACCGGCTCGCCAGCTGGACCAACAGCACCACCGGCATCACCAATACAAACCACTACGACGACGCCAGCAGCGACTCACCCGCCTGGACCGCCGAAAGCAGCGACTCCACCAGCTGGGACGCCAACATCAGCGATCTCCTGGGCAGCCTCGCCGTCACCGTCGACCAGACCGGCACCACCACCTACCAGTACGCCAACCTGCACGGCGACATCACCGCCACCGCCGCAGCCGGCGCGGCCACGCCCACCATCCAGCCCGACTACGACGAATTTGGCAACAACCCCACCGGCACCAGCAGCCGCTACGGCTGGCTCGGCGGCAAACGCCGCTCGGGCGATGACGCCGGCGGTCTGATCCTCATGGGCGTGCGGCTGTATGCGCCGATTCTTGGCCGATTCCTGCAGACCGACCCCGTCGCGGGAGGCAGTGCCAACGCGTACGACTACGCGAGGCAAGACCCCATCAATGGCCTCGATCTCGACGGGAGACGCTGGCATCCCGTGCGATGGCTGCGCCACCACGCGGCACCCCTGACCCGCGCATTGGGTCGGTACATCGCGGAAGGCCCATACTTCGGCCTCGATAGCCCGGTGTTTGGACGTAAAGGCATCTTGAACCGCAACCGATATTTGCGAATCGGGTGGGGTTGGAAAGGTACCAGAAAGCACGGACGCAACGTATTCCGAATCTCCATTGGCCACGGCAGAGGCCACCCCCACATAGATTTGTGGGATCCCTTCCGCTATTAGGTAGCTGACGATGGATATTTCTGACGACAGTTCCTTCATCCAGCAAGTGTGTGACGGCATCATCGTCCTAGCAGAAGAACTCGGAGTGAGCGCGTCCTTCAGCGTCGAGACTGGTTCAGCGACGGATAGCACGGGAAGAGAATTCGGCACGCAGTTGCTCTTGGAACCGCGTGACCCGGAGCCGGCGCCGATACAGGTTCACGCTGAACCCGATGGGTTCGTGACCGTCAGTGTGGGCGAACACGCGCGACTTGAATTCCCGGGCGGTGCCAAAAACGAATGTCGTGCGCAAACGGTTGGTGAGATTCTGGAGGTTCTTGGGCTAGTCTTTCGCTACGGACTCCGGGACGAGGTCTCAAAGAGAGTTGTGGGCGCGACCGTACGTTCCGTGGTCGAACTGCCCGGGGGACGTCAGTCGCTGATTTCCTCAGTTTTCTTACTGCACGGGACCAAGCACCTCGGTGCCGAGCGAGTGTATGCGCCGTATTGGAAGGGGCTGGTCAGTTAGTCGTCTGGACCGCATCCCTAACTCCCGGATCGATCTAACCTGACTCTTATCAACTGAGGCCCGGCTCGACGCCCGTAGGCCTGTGACCTGCGTGTTTGTCCGTCGGGGTCGCAGGGTTTGCGCACTAATCGGGCTTCGTAGGCTGCTCGTTCGTGGCGTACGTGCGCACGGTGAAGACCGCGTCGGGAGCGACGGCGGTGCAGATCGTGCACGCGTCGCGGCGCGGGTCCCGCGACATCGAGCACATCGGCTCGGCGCATGACGAGGCGGAAGTGGCGGCGCTGAAGGCGGCAGCGCGGCAGCGGCTCGCGCAGGGGCAGGGCGTGCTCGATTTCGGTCTTGCTGTCGGCGCCGTCTCCGACGGGCCACTGGAGATCACGTCCTCGCGTGCTGGCCATCTGTGGGATGCATTGCGCCGCGCTTACGACCTGCTCGGCTTCGCCGCCGCGGCCGGCAGGGACGAGGTGTTCCGGCAGCTGGTGTTGGCGCGGATCGTCGAGCCGACCAGCAAGCAGGACAGCTTGCGGGTGTTGGAAGAAGTGGGCGTGCCGGCGCCGTCGTATCCCACGGTGAACCGTCGCCTGCCGGTCTACGCCGACCCGGCATGGCGGCAACGGTTGGCGGCGGCCTGCGCGCAGCATGCGGCGCTGGGACCGGCGTCGCTGGTTCTCTACGACGTGAGCACGCTTTACTTCGAGACCGACCAGGGCGACGGGTTCCGCGAGCCCGGCTTCTCCAAGGAACGCCGCCTCGAGCCGCAGATCACGATCGGGCTGCTCACCGACGCCGCCGGGTTCCCACTGATGGTCCAGGCGTTCGAGGGCAACACCGCCGAGACCAAGACGATGCTGCCGACCATCACCGCGTTCATGGCCGCCCACCGACTGTTGGATGTGACCGTGGTCGCCGACGCCGGCATGATCTCCGAGGCGAACCGCAACGCGATCGACGACGCCGGGCTGTCGTTCATCATCGGCGAGCGGATCCCGCATATCCCCTACCAGGTGCAGAAGTGGCGCAGAGAACATCCGGATGAGCAGATCCCGGACGGGCACGTGTTCACCCAGCCCTGGCCGGCCACCGACAGCCAGAAGGCCCAAGGCCGGCGAGACAAAGTCGTCTACTACCAGTACAAGGCCGACCGGGCCCGGCGCTCTCTGCGCGGGATCGATGAGCAGATCGCGAAGGCCGAGAAGGCGGTGGCCGGCAAGATCCCAGTCAAACGCAACCGGTTCGTGGCCTTGTCCGGCGGCCGCAAGACCGTGAACCGGGAGTTGGAGGCCAAGGCCCGCGGCATCGCCGGGTTGAAGGCCTACGTCACCAACATCGACCACCCGACGCCGGAGTTCGTCATTGGCGCCTACCACCAGCTCTGGCACATCGAGAAGTCGTTCCGCATGTCCAAGCATGACCTGCGGGCCCGGCCGATCTACCACCACAAACGTGAATCGATCGAGGCGCACCTGAGCATCGTGTTCGCCGCGCTCGCCGTCACCCGGCTGATCGAGGACCGCACTGGCTGGTCCATCAAGAAGTTCGTACGCACTGCGCGCCGCTACCGCACCGTCGAGATCCGCGCGGGCAGCCACGTCCTCACCGCCGAAGAGCCGCCACCCGAAGACCTACGCAGCGCACTCGCCGCGATCAACCAACCTGCCCCTGCGCACTAATTTGATAAGAGTCGGGACAGCACCGCCGCCACCCCGTGGCTCCCCGACAACCCCAGCGCACCGGCGCCCAGCCGGGATCTGCGCCGCACGCTCGAGCAGCGGTACGCCGAAGCCGCCGCCCGCGCCGCCCCACCACACGCCGACCGCGACTACACGGACCCGCACGACCGATACCTCGACGATGATCGGGACCGCAGTCGTGGGCGAGGGCGCTAGCGCTGACGAGCGCCACGCCCGATCCTGTTGTTGGCACTTCGTGTGCGTAACTGGCTTTGTTCGGCGAACATGTGATTTCCATCCCGACAAACTGGTTGCCGCTCCTGTATTCCCAGCCGGGCAACAGCCGCCGGCTGCGCGGCCCACGCCGGGTCGGTCTTGCGCCCTCGGCGACTATGCAGGTCCTAGGTCGCCCGGCGGCGGGTCACGTCGCCGCTCGCCGGTGACCATCTGTTATGACCGTGAAGATCACATCATCTAGTGCTCGCACCCGATGATCCTGGGCGGCGCGCACCACCCTGCCAGTCGAAGCACTTCCCACCACAAGCACCCGTCGGGGGTAGCGCTCGGACGGCGTCATGAGCGCAGCGAGTTCGGCGCAGCGACGGCGTATGCAACGACGTTGTCCTCGTAGTGGCGAGTTTTATAGTTGAACGCGCCCCCACACGTGATGATACTGAGATGTGGTGGGCCATCTACACGGAAGAGTTCCGAGGGCAACTGATCTTTCGCATATTCGCGAAGAGCCACAACTCGATAGCGAACTTTCATGTGCGATTCCACGAGATCTAGCGACGCGCCGATCCGAATGTGGCGCAAGGGAAACAGGGCACCCGTGCCGCGCGTTCGCGAGTCGACGTGACCGTCTAGTACGACCGTACCCTCATTCGCACCGGGGGTGGCGCCGCCGGACCACCATCCCACAAGACGCACGTCGTCGGGCACGGCAAGGGCTCCACTTGCTTCCGACGTCACAGCAATAATTGGAGCGTCTATGCTCAGCGAAGGTATCTGGAGACGTAGCGGTACCCCCCCAGCCTCGGGAACTCTCGTTCGGGTTGCTACGGCGTCACTTGCGCCACTAGACGGAAGATCACCGCTGCTTAGCCGTGGCTTCTGGCATACGCGCCACGCACAAATGATAAGCGTGACACTCACTAGGAGGCCCGCAATTCCTACGGAATTGGCGAGGCGCCGCCCTAGCGTTGGCGATGCGCCCATACCAGTAAGCCGGTTGAGATTGCAAAGAGGCTCACGCCACCAATCCAAAGGGCCGGAGGCCCGGATGCTGGCACCAATCTCCCGGCTGCGCCCCCACCGCCTGCGTTTACAGTGCGGGGTACGAATGCAGCGTGGGAACCGGAGCGTGCGGGCGAGCTGTGGCCTTCGCAGCTCGATCCGCCAGGTGCACAGTGCACGATCGTCGGACTGGGCGAGGGGGCCGGGGAGCTGTGGCCTTCGCAGCTCGATCCGCCGGGTGCACAGTGCACGATCGTCGGACTGGGCGAGGGGGCCGGGGAGCTGTGGCCTTCGCAGCTCGATCCGCCGGGTGCACAGTGCACGATCGTCGGACTGGGCGAGGGTGTCGTTGCCGAGGCTGGGTCGGCTGCGATACCCATCAGCAGGAAGCCAGCCGCCGCTGTGGCCGCAAGGAATCGGAGCAACAACGGCAGCGCCCTAAATACCGTAGCTATTCTTTTGATGCCTAACCACGGTGAACCGCTGGCGGTAGGCGCCATTGTAGGTCTCCAATTCGCGGGCGAGAGGTGCCATGTACGTCTGCTGCGTCCCTTCGTTACCGGCTACGGACCGCAGGCGTCGTGCACGTCGTTGAAGGCGCCCGGAGATACATACGCAGCGTGCTCCAGCTGTGTTCCGCCGCTGTTCACCATATTGATATATTGCGGAAGGTGGGACGAGCCCGTCAGGTAATTGCCATAGCTGTAACCGGACACGTACTGCCAGTTGTCGGTTCCATAGTCGCGTAGCTTCGGCAAGCTGCCATTCACCGTGGGTCGTTCGTCGATCGCTTCAGCAGTTGTCTCGTCGATGTAGTTCTGTATCGGGTCGCCCGCATAAGAATTGCGGACGGTGTAGTTGGTCGCATTACCATTCGTAAAATCGTGCCACCCGAAACGCACGTACGGCCCGAGTGAGTCAGTCGCGTAAGTCGTCGAGACTCCGAGAGTATCGCCGCCCGAGATAGTAAATGTTACCTGTACCTCGGCATTGGGGTGGGCGGCGTCGAGAAGTTCGTACCAAATATAGTCTTGGTTCGGTACTCCGTCCGAGCCCATTCCATTCTGGACCAGGCTCTTTGTGTTGGCGCCACCGAGTCCCACCCACGCTGAGTGGTAGTCATTCGGAGTGCAGGTGCTGTACCCGTGTGTTCCGTTTAGCTGTCCGTAAACGTAGGCATAGTTTCCGGCATGTCCAACTAAGCCTCCCCAGTTGGTGCTTGTGGAGTTGTTCTGGACTGCTTCTGTGTCATGTCTTACTTCCGTAGCACAGAGGGAAGACGGAGCCTCGACCGCTGTATAGTGGTTCACCCACTCGTTGTTCCAGACCTGTAATGTCGCCGGATCAGTCGGGCGCGCTGGAATTCCATAAAATTCCAGTTCCTCGTTGGTTGCGTTGGCGGGCTTCCAGCCCGCCGGCGGAACGTGGCTCTCACCTTCCGATCCCTGTATGTCGTAGTACTGAATCGTCGCACCGTCCGGACGGCCCTCTGGGTCATTTGGGCCCACCCGCTCCGTGTGACTTACGCCGGCGGTGGCAACACATGATGGCGCCTGTCCAGAGTCGCTGGACGCTTCCGCGCCGGCACCGGCCGAGACCAGCCCTAGACAGCCGCTCAGGAGCAGCGTGCCCGCTGCTGTCGTGATGCCGCGACGGGATCCTGATGACAACCGCAAGGAGTCCTCCCCGTGTATTCCCGGCCCCCGCTAAATCAGCGGCTGGCCACCGGCGCGTCGGGGCCGGCTTTGTCGCAGACTCTGACTGTCCCAAGGTCATCTTTCACAGATCCGGACATCGTGACCAAACCGTTACATGCAGTCCTGCGCTGAGAGACGCGACCCCGAGTGGCGGCTGTGGATCATCCTGCAGCCCGGCCCGCACCTCTGCGTCGTCGTGGACGTGAAGTCAGCGACATTCAGCTGCTAGCGATGTGCCGTGTCTGCTCGATCGCGCAGTTTACGGTCCTTGAGCAGCCGCGCCGCCGGTTCAGCGCCGCATGCTGCCCGCGGGCAGACGGCAACAGATCCGCAGGGCAGGTCAGCGGAGACCGTCAGCTGAGGGGTCAGGATCTCGATACGACTGAGTTGGATCTCGACTTCCTCCAGCACCGCAGGGGAATCCAGATTGTCGGTCGTTCTGACGGTTCGTGCCATCACCACGTCGCGAAACACCCCATCAGCGTCGGTGTCGCATCGAGGCGGAGCAGGTCGTAACCAGGCCGCGACGTTACCCAAGGAGGTTCGGCACGGAGGGGCGATCTCCAGTGGTCCGGCGCAAGCGACTTCGACAGCAAGGTCGAGATCGAGCACACTGTGACATAGGGAGCCACCATGATCCTTCTCGACGCTCCCACGGTTTACGGTTAGCTGATCGGCAACGTCCACCGTGATCTTCGGTCGTGGCAAAGCTCCTGCACAGAAACCGCATCCAAGCGCCTGGCCACTCTTGATGGTGACCACCGCCAGCATTTCGGTCCGCTCGGGGTCCGTGAAAATTGCCGCAGTCCGTGGTCAGTCCGCGACAACGCGGTCATTCGGGGACACCGGCGGATCTCGGTGGAGTCCGTGTTTGTGCAGGTCAGCGGCATGGCGGCGACGAAATAGCAGGTCAGAGCGTCAGGGGTCGGCGACCCCGGCTTACAGGCCGACTCGTCCGCCGCCCGGAAGACCCTCACACGACGCGCGGCCGGCCGCAAACAGATGGCGGAGATCACGCAGTCGGATGTTGCCGTCTGGCGGGCCACCAGTTGCGGTCCCCGACGAGGACGGCAGTGGATGGCACGAGCAGGGTGCGGACGATGAAGGTGTCGAGGAGAAGCCCGGCGGCGATGGTGAAACCGTTCTCGGCGAGGCCGATGACGGGTGACCCGATGAGTGCCAGGAAGCTGGTCGCGAAGATGAGGCCTGCGGCGGTGATGACTGCGCCGGTAGCGGTGACGGCCTGGGCCACGCCGGCAGGGGTGATGCTGCTGGCATTTTCGCGGAGTCGGCTCATCAGGAAGATGTTGTAGTCGGCGCCGACGGCGACGAGGATGACGAAGTCGATCACGGGGACGGTGAAGTCGATCCCGCGGCCGAGCCCGTGCTGGAAGACGAGAGTGGTCAGGCCCATCGCTGCGGCGTAGGACAGCACCACCGAGGCGAGCAGGTACAGCGGTGCGACGAGTGCCCGGAGCGTGAGCGCGAGGACGAGGAAGACCGCCAGGAGTACGGCGGCCATGACGAGCGGTGCGTCGGAGGCCAGGTAGCCGCGCAGGTCGGTGCCGAGCCCGGCAGCGCCGGTGGACATGATGGTGGCGTCAGCAAGCGGGGTGTGGCGTAAAGCGGTGCGTGCGGTGTCGCCGACCGCGGCGAACTGGTGCATCCCAGCGTCGCTGAGGGGGTCGGCAGCGGTGAGGATCTGTAGCCGGGTGGTGCGCCCGTCGGGGCTGATGAACAGCTGCCGGGCAAGGGCGAACCGTGGGTCGTGGAAGGCACGGGCCGGTAGGTAGAAGCCGCCGGCGTCCGGGGTGTCGGCGTGCCGGTTGACGTTGTGCAGATAGCTGGCGGCCGTGCCGAGACCACGGCCGAGCTGTCCGGTGACGGTGATGAGGCGGTCCAGCCCAGCGGGTAGCTGTGCGGCGCCGTTGGCGAGCACGCCGGCTCCGTCGGCGAGTTGGCCGAGTCGGTCCCGGAAGGCGCGTTGGCCGTCGGTGAGGCGCTTCGCGCCGTCGCGGGCCTGCACGAGGCCGGTGTACAGCCGGCGCAGGCCGTCGGCGAGCTGGGCGTTGCCGCCGGCGATCTGGCGGGCGGCGTCGGCCGCGCGTTGCAGGCCGGGGAGGAGCTGGGCGTGCTCGCCCTGGTAGATGGTGGTCAGGCCTTGTCGGGCGCCGTGGCAGATCGGGTCGGCCGTGCACAGCGGGTCGGCCGTGAGCTTGATCAGGATGAGGTGCAGCCCGGTGACCGCTTCGGCGGTCTGGTCATGGGCGGCTTGCAGGCCGGCGGCGAGCTGGGCTGCGCCCTGGGCGAGCTGGGTTGCGCCGGAGTGCGCCTTGTCGGTGCCGTCCGCCGCTTGGGTGAGCCCACTGGTCTCGGCGGACAGGCCGGTGATGAACAGGTCGACCGCGCCGGCTGCGCGGTCGGCGCCGTTGGACAGCTGTCCGGCGCCGGCTGAGAGCTGCCCGGCGCCGCTCGAGAGCCGGCTGATGCCGCCGGTTCCCTGCGACAGGCGCTGCTGGGCGGTGGCGAGCTGGTCGGCGATGGCGCCGACCTGGTGCGCCAGGCTGGCTTGCGGTATCGGCTTTCCGTTGGGTTCGGTGACGCTGCGTACTGCGGTGACACCCCGGACCTTGCTGATAGTGCGGGTGAGCTGCTCCAGCGTGGCGAGGTCGTGAGGGTTGCGCATGTCGTGCTGGGAGCTGATGAGCAGGTAGTCGGGGAGGACCTCGTTCGGTGGGAAGTGCGCGGCGAGTGCCTGCAGGCCGAGGTTGCTTGCTGTGCCGGCCGGTTGCAGGGCGCGTTCGTCGAAGGACAGGCGCAGGGTCGGCAGCCAGGCCGCCAGCGCGGCAAGCAGCATGATCCCGATGGCCAGGACCGCTGCCGGCCGGCGGGCGACGAGCGCGCCGGCGCGGGCCCATCTGCGTGCGCCGGTAGGCCGGCCGGCCACCCGTCGGCCCGCCCACGACAGCAGCACCGGGGTAAGGGTGAGGCTGACCAGTGCGGTGACCACGAGGGAGACGGCGATCGCCGGGCCGGTGGTGTTGAACAGCGACAGCCGGGCGAAGGCCATGCAGATACTGCCGAGCACGACCGTGGCGGCTGACGCCGCCAGTACCTTGCCGACCCGAGCGCCGGCGACCCGCACCGCGTCCGCCGGGTCGTCGCCAGCACGAAGCTGCTCCTGGAACCGGCTGATCAGGAACACGCTGTAGTCGGTGCCGGCGCCGAGCACGATCGCGGTGACGAACGCCTCGGTGAACGTCGACAGCGTCATCCCGTGCATGCCGAGCAGCCCGACCACCCCACGGGCGCAGACCAGCGCGACGCCGATGGTCGCGAGCGGGATCAGCGGCGTGAGCGGCCGACGGTAGATCGCCAGCAGGATGACGGCGAGCAGGCCGAGCGTGATGAGGGTGATCCGCCGGGCGTTGTCGTTCACCGCCTGGTTCAGGTCCGCGGCCATCGCCGGGTCTCCGGTGACGTACCAGGAGGCGCCAGATCGCAGCGGCGTCGCGTGAACGACCCGGCGCAGCCAGGTCACGTCGTCGTTCGCCTTCGGCGTGCCGACCGGATGCCGCAGGCCGACCGGGATGTAGGTGGCCTGTCCGTCGCGGCTGGTCAACGCCTGTCGCAACGCTGGCTGCGAGAGGTAGTCCTGCACCTCCGACACGCGCCGGTCGCCGCGCAGCCGGGCCACTACATCGGCGTACGCGTGGTCATCCGGCGGGCCGAGGCCGTCGCGGTCGACCAGAACCACGAACGCGAACGACTGCGCATCTCCAGAGCCGAAGGCGTCGTCCATGACTCTTAGCCCGTGCAGCGTCGGCGACGAGGCCGGCAGGAACGGCGCGCTGGACCGTGACACCACCTGCTCGAGCGACGGCACGCCCACCAGCAGCACGACTACCGCCACCAGCCAGAAACCGGCGGTCAGCCGCCGGCGCCGCACCGCAGCGGCCGTGACCACCCCGAACACGTCGTTGTGCGGCCGTCGCCCGGTTGTCGCTTTCAGCATGCGCATCACGACCATCTACAAGTTTGGACTCTCGGTACAAACTAACTGCGGTAAAGTCGTCTGCGCTAGCCAGGTCCCGCCGCGGAGGTTCGATGCGCCGTCTGCCCGCTGCGCTCGCCAGCCAGATCTACGCCGCG
>Ga0207705_10004224_pt1 | contig 10882 bp, 6 predicted proteins | sample KBSC13metaG_FD_184314 | JGI IMG/M metagenome (GOLD analysis project Ga0207705, IMG submission 184314) | Corn rhizosphere microbial communities from Kellogg Biological Station, Michigan, USA - KBS C1-3 metaG (SPAdes) (version 2) | ecosystem: Host-associated > Plants > Roots > Rhizosphere > Soil ...
CCTGGCAGCAGTACGAGCGCGGGGCATGAAGCCGGTCATTCATTCGAAGCCTGAGCGCAAGAAGAAGCATCGCGTGGCGCGCCACTTGTACCGTCAGCGCTACTTGGTCGAGGTCTTCTTCCACAACCTGAAGCGGTTCCGGGCCATTGCCACACGCTACGAAAAGACGGCGCGGAACTACCTCGCCATCCTTCAGGTCGCCTGCGCCTGGCTCTGGCTCAAATAGCGAAGCTGCGAGCGCGGAAGGCGCCCGAGGCGCACGTGGTGATTCACACGGAGGCCGGCCAGGAAGGCCAGGTCGACTACGGCGAGGGACCGATAGTGCGACAGCCGGAGACCGGCAAGTATCGTCGAACGCGGCTCTTCGTCTTCACGCTCGCGCACAGCCGGAAGTCGGTCCGTCTGATCAGCTTCAAGTCGAGCTCGCGAATCTGGGCCGAGTTGCATGAGCAAGCCTTTCGCCGACTCGGTGGGGCGCCTCGGGTGGTGGTCCTCGACAACCTGCGCGAGGGCGTCATCAAGCCGGACTTCTACGACCCCACGCTCAACCCGTTGTACGCCGACGTCCTCCGGCACTACGGCGTCGTCGGTCTCCCGTGTCGCGTGAGAGATCCCGATCGGAAGCGCAAGGTGGAGTCCGGCGTCGGACACGCACAGCGAACGCCGCTGCGAGGTCTGCGCTTCGAGACACTGGCCGAGGCGCAGGCGTACCTCGATCGTTGGGAGACGAACTGGGCCGATACGCGCATCCACGGCACGACGAAGCGCCAGGTGGCCACGATGTATGCGGAGGAGCGACCGTCGTTGCTGCCGCTGCCTATTGAGCCTTTTCGCTACTACCAGTACGGCGATCGCACGGTCCACCTTGACGGCCATCTCGAGATCAACGGCGCCCACTACTGCGCGCCACCTGGCCACATCGGACGCGTGCTGCCCGTCCAATGGGACGATCAGCACGTGCGCTTGATGGACCCGCAGACGAAACAGCTGATGCGCGAGTACCGCCTGCAGGAACGCGGCCGCTATCGCACCCCGATCGAGTACATGCCAGCGCGCACGCCAACCACGACGTTGCAGCTTCTGGCCATGGCGGCGCACGCCGGCAAGAACGTGGGTGCCCTGTGCACCGCCATCCACCGAGACACGGGCGAGTGGGGCGTCAAGGGCATCCTTGGTGTGCGCTCGCTCCTTCGTCAGCACGGTGCCATCGCCGTCGACGATGCCTGCGCTGCCGCACTGGAGATGTCCGTCCCAACGTACCGCTTCGTGCGCCGCTACCTCGACCGCAATCCCAAGCCGCGGGTGGCGCTGCGCCAGATCGATCCTCTGATCCGCGAGCTGACTCAGTACCGCGACCACATCAACCGCATGACCAAGGAGTCTTCCGATGAACCTCGTTGAACTCGACCGCGCGCTCAGACAACTGCGCCTCGGCGGCATGGCGGCCGTCCTGGAAAGCCGTCTCCTTCAGGCGCAGACCGAACACATGGCCCCGATCGATCTGATGTCCGTCCTCGTCTCCGACGAACTCCGTCGTCGAGCCGACAGCCTGCTGGACCGCCGGACCAAGCATGCTCGCTTCCGCGAGTCGGACCGCGCCCTCGACAACTTCGATTTCGACTTCAACAAGAAGATGAATCGTCGGCTCATCTACGAACTCGCCGCTGGCCACTTCGTCGCCAAGCACGAGGACGCGCTCTTCCTCGGTCCGCCCGGCACGGGCAAGAGCCACCTCGCCCAGGCCATCGGTCGCTGCGCGATCCAACAAGGTCACCGAGTCCTGTACCGCGAGGCCCACGCGCTCATCGAGGACATCGCCGATGCCACGATCGATGGCACCCGCAAGGAACTGCTGGCCGACCTTGCCACGGTCCCGCTGCTCATCATCGACGACCTCGGTATGCGCAAGCTTCCACCGACCGCCGCAGAGGACCTGCTCGAACTGGTCATGCGGCGCTATGAGCGCACGAGCACTCTCTTTACGTCCAATCGTCCTGTCGAGGACTGGGGCAAGGTCCTCGGCGACGCTGCTGCTGTCGCCGCCATGCTCGATCGCCTCCTCCACCACGGTCACGTCCTCAAGTGCGGTCCACGAAGCTGGCGAACCAAGATCGGCACCGAGACCTTGCCCCGAGAGGACGCTACGAGCTAAATGACACCTGTCCCGGCCCCGAAGCTGGCCGGTTTTGACCCGTCCACACCTGGCCGCTTTTCAGGTGTCCACCGAGGTCTGTAGATCGTTTCGTGCGACACCTGCGTCTCCTCCCGGTTAGGAAACTGGCGCTTCAGCCAGCCGGCGATTTGCTCGGGTGACCAGTCCAAGCGCAACTTCTTGTCTACCAGTGCGCGCAACCGACTCTGCTGCCGAAGCTTGCAGATCTGCGGGCGTCTCGCCTGGCCCCACGCTCGCGAATCAGCCAGCGCCGCCCGGTAACGACGTCGGCCTCCATTCCGGTCGATCTCTCGGCATACCGTCGAAGGCGGCCGCCCGACCTGGCGTGCGATCGCTCGAATCGACCATCCAGCGCAGAGCCCCCGCGAGATCTCTTTCCTCTCAGCGAGTGACAGTGCTCGCTTGCTTCGTCGCCGAGGCGGTTGCGCGATACCGCCTGCTGCTGAAAGGAATGAGTGCACCGTGCCTGGCTCGCGGCCCAGCGCCCTAGCGACATCGCTTACCGAGCTACCGTCCTTCCAGCGGCGCCAGGGCCCAGCTCGCTCAACAGCCGTGAAGACTCGCCGAATTCCTGCATGCGCCATGCTTGAACCACGTCCTTCCAATCAGGGGTTGCGTTGCAGTGACGCATTGAATCTGCCTGTACCTTTCCGGGTAAACAAACCCTGGAAACTCCGGGTGAAGAAAGCCTGGAAACCCGACGACGAGCTTGCAGGCCCGTCGTCGGGGAAAGGCACGTCGATGTTCAAAGTAGTCGAATGTGGCAAATCGGGAACGGGCAGAAAGACGAAGGATCGGCGGTCACGTTGAACGAGCTCGCGCGAGAGGGGGCGCGGCGCATGATCGCGGCGGCGCTTTCGGTGCAGGTGGACGACAACGTAGGCGCGGTGAGCGCGATGCCTTGGTGCTGCTACGGAACGGCACAGGTCGGCCGCGCGGCACCACCATTGGCGGCCCGCCATTCAGACCGATCGCGTCCCGGCCATCCAGCCCGCTTCGCAACACGTACCTTCGACGCTCACCGAAGGTGGATGCCCTCCTGCCGCTGCTGTACCTCCACGGCCTGTCGACAGGCGATTTTCAGCAGGCGTTGCCGACGCTGCTAGGCAACGACGCGGCGGGCTTGTCGCCTGGGGCGATCACGCGGCTCACGCACACATCTGGCGCGAGGAAGCACGCCGCGTGGAGCGAGCGCTCGCTGGCCGATCGGGAGTGCGTGTATGTCTGGGCCGACGGCGTCACTTCAACATCCGCCTTGAGGAAGATCGCCTGGCGGCGCTGGTGATCATGGGCGTCCGGCCGGACGGCACGAAGGAGGTGGTGGCAATCGAGGACGGGTACCGGGAGAGCACGGAAAGCTGGCTGACGCTGGTGCGTGACCCCAAGGCTCGTGGCATGCGTGCACAGGTGCTGGCGATTGGAGACGGGGCGCCCGGCTTCTGGTCGGTGCTGCGCCAGGTGTGGCCAGCGACGCGGGACCAACGCTGCTGGTTCCACAAGATCGGCAACCTTCTCCACAAGTTGCCGGAGCGCCTGCAGCCGCAGGCCAAGGGCTGCTGTACGAGGCGCGCTACGCCTCGAAGAAGTCCGACGCCGAGAAGGCGCTGGCTCGGTTGCGCGGCGAGTACGCGGGAAGTACCCGAAAACCACCGAGTGCCTGGCTGAGGACAGGAAGCACTCCTCGCCTTCTTCGATTTTGCAGCCGATCACGCTCGTCTGCACTGGCGTTCGACTTGTCGACGGCAAGCGCATGGAGCGAGAGGCAGAGGACACCAACAACGATGCAACGAAGAGGTCCGGAAGGCCGCCGCTTGATCAGGCCCGATCCACAACTCGATATCTCAGGATTAGGCATCCTCGGCTTAACCGCGAAGATCGCAGCCTCGCAACGATCTCCCCCGCCACGGCGCCCGCCCTGGCCAACCTGGGAACGGCCTTCTTGAACCTGCACCTGAACCTGGGCGCCCGCTACACCAGCATGACGGCCAACAGCGCTGGCGACAAGATGACCATCTCGGGCGGCAGCTTGGCGGTCGGCATCATGACGGGCGGCGCGATCGCGCCGAACCTGATCCTGTTCGGGACATTCTACGACAACGTCATGTCGGATCCGGACAGCTCGTACGGCGGCGTCAGCGCAGGTCAGGCCAGCGGGACCGACGCGTCGGTGTACGGCCTGGGCATCGGCCTGGCCTACTACCTGATGCCCATCAACGTGTAATTCGCGGGCGCGATCGCGGCGACCTGGATGAAGCTGGACGACAGCTACTACGCCGACACCTACCTCGAGACGAACACCGGCCTGGGCTTCCAGGGCCTGATCGGCAAGGAGTGGTGGGTGTGGCCAGGCTGGGGCCCTGGGCGTGGCGGCTCAGTTGACGGTCTCGTCGATGAAGAGCTCGGACTTCTCGGACGCGCGCTGGAACGGCGCCTCGTTCTCGATCCTGTTCGGCGCAACGTACAACTGAGGACCCGGCCTCGGGCCTCGGGCCTCGGGGGGATGATTGGCGGCGAAGGGTGAGGCGCGTGTTACGCGGTCGCGCCGTCCCCTCTTGCCTTGGGGCGGGGCGACCCCAAGTACAGTCCAGCGGGTTGATGCCTGCTGATTCCGATGATTTGCCGCTACCCGGTCGGGCTGGGCCTTGCCCCGCGCCCGCGTCAGTTCTGTCCTGAGCTTCGCCGGCGAGCGGGGTCGATCCCGCGCAGCTTTGCCTGGGTAGTGCTGGCGCTGTCGGTCGCCGGCGGGTGCGCCCACAGGCCGCCGGGCACCGAGCCGATCGTCGAGAAGCTGGACATCGCGGGCAACCGCGCGCTGTCGGACGGCGCGATCGAGGACAAGATCCTGACCACCAAGACCGGCTGGTGGCCGTTCGCCAAGAAGTACCGCTTCGACCCGGTGATCTGGTCGACCGATCTGCAGCGCATCAAGCGCCTGTACCAGACGCGCGGCTATTACCAGGCCGAGGTGGTCCGTGATCAGGCCACCCCCGTGCCACCCGACGGCGTCGCGCTGAAGCTGCAGGTGCAAGAAGGCCAGCCCACGCGCATCAGCCGCCTGGACGTCCAGGGCCTGGAGGCCTTGCCCGACGCGCGCCGCTCGGCCTTGCTCGCGGAGCTGCCCCTGGCCAGCGGGCAAGTCTTCCTGGAGAGGGACTGGGAGACGGCGAAGGGCCTGCTGGTCACCCGCCTGCGAAACGACGGCTACGCGCAGGTGGTGGTCGATGGGGTGGCGCTGGTCGACGTGCACACCCAGCAGGCGGCGCTGAAGCTGGCCGTGCGCCTGGGCCCCCAGTACCGCTTCGGCGACATCCAGATCGACACCGGCGGCGACACAGCCATCGCCCCCGCCTGGATCTGGGACCAGGTGCGGCTGGCCATCCCCGACGGAGACTTCTTCTCGGACGAGGCGCTGGGCGAAGCGCAGCATCGCGTGCAGAACATGGGGGTGTTCGCGGCCGTGAAGGTCACGGCGGGGACGCCCGATCCCGACAGCCAGCGCATCCCCGTCCGCGTCGAGACGCGCGAGGCCCCGCTGCGCACGCTGAAGCTGGGCGGGGGCGTGCGCATCGACCAGATCCGGAACGAGGCGCGCCTGGTGTCGGAGTGGTCGAACCGCAACTTCCGGGGCGGAATGCGCAAGCTGACCATCCACGGCGAGGCGGGCTGGGCATTCATCCCCAACACCTACGCGGTGGCGACGAACGCCCAGTCCGGGGACACCCAGCTTCGCAACGGTCCCATCGCCCGCCTGCAGCTCGACTTCGAGCAGCCGAACTTCCTGCGCCGCCCGTCGCTGCGGGAACGGAGCTCGATCGCGCTGAACCGCACGCTGGAGCAGACGTACGACGACCTGGGCGGGCGGCTGGTGAACGGCGTGATCTGGCAGCCGCGCGCCTCGCTGTCGATCTTCCCTTCGCACCACCTGGAGGGCGACCAGCTGAACGGCCCCCCGGGCGCCGGCGCGCTGACGGCGCCGCTGACGCTGGGCTGTCACACCAGCGACCAGAGCTGCTTCGTGTGGCTGTCGTACCTCGAGGAGGTGATCACCTGGGATCGCCGGGATGACGCCCTCGAGCCCCGGCAGGGCTTCTACGCCAGCCTGTCCTTGCAGCAGGGCGGCGGTCCGCTGCTGGGGAACTTCAACTACTACCGCGTCCTGCCCGAGGTGCGTGGATACGTCTCCTTCGGCGACGACAAGGAGCTGACGTTCGCGGCCCGCCTGAAGATCGGCGAGCTGCTCCCCACCTCGGGCAGCGCCCAGGACAGCGCCGTCGTGACCAGGTTCTACGGCGGCGGTTCGCAGTCGATGCGCGGGTTCAACGATCGCCGGCTCTCCCCCCTGCTGGTCTCTCAGTTGCCGCCGTCCGTGGGGAACACGAATCCGACCCCTGTGACCTTACCCATCGGGGGCAACGGGCTGATCGACGGCAGCTTCGAGGTCCGTTATGCGCTGACGACGAACCTGATCCTGGCCGCCTTCTACGACGTCGGTCAGGTGACCCTGGACCGCCTGCAGCCGCGGGACTTCCAGCACCTGCTGATGGCGGTCGGCTTCGGCCTGCGGTACCGGACGCCCGTGGGCCCCGTGCGCATCGACTTCGCGCGCCGCCTGCAGGTCGGAACGCCGCCGCCCCTGTACGAGGTGACCGGCACCGGCCAGCTGCAGGTGGACAAGTACACGGTGGACGACAGCTGCTTCGGTCTGGGCGGCTCGGGCGGGGGCCCGCCGGGAGAAGTCCATGTGCCCGACAACCTGTGCGTGCTGCACATCTCGATCGGGGAGGCGTTTTGAGGCGGGCCCTGCGCGTCGCCGCCACCGTCGTCCTGGCGCTGGTGGGCGTGGGCGCGCTGCTGGTGGGGGGGACGCTGACGCTGCTGCGCACGCGCTGGGGCGGCGACTTCGTTCGCCGCCAGGCGGTGCCGCGCGTGAACGCCGCCATCGCCGGCTCGCTGGAGCTGGGCCGCTTCGGTTACCACGGAGACCGCCTGGAGCTAGGGGACGTGGTGCTGCGCGATCCCGACGGTCGCGAGGTGATCCGCGCGCGCGCGATCGACGTGAGCTTCGCGCCCCTGGCGCTGTTCGGGGGGCACGTGAACGTCAGGCGGGCGCTGGTCGACGGTCCGGCGCTGCTGCTGCGCCAGGATGCCGGGGGCACGAACCTGGGCCGGGCGCTGGCGCCGCGACACCCGCCTCAGGCCACCGCGAGCAGCGGCGGCAAGAGCTCCGGCCGCGCCCTGGTCGTCGACCTGCACGAGCTGCGCGTGACCGACGGCGTCCTGGAGGTGACGCAAACGCAGCCCGACGCCGACGCTCGCGTGTTCCGGGCGCGCGCGCTGTCACTGCAGGCGCATGGCCGATACCAGACGGGGTCCGACGCCCACGCCACAGCTTTCACGGGCGACCTGGACCTCGGCGGCGCGTTCGAGGTGCCCCTGCGCGCGCCGCTGTCGCTGCGCGTGTCGGCGGGCGGACAAGGCGCGCGCGTCGACGCCACCATCGCCGCCTCGCTCGGTGAGACCGCGCTGGGCGCCACCGCCCACGTCGAGGACGACACCCACCTGGCCGTGCGCTGGACGCGACTGCATGTCACGCCCGACGTCGTCCGCGCGTTCGCGCCGGCGGTGCGTCTGGCAGTGCCGCTGGACGTGACGGGAAAGGTGGCGCGCGCCCGATCCGACGTGTCCTTCGCCATCGACGCCGCCGGCGCCGCCTGGCACCTGGACGCGCGCGGCGCCGTCGACACCGCGCGAAGACGGGTGCGACAGCTCTCCGTCGTCGCGCGCGACGTCGATCTCGGCGCCACCATCCAGGGCCTGCCGCGCTCTCGCTTCTCGGTGAAGCTGGCAGCGAACGGCGGCGGGACCGGCCTGGGCGACCTCGACGGCAAGCTGGACCTGCAGGTGCCCGAGGGGACGCTGGATGGCGTCGTGGTGGCGCCGTCGTCGGTCCGGCTGACCGCCACGCACGGCCACTTCACCATCGAGGCGCTGCGACTCTCGCTGCCGGGGCTGGCGGCGCGGGCCAGCGGCCAGGCCTCCCCCGAGCGGCTGGCGCTCTCCTTGTCCGTGAAGTTCACCGATCTGGGGAGCCTGACGCGCACCGCGGCCGCCTTCGTGCCCGGGGTGCCGCTCGCGGCGGGCCGCGGCTCACTGGAGGCGTCGCTGTTCGGCACGCCGGCGGCGCCGGGCGTCTCGCTGGCCGCCAGCTTCCCCGTGCTGGCGGTGTCACAGAACCGCGTCGAGGGCCTGCGCCTGACGGCGCGCGTGCCGAACGTGCGGCTTCCCACCATCGGCGACGTGCGCGTCCAGGTGGCGGCGGCGCGGCTGGGAGAGCATCGGCTGCGGCAGGTGGTCGCGCAGTTGCACTCGACCCCGCCCCGGCTGTCCGGTGATCTGCGCGTCGCCCGCGGCGAGCCGGTCGCGTTCGTCGTGGAGGGGGGCTGGACGCCCGATCACCAGGCGGTCGAGCTGCGCCACCTGCAGCTTCGTTATCCCCAGGCGTCGTGGCGGCTGACCCGACCGGCCCGCTTCGTCGTCGCGGGCGACCACCTGGCCGTGTCCAGCTTCGAGCTCGCCGCCAATGAGCAGCGCCTGGGCATCGAGCTGGACAAACGCGGCCAGCGGCTGCGCGCGGCGCTGCGTCTGCAGCAGTTCGATCTGGCGCGCTTACCGCCGCTGCTGCTTCCGCCCGGCCAGGAGGTGGCCGGACACCTGGACGCCGACGTGCGCCTGGACGGCACGACCACGTCCCCCGACGTGCGCGCCGCGGTGACCCTGCGCGACGGGCGCGTGGGTCGCTATCGGGACCTGTCCCTGTCGTTGCAGGGCCGCTATCACGAACGCCGCGCGCAGGGCACGCTGGACGCCGCCGGCCTGGGGACCTCGTTGCACGCCAAGATCGACGCGCCCACCGCGTGGCCGCTGACCAGCGTGCGCGCGCCCCTGGCGCTGGACCTGACGGTCCCGGACACCGACATCGGACCGTTGCTGGCGGCGCTGCGCGTCCGCACGCCACGGTCCGTGGCTGGGCGGGCGCGACTGGAGCTGCACCTCGACGGTACGGGGGTGGCCCCGTCGCTGCGCCTGGACGCGACGGCGCGCGAGGTGGCGGTCGATCGACAGCCGCTTGGCGACATGGCGCTGCACGTGGCCGGCGATCCGCGCACACCGCTGACCCTGGCGGTGGCGTTCGGAGCGGACGCGCGCGCGCCGTTCCCGGCCCCGCCGCGCGGGGTCGCCGCCTCGCCAGCGCCCGTGTCGTCCGGCGGCCTGGCGACCGGAACGCTTTCGCTGCGCACCGGTCTGTCGCTGGCCGCCCTGGCCACGCATCCGCCCACCACGCGCGAGCTGGCGCGAGCGCGGCTGGAGGCGAGCGGCGAGCTGAAGAACATCTCCTTGCCCATCCTGTCGCGGCTGGCCCGCACGGCGGATCCCTGGACGGGCACGGCGTCGCTGCGGCTGTCGGCTTCAGGCACCACGCTGGCGCCCGAGGGCGCCCTGAACGCGCGCGTGTTCGGCGCCACCGGCCCGCGCTTCCCCCCCACCGACGCCCGCCTGGACGCGATGCTGGGCCCGCGCGACACGCGGCTGGCGGTGCGGGTGGCCCGCGCCGGCCACCCGCTGGCGTCGGCGAGCCTGATCTGGAAGTTGCCCGCGTCCCGGCTGCGCGACCGGGCCGCGCTGGGACGCGCGCCGTTCGACCTGTCGGCGGCCGTCGGCCCGTTGCGCGTCCACCGCAGCAGCCTGCCGGGCAGCACCGACCAGGCCGCCTCGGACGAGCTCACGGCCACGCTGCAGGCAGGACTGTCGGCGCACGGCACGCTGGAACGCCCCGAGCTGGTCGTGACCGCCAGCGTCCGCGACGGCCACCTGGGAAAACAACCGGTGGGCAACGCCGACGCCACGCTGGCCTACAGCGCGCGCCGGATCACCGCCGACGCGCGCCTGCGCTCGGCCAGCGTCGGCGAGCTGCACCTGGAGGGTCACGCCAGGGCTGACCTGGGCTATCCGCAGGTGAGCCACCTGGACGCCGGGGCGATCCCGTTCGACGCCCGGCTGTCGGGCCAGAGCTTCGATCTCGCCTGGATGTCGGCCCTCAGCCGCTCGGTGCGCAGCGTGGGGGGCCAGCTGTCCGCCGCCATCACGGTGCATGGAACGCCGCGCGCGCCGCACGCGGCGGGGCAGATGGAGTGGACCCACGGCGCGCTGACGCTGACGGGCCTGGGCGCCTACCGCGACCTGCACCTGAAGGCGCACGGGGACGAGAACGGGCTGACCATCGACGAGCTGCGGCTGGCCAGTGGCGACGGCGACGGCCGACTGACCGCGCGCGCCACGCGCACGGGCGCGACGGGCGCCTTCGCCGTCGAGGCGTCGGCCTCCCTGCACCGGTTCCCCATCTATGGTCAGGGCCAGGCGCTGGCCACGGTGTCGGTCGACGGTCACGCGACGGGGACGGTGTCGGCGCGTCACGTCCAGGCGGTGGCGAAGGTCTCCGAGGCGCACGTCGAGCTGAACGACGTGAAGCAGAAGAAGCTGCAGTCGCTGCAGCGGCCGGGCGACATCGTGCTGGTCGACGGCTCCCGCGCCGCGGACCTGGCCGAGGCCAAGCGCCTGGCCGCGCTGAACGGCGTCCTGCTGTCGGGCGAAGCCGTCGACCGCACGCCCGTGCCCGCGACCCCGGCCGCGCCGTTCGGCCTCCGTCTGACC
>Ga0207705_10004229_pt1 | contig 10871 bp, 9 predicted proteins | sample KBSC13metaG_FD_184314 | JGI IMG/M metagenome (GOLD analysis project Ga0207705, IMG submission 184314) | Corn rhizosphere microbial communities from Kellogg Biological Station, Michigan, USA - KBS C1-3 metaG (SPAdes) (version 2) | ecosystem: Host-associated > Plants > Roots > Rhizosphere > Soil ...
CCGATCAACAAACGGGTCCAACCCCGCCTGCTAACCCGCGACTGGACAGGTGCGTCGCTCATCTACGCGCTTCCTCCTAAGCTGGCAGGACGGGCCAGGCTTAACGGAGGACCCGGTCGCGGACGGGGCAACCGGGTCCTCCGAGCTTGGGGATCGATTGCGATAGCTTGGACCGAGTCCGGCGAGTTGGCAAGAGTCTTCGAAACTTTGCGATGGCCGTTCGCGACCGCGCTCGCGCCGCCCCGCCACATCGGCGCAGGTCAGCTTCTTCGGCTGATGGATTGTGTTGAAAAACTGTAGATGGCTGCGGACGGGCGGCCTTCGCAATCGAAACCGGTTTTGCCGAAACTATCGGTTGCTTATCGAGATCAGTCGATTGCTGATCGTGTTCGCGCCCGGCCGAGGAATCGTTCGACGGCGCGCGGCGTGCGGAGCACGTGAAGTTCGCGTCGCCGGCGATGGCGGCGATGGCGGCCATGACCGTGGGCAGGCTGCCGCGCCGGTACCCGATGAGCCAGCGCCAGAAGGCCAGGTTCCCGCGCGAGCGGCGCAGCGCGCGCACGGCGCAACGCCAGAGCGGGAAGTCCAGGCCGAGGTCGCCGTCGATGACCCACCGCGGGCCGCCGGTGAGCCGGGCGGCGAGGGTGGACTTGCCGGCGCGCCCCGGCCGAGGACCAGGATCCGCCTCATGCCGCCCGCGGCCGGTGGGCCAGCAGGTCGAGCGTGATCGCGGCGGTGAAGCTGACGTTCGCCGCGCCGCGGCCCGCGCCGGTGGCCGCGTCGTAGTACTCGTGGAAGCCGTACCGGCGGGCCAGGTCCAGGGTGACGCCGCGCAGCGTACCGGCGAGCCGATCCTGGCCCTGTGCGAGCAACCCACGCCAGGCGAGCCAGTTGGTGAGGAACCAGATCGGTCCCCGCCAGTACCGGCTGGGGTTGAACGCGTGTGCCGTGCGGTCGTGGCTCGGCAGGGCCAGGCGGGCGTCCCCGGTCAGCCCGAAGCGGGGCGAGGCCGCCTCGGTGAGCAGCGCGCGGAGCACGTCGGCGGGCAGGTCGATCAGCATCGGGACGAGACCCGCCACGGTGCGCGCGTCGGACAGCCGGCCGGTGCGCAGGTCGCGGGCGAAGAACGTGCCCGCCTCGGCGTCGAACAGGTGCTTGACCAAGGCCTGCCCCACCGCCTCGGCACGGTGGCGGTGCGGCCCCGGGTCCCTGCCCACCACCGTCGCGATCTCGGCGAGCGCCTGGTCCGCCGCCACGTACACCGCGTTGAACAGCGGGCACTCGACCAGGAACGGATGGCGGTCGGCGAGCCCGGCGTCGCCGTACGAGGCCGGCCCGTCCCGGTACGACTCGACGAGCGTCAGGTAGCGGGCGTAGTCGGCGTCGGTCGGACGGTGCTCGGCCGGCACGTGGATGCGGTCGCGCCGCTCGTACCGCGTGGTGATGGTCTCGTCGACCGGGATCGCCGCGAGCGGGCCGTCCCACGCGGGACTGTTGTCCTGCCCCGACTCCCACGGGTGGAGGATCGCGACCAGACCCTCGCCGCCGAGGTCGCGCGACCTGGCGAGGTAGTCGTGCTGCGCCGCGAGCCGGGGGTACAGGTCCGCGAGGGCGGCGCGGGCCGGCTCGCGGTCCGCGGCGCGCCGGTAGACCTGCAACGCCGCGAGCGCGTGCAGCGGCGGCTGGACGATGCCGGTGGTGTCGACCGCGGGCGCAGCCGGTGCCCGCCGCGACTGCCAGATCGCGGGTCCCGGGAAGTAGGCGTCCGCCGCCGTCCGCGGGTCGAAGACGATCGACGGGACGCGCCCGTCGGCCCACTGCGCCGCGAGCAGCGTGCGCAGGTCCTGCCACGCCCGCTCGGTCGGCAGGCCGAGGCTGACGAACGCGCTGTCCCAGTTCCACTGGTGCGGGTACTGCTTGCGGGACGGGACCGTGAAGGATCCGGTCCAGTTCGCCGCGAGGACGTCCCTGGCCCGTACCCGTAGCTCGTCGTCGGACGGTGGGTCCCGGTCCTCGCTGGGCGTCGTCGTGTCCGCCGTCGCGTTCACCTGGCCCACGGTCGGCCTCCCACATCCACGATCGTGATCGAATTGTTGCGCTGATCGACAGCCATTACTCTATCTTTTTGCCCGTCGTTTGTGGAAGTTATGCCTTACGGATGCGCGAAAGTCGGCGGTCGTCCACGCCGGCCGTACGATCGACAGACCCGCCATGTCCCGGCGTGGCGCCGCAACTGAACTCCGATTCCCTGGCTGGATGGAGGTAGGTCGTGAGCAATCAGCATCAAACCTCGGGAATTTCCCGACGCTCCCTGCTGCGTTTCGGCGCAACCGTCGGTGTGACGGCCCCGCTGCTGGCCGCGTGCTCGCAGAGCACCACCGGCGCCAAGAGCGGCGGCGGCACGGTCAACCTGCTGTCGACCCAACACACGCCGACCACGGAGGCCGACGCCTTCCGTCAGATCCTCAAGCAGGCCGACTCGTCGCTGAGCGTCAACTTCACCCCCGGCGAGGCGAGCCCCACCATCTCGCAGATCCAGGCGCAGGTGCAGGCCAACAACGTCAAGACGAACGCGTTCCTCGGCACCCACGGGGACCTCGCCACGCTCGGCCCGAACATGCTGGAGGACGTCACCTCGCTCATCGGCGAGCTCGGCTCGGCCGGGTTCTCGGCGGACAACCTGACCCTGACCAAACTCGGTACCAGCAAGAACTACTACGTACCGGTCGAGCAGGCCACCTACGTGCTCGCGGTGAACAAGAAGGCGTTGGACTGGTTGCCGTCCGGCGCCGACGTCAACAGCCTCACCTACGACCAGTTGCTCGCCTGGATGCAGGCGGGCAAGGCGGCCAACGGCGGCAAGCCCATCTTCGGCCTGCCCGCGGGACCCAAGGGCCTGCTGCACCGGTTCACCCAGGGCTACCTGTACCCGTCGTTCACCGGCGGGCTGGTCACCACGTTCAAGTCGGCCGACGCGGTCACCGCCTGGCAGTACTTCAAGAACCTGTGGTCGGTCACGGCGCCCAGCAGTACCAACGTCGACTTCATGCAGGACCCGCTGTCCGCGGGGCAGGTACTGGTCGGCTGGGACCACGTCGCCCGGCTCGTCAACGCGCCCAAGGACAAGCCGGACGACTGGCTGATGGTGCCGGCGCCCAAGGGGCCGAAGGGCCGAGGGTACCTGGCGATCCTCAACGGCGTCGGCATCGTCAAGGGCTCGCCGGACCAGGACCGCACCAAGCAGCTCATCAAGGACCTCGTCAAGCCCGAGGTCCAGCTGTCCATCGTGCGCCAGTTGGCGTTCTTCCCGACGGTGAAGGCGACGCTGCCCAGCGACCTGCCGCCGGCGGTACGGCTGGAGTCGGACGCGGTCACGAAGACCCAGAGCGGCGGCATGCTGTCCCTGCCGTCGGTCGGCATGGGCGCCAACGACGCCAAGTTCACCAAGGTCTTCCAGGACTGCTTCACCGGCATCGTGCTGAACAACGCGGACATCCAGCAGACCCTGACCACGCAGGGGCAGACCATGCAGCAGCTCATCACGGATTCGAAGGCGCCCTGCTGGGTACCCGACCCGAAGAGCAGCGGGCCCTGCCAGGTTGGCTGACGTGGTGGCGACCGAGGTGCGCCCGGCCCGGCGCAGCGCTCTGGGCCGGGCCGCCGCGCCGTACGCGCTTCTGCTGCCGTCGGTGCTGTTCATGTTGGCTCTGTTCGGCTGGCCGGTGATCTCCGCCGTACAGCAGGCGTTCACCGGTACGCACGGCGGGGCGACGCAGAACTGGCACGACATGGTGGCCGAGCCGCACTTCTGGCAGTCGGTACGCAACACCCTGCTGCTGGTCGTGGTGCTCATCCCGGTGCAGTTCGTGCTCGCCGTCGCGATGGCCCTGCTGCTGCGTGAGCGGTTGCCGGGGCGCGGCTTCTACTTCTACGTGTGGTCGGTACCGCTCGCGGTCAGCGACCTCGCCGCCGGCCTGGTCTGGCTGTCCATCTTCACCGACAACGGGTACCTCAACTCCGCGCTCGGCTGGTTCGGCGTCAATCCCGTCGAGTGGCTGTCCTACCAGAACGCCTCGACGATGTTCCTCGCCGTCTTCCTCGCCGAGCTGTGGCGGGCCACCTCGCTGGTACTCATCATCCTCGTGTCGGGTATGCAGATGATGCCGCGCGACTACGAGGAGGCGGCGGAGGTGTTCGGGGCGTCGTTCTGGCAACGGCTGCGGCACGTGACGCTGCCGCTGATGCGCCCGAGCATCCAGGTGGCGCTGATCCTGCGCACCATCCTGGCGTTCCAGGCGTTCGCGGTGGCGCAGGCGTTGACCGGCAACGAGTTCCCGTTGCTGGTCGGCCAGACCTACCTGTGGTTCGCCGGACTCAACGACCCGCACGTCGCGAGCGCCGTCGCGTTGGTGGTGCTGGGCGTCTCGATGCTCACGGCCATCGGGTACCTGGTGATGCTGCGGCGACCGGACCGGTCGCAGGGAGGCGAGCGATGAGCATCGCGCCGCCTGCTCCGCCTGCTCCGCCCGCGCCGCCCGAGGCGCCGGCGGTCGCGGCCGAGCCGCTTCCACCGGTCGACCGCCGCCCGCTGCGCCGCCGCCGGATGATCCGGGCCGGCCAGCAGGTGGCCGCCATCGCGCTGACCCTGTTCATGGGGGTACCGGTATATCTCATCGCGCTGGCGGCGTTCTCCTCCCGCGCCGAGCTGAACCGGTTCCCGAAGGCGCTCTGGCCGCGCGACGTATCCATCGACACCATGCGCACCTTCCTCCACTCGACCGGTGTGGTGCCGTCCTTCATCAACTCGGTCGAGGTCGGCATCGCGACGCTGATCGTCTCGCTGCTGATCGGAGCGCCGGCGGGGTACGCGATCGCGCGGTACGCCTTCCGGGGCCGCGACGGGTACCAGCTCTTCCTGCTGACCGCGCGGTCGCTGCCGGTGGTCGTGCTGTCGATCCCGCTGGCGACGATGTTCCTGCGGCTGAACATCTACGACAGCGTCCTCGCGGTGACGCTCGTGCACGCCGTGCTGGCCCTGCCGACCACGGTGCTCATCACCGCGAGCGTCTTCGTCGCGGTACCGGCCGAACTGGAGGAGGCCGGGATGGTGTTCGGCTGCACGCGGTTCGGCGCCTTCCGCAAGGTGGTCCTGCCGCTGTCGGTACCGGGCGTCGCGGCGTCGAGCATCTTCACCTTCGTGCTGTCCTGGAACGAGGTGCTGGCCGCCGCGATCCTGACCCTGAACAACCGCACGCTGCCGGCGCAGGTGCTCACCACCCTGCCGTACTCGCCGGTCGAGTTCCGGTTCGCGGGCGGCTTCGCCATGGTGGTGCCGTCGCTGGTGTTCATCCTGCTCATGCGGCGGTACCTGACGAACATGTGGGGAGCGACGATCCGCTGATGGCCGAGATCCGCGTGCGCAACCTCGTCAAGCTGTACCCCGGCCAGCGCAGCCGGGCCAACGACGACATCTCGCTGGACGTCGCCGACGGCGAGTTCCTCGTCCTGCTCGGCCCCAGCGGCTGCGGCAAGACCACCCTGCTGCGCATGGTGGCCGGGCTGGAACTGCCGACCGACGGGCAGGTCGTCATCGGCCGCCGCGACGTCACCTACCTCCCGCCGCGCGAGCGCCGGCTGTCCATGGTGTTCCAGTCCTACGCGGTGTTCCCGCACAAGCGGGTACGGGACAACATCGGGTTCGGCCTGGCCATGCGCGGCGCGCCGCGCAGCACGATCCGGCAGAAGGTGGAGTGGGCCGCGGACCTGTTGCGGCTGACCGAGTTCCTCGACCGGTACCCGGCCCAGCTCTCCGGCGGCCAGCGCCAGCGGGTGGCGGTGGCCCGCGCCATCGTCGTCGAGGCGGACGTGCTGCTGATGGACGAGCCACTGTCCAATCTGGACGCTCTGCTGCGGCTGTCGTTCCGCGCCGAGTTGAAGAAGCTCGTGGGCGAGCTCGGCACGACCACCCTGTACGTGACGCACGACCAGGTCGAGGCGCTGTCGCTCGGCGACCGGGTCGCGGTCATGCGGGACGGCCGGGTCGAACAGGTCGCCGATCCCATGTCCGTGTACGACCGGCCCGCGAGCGTCTTCGTGGGCGGCTTCCTCGGCAGTCCGCCGATGAACTTCATCTCCGGAAGCGTCCACGCCGAGCCCGACGGTGGCGTGCGGTTCGGGCTCGACGGCGCCGCGATCCCCGCGCCACGGGCGCTGGCCTCCTACGCCGACCGGCCGCTGCGGCTCGGCGTACGGGCGGAGTCCATCGCGCTGGCCGACGCGCAGGCGGACGGTGCCGTACCCACGACCGTCCAGGTCTTCGAGCCGCTGGGTTCGGCCACGCTGCTCACCGTGGACCTCGCGGGCCAGCAGGTGAAGGTGCAGGCGTCGGCGTCGTACCGCGCGGACCCCGGCGACCGGGTCTGGCTGTCCATAATGGAGGAACATCAGCGCTGGTTCGATGCCGAGACCAGCCTCGCTCTCGACGTGGACACCCCGCTGGCGACGGCGCCGACGTGAACGACGCCACGACCGCCGGCCACCTGCTCCAGCTGATCCGCACCGGACAGGCCCGTACCCGCAAGGATCTGGGACTGGTCACCGGACTCGCCCGCTCCACGGTCACCCAGCGGGTCGACCGGCTGGTCGCCGCGGGATACCTGCGCGAGGCCGGCGTGAACGCGTCGACGGGTGGCCGGCCGGCCGCGTCGCTCTCCGTCGACGAGACCTCCCGGGTCGTGCTGGTCGCCGACCTCGACCACGAGCACTGCCGGGTCGCGCTGCTGGACCTGGCCGGCCGTACCGTGGCGGACCTGGCCGCGCCGGTGCGCACCGACGCCGGGCCACAGCAGGTACTGGACTGGGTCGGCGGGCGGTTCCGCGCGATGCTGGCCGAGGCGGGCCGCGATCGGGCACAGGTCTGCGGCATCGGCGTCGGGGTACCCGGCCCGGTCGACTTCGACAGCGGTCGTGTCGTGCAGCCACCGGTGATGCCGGGCTGGCACGACTACCCGATCCGCGAGCACCTCGCGCGCGGGTACCCGCATCTGGACAGCGGCGCGGTGTTCGTCGACAACGACGCGAACGTGATGGCACTGGGGGAGTGGACCGAGCACGGACGCTCGTCACCCGCGCTGCTGTTCGTCAAGGTGGCGGGCGGCATCGGCGCCGGGATCGTCATCAACGGCGAGGTGTACCACGGCGTCGACGGGGCCGCGGGGGAGATCGGGCACGTCCGGCTGCGCGGACGCCGGGGAGTCTGCGCGTGCGGCTCGGTCGACTGCCTGGCGGCGCTGGCCAGCGGCGCGTCGCTCGCCCGCCGCCTCACCGAGTCCGGCCGGCCGGCCTCCGGCACCGCCGACGTGGTGCGCCTCGTGCAGTCGGGCGATCCGCACGCGGTCGCGCTCACGCAGGAGTCCGGTGCGCTGATCGGTGAGGTGCTCGCCTCGGTGGTGAGCGTGCTGAATCCGGAGCTCGTGGTGATCGGCGGCGACCTCGCGTACACGCATGAGCACTTCATGGCCGGGCTGCGGCAGGGCCTGTACGGGCGGCTCCTGCCGCGCAGCACGCGGCGCATGGCGCTGGAGGTGAGCCGGCTGGGGGACCGGGCGGGCATCGTGGGTGCCGGGGCGATGGTGGTGGAGCGCGTGCTGGCACCGGCCGCGGTGGACTCCCGGCTCGCCACCCTGGTGACGTAGCCGTAACGGCCTGTCCTACGCCGGCGGGCGTAGACGAGGATCGTCGCGCCGACGGATGCGGTCCGTCCCGGTTCGGTCGAGGGTCGACACATGACCCACGCGATCCTGCTGTTGACCGCCGACACCGGCGGCGGCCACCGTGCCGCGGCGGAGGCGTTGCGGCAGGAGCTGGACCGCCGGTACGGCGGCCGGCTCGTCGCGGTCACCTGCGACCCGTTGACCGGCGCGCACGCCAGTCGGATCGTGCGCTGGGTCTGCCTGCGCTACGGCCCGCTCGTGCGGACCGCACCATGGCTGTGGTCACTTCTGTTCCACGGCACCAACAACCCGGTGACCGTCGCGCTCATGCGGCGCCTGCTGGCCCGGTCCGCGTCGGCGCCGATCGCCGAGGCGCTCGCCCGCCATCGACCGTCGGCCATCGTGGCGTTGCACCCGCTGCTCACCGCGCCCGCGTTCGCCGCCGCGCAGCTTGTCGGAGCGGCGCCCGGGCAGCGTTCCCCAGCCGCTGTCGACCGTAGCTCCACTCGCCCGGCACTGGTCACCGTCGTCACCGACCTGGGCACCGTTCATCGCAGCTGGCTGCATCCCGCGTTCGCGTACCCGGGCACGTCGGGGATCCCGGTGCGCGAGCAGTTCCGGTGCGGGCCGGCGGACCCGGCCGCCAGGGCCGCGCTGCGCGTGGCGTTGGGGCTCGATCCGGACCGCTTCGTGGTACTCGTCGTGGCCGGCGCGGAGGGCGGACGCGGCGTGAGGGAGTGGACGCGGGCGATTGTCAGCGGTACCGCGGACGTCGATGTGGTCGCCGTCTGCGGCCGCGACGAAAGGCTTCGGACAAGCTTGGAGAGCCTCGCCGCGCGCAGCCGCGGGCGGCTGGTCGTCACCGGGTTCGTGGAGAACATGGCCGACTGGCTGCGCAGCGCGGACGTCCTGGTCACCAAGGCCGGGCCGGGGACGATCGCCGAGGCCACCTCCTGCGGGGTACCCATGTTGCTCGCCGGCCATCTGCCCGGGCAGGAGCGGGGCAACACCGAGATCGTCGTACGCGCCGGGGCGGGCCGGCCCGTCCGGGGACGGCGGCAGTTGCGGGCACAGCTCGAGGACCTACGGTCGAGTCCGGCCAGTCTGGACCGCATGCGTGTCGCGGCACTGCGCCTCGGCCGGCCGGCCGCGTCGACGCAGATCGCGGACCTTGTCGCCCGGGCGGCCGGCGTTCACGCACAGGAACCCGTGCCGATCGATGCGTGAAAGGACGTCTGGATGAAGAGTGCGGCGATCCCGCTCCTTGGCGAGCTACGGATCGGCCCCGCCGCCCGGAAACCGACCGGTCGGTGGCGCCGGCTGCCGGTGGTACGGCGCGGGGACACGTCGCTGGGCATCAGCTTCCGGCCCAGGCAGTGCGAGGCCTTCGACCTCGATCCCCGACAGACGCTGGCGACCCTGCTGTCCTACCCCTTCGACGTGGTACGGATGAGCGCCTACTGGGACCGCGTCGAACCGGTACCCGGCGCCTTCGACACAACGGAGTTGGATTGGCAGCTCGAGGCGGCGCAGCGCGCGGGCAAGCGCGTGATCGTGGGCCTCGGTCCGGTCAAGTCGTTCGGCTACCCCGAGTACTTCGTTCCGCGCCACCGCCTCGACACCGACCTCCCCGAGGGCCGGCTCGTCGACGGTACCTCTCATCCAGAGCTGCTCGAAGCGGCCGTGGCGCACCTGGTACGGCTGGTGGAGCGGTACCGGGACCGGGAGGCCATCATCGCCTGGCAGGTCGAGCACGACGCGGTCGATCCCCTTGGTGTGGAACACTCCTGGCGCCTCGCGGAGAGCTTCGTACGGCGCGAGGTGGACGCGGTCCGAGCCGCCGACCCGTCCCGGCCGGTCGTGCTCAACGGTTTCCTGCCCACCTCGACGGCGGTGCTGGCGCACCAGTGGTGGCGCACCAGAAGCCAGGGCGACTCCGTGGTCCTCGCGCAACGGTTGGCCGACGTCGTGGGCATCGACTACTACCCGCGCCACGCACTGTTCGGCATCGGCCCGTGGAGCGTGTACCTCGACGGCGCCGCGAGCATCCTGCCCGCGTCGCGCCGGCGTCGGCTGCTTTCCCGGGTCGCCGCCAGCGGGCGGAGGGTGATGGTCACCGAGGGGCAGTCGGAGCCGTGGGAGTCGGTGACGATCCCGCCGAGCCCGGACGCGCGCGTCGCCTACAGCTGCCCACCGGAGCGGATCATCTTGAACTACAACGACTTCCTGCGCTGGGCCCGCCGGTCCGGTACCGAGCTGAGCGGGTACCTGTTCTGGGGAGCCGAGTACTGGGTGATGCGTGACCGGCAGGGTGACAGCGGCTACCTCGATGCCTTCGAGCGGGTGCTCGCCGAGTCCTGACCGCCGGGGGGACGGGCCGCTACGCCAGCGGGCGTAGCACGTGTACGACGGTCGAGGTACGTTCGCGCCCTCGAAGTGTCGTTGCTGGCGGGACGCGGCGGCCCGACCCGGCCGGCACCATCGAGGCTATGCAGGACATCGTGGGTACCGTCATCGAAAACCCCGCCAGCGGCGAGCGGATCACCATCCGCGTCTCGGGTGACGAGTCCGGAGGGGAACTGTTGGCGTGGGAGCTGCGGTTGGCCCCGGGGGGCCGGGTGCCCAACGGGCACGTCCATCCCGTACAGGAGGAGCGTTTCACGGTCGTCGAGGGCCGCATGCGGTTCCGCGTCGGCCGGCGCAGCCGGCTCGTCGGGCCGGGCGAGACCGTCACGGTGCCGCCCGGTGCGCCGCACCACTTCGCCAACGCCGGACGCACCGAGGCCTTCGTCCTCGTGGAGACCAGGCCTGCCATGCAGATGCACGAACTGCTCAGGGTCGCCGCGCAACTGGCGCGCGACGAACGCGGCCGGCCGCGCCGGCTGCCCCGCCCGGTCGACCTGCTGCTGTTCATGGACGAGTTCCGCTCCGAGGTCCAGGCGTCATACCTTCCGGTACGCCTGGTGCGACCCGTGGTCCGGGCCGTCGCCCGACTCGCCGCACTGACCGGCGCCGATCGGCGGTACCGGGCGATGCGCGCCCGATGAGCACGCTCGTGGCGTTCCACGCCCACCCCGACGACGAATCGCTTCTCACCGCGGGGACGATGGCGCGCGCCGCCGCGCAGGGCCACCGGGTGGTCATGGTCGTCGCGACCGA
>Ga0207705_10004233_pt1 | contig 10866 bp, 11 predicted proteins | sample KBSC13metaG_FD_184314 | JGI IMG/M metagenome (GOLD analysis project Ga0207705, IMG submission 184314) | Corn rhizosphere microbial communities from Kellogg Biological Station, Michigan, USA - KBS C1-3 metaG (SPAdes) (version 2) | ecosystem: Host-associated > Plants > Roots > Rhizosphere > Soil ...
CCCGCTCCGCGCTCATATTGTTCGACAAGGCCTTATAGCCCGCCTCGCCGGCCTCGCGCGCCATGTCGCGATAAGGGATCGAGCCCGCTTCCAGCGCGAGGCGGGGGAATTCGCCCCGGCCCGGAATGGTCGGCCAATACCAGAGCTCGTACATGGACCCTCCTACCGATGGTCAGGCCTCTTCAGGCGCCCTCGCGACGATCGCCAGCGCATGAACGCGCTCGGCCAGGAGTTCGGCCAACGCCTGATTGACCAGCCGGTGCCGCTGGACGCGGTTCCTGCCCGAAAAAGCCGACGAGACGATTTCGACCGTGAAGTGGCTTTCACCACGCGGATCGTGCCCGGCATGGCCGCGATGCTTGGCTGAATCGTCGATCACGGCGAGCCGTTCGGGGGACAGGCCGACTCGCAGCCTTTTTTCGATCTCGGCCGCGACGGGCCCGGTGGGAGTTTCGCTCATCGCTCTTATATAGCCGGGTTTGAGGGAGAATCATGCTTTGGCCGAAGCCAAGCCAAGACAAGCGCGATTTCACGGCCGTGTGCCTGGCGAGCGCCAGTGCAGCGAGCCGGGATGCACCGAGCCGGGCGAATTCCGCGCACCCGCGGATAACGGTCCGCGCGGCGGGTTCAACGGCCCGGGCGAGTGGCGTTTCCTGTGCCTCGATCATGTCCGCGAATTCAACCAGCGCTATAATTTCTTCACGGGCATGACCGCCGAGGAGATCCAGGCGCAGCAGCGGCCTTATGCCGGTTGGGAACGCGAGACGCGTGCTTTCTCGGCGTCTGCCCAAGGGGGCACGCCGCGCTGGTCCGATTTCCTCGACCCCCTGGACGCGATCCAGGCGCGTTATGCCACCGGCGGCCAGAGCCCGCGCAAGGACGGCAAGCCGCTGAGCGACGCGGACCGCCGCTCGCTCAAGGTGCTTGGGCTGGACGCGGAGGCCGACCGCCGTGCGCTCCGCCAGCGTTATTCGGAACTGGTCCGCCGCTACCACCCCGACCGCAATGGCGGCGACCGCAGCCAGGAGAAGAAGCTCCAGCAGGTGATCGACGCCTACACCCAGCTCAAGAAAGCGCCCGCTTTCGCCTAGGCGCGATGCACCAGGTGGGCGCCGTCCTCCTGCTGGGTGAAGGTCCAGCTCTGATCGAGGAACAGCCCGATCACATCCGCCGCGGTGCGCGCATGCTGGCTCGGCTTCACCGTGGTGAAGCTTCCGCCACCTGCAAGCGCGAACGGCAGCAGCAGCTGGTCCGCCAAGTACGGTCCGGCGAACGCATGCGAGGCGAGATAGCCCGCCATGCGCTGCGCCGCCGTCTTGGCGAGCGATTCCGCCGATACGCCGAGCTTGCCGAAGCCGGTCACGATCTCGGTGACATTCTCATATTCAGCCTCAAGCATCAGCGCGTTGCCGGGTCCGCGATCGGCGGGAAGCTGGCGCACCGCGAACGCATCCTCCGCCCAATCGGGCAGGAACTTGCGCGCGGTGTTGAGCTCACGCTCGGCAATGTCGAACGGTAGCCCTGCGAACAGGGCTTCGGCTGAGACGCGCTTGAGCGCGCCGCGTTCGACACAGTCCACGGGCGAGAGCTTTGCCGGCGTGATGTCGACCTCGATCCGGCCGCCGCCGCAAGGGTAGAATCCGTGCCGCACCAGCCGCGCCTCGATCTTCGCGCCCATGCGATTGACGATCGGCAGGAAGCTCTTCGCGATGAAGTCGAACGGCGGCGCGAGCATATTGTGCGTGCCACCTTCCAGCACCAGCCGCGACGATGCGCCGGCCAGGACGAGCGGCATCACCACGGTCTGGAGCACCAGACCCGTGCTGCCGGCGGTCCCGACCGCGAAATGATAGTCGCCCGGCACGACCGGCCCCGGCGTGAAACTGATCTCGTGCGAGCCCACGGCGAGGCCTTCGCAATTGCCGCCGCCGATGCGGCACGCCGCTTCGATCGCGGTCACATGCTGGCGCATGAGCCCCGGCTTCTCGCGCTTGCCGCGCACGTTTGTGATGCGGAACGGCTTACCGGTGACGAGCGATAGTGCGCACGCATTGCGCACGATCTGTCCCCCGCCTTCGCCTTCCGATCCGTCGATGATGATCACAATCTATTTCCTGTACTGGTAACGAATGTCCGGCATCCACCAGAACATCCAGGTGCCGGTCTTCCTGTTGTCGGACGTCCCGATCCCGAAATCGCCACGGCCGACCTCGACCTCGGCAAAAGCCGCCGTCACATCGCGCAGGCGGCGGTCGCCGATCGTCATGATCAGGGCTTCCCCGTTCGGCACGATGCGCAAGCCCTGAAACGTCGGATCGTATTCGATCCGCAATTTCGTGAAGACGCCCGCAGCTTTGTCGCCGTAGTTCGGAACGCGCAGCACCGCCGGGGTCACCGGTTCGATCCTGAGCGTCCGATGGCAGGCCTCTTCCCCGAACATGCGGTCGAGCAGATTCCGGACCGACCGGCACCCAACCGGATCGGCGGTGAAATGCCATCCGCGCCGCTTCTCCCGAAGTTCGGGATAGCGCCAGACGAAAAGCTGTCCTTCCTGCCGCCATTCACTGACGAAATCGCGCATTGAGATTCTCGGAATTATGGGGCGTGAAGAGTTACCCCTTCACGCACACCACCTGCTTCAACGTGTGGACGATCTCGACCAGGTCGGCTTGCGCCGCCATCACCGCCTCGATCGGCTTGTACGCCTTCGGGGTCTCGTCGATCACGCCCTCGTCCTTGCGGCATTCGACGCCCGCCGTATCGGCGACATGCTCGTCGAGCGACACCCGCTTCTTGGCCTCGGTCCGCGACATCACGCGGCCCGCGCCGTGGCTGCAGCTGTCGAACGATTCCGCATTGCCGAGCCCGCGCACGATGAACGATTTCGCGCCCATCGAACCCGGGATGATGCCCAGCACGCCCTTGGCGGCGCGAACCGCCCCCTTGCGCGTGATCAGCACATTCTCGCCGAAATGGTTTTCCCGCGTCACATAATTGTGATGGCAGTTGACCGCTTCGAGCTCGGCATCGAACGGCTTGGCGATCTGGCTCCGCAACGCACGGATGACGTTGGTCATCATCATGCGCCGGTTGAGCGCCGCAAAGTCCTGCGCCCAACCCACCGCCTCGACATAGTCGTCGAAATGGTCGGTCCCTTCCGGGAAGTAAGCAAGGTCCTGGTCGGGCAGGTTGATGTGCCATTTGCGCATGTCCTGCTTCGCCAGCTCGATGAAGTAGCTGCCGATCGCATTGCCGACGCCACGCGACCCCGAATGGAGCATGACCCACACGCGCTGCTCCTCGTCGAGGCATAGCTCGATGAAATGGTTACCCGTGCCGAGCGTGCCCAGATGCACCAGATTGTTGGTGTTCTTGAGCCGCGGATATTTGGCGGTGATGCGGTCGAACCGCGCCGCCAGCGTCGCCCAGGCCTCGACGATCTCGGCCGGCGGGTCGCCCCATGAGCCGTTATCGCGCTTGCCCCGGCCGACCACGCGGCCGTGCGGCACCGCCTGCTCGATCGCCGAGCGGATCCGCTCGAGCGTGTCGGGCAGATCGCTTGCGATCAGCGAGGTGCGCGCAGCCATCATGCCGCAGCCGATGTCCACGCCCACCGCCGCCGGGATCACCGCGCCCTTGGTCGGGATCACCGAGCCAACGGTCGCGCCGATCCCGACATGGACGTCGGGCATCGCCGCCATATGGCGGAAGACGAACGGCATCTGCGACGCGCGCGCAAGCTGGTCGCGCGCCTTGTCGTCGACGGGAACGCCGCGCGTCCACATCTTGATCGGCACGCCACCTTCAACCTTGTGATAATCGTACGTCGTCTCGGTCACATGGACCTCCCTTCAAACTCTTCTAGCTATGCGACCTCGGCGCGGCGACGACGGATTGACGAGACGTTCCGGCCTTGTGAGCCAGGGAGGAGTCGAACCCCCGTTCCCGATGTAGTCCCGCCGGCATTCGCCGCGCTTTGGTCCTGTGCCGGCGACGAGGGATGATGAGAGCGCGGATTTGAACCGCGGGCCTTTCGGCCCTCACCATGTACTCCCATCGGCATTCGCCGGCTTCGAATTGGCTGCCGGCGACGAGGTGGGGTGAGACATAGGCCCGTGTCCTATCCATTTAGACGACAGGTCAGTCGGTTCGAACCGTGCTGACCCGGCCGGAATCGAATCGGCGTCTCGGGCGTGAGTAGTCCCACCGGCATTCGCCGGCTTTTAACAGTGTGTCATGGCGACCAGGATTTGACGGACGCACCTGCTCTAACCAACTGAGCTACGGGCCGATATTTGGCCGGCCCGGCGGGACTCGAACCCGCGACCTGGGGAGTGACAGTCCATGTAGTCCGTCAGGCATTCGCCATGATCTTCGTCTTGTCACGGCGACGAATTATGGCGGACAGTCTGTGCTCTATCCACTGAGCTACCCGCCTGCGCGGGGCGGGATTCGAACCCGCGACACCATGTAGTCCTGCCGGCATTCGCCGTGATGGAAATCGATCGGGATCGTGGCGACCAAAATGATGAGGCGGCGGCCCTTAAGCTACGTTCCGGCGGCGGGATTCGAACCCGCATCTCCCGGTGCTTTTGATGGCGCCGGGCGCTTTACTCGTCGGGCCTGTCTGTGGAGGAGTAGCCCCACCGGCATTCGCCACGATCCCTGTTCTTATACCTCCGTCTGTTTGACGATCTCGACCCAGTCGCGCGTCTCGCCCGAGACGAAGCGCGTGATCGTGTCGAACACCGCGTCGGAGAAACCCCCGACGTTCAGGATATCCGCCCGGCCCGAGGCCTGGGTCGTGCCGTAAGGCTGCACGTCCACGCAGACGAGCTTGGCCTTGGGATTGCGCCGCTTGACCCGGTCCCACTCGCGCATCGTCGCAGTCGCCCCGCCCCGGGTGGCGTCCACCCACGACTGATTGTCCGACACGATCACGACGAGGTCCACATCCGCACCCTCCGCGGTGAGCAGAGCGAGCGGTGCCGAGCAGTTGGTTCCGCCACCCCCGATCGCCGACAGCTTGGCCGCGTTGGCGGCCACGCGATCGCGCGGCTTCAGGTCGATCGGCACCACGGTCTGCTCGAACGGCAGCACACGCGCCTGGGCGTTGGTGCGGAGCATCGCCGCCGCGACCAGAGCCGCGACATCGATGCAGCGCACCTTCGACGAGGCGCCCTTGCGGAAGCCAGTGACCGGCGAGGCCATCGACCCCGACACGTCGGGGCAGACGATCACGCGGCCGGCCAGGTTGGGCATGCGCTCCAGCGACTGCTCGAGCGCATCCTCCAGCGCGGCCTGGACCTTGAGCGGCACGCCGTCGCCGACCTGACCCAGCGCCACCATCAGCTGGTAAGGCATGGGCCGGACCGCACGCAGCATCTCGGCATCGGCGAGCCGGGCCGCGACCTTGGCGGTCACACCCTTCACGCCGAACGCGCCGTTCCGGGCGAGCGCATTCAGATTCATCCGCAGCGCCTGCCAGCCCATCCGGTCGACGAGTGCCGCCCACTGCTCCGCGGTCAGCGGAAGTGCGGTCAGCCACTCGAACGGCACCGGCGGAAGCTCTCCCGAGGGATCGCGCTTCCACGCCTCGAACGCGGCGATCTCGGCAGGCAAAGCGGCAACGTCGTAGGGACGGCCGATCAGCCAGCCATAGAAGGCCTTGCGCGCGGCATCCGCCGGCTTGGGATGGACCATGCGGACGATGTCGGCGAGGCTCGGATCGCTGCCCGTCGCCGCGGCCATCAGGTCGCGGATCGAGGCACGCTCGAGCCAGGTCTGCACCAGCCGCTTGGGCCGCGAACCGAGCGACTTCCGCCCGATCTGCCCCGACCGCATTATCTGCACGAAGGTGCGCAGCATGCGGCCATTGTTGATCACGCGACCGAACACGCGCACCGACAGGTCCGGATCCGCGACGGTCAGATAGGCGGTCAGCAAGGCCGGCATATCCTTCATCGCGCCCGAATTGCGGGCATACACCGCGGCCTGCGCCACGAACCAGGGATCGACCGCACGAGCAGCCTCAAGCACGTCGGAAAGCTGGGTTTCCGCCGCACCGTAGAAATTGTCCTGCAGCGTGCCGGTCACGGCCAGCTGGGCGAGCTTCGCCTCGGGCCCATAAGCATAAGCCGGCGCCGCCTCGCGATTGGTCGTATCGGTCCAGGGCAGAAGTGCCACCGCCGATGCGAAGAGAGACTTGTTGGCCATGGTCCAACCCCTTTGAATTCCTCTGGGGCGGCTGGCCCATTCCAGCCGCCCCTGTTCCACCGTGTCGGGCTGTGAAGGATCGCCGCCCGACGAAAACAGTACAGCAGGGGCCGTGCCAGTTTTGCCGGGCGCGTGCCGCGGGATTTCTATCCTCATGTTATTAAAGGAAAGAAATTTGCCGGAGGCCCTTGGCCGCCATTGGCGCCTGATTCCGTAACCCGCTTTTTCGTATCGCGTCGGATAGGGTTTTATCCTACTGGATAAGAATGAAGCCGCTAACGGTCATCGGATTCCTGGGCTCGACGCTGGATGCGGCCAAGTTCGGGCCCTCGCGCTGGAATAAGTGGCGGCCGACGGTCGGGCTGGCGATGCACCAGGATCTGCGCGTCGACCGGCTCGTGTTGCTGCATGGTACCGCGCATCGGCGGCTGGCCGAATTCGTTGCGGAGGACATCGCGTCGGTCTCGCCTGAAACTACGGTCGATTTGCGGCTGCTCGACTTCAGGGATCCGTGGGATTTTGAGGAGGTGTACGGCAAGCTGCTGGATTTCGCGCGCGCCGAGCCGTTCGATCCCGATGCCGAGGACTATCTGATCCACATCACGACCGGGACGCACGTCGCGCAAATCTGCCTCTTCCTGCTGACGGAGGCGCGCTATTTGCCGGGCAAGCTACTCCAGACGCAGCCGGAACGCGGGCCGGGCAATCCCGCGGGCAACTGGAACGCGATCGATCTCGATCTGTCGCGCTATGACAGCATCGCCACCCGCTTCGCGGCGGCGAGTGCGGAGAGCACGTCCTTCCTCAAATCGGGGATCGACACGCGCAATCCCGCCTTCAACCGCATGATCGACGAGATCGAGCAGGTCGCGCTGCGTTCCAAGGCGCCGGTGCTGCTGATGGGGCCGACGGGGGCGGGCAAGAGCCTGCTCGCGCGGCGCATCTACGAGTTGAAGCGACTGAAGCATCAGGTCGCGGGCCCGTTCGTCGAGGTCAATTGCGCGACGCTCAAGGGCGACGGCGCAATGTCTGCCTTGTTCGGCCACCGCAAGGGCGCCTTCACCGGTGCGGTGGCGGATCGCCCCGGCCTGCTTCGCGCGGCCGACAAGGGCATGCTGTTTCTCGACGAGATCGGCGAGCTTGGCCTCGACGAGCAGGCGATGATCCTTCGCGCGATCGAGGACAAGCGCTTCCTTCCCGTCGGCGCGGACAGTGAGGTATCGTCCGATTTCCAGCTGATCGCGGGCACCAATCGCGATCTCGGCGAGGCGGTCGCGGGTGGGGATTTTCGCGACGATCTTTATGCCCGGCTCAATCTCTGGACCTTCACGCTGCCGGGGCTTGCCGATCGGCGCGAGGATATCGCGCCCAATCTCGACTACGAACTCGACCGGTTCGCGGAACGCGAGGGGGAGCGGGCAAGCTTCAACAAGGAAGCCCGCCAACATTATCTCGCCTTCGCAACCTCGGCCGACGCGCGCTGGCCGGGCAATTTCCGCGATCTCGCCGCCAGCGTGACGCGCATGGCGACGCTCTCGCCCAAAGGGCGGATCGACCTCGATTGCGTCGAGGCCGAGATCAAGCGCCTGCGTCGGCTCTGGTCAGGCCAGGCCGATGACGGGCTCGGCCTGCTCGTCGAGTTGTTGGGCGAAAGCGCGGTCGCGGAGATCGATCCGTTCGACCGCGTCCAGCTCGCCGAAACGATCCGCGTCTGCCGCGCCAGCCGCTCGCTCTCGGAAGCCGGGCGCACCCTGTTCAGCGCCTCGCGCGCGCGGCGTGCCACCACCAACGACGCCGACCGGCTGCGTAAATATCTGGCGCGGTTCGATATCGATTGGAACACCCTGGCCTGAACGCTCCCAACGCAAAGCGCGTCAGCCGTTGCGGATCGAGAAGATGTTCTCGCCGATATGTATGAAGTCACGGTCGCGTGCGGCGACGCATTGCAGGAAGCTGCGGCTGGTGCCTTGGCCCGGCATCAGCCAGTCGTGCAGTTCGACCATCATCAGCGGGAACGGATCGACCCAGTCGGTGGGCGGCGTGAAGAGGTCGGCCTCGCCGCCTTCGATGTCGATCTTGCAGATGAAGGGCGTGTAGCCTGCCGCCTGCTTTTCCGCGACGATCCGCGCCATCGAAATCAACGGTACGGTGCCGTCATCGGCCGCCGCTGTACGATAGCCCCACTCGCCCTGGCCGGGATCGACCAGCCGAACCCGACCATCCCGCGCGCCGATGGCGGCTTGATGCAGCTCGACGTCCAGCCCCTCGCTATTGCGCTTCAGCAGTTCGAAATTGGCGGGATCCGGCTCGATCGCGACGATGTGCACCCTTGGGAAATTGAGCGCGAACCAGCAAACGCTCGCGCCGATATTGGCTCCCGCATCAACGATCAGCGGGCGCGCCATCGCGGCGCCCAGCGCCTTCAGTTCCTCGCCGCGCCGCAACCGCCGCAGCGAATAATCCTCATTCTTGAACATCTGCGCGATCACGCCCTGGTCGGCGCGAGTGTCGCGATGATGGAATTGCCGAGAGGTGCCGGCGCTCGGCTGAAGGGTAACGGAACGCATTACAAAACTGTTTCTTCTTAGTGAGATAGCTAAGCATCGCAGCCGGGCCTTGCCGCGTCAATGCGCTTATCCCCAACTTGTCTCGGCGGCGCGCGCGTACCCATCTCGTAGCGACCGGCGAGATAAACGTGATATCGGGCATGACGAACTTCCCCGGTCCGCGACGCACGTCGCAGACCGGAGGAATCCGGCTAGGCCTCCTCTTTCTCTCCCGCAAAAGCGCGTTCGAGCGCGGCGACGTCGATCTTCACCATGTCCATCATCGCCGCCATCGCGCGGGCCGAGGCCGCCTTGTCGGGGCTGGTCATCATCTCGGTCAGCCGCTTCGGCGTGATCTGCCAGGCGAGGCCGAACCGGTCGTTGATCCAGCCGCAGGCGGTGGGTTTGCCGCCGCTGGCCAGCAAGGCGTCCCAGTGACGATCGGTTTCCGCCTGATCCGCGGTATGGATCTGGAAGGAAATCGCCTCGTCGAACTTGAACTGCGGCCCGCCGTTCAGGCCCATGAACTTCATGCCCATCACGGTGAAATCGACCGTGAGCACGTTGCCCGCTTTCCCGGCGGGATAATCGACCGGCGCGCGGTGGATCGCGTCGACCGACGAGTCCGGGAAGATCGAGGCGTAGAGATTGGCGGCCTCTTCGGCATTGCCGTCATACCAGAGGCAGGGAGTGATCCGGGTCATGACTCCACTCCTTACTTGCGTGGGCCGACGGCGCAGACATAGGCGCCCTGCGGATCGGAAAGCTGGACGATCCAGGCACCGCCCGGCACCTCGATCGGGCCGTGGAGGATGGTCCCGCCATTGGCGTTGACCGCATCGACCGCGGCATCGATGTCGGGGACGCCGAAATAATAGCCCCAGGTGGGCGGCATGCCGCCCTGCGCCTTCATCATGCCGCCGATATCGACGCCATCCGCCTGGAACAGCTGATAGTCGCCCATCTCGCCCATCGGCATGGTCCGGCCCTTGGTCCAGCCATATTGGCCCGCATAATAATCGAAGCCGGCGACCGGATCGGGGCTGTAGAGTTCGTGCCAATTGCCGTGGCCCGGCTTGGCCTGATCGAACGCCTCGCTCTTGCGGTCGCTATAGCCCTGGATCATCGCATAGCCGACGCCCTGGGGGTCGCTCAACAGCACGATCTTGCCGACCGTGGGAATGTCCATCTCTCGATGGATCGTAGCGCCCGCGGTCTTTGCCTTGTCGCGTGCGGCGTCGGCATCGGCCACACCGACATAGCCGAGCCAGAAAGGCTTGGGCATGCCTTCGGGGAGCGGCATCAGGCCGCCCACGCCTTTGCCCGCCGCCTCCAGGACCTGATAGTTGGGTGCGCCTTCGCCGAACGGGGTCGCGGTCCAGCCGAACAGCGTGCCGTAAAAGGCCTTCGCGCCGTCGATGTCGTTGGTGCAGAGTTCGTACCATACGAAATTGTCGGTCATTGTCCCTCTCCCTTGTCGTCGCGGGCCTCAGCCGGCGTTGGTGTTCACCACGATGTCGAACCCGCCAAAGATCATGCGCTTCATGCCGAAAGGCATGTCGTCCGAGGGTTTCATCCGGTCGTCAGCCATGACTTTCGCCATGCCCGCATTGCGCGCGTCCTTCGACGGCCACACGATCCACGAGAAGACGATCGTCTCGCCGTCTTCGGCCGCGACCGCGCGATGGAAATCGGTCTGCTTGCCGTGCGGAACGTCGTCACCCATCGTTTCGACGACCTGGATGGCGCCATGTTCCAGGAAGATCTTCGAGGCGGAGCGCGCCAGCGCCAGATAGTCGTCGCGCCTGCCGGGCAGGACGGGGATCACGAATCCGTCGATATAAGCCATCGTCTTTCTCCCTTACGCCCGGATCAGGCCGCGATCGGCGGCTGATCGGTGAAGTCTGCCATGTGAGCGGCCAATGCCCGCTGGAAAGCGGGGCGCGCGCGGGCGCGGGCGACGTAGGCGGCGAGATTGGGGAATTCTTCGAGCAGGCCGGTGCCGCTCAAGCCATGCAGCACGCAGGCCATCAGCAGGTCGCCGACGCTGAAATCACCGTCGAGCCAGTCCTTGTCGCCCAGCCGATCGGACAGATCGCGCAGC
>Ga0207705_10004234_pt1 | contig 10866 bp, 14 predicted proteins | sample KBSC13metaG_FD_184314 | JGI IMG/M metagenome (GOLD analysis project Ga0207705, IMG submission 184314) | Corn rhizosphere microbial communities from Kellogg Biological Station, Michigan, USA - KBS C1-3 metaG (SPAdes) (version 2) | ecosystem: Host-associated > Plants > Roots > Rhizosphere > Soil ...
ACACGTCGAAAGCGCCCCTGCCACCGCGGCTGAATGCCGCGACCGTGCGTGCGCTTGGAAAGCCCTTCGCGTGGGTCGCGATCGCGGGTGCCGCGCTCACGCTGGCACGCTTCAGCGAAGCATTCCTGGTCCTGCGTGGCCGCGACCTGGGCCTGGACCTGGCCTATGCGCCCCTGGTCATGGTCGCGATGAGCGTCGTCTATGCATTGAGCGCCTATCCGATCGGTGTCCTCGCGGACCGCATGTCGAAGCGCACGCTTCTCGCGTGGGGCGCGGCGTTGCTGGTGGTCGCGGACGTCGTGCTCGCGGCCGCTTCCGGGCTGGTCGCGCTCGGTATCGGCGTGGCGCTCTGGGGCCTGCACATGGGAGCCACGCAAGGACTGCTCGCCGCGATGGTGGCGGACGCGGCGCCCGGCAACCTGCGCGGCACGGCCTTCGGCGTCTTCAACCTGGCCTCGGGCATCGCGATGCTCGCGGCGAGCGTGATCGCCGGCGCCCTTTGGCAATTCATGGGGCCGGCGGCGACGTTCATCACCGGCGCCGTCTTCGCGGCGCTGTGCACGGCGATCGTTAAACTACGCCTTCCCCCACCCCTCGATCGCTCCACATGAGAGTCCTCGCCGTTTTCTGTGCCGCGCTCATCGCGCCACTCGCCGCCGCCGCCGACATCGCCCTGGAGAAGCTCAAGCTGCCGCCCGGCTTCCATGTCGAGGTGTTCGCGCGGGATGTCGCCAACGCGCGCTCGATGGCGCTCGGTGAGAAGGGCACGCTCTTCGTGGGCTCCATGAGCGCGGGGAACGTGTACGCGATCCGCCACGACGGGCGGAAGGCCACCGAGGTGCGCAAGGTCGCGAGCGGCCTCAACATGCCCAATGGCGTCGCGGTGAAGGACGGCGCGCTGTACATCGCCGAGGTCAATCGCATCTCGCGAATCGAAGGCGTCGAGTCGAAGCCGGACGCGCGCGCCAAGCCCGAGGTCGTCTTCGACAAGTACCCGGGCGATCGCCACCACGGCTGGAAATTCATCCGCTTCGGTCCGGACGGCCGCCTCTACGTGCCCGTGGGCGCGCCGTGCAACGTGTGCGAGCGGGACGATCCGTACGCGTCGATCACGCGCATGAACGAGGACATGAAAGGCTACGAAGTGTTCGCGCGCGGCGTGCGCAACAGCGTGGGCTTCGACTGGGATCCGCGCACGAGGGAGATGTGGTTCACCGACAACGGCCGCGACATGCTGGGCGACGACCTGCCCTCCGACGAGCTGAACCACGCGCCGAAAGCGGGCATGAATTTCGGCTTCCCGTATTGCCACCAGGGCGACACCGCCGATCCCGACCTGGGCAGGAAGCACGCGTGCAGCGAGTTCGCCCCGCCCGCGCAAAAGCTGGGCGCGCACGTGGCCGCGCTCGGTGCGCGCTTCTACACGGGCTCGATGTTTCCCGCCGAATACCGCGATCGCCTGTTCATCGCGCAGCACGGCTCGTGGAATCGCACGAAGAAGAGCGGCTACCGGGTGATGACCGCGAAGATCGTCGACGGGAAAGTCGTCGACTACAGCGTCTTCCTGGAAGGTTTCCTCGACGCCGCGAGCGACAAGAACTGGGGCCGTCCGGTGGACGTGCAGGTGATGCCCGATGGATCCCTGCTCGTGTCCGATGACTTCGCGAACGCTATCTACCGGGTTACGTACAGCGCTAAATAATTCTCTCCAGCGCCAGTCCGGCAACGGCCACATCCTCGATTCCCACTCCGACCGACTTGAAGATCACGATGTCGTCGGGCGATGAGCGCGCGGTGGCCTTGCCCGCGAGCACGTCCCCGAGGTCAACGACGTCGAGGCGATCGCGCAGCGCCCTGGGCGCCAACAGCAGGTCTCCAGCCTCCCGCAACGTCTGCTCGCGCCACTCGACGATCACACGCGACGAACGCTCGAGCACCCGGTCGTCGAGCTCGCGCGTGTCGGGCTTGCTCGAACCCACCGCGGCGATGAATGCGCCCTTCTCCACGAGATCGCCGTCGAAGAGCGGAGTCGGTGAGCGCGTGGCGGTGGCGATGACATCGGCGCCGCGAAGCGCTTTCTCGATATCTTGCGTGCTGGCGCGCCGATCCAGCACGCGCATCTCGGCTTTCGGCCAAGCTCGCGAGAACGCGTGCGTGTGCGACTTGCCTTGCACGCCGGTGCCGAAGACCGCGATCGCACGCGGATTCGGATGTCCGGCGGCGCGCGCCGCGATCAGGGACACGGCCGCCGTGCGCCACTTCGTGATGGCATTCGCCTCGAAGGTCGCGAGCGGCGCGCCCGTGCGCGTCGAAAACAGCGCGATGAGGAAGCTGAAGCGGCCCTCGATCGTCGTGTACACCTTCGCCCCGGCCACTCCGAGCTCGGGGATCACGCCGCCCAGCGTCGAGAGCTTCACGCCGCCCGCATCGGTACGCATGCGCGGCTGTTGCGCGGCGCGCCCCAGGGCGAGGGCCACGAACGCGCGCCGCAGCGCCTCCTCGATCGGTGCATCGGCGAGGACGCGATCGACGTCCGCGTCCGTGTAATGCCTCACTCCGCGCTGATGTGCTGCTGCTGGATCACCTTGGTCCACTTTTCGCGGTTGTCGCGCAACCAGGCGGCCGATTGCTTCGCGTCGAGGTTCGTCGGCGCGTAATCGGCGATGCGGTTCTTCTCGATCACGTCGGCTTCCTTCATCGCCTTGTTCACCTCGCGATTGAGGAGCTGCACGATCTCGTCGGGCGTCCCCGCGGGCGCCATGAAGGCATAGGCGAACTGCACGTCGAAGCCGGGGTAACCCAGCTCCGCGATGGTGGGCACGTCCGGTGCGAGCGGGCTGCGCTGCGGGCTCGACACGGCCAGCGCCTTGAGCTTGCCGCCCTTCACCTGCGGCAGCACGCCGGAGGTGACGGCGAAGAGCGTGTCCACGCGGCCGCCGATCACGTCGATCACCGATTGCCCCGTGCCCTTGTACGGGATGTGGGTCATGTCGGCATTCGCGACCGAGAGGAAGTACGCGCCCGCGAGATGGCTGGGCGAGCCGTTGCCGCCCGATGCGTAGGTGAGGTTCTTCTGCTTGGAGAGCGCCACCAGCTCGTTCACGTTCTTCACCGGCACCGACGGGTTCACCGTGAGCATCTGCGCATAGGTGACCGGCACGGAGATCGTCACGAAGTCCCGCTCCGGATTGAACGGCAGGGTCTTGTAAAGGCCGGGATTCACGGTGAACGTGGTGTCGATGGCGAAGAGCAGCGTGTAGCCGTCCGCGGGCTGGCTCTTCACGTATTCGGCCGCGATGTTGCCCCCCGCGCCCGCCTTGTTCTCGACCACGAAGGGCTGCTTGAGCGTCGTCGCGAGCTTGTCGCAGACGATGCGCGCGAATGCATCCAGCGGGCCGGGGACGGTGCTCACGATCACGTGCACGGGCTTGTTGGGATAGCTTCCCTGCGCCGCGGCGGCGAGCGGTGCGGCGGCGGCAAATGCGAGCAGCAGACGAACGAGCGAATTCATGGAACCTCCCTCGGATGGATCGTTGCGGGCTACGGCTTGGGGATGGCCCGCGCGAGCACGAGGCCCTCGCGGTCGATCGCCACGGTGGGCGACGGTTTCTTCACGTCCCAGGACACGCTCACATCGCCCGCCATGACGAACGTCTGGCAGGCCATGCGATACCCGTTCCCGAGATCTTCTTCCGTCAGGTGATTGCGTTCCTTGTCCTTCACGGCGTCGAGGTTCTCGAGGCCGGACTCGATATGGCAGCGGCACGTGCCGCAAAGGCCGCCGCCGCATTTGAACGGGATGCCGCCCTTTTCCCTCAGCGAGATCCGCAGCAGGTTCGAGTTCTCGGGCGCCGTGACGACCTTGTTGTTGTTCGTGACGAACGTGATGGTGGGCATGGGGCCTAGAGGGCGACGGCCGTGAGCCGGAACTCGCTGCCGCCCGCGCCCGCGAGCTGCTGCAGCTCGCGCCTTGCCGACTCGATGGAGTCGAAGCGCGGCAGGAACTTGCACGGCACGTAATTCACGACGCGCGGCGGGGTCTCGTCCACGACCTTCACGCGCGGCGAGCCCTCGATGCGCGCGATGACGAATTCCGCCCGCGTGCGGCCCGAGAGCGAGTAGTCGTAGCGCTCCACGGGTTCGAGCCCCTCTCCCGCTTCCGTGCGGTAGTGGCCGGGTTTCGTGGTGAGGATGACGAAGGTGGTCATTTGGGCACGTCCGCGGCTTCTTCGGGCGGCTTGATGGTCGCGGCCCAGACCTCGTCGCTGTCCTGGAGGAGCTCGATGTCCTGCGAGATCCAGAGCTGGCAGCACAGGCGGTATCCGCGGTCGAGGTTGTCGCGCAGCATCTTCTTTTCCTTCCAGTTGGGCGGCGGAAGATGCTCGCCGCCCTTCAGGACCTGGCATGCGCACTTGGAGCACTTCCCCATGCCGCAGCCATAGCGCAGGTGCGGAAACGGAAACTGCTTGATGCCCGCGCGCACGACGAGGTTGGTGTTGTCCTTGACCTCGCCCTCGTATACCTGCTCCAGCTTGTGGAATACGACTTTCGGCATCGCGTCTTGACCCGGATCAAACATTGGATACTGTATACAGTTTGCCACCGGGCGGCAAGCGCGTTGGATACAATCGGCGCATGGCCAAGTCAACGCTGGGGGCGCGCCACGCGCCCCTCAACAAGGTGGTCGCCGACGCGATCCGTGAACGCATCCTCGCCGGCGATTTCGCCCCCGGCGAACGCCTGGCCGAGGAGGCGCTCTCCGCGGAGCTGGGCGTCTCGCGCATGCCGGTGCGCGAAGCGCTTCGGCACCTCGCCGCCGAGGGCATCGTCACCCTCGAGCCGCGCCGCGGCGCCTCGGTCACCAACTACACGCCGCAGCAGGTGCAGGAGCTGGTGGAAGTGCGCGCGACCCTCGAGGCGCTGAACGCGAAGCTCGCCGCGCGGCGCAAGGATCCGGCGCAGTTCGCGGAGCTCAATCGGCTGCTCGCGGCCGGCACGAAGATCAACGAGAAGACGGACCTCGCCACCATCCAGGAGAACAACAACCGCTTCCACGAGGCGCTGGAGGCGATCGGCGCCAACTCCGTGCTCTCCTCCATCGTGCGCTCGCTGCGCGACCGCACCGCGCTCATCTTCGCGCGCCAGAGCCGCGCGCGGGTGCGCGAGAACTGGAAGGAACATGCCGAGATTGTGAAGGCCGTGATCTCCGGGGATGCGGAGATGGCGGCACTCCTCGCGGGCCGCCACGTGTACAACGCGGCGCAGATGCCCGAGGCGGCGGAAGAACCCGCGAGGCGCCCTCGCGCCAAGGCCGCCTAGGCCGAGTGCTGGAAGTTGAATCCGTCCGTGTAGATGTGGTCCACGCTGGCGCCCATGCCGAGGAAGACCTCCTTCGCGTCGTGGATCATCGCCGGCGAGCCGCACAGGTAGATCGAGTGCTCCGACAAGTCGGCGATGTCGCGCTTCACCGCTTCCTGCACGTGCCCGCGGTGCCCCGCCCATCCGCCGTCCGCGCATGACAGCACGGGGTGGTACTTGAACTCGTAGAGGCGATCGGCCCAGGAGCGGATGTCCGCGTCGAGGTAAAGGTTCTCCGCGCGGCGGCCGCCCCAGTAGAGCGAGACCGGCGGGCAATCGGGATCGTCCATCAACGACTCAAGGATGCACTTGAGCGGCGAGATTCCCGTTCCGGTCGCGACCATGAGGATCTCGCGGTAGTCCTCGTCGTGATAGCGGAAAGTGCCCAGCGGGATCTCGACATCCACCATGTCCCCGGCCTGCATCTCGCCCAGCAGCTTCTCCGTGAAGCGTCCCCCGCGGATGCGGCGGATGTGGAAGTCGATCTCGTTGCCGTTGGGGGCGGAGGCCATGGAAAAGCTGCGATGGGTGCCATCGGGCAGCGTGAGGTTCATGTGCTGGCCGGGGCGATAGCTGAGCGCGCCGAGATCGGGGAGCACCAGTTGCAGCCGAGTCACGTCGTCGCAGAGCGGCGCGATGTCCGTGACCATCGCCATCTGGTGCATCGGCTGGGCGAAATCCACGCGCGGCACGTCGATCACGACGTCCGTCTCGGCGAGCGCCTGGCACGCGAGCGCGTAGCCTTGCGCCGCTTCCTCACGCGAGAGCGCGAGCGGAAACCCGTCGTAACGCACGCGCCCTTCGGTCACCTTCACCCGGCACGTGCCGCAGCCGCCGAGGGTGCATGCGTGCGGAAGCCTCACCCCGCCTCGCTTTGCCGCCGCGAGCAAGGTCTCGCCCGGCTGCACGTCGAAGGCATCCTGCGAATCCAGCACCCGCGCGCTGAAAGCCATCGACCTACTTCTTGATTTCGGCCTGCGCCAGGACCTCCAGCCCCTCGGCCTTCAGCAGCTCGCGCAGCGCCTCGAGAGCCGCCACGCCGCAGGCGGTGTCCTGCTCGCCGTTGCCGCCGGACAGGCCCACGCCGCCCACGACCTCGCCGTTCACGACGACGGGAAATCCCCCGACGAAGACGGCGAAGCGTCCCTCGAAGGAAAGCTGAATTCCGAAGGCTTCGTTGCCCGGCAGCGCCGGACCGTTTGGCGCCTTGTTGAACAGATGGGTGGAGCGCTTGTGCCCGCTCGCGGTGAACGCCTTGTTCCACGCGATCTGCGGCCCGGTGATGCGCGCCCCGTCCATGCGCTCCAGCACGATCGGGTAGCCGCCGTCGTCGACCACGCAAACCGTCTCGAGCACGCCGATCTCCGCCGCCTTCTTCAAGGCGGCGTCGACCATCGCGCGAGCCTCACGCTTCTCGAGCTTTAACGCCTTTTTCATCCGCGAGGCTCAGGCGAGCGCGGGCTCGATGTCGCGGATCGGCAGCTCGTTCTCCACGTAATCGCGATAAAGCGCGGTCGTGTACAGCAGGCGCATCTCCGCGCCCACCTCGCAGATGCGCAGGCAGCGTTGCTGAAGCTCGGGCGTGTTCGCATGCTCCAGCACGATCTGGTAGCCGCGCTCGCCGTGGATCTCGTCGGAGACGATGTGCAGGTCGAAGAATTCGACCTCCTCGTCGGTGAAGCCGTACTTCTCGCGCAAGGTGGGCGTCTGCTTGCGATAGATCGAGGGCACCTGCGACTCGAGTCCGACCACCAGGCCCGCGACGGCGACCACCGGATCCTCGCGCATGGCGACCGCGTAGCACCAGCTCTGCAGCCCCCGAGTGGTGGGCGACATGTTGTCCGGATTCTCGATGCGCTCGCGGGTCGTGCCGCAGGCCTCGCCGAAGCGGATCAGGAGGTCCGTGTGGCGATCGCCGCCGATCTCCTCCTCGTACATGTTGGCGAGGAGAAAGTCCTTCGCCTCTGTCATCGTGTCGGGGGTGCGCGCGTAGATGTAGGCCAGGTAATCGGCGAACGGGCCCACGTAGTGGTAGTGGTTCTCGCACCATCTCGCGAGGTGCGGGCGCGAAAGCTTGCCGCTCGCCCAGGCGAGGCTGAAGGGAGACTTGTTGGCGCTCTTGCCGGCGATGGCTTTTTCGAGGGCCGTGCGGAACGTGTCCTGGTCCATCAGGGCGGCAGCCATGGGGGTCTCCTCAGAGGTCGTGAGTTGGATACTGTATACAATTTTGCCGACCCCCTCAAGCCGGGCAAGCGGTGCCCGGATCAAGGGTCCCCGAGTTGAGTCAACCTGCGGCGCATCGGCGGTGCCGGGAGCAGCAGCCATGGGATGTTGCCCGCGCCACCATCCTGCTTTCGCGCACCGCGCCCTTCACGCTGCTGGGATCTGTGACCGAAGCCCACGTTGGGCCCGCGAAATGGCGGCCCATGACGTTCCCATCTTGGCTCAGCGTGGCATCGGGCGCGACGAAGCTCCATGCGTACGAATACGGATCGTCGGTGCGTGCCTGGCAGGCATAGATCTGCACGCCTTTGGCCTGGAGAACGAACGCGAGGCGCTCGCCTTCGGGCGGACGCAGGTTGGGCGCGACCCGCGCCTCCGGCATCTGGGCGAAAGCGGGCGTTGCGGCAAGCAAGAGCGATGCGGCGATCGAACGGCGACTCATGGCGACTCCCTCGGTGCGGCTCGATCGCGGGGGAGCGTCGTCCCCCAAGCTACGCGGCGTCGCGGCGTTCGGATGCGATGATCGACGAAAGGATCTCGCGCGAGAGCGCGTCGTCTTCGGCCGTCATATAGTGCAATCATGATCACCGTCATGTATCTCGAGGATTTCGAGCCGGGACAGAAATTCGGCTCGCCCACGCTGCGGGTGGATGCCGGCGACATAAAGGCATTCGCCGCGCAATTCGATCCGCAGCCGTTCCACCTGGACGAAGGTGCCGCCGACAGGAGCTTTTTCCAGGGGCTGGCCGCGAGCGGCTGGCACACGGCAGCGCTGACGATGCGCCTGCTCGTCTCGGGGGAGATGAAGATCGCGGGCGGCGTGATCGGCGCGGGCGTCGAGGAGTTCAAGTGGCCGCGGCCCGTGCGCCCCGGGGACGAGCTGCACGTGCAGAGCGAGGTCCTGGAGGTGCGGCCGTCGAAATCGCGCCCGGCGCAGGGCCTCATGAAGGTGCGCACCACCACGCTCAACCAGCGAGACGAGCCGGTGCAGGTGTTCGTCGCCACGCTGGTGGTCCCGCGCAGGCCTTCCGCATGAACCGCAAAGATCCTCGAAGGGCCGATGCCTTCGGTGCAATCAGTGCCTTCGGAATGTGGCGCGGCGCTACGCGAACTGCTTCGCCAGCGACGCCGCGAGGCTCGCCAGGGTCTTGCGCAATTCCGGCGGCGACCGAACCTCGAAGCGGAACGGCAGGCGCATGAGCTCGCGCGCGTACACTCGAGCTCGTCCACGGAGCCCGTCACGCGCACGCCCGGGCCCTCCGCTTGCGCGACCCCGCAGGCGGGCGAGAGCTCGCGCTTCACGCTCTCCAGGTCCGCGTGCAGGAATACCTCCACGGGGATCGCGCGCGGCAAGGTCGCCATCGCCCGCGACAGGTAGTCCGACGCGTCGAATCCCTCGGGACGCGTGAAGGGCTCGCCACCGACCTCGGCGTGCGCAACACGATCGAGCCGCAGCGTGCGAAGGCCCTGCCGCAGGTGGCAAAACCCCACGACGTACCAGCGGCCCGTGCGGAAGACCAGCCCGTAGACATCGAAGCCGCGTGAGCTGGCGGCGCCGTCTGCCGCGCGATAGCGCAAGGCCGCGGTGCGGCGCTCCCGTGCCGACTCGCTCAGGATGCGCAGCAGGCGCGAATCCGCGGTCGTCCTCGCATTCCCGGTCTCGAGCGCCACGCTCTCGCGAAGCGCGGCGAGCGTCCTCTTCGGCGCGCTCGGCAGCACGCGGTCCAGCTTCGCCTGCACGCTTTCGATCGCCGGCGCCGCATCCGCGAGGCCCAACCCACGCGCGGCGAGCAGGCCGAGGGAAAGCGCCTGCGCTTCGTCATCCGTGAACATCATGGGGGGCAGCTTGTAGCCGGGCACGAGCCGATAGCCGCCATAGCGGCCCTGCTCCGTCGTGATCGGGATGCCCATGTCTTCCAGCATCGCGATGTAGCGACGCAGCGTGCGCGGATCCACCTCGACGCGACGCGCGAGCTCCGCGCCGCTCATCTGCGTATGGGATTGAAGCAGCTCGAGGACGGCGAGGACGCGCGTGGTGGGATGCGACATAGCCTCACGATACTCAGGATCTAGGACATGAAACGCCCTACATCCCGGCTAGTCTACGCGCATGAAGCTCGAGATCCGACTGATGCTGCTGGGGTTCCTGCTGGTGCTGCTGGCGTGCTCGATGCCGCGCTCAGCCCTCGCCGAAACCGTTGCTGATGAGGCGCGTCACGGCCGTGAGGGCGCGCGCCTCGTCGGGGCCGGTGACTTCGATGTTCACCGTCGCACCCACGCTGGCCGAAAGCATGATGAGCGCGATGAAACGGCGGCCGTTGGCGCGCCGGCCGTTCACGACGAGCTCCACCCGGGATTGAAAGCGCGTACATAGCGTCACGAGCTTCGCGGCCGCGCGGCCGTGAAGTCCGAGCGGGTTGATGATGGTGATGGCACGTGTCTGCATGACCCTCTGACCACGCAGCGGCCGCGAGTTCGTGGAGAATTCGTTGCGATTCGTAATGCGGCCGCGCGCAAGCCTCACGCAAGCTTCGGAAGCAGGATCACCGCCCACACGCTCGCGAGCAGCACGAGGGAGACCAGCACGGCGGCACTTCCCGCATCCTTCGCGCGCTTGGACAGCGGATGTCGTTCCAGGGAGACGCGATCGATGGTCGCCTCGATGCCCGTGTTGACCAGCTCGACCACGAGGACCAGCAGCGCGGAGGCGATGAGCAGCGCGCGCTCCACAGGCACCACGGGCACGAGGAACGACGTAGGTATGAGGATTGCCGCGAGAAGCAGGGCCTGCCGGAACGCGCTCTCATGGCGAAACGCGGCCGACAACCCGTCCCATGAATGCAGAAAAGCCCTGCACAGCCGCGCGAGCCCGGTCTTTCCCTTGAAGGCGCTGCGCTCCGGCTCCGAATCGTTTCGCTCAGGCATCTCGCGCAGTCGGCTCCCGATCCCCTAGTGCCCGGCCGTCTCGGCGAGCGCGGCTCGCCCGGCTCGAACGGCGTCGGCGTGGTTCAGGGCGATGTCGAACGCGTCGAAGTTGCGCAGCGCGCGCCCTTCGGGCACTCGCACCGGGCGGTTGAAGAGCAGCGGCACTTCCTGCTCGCTCACGCCGCCATGGGAGCGCAAGGGCGCATCCAGGCCGGAGAGATCGTGCCGGGAGGCGCTGGTGCCGAGCACCACGTCGCGCGCGGAGATCACGACGAGGTCACCCACGCGATCGGGCGGCAGCTCGAAGCGCGCGCATGCTTCCGCATTCGTGAGCACGAGGTCCACGAATGCGGAAGCATG
>Ga0207705_10004236_pt1 | contig 10864 bp, 8 predicted proteins | sample KBSC13metaG_FD_184314 | JGI IMG/M metagenome (GOLD analysis project Ga0207705, IMG submission 184314) | Corn rhizosphere microbial communities from Kellogg Biological Station, Michigan, USA - KBS C1-3 metaG (SPAdes) (version 2) | ecosystem: Host-associated > Plants > Roots > Rhizosphere > Soil ...
GGGCGATCCCTGGCCGGATCGCATCCCCATGCAACTCCCCACCGCGCCAGTCGGATAGTACCGCATCCCTCCTCGATGTTATCGATAGAGCAAAAGAAGGTTTTCTCTGTTTTATGTCGAAGCAATCCCCAGGTAGTTCTGAGGAACTGCCCATTAAAATTCGAGGCTGCAAATGAAAACTGCTCGGTTACTCTCCTGTTTGTTGCTGGCGCTGGTCGGTGTCGGTATGGCGTATGCAAGTCCTGCCAGGCAGGGCAAGGCCACAGAGCGACAAGTCCGCACGGCCGATGAGTTTCGGCGCGCGGTGATGGAGGCAAAACCCGGCGACCGTATTCTGTTGGGGCCAGGAGACTATCAGGGGCCGTTCTTCTTTAGCAATGTGCGTGGAGCGCAGGGCAAACCCATTGTCATCGCAGGCGAGGATCCAAAACATCCGCCCCATATTCGAGGAGGCGCCGAGTGTATGCACTTCTCCTCGGTGGCCTGGCTGGAACTGAAGTCACTGTTGTTGACCGATGCCGACGGCAACGGCCTCAACATGGACGACGGCGGAAAAATCGATGCTCCGTCCCACGATCTGCTCTTAAGTCATATCCAGGTAAAGAAGATTGGGCCGGAGGGCAACCATGACGGCATCAAGCTCTCCGGGCTGGACAGATTTTCCCTGGTGAACTGTAGTGTCGAACGCTGGGGCAGCGGGGGGTCCGCCATCGATATGGTGGGCTGTCATCATGGAACAATAAAGGACTGCGTTTTCCGTCAGGGGGGCGCCGACGCCGTACAGATGAAAGGCGGCTGCGCCGACATGCATATCACGCACTGCCTTTTCGAAAACCCCGGCGAGCGCGGAGTAAACATCGGTGGCAGTACGGGAATGCCCTACTTTCGCCCGGCGGTGACTTCGATGCCGGCAAACGGACGCTACGAAGCGCGCGCGATCACCGTAGATCAGTGCACTTTCATTGGCGGATCGACCCCGGTCGCCTTCGTCGGCGTGGACGGAGCCAGGGTGGAATCGAATACAATCTATCTTCCCCAACGCTGGGCGCTGCGGATACTGCAGGAGACACGCGGGCAGGGCTTTGTTCCGAGCCGCAACGGGGTCTTCGCAAAGAATCTGATCGTCTTTCACTCCGATCAGTGGTCCGAAGGCGGCGTCAACATCGGCTCAGGAACCGCTCCGGAGACGTTCCGCTTCGCCCAAAATTTCTGGTACTGCGTGGACCACCCGGACCACAGCCTCCCGAAACTGCCCACTCCCGAGAGCCAGGGAGTCTATGGGCATGACCCCCTGTTTCGAGACGCGGCGCAGGGAGATTTTCGTCTCAAGCCCGAAAGCCCGGCGAAGGGCTTCGGCGCAGAGATCCTCCCGCCTTCGTGATTTGCCCCTCCACACGCCGCAAATCAGGGCGCTCCTGCACCCAATGAAAGTTTTTCGCCATCAGCCGGATAGTTCCGCTAATATTCAAAGAGGAGACTTCACCACCCTATGCTATTTCTGCATGAGAAAGCCGTGATGCGTCTGTGCCTGGCTGTCCTCTTGTTCCTATTTGTGTGCAGCCTTTCTCTAAGGAGCAAAGCCATGTCATTGGAGACACTTACCTGGAAGGCCGAACCGTCCGGCAGTGGACACGTCTTATGGAAGGGGGCGCCGCTTCTGGATTTCAGCGCGACGACAGCCGCCCCGGTTGTTCCCTGGACGGTGCAGAAGGGAAATCTGCTGTTTCCGCATCGCAGTCAGGCCGACACGTTTGCCATCGGACAGAAGTCCTTGCCGACCGGAGACAAGATCTTTGAGGCCGACGTGCGCGTGATCGAAGGCGATGTCGTCGGCATCGTTTTGCAGGCGGATAAGAGTGGAGCGCCCTGTTATGGTGTCCTGCTGAGCGCGCAGTCCCACCGCATTCGTCTGATCTACCTTCCCTGGCCGGGAGCCGATCTGCACAGCGCGCCTGCCCCTGTCGAACTCGGTCATACACACCACCTGCAAGTGGGTGTCCACCATCACGACGACGGCACACACTTCGACATCCTTCTCGACGGAGAGCTTATCACCACCTACACGGACAGCCGCAACCATCCTTCCGGCGCGCACTATGGAGTGATGGTCAACAATAGCGTGGCCCGCTGCGAACGCCTGGCAGTCTACGCCAGGAACGCAGAGGGAGGCAAAGGGGCGCTGATTCAAGAAGACACCTTCACACACGCCACCACCGCGGACTACTCCCCGAGCACGCTGCCGCTGCCCGCGCAGTGGCAGGACGGCGCACTGACACTGGAGACGCAACTGCCGTCCTCCGGGCAGGGCATGGGCGCCATCGCGCAACTGATGCACCATATCTCCTCGGCGCGGCACGTCTGGATCCCGCATGTCTCCCCCTACCCCGACACCGTGATCGGAGACCACTCCTTCCGCTCGCCCGCCATTCTCCTCTCGGACGACAAACAGGCGCTCGCGCTGATCCCCGATCTGGACGATGTCCGGGATGCGCAGCGCAGTGGCTGGCACGTCTGGCTCGACTACGATCATCCGAATCGAACCCTCCGCGTAGCGGCAGGAGCGTATCAGGTCGGGCCTTTTCACGTCGCTTACCAACCGACGCCTCTGACCTATAGCGGGCAGCACGTTCGCATCCGCCTGCATGTCCTGATCAGCGACAAGAAAGCGGATATTCAGAACCCTTACGGCATGGTCGCGCGTTGGTTCTGGAAGCAGTGGGGACATGACGGGTATGCGGCGGGCGGGAGTCAGCGGACCTCCTTCACGAAGTACTCCGCTTATGTGGTCAACTGGGCCTTTGCTCCGGAACCAAAGGGATGGGGCGATACGGTCTGGCAGCAGTTTACGCTCAACGGCCAGGAGTGCGGTGCGCCCGCTTTTATCGTCGATGTCGCGCAGCACCCTTCCGTTCCTCTGGACAAGCGCCGCTGGCGTGAGCAGCGCTCCGTCTGGAACCAGGCGTGGTTCTCGACACAGCGGACCGCCAACGGCCTGCTGCGCTACGCCCGACAGATCGGCTCGGCGGACCTGGAACACCGCGCCCACCTGATGACCCAGGTGGCGCTGTCCGCACCGCAATCGGACGGGCTTTTTCCGGCGGTCTACACGACCGGAGGCGGAGGCTACAGCCTGTACAAGGATTCACCGGGTTGGGAGAAGGCGCACTGGACGAACTCCGATCGGCGCCCGCCCGGCGTCTCCCCCGCTGCCTGCCATATTCTGGATGCGGCCTTCACCGCCCGTCTGCTGCTGGAGTGGCACGACCTCAACCCAAAAGAGACGGCAGCGCTGGCCTATGTGCGCGGCTTCGTAGACCGCCTCTGCCGCCTCCAGCGCCCCAACGGCGCCTTTCCCGGTTGGATCGAACCGAACGGGACCGTCGCGCCTCTGTTGGCGGAGGGGCCGGAGTCCGCAATGAGCACGACCCTGCTCCTCGATTGGGCGCGACGCTTTCCGAAAGAGGCTGCGGTGCGTGAGGCGGCTCGCAAGGGGCTTGCCTATCTGGAAAACGGCCCGGTACGCGACAGCCGCTGGGAGGATTTCGAGACCTACTTCTCGTGCAGTCGCTGGGGGGAGGATAAGATCGGGCAGCCGATCACCCGCAACGGCGTCTACAAGTCCAACACTTTCTCGCCGTTCTGGTGCGCCGAGGCGTTTCTGGCCGCCTCCCATGTCCTGCACGAACCCCGCTATCTGACCGTAGGCCGACGCTGCCTCGACGAACTCTCCCTCTATCAGCAGGTGTGGGAGCCGCCTACCATTCCCGCCCCCACCCACGGCGGATTCGGCGTGATGAACTCCGACGGCGAGTGGAACGACGCCCGCCAGAGCCTCTTCGCGCCCCTCTACCTCGCCTACTACAAAGAGACGGGCGACAGCGAATACTTTGAACGCGGGGTGTCGGCGTTGCGGGCGTCGTTTGCCATGATGTACTGCCCGGAGAATGTGGAGGTGAAGGCAGCCTACGAGCGGCAGCACCCGTTCTTCGGACCGGAGAGCTACGGCTTCATGATGGAGAACATCGCGCACGGCGGCCCCGGCCCGGACCCGATCGGCCCGTTCACGATCTTCACCTGGGGCAACGGCGCGGCGCTGGAAGCGGCGTCCAACGTGCGCGACGGCTATGGAGATCTCTACCTGGATCTGCGGCACAGGCAGGTGTTCGGCGTGGATGGCTGCACCGCCCACCTCGAAGCCGACACCCTGCACATTCAGGATCGGTATCAACGCCACACGCTGACCCTGGTCACCTCAAAGGGGAAACGGCTTGACGTGACACTGCACGATGGCCGGACAGTCCTTTCCCTCAAAGATCTGCGATAGACAGTCGGGCATAGTTCCTTAATAGTTTGAGCTTACGGGGTTGAAACCCCGCGCTGAAATGGGAAGTCCACCTGCGTGGACTGAATGCATCTGAGTCCACGCAGGTGGACTTCCCCTATTAGACCGGTACTGCAGTGCCGGGCAAAATACGGACGGATTACGCGTACCTCCGTCGCGCACCATTGAGGGATAGCTCGAAAAACCAGAAACGCGGGAACTTTCCGGTACGTTCAATCGACAAATATACACCTATTTATGATTATTTCAATAGGAACGACTGAGGAGAAGATCATGAGTAAGACATCGACTCAAGCACATAATTCCCGACAATCGGCGCACGAAGGTCGCAATGATCCGGAATTCGATAACGCGGGCCGCAGCGAAAACCTGGGCGACTCTCCCTTGATGGCGCGTCTGCTCGATGCTCTCAAAAGCGGGACGGACATCGGCCGTTACGGGCAGTTTACTTTTGTCACGGTCGCACGGCATTTTCTGACCGAGGATGAGATCGTCAAGATGCTGGCCAAACAGCCGGAGATGGATGTCGAGAAAGCTAGGGCGCTCTACATACAGGTGCAGGAACACGACTACAATCCGCCACGACGCGAGCGCATTCTGGAACAGCAGGCGCATCAGGAGTTTCAGCTTATTCCCGATCCGAACGATCCGGACATGGGCAACCTCTACCGCGAACTGCGTTTCCCGGACGGCCTATACGAACATATCAACGACTACTACGAAGACAAAGCGGAGGCCAGGGAGCACAGCCGCCGCTGATCCCCCGACCACGGATCACAGAGGAGAGGGTGATCTCGTCACCCTCTCCTCTGTCTCTCTTTCCGGAACTGTAAAGCCCTTCCCTCTCTGTGTCTACTGCTCTCCTGCTGAACGGAGACTGCTGACAAAGGGAAAACAGATGCTCACACGCACGCCGCCTTCCAGGCGGTTTTCATACCGGACACTGCCCGCAAGGTCGTAACGCGTGAGCGACTCTACAAGTTCCAGGCCGGTGTTGGCGGCGGTCATCGGCTCGAAATCCTGCGGCAAGCCGGGACCTTCATTCGTCACCTCCAGCACCGCGTGACTCTCTTCTCGGATGAGCCTGACTTCGATCTTCCCCGATCCATGTTTGACGGCATTGGAGACAAGTTCATTGACCAGAATAGTCAGTGTAGTCACCTGACGTATCGGCAGGGAGAGGTCGTCTACGACATACGCGATCGGCCTGCCGCCGGTCATGGGCTGCAGCATCGGCATCAGCTTCTGAAACGCGGATTGCACCGGGAGCGTGTAGACTTCCGTATTGTGCCTGGCCTGTTGGGTCAGGAGGTCGTGAATGGTGGCCAGCGCCTTCACATGTTGGCGCAGACGCGTGATCTCATCGACAGGGACAACCGTTTCATACTGCATCGCCTGCATATCGAGCATTGCCGAGATGATCTGCAGATTGTTTTTGACCCGATGATGTGTTTCGCGAATCGAACGCTGAAGCCGCGTGTTGAGCAGCTCTATCTCCGCCATACGCTGCCGGGACTCGTCGATGTCGGTGGAGGTGCCGAACCAGCGCAGGATATTTCCCCGCTCATCCCGCACCGGCACCGCGCGCGCCAGATGCCAGCAGAACTCCCCACTCTCCGCATTGAGGAACCGATACTCCGCCTCGTACGCCTCCCCGGTCTCCTGGCAGCGCCGCCAGAAGGCAGACACGGTCTCCCGATCCTCCGGGTGAATGCTTCGGTCCAGAGCGCCATAGGCTTCCTGCGCGGTCCGGGTGCCGGTATAGGAGTACCAGCGCTGATTACAGTATTCGACCGTACCGTCCGCCAGGGTCATCATAACCAGATGCGGCATGTTCTCCGCCAGACTGCGATAGAGAAATTCACTCTCCTGCAGCGCCTTCTCCGCGGCTCTTCTTTCCGCCAGTTCGCGTTCGGCTTCCGCCCGCGCTTTTCGCTCCAACTCTACGGCGCTGCGGCGCGCCTCCAGCAGCACGCTCAGCAGTATTCCTGCGCAGACAAAGGCGGACACACGAACCGCATTCGATCCCGACAGCATCAAAGACCGCGTGGGCGGCAGAAAGAGAACGTCGCCTGCCAGAGCAGTCAGCGCCGTGGCAAGCAGTCCCGGCCCCAGGCCCCCGTACCAGGCGCTGATCAGAATGGCCGGCAACAGCAGCAGAAAGGGATAGGCGTTGCCGGTGTAGCGATCCAGGAACAGCTTGATCCCAACGGTGATCAGGCTGACCAGGAGAGCGACCGCATAGGTTTTCCAGGATAGTCTTTGCATAGGCGGGAAGCAGGAAGTTGAGACCAGGATTCTGCGGAGTATAAGGTATAGCAGCGCCACACACCTATCAGTTCGCGAGCGCCGGGGAGATTCCTGCTTGTTTCAAAAAGAGAACACTCTCTTCAGCGCACAATTCCCGATTCAGAGAGAGTGGCGTTCGCATCTCGTCTACCCGCTGCCGCCAGGTATTGGCCTCCGGTTCCGTACCGCGCTCGACTCCTTCGCGCCAGAGTCGTGTCAGCGCTTCGACCGAAGGATGGAAGGCCAACGCTACTTCGTGGGCTTCAGAGCAAAACGTACGATATTTCCTTTGGGGCCGACAGCCCAACCCGTCTGAGAATCCGCAAAACTGACGGCGTTGTAGTTGCCGATGTCGAGCGACTGCCATGTCTTTCCGCCATCGCGCGAGGTGTCCGAACCGTTGGTTCCGACAGCAACCCAGAGAGGCATTTCGGATCCGGGCAGCAACGCGACTGCGGAGCAGTATTTGCCGGGAGCCTGTTCCGCAGGCGTCCAGGTTTTGCCGCCATCATGGGTGTAGGCGGCAGTCTTCTCCCCCGCCTCGGGAGCGGCGTAGTCTCCCCCGACGATGATCCCATAGAGTGCATCCCGAAAGGCGACGGAGCAGATTCCCTGAGATGATTTGCCGCTCAGGATCGGAGTCGGAACGACCTCCCAGTGACGGCCGCGATCTGCGGAGTGAAAGACGCGTGCCGCCGCGCCGCCGGTGGCAAACCAGACGTCATCCCTACCCCCGACTGCGATGCAGGTTCCGCTGGCGGCGAAGCCCCCTTCGTCGGGCAGAGCCGGAGGCATCACATCGGGAACGAGAGGTTTCCAGGTCTCCCCATCTTCTGTGATAAGCTGTGGAAATCTGCCCTCCACGGGGTCGCTCACGGCGATGCCGTGTTTCCGGTCCCAGAAGGCAAAGGCATCGTAGAAAGCCTTCGCATCCCGGTTTGTGAATAGGTGACGCCAGTGTTTGCCGCCATCCTGCGTCTTGTAGATCCGTGAATCCTCACCCGGGCCTATGCTGAGCACCGACGCCTCCTGAGCGTCAAACGCCTGGATGTCGCGAAAATCCAGCGCCTCCGCTCCGGGCACACTCACCTTTTCCCAGTGCTTGCCGCCGTCCACGGTACGCACCACGGTTCCGTGGGTCCCGCTGGCCCAGGCGACCTGTGCGGAGACAGCGCAGAGTCCTCGGAAGTCGGCGTCCGTTCCCGAGTTCTGTGGCTGCCACTGCGCCAGAGGCGGCAGGACAGCCGGTAAAACACAGACCAGAATCCACAATAGGGAGTGCATCGGCGGTATCCTCTCAGCGGGCCAGATACTGTTCGTCGCTGACATGCTCCATCCATTCGACGACCTTGCCGTCGAGCTGTTCCTGGATGGCGATGTGCGTCATGGCGGTGGTAGGCGCAGCGCCGTGCCAATGCTTCTCGTTCGGCGGGAACCAGATCACGTCCCCCGGTCGGATCTCCTCGACTGGCCCCCCCTCGTGCTGCGCCCACCCGCACCCCGCCGTGACGATGAGCGTCTGGCCGAGCGGATGGGTGTGCCAGGCCGTGCGCGCCCCTGGCTCGAAGGTGACACTGGCGGCGGCGGCGCGGGTCGGTCCGTCCGGCTGAAACAGCGGATCGATTCGCACGGCTCCGGTAAACCACGCCTCCGGCCCTTTCCCGGAAGGACGCGATCCGTTTCTCTTGATCTCCATCGTCGTTCTCCTCTTTTTCCCGGCTCGGTCCCCGCATCAGGACGGTTCGTAGCCGGGCTTCTTGTACAGTTTGTCCCAATGGGTCTCGATATCCGGTTTATAGACCGCCTCCAGCCAGTCCTCCGGCTTGACCTCTTCGATGGCGACCGAGATCGAGTCTTCGGTGCTCTTCATCGTGGCGATGACGTCTTCCATGATCTGTTCCGTCAAACGGATCTTCTGCTCTTCCGTACGGCCGGGATAGAGTTTTACGATGATATGGGGCATCTGTTTGTCCTTAATTGATAAGCGTTTGAGATCCGTTTGAGCCAACGGTTCAGCGATCGATCATTCTCTGCGCGCTCTCGGGGTAGCGCGCTCCCTGCACTTCAATCCGCGAGGCGGCATTCTCGATCGTACGCAGATCTTCCGGGGTGAGTTCGACGGAGACGCCGCCGATATTCTCCTCCAGCCGATGCAGCTTCGTCGTGCCCGGAATAGGAACCATCCACGGTTTCTGCGCCAATATCCAGGCAATCGCGATCTGCGCAGGGGTCGCGTTCTTGCGTCGCGCGATACTGTCGAGCAGATCTACCAGCGCCTGATTCGCCTTTCGATTGTCTTGCTGGAAGCGCGGGATAGTGTTGCGGAAATCGGTGCTGTCGAGCGTGGTGTTCTCGTCGATTTTACCCGTAAGGAAGCCTTTTCCGAGCGGGCTAAAGGGCACGAAGCCGATACCGAGCGCTTCCAGCGTCGGAATGATCTCCGCTTCCGGCTCGCGCCACCAGAGAGAGTACTCACTCTGCAGGGCCGTGACAGGCTGAACCGCGTGTGCGCGCCGGATCGTCTGCACCCCGGCTTCCGAAAGGCCGAAATGCTTCACCTTGCCCTCCGCGATCAACTCCTTCACCGCTCCCGCTACCTCTTCGATCGGCACATTCGGGTCCACGCGATGCTGATAGAGCAGATCGATCACATCGGTCCTCAGTCGCTTGAGCGCTCCTTCGACCGCCTCTTTGATATGCTCCGGTCGGCTGTCCAGTCCCATCCATCTGCCTTCACCGCCGTCAATGGGTTTGAATCCGAACTTGGTGGCGATCACCACCTGATCCCGAATGGGAGAGAGCGCTTCGCCCACCAGCTCTTCGTTGGTGAGCGGCCCATAGACTTCGGCGGTATCAAAGAACGTGATGCCCAGGTCTACCGCAGACCGGATCAGAGCGATCATCTCCTGTCTGTCTTTGGGCGGGCCGTAGGAAAAGCTCATCCCCATGCAGCCCAGGCCAAGGGCCGAAACTTCCAATCCACTTTTTCCCAATATCCGCTTTTGCACTGTTTTCTCCTGTAAAGCGCCCACGGGACTATCCCTAATCGATGGGCCGCTTTCCCTAAACGTTCCGACGATTATCCACCGAGAAGGCGCTTTCTCTCTACTTTCAGGATATTCTACGCGCGGGGATCGGAGAGGTTGTATGACAATCGTCGAGGATTCTTGAACGATCCTGCAAATAGAAGGGAGCACGAACCTCCGCACTGCTTGTAAGCGGGGAGGTTCACTTCTGCTTCCGATCAGACTGATATTTGAACGCGATCTGTAGATCGATCGGATCGTAAGGCCCACTGGTGAGCGCCTTCGCCATCTGGTTCTGGATATCCGCGAGTGTATTCTCGTTCACCACATAGTCTGCCGAAGTAGAACCGGCGCCGCCGCCATACGGCGTGATGTTTGCCGCGGCAAGGTGCTCGTATGTGTCGAGCGGAGCACGGTGCGAATTGGGCCTGGGAGAAGAGAGCAACGTCAGGAGCACCGTAAAACCTGCCCCATCGCTATCCCGTTGCGCGGAGAAGCGCATTCCCTCCACATTTTCAGGCAATCTCTTCATCACGTTGATAATCAGGGCAATGCAGGCGCTTGCGGTGATGGGATGGCCCTCCATCGTGGCGAGTTGTTGGGCAATCGCCGCATCGGGCTGAACCCCTCTCGGGTCGATGCGCGCTGTCCTGACGACGCTGCCAAGGCGTCGTTCTAATACCGCCCACTCATTGGACAGCGGGCCGTTGGCAGCATCCAGGCTGGCTTTGTGCACGGCCGGCAGCGCCGGCAGCCCCAATGCGACGATCCGTTCGGTGATTCGTTGCCGGTCCGGTTCGGAGTCGGTGTGAGCGAACTGCTGAAGCAACGGCTGCATAAGCGTGTCGGAGGCAGGTGAGATCTGTGGAGGTGCGGGGAACGGCAACGGCGTCAGCCCACGCGCAGATCTCCAGCGATTAGAGGTTGCGACACGCGCACGGTCTCTCTCGAAGAGAGAGGGAGAGTTGGTATAGTGATAGGTCTGCGGCCAGAGTTCCGCCAGGGCGGCGTTCGCAAGATCGCACAGGCGTGGATTTTGAAAGGAGTAGTGCCCTATGCCGAGCGCACTGGGCTGGACGGTGGTATCCTGCAAAAGTCCTACAAGCAGGCGTTGCGCAACGAGTACCTGGCGCGGCTGCAGGCGAGCGGCTGACGCACCGACGGAATCACCGGATTGCTCAGGCCGCTGCTTTCTCGTCATGGCGGG
>Ga0207705_10004237_pt1 | contig 10863 bp, 7 predicted proteins | sample KBSC13metaG_FD_184314 | JGI IMG/M metagenome (GOLD analysis project Ga0207705, IMG submission 184314) | Corn rhizosphere microbial communities from Kellogg Biological Station, Michigan, USA - KBS C1-3 metaG (SPAdes) (version 2) | ecosystem: Host-associated > Plants > Roots > Rhizosphere > Soil ...
GCCTGATGACCATAGCAAGTCGGTACCACCCCTTCCCATCCCGAACAGGACCGTGAAACGACTTTGCGCCGATGATAGTGCTGCAACCAGTGTGAAAGTAGGTTATCGTCAGGCTAGTTATACGCAAAGCCCGCTCAATATCGATTGAGCGGGCTTTTTGCTTTTCAGCGTACCTTCAAAAGTGTTCCCAATCGTCCTGGTTGGCGGGCACGTTGCTGACCACCTTCATGTTCGGCGTAGATTTGCGCGCCGCCGCAGGCAACGAGGACCGTGCGGGACGGGATACGGCCGGGCGTGCCGCGGCCTTGGCCACGACCTGCGCCGTCACCTTTGCCGCCGCAACCTCGGACACCGTCTCCGATACGATCGCCTGGCCGCCGACCTTGAACACGCTGACCAGGTCGGCCAGCTTGGCCGCCTGGGCTTGCAGGGCTTCCGCCGCTGCGGCCGCTTCCTCGACCATGCCGGCATTCTGCTGGGTCACGGTGTCCATCTGGACGATGGCCTGGTTGATCTGTTCGATACCCGCGGTCTGCTCGTGGCTGGCAGACGCGATCTCGCCCATGATGTCGGCCACACGCTGGATGCTGGTGACGACCTCGCCCATCGTGCCGCCTGCCTGGTTCACCAGCTTGCTACCTGCTTCGACCTTGCTGACCGAATCGCCAATCAATTGCTTGATTTCTTTGGCGGCGGCTGCCGATCGCTGGGCCAGGCTGCGCACTTCGCTGGCGACGACCGCAAAGCCGCGACCCTGCTCTCCAGCCCGGGCGGCTTCGACGGCGGCATTCAGGGCCAGGATATTGGTCTGGAAAGCGATGCCATCGATGACGCCGATAATGTCCACGATCTTGCGCGATGCCTCGTCGATGGCGGCCATGGTGTCGACGACCTGGGCGACGACGGTGCCGCCCTGTCCTGCGACGTTCGATGCGGATGCGGCCAGGGTGTTTGCCTGGCGGGCATGGTCAGCGTTCTGCTTGACGGTCGACGTCAATTCCTCCATCGACGACGCCGTTTCTTCCAGTGCACTCGCCTGTTCCTCCGTGCGCGACGACAGATCCAGGTTGCCGGCCGCGATCTGCTGCGATGCCGACGCGATGGCATCGGTGCCGCTGCGCACCTCTGCGACGATGGCGGCCAGTCGGTCGCGCATGCAACGCATCGCATACAGCAGGCTGGACTGGTCGCCATCCTTCAGCGCCACTTCCGCGTGCAGGTCGCCATTGGCGATGCGTTCAGCGACCTCGGCTGCATAGCGCGGCTCGCCGCCCAATTGGCGTGTCAGGCTACGCGTGATCAGCGTGCCAAGCGCGGCGCCGGACAGCGCGCTCAGGACGACCAGCACGATCATCAGCGTGCGGCTCGTTTCGTACGATTCCTTGTTCTCCAGGTTGGCGGTGCGCGCATTGTCTTCCTTGAGTTTGGAAAGATCCGTCATCTGGTCATCGATGACCTGGGCGCGTGGCAGGAAGGTCGTGAACAGGTAGTCGACCGTGGCGCGCTGTTGTTGCAGCGGTTCGTTCTTGATCTTCTCGAGCAGGTCGTTGAGGTCGCTGTCGTACTGGCGCAGCTTGGCATCCAGTTCCGCGAAAATGCGTCGGCCTTCCGGTCTGTTGAACAGCGGACGAGCCTGGTCGAGGTTCTCGCGCATCCATTTGCGGGACTCTTCAACCTTGCCCAGCATCTGGGTACGCTGCGCCTCGCTCGAGGCCAGCAGGGCACTGCGCAGCGCACGGCCGATATAGACCAGGTCGATGTTGGCTTCCTTGGCATAAGAAAGGCCGAGCAGTTCCTGTTGGTACATTCCCTTGGCACGTTCATTCATCTTGTCCAGGTTGACGATACCGATCGCCGCGACGACGGTACCCAGAAGGACAATGAACAGGAAGCCGGCGATCAGCCGCGTTCCGACTTTCATGTTGGTGAGCATGAGACTATCTCCTGTAAGAAGGGGCGGCAGGACCGGGACGCCAGGCCCACTGCCGAATCGCAACCACAGCGCAAAGAGCTGCGTGTCAGTTTCATGCTAATTGATCTGTGTAAATATTTCCGTGTGTTAACGCTATCTTTCTGAGAAACGCGGTCGAGTTTCTGAAATTCGTGAGAATGCGTGCATTTTTCCAACACATGACGCCGTCATGCGTGGCGAGAAATGCATACATCCAATTTATCGAGCCAATCAAATCACTGGGCGTGGCGTGCTGATCGCGACACTTCGTGAGTATTGAGGCGAAGCCCGCACGCTCCAGGCGGGCTGTTCAGTGCCCGCGCTGATATGTCCCGACGAGTTCCGCCTGCGCCCGCACATGGCCCTGCATCGCCTTTTCCAGCTGGGCCTTGGTGGGATGACCCAGGTCAGGCAGGACGGTATCGAGCGCATACAGCTTGTGCACATAACGATGTCGCCCGATGGGAGGGCACGGACCGCCATAGCCCGTTTTCTTGAAGTCGTTCAGGCCCGCCTGCGCGCCCTTCGGCAATGCCGCTTCGTGTACCGCGGCGGGCAGGTTGTTCGTCTGTGGAGGCAGGTTGTAGAGGACCCAGTGGACCCAGGTCATCTTCGGTGCGGCCGGGTCTGGTGCGTCCGGGTCATCGACGATGAGGACAAGGCTGCGGGTGTCGGGTGGGACGCCGGACCAGGACAGTGCAGGCGACGTGTTCGCGCCGTCGCATGTGTGGATGGCCGGTATGGGACCGCCGGATGTGAAGTCGGGCGAGGTGAGGATCAGGCTCATGCGTTCCTCCTTGGGATGAGCGGCGTGCCGCCACTGCATGCACGCCGCCTTCAGCCGTCACGACAGGCCGCACGGCGGCGCAGGACTCCCCGCGTCATCGCCTTGCTCGCCGCCGTGTGAACGGCTGGACAAACACCCGCCACCGTCTGCGCTCCCCCCGATATCGGAACTTGAAGGTCGGCCAGTGTTGCCCAGTTCGTAAAATCCTCGCCTCCACTCGCAGTGGATAAATGCATCTTATCCAGTTGCAAGTACCTCATCTGTTCGGCGTCTCACATAACACTGCTGTGGCAACGTTTGCGTCAGCACGGCGGTTCGTCGACCTGGACCGGATCGCGACGTGGGATCAGATACCAGAGTCCCACAAACAGAAGGAGGGAAGCAACCGCCGCCACGATACTGAGCGTGAGGTTGTCGGTTGCAAGCGACACGACCGTCAACATATCGAGCGACAGGCCGATTGCCAGCGGCATCAGCGCGCCACGGATGGATTTGCGTGCGACGTTGACCATGTGCGACGTCGCGTACCCGTGCTGCGCGCGGTAGTACACGGCCGGCGTCATCAAGAGGGCCATCGCGATCACCATCAACGCCAGGCCGGCCATGTGGCAGGACTGTGCATACGGTGCGAGATCGTTGAATCGTTCGTTGAATACGGCGATCGTCTGGAAACCAAACACCGCCTGCAGACCGGGGAGGATGCAACGCGCTTCTTCGATGATGTTGCGCATTTCCTGGTCGTTCTTTTTTTGTTGAGAAGCTTGATCGTCCATGGGAGGACAGTAGCGCCAAACGCGGCCGTCTTCAACCGGCCGCACGATTGACGCTGCGTGCCCGTCAGGCGTGCACGATGCCGGCCTGCGACGCCCATTGCTCCAGGCTGTGTCGCTGGATCGCGGCCGCCATCAGGTCGGGGAACAGGTCCGGCGTGCAGGCGAAGCAAGGGATGCCCATCGCGGCCAGCTTCGCCGCATTGTTGCGGTCGTAGGAAGGGGCGCCGCTGTCGTCCAGAGCGAGCAGCGCGATCACCTGCGCGCCGCTGCCGACGAGGCTCGCCGCACGGCTGAGCATCTCGGCATTGTTGCCGCCCTCGTACAGGTCGCTGATCAGCACGAAGATCGTCTCTTGCGGCCGCGTAACCAGTCCCTGGCAATAGGCGAGCGCGCGGTTGATGTCGGTGCCGCCGCCCAGCTGCGTGCCGAACAACACCTCGACCGGATCGTGCAGCAGCGGCGTCAGGTCGACGACGGCCGTGTCGAACACGACCACCGACGTCGTCACCGCCTTGATGCTCGCGAGGACTGCCGCGAATACGCTGGCGTACACGACGGACGGCGCCATCGATCCGCTCTGGTCCACGCACAGCACGATGTCGCGCAGCGAGCGCCCGCGCCGGCCGAAGCCGATGCGCGTCTCGGGGATGATCGTCTGGTAGTCCGGCTGATAGTGCCGCAGGTTGGCGCGGATGGTGCGCAGCCAGTCGATGTCCTGGTGGCGCGGGCGCCGGTTGCGTGTGGCGCGGTTCAGGCTCCCGGACACCGCCTGCCGCATCGGTGCGGCCAGCTTCTTTTCCAGTTCTTCGACGACTTTCGCGACGACGGCACGGGCCGTCGCGCGGGTCTTGTTCGGCAGCACGCGGTTCAGGCTCAGCAGCGTCGCAACGAGGTGCACGTCCGGCTCGACGGCCGCAAGCATCTCCGGCTCGCACAGCATCTGCTGCAGGCCCAGGCGGTCGAACGCATCCTTCTGCATCACCTGCACGACGCTGGACGGGAAGTACTGGCGGATGTCGCCCAGCCAGCGCGCCACGCGCGGCGCCGAGCCCCCCAGGCCACCGCTGCGCGTATCGGGACCGGCGCCGTACAAGGCATCCAGCGCGCTGTCGATGGCGGCATCGGCCCCGCCCAGCGTGAGCGACTCGTTCGCATCCTGGCCCAGCACCAGACGCCAGCGCCGTGCGGCTTCTTTTTCATTCGACATCGACGTGTTCCTTTAGCGGCTGCGTGCCGAACAGCGTGTGCAGGATGGGCAGCACGCGCTGTGCCCGATCCATATCGACGGCCGTCGCGGTGACGGCGCCGACGGTGGTGCCGCCCGCGTGCGCGGCCCGTTCGCCCAGCGCGCGCCGCTCCGGTGGGCTGAACGTGGCGACCGTGCGGCGCAGCAGCGGCAGCAGTTCCGTGAAGACGTCGTCCGGCTGCGCGAGCAGCCAGCCGTTCACGATGTTCCACAACGGGTCGCTGTGCGCGAGCAGCGCGCCGCTGCCCTGCAAAAAACCTTCGAGCCAGTGCGCGGTGACGAGCGGCGGCACGGTCGGCGAGCAGCGCAGGGCCAGCTGGCGCGCGGCGCGCTCGCTGTCCCAGCGGCCCTGCTCGGTGAGGATGCGCCCGCAGCGGCCCGCCAGCAGCGGGTGCGACAGGTCGCTCGTGGCGCCCGCCTCCAGCGCCTCGAACCAGGCTGCCGCATGGGTCTCGTTCTGCAGCAGGCGTACGGCCTGGTCGGCCGCGATGATCTGGCCGAGCAGGGCGGCCGCCGCATCGTCCGCGACGCCGCGCAGGCCGTACGGCAGCGCGATGCAGGCACGCGCGACGAGGCCGTCGACGACGCTCCCCAGCGCCCGCGTATCGACGTTGCGCGCGCTGCCGTAGCGCAGCACGTTGACGAGCGACGGCAGCGCCGCCAGCAGCAGCCCGAGGTCCGGCGTCAGGGTGCCGACTTCCTGGATGCGCGCCATCAGCGGATCGACGGCAGCGCGCAGGTCGGCCAGCAGGATCGTCTCCATCAGCCGCGTGAGTTCGGGCAGCGTCTGCGCCTGCGCCGCGCGCTCGGCCGCCAGCGCCGTCGCCGCATTCTCCAGCGTGCCGCCCCAGCGGCTGGCGGCGATCAGGTCGACGGCGAACTCCGGCTCCCACGCCAGCTGCCATTGTTCGTGGAAGGTACCGGTCCGGCCGCGCACCGTCTGTTGCCGCCCCCATGCCACGCCCAGCAGGGCAAGGCGGTGCAGCAGCACGCTCTTTTCCAGGTGGGCCGGCTGGCGCAGGTCGAGGTCGAGTTCCGTCGTGCTGGCACGCACCGGCATGCGCAGGCGCTTCTGCTGCGCCGCCACGTCCTGTGCGAGCGGCACGGCCGGCACGTCGTCCGGCACCGTGCCGAGTGTCTCGTCGATGAGCAGCTCGCGCCGGATCAGGCGCAGCGGCGCATCGCTGTCGTAGCAGAACACGGCGCGCACCGCTTCCATCAATTCGTCCAGGCCGGGACGCGGCCGATCGCGTAGCGCGGCCAGCGTGTCGGCCAGGCGCGCGGCCTCGATGACGTGGGCGGACGACGCGTCGAGGTCGTGCCGGCGCAGCAGGCTTGCGACTTCCGTCAGCCAGTGCAGGCTGGCGCGCTCGCGGTGGTGCCACAGGTGGTGGTACCAGCCGGGTGCCGTCACGCCGGCGCCATAGCCGCTGGCGAACGTGAGGCGGCCGTGCGTCCACGGCACCCACGTCGCCGCGACCTTTTCCTTCGCCAGGCCCCTCAAGATGTCGGCATCGCTTTTCGCGCTGGGCAGCGTCGCCAGCGCCGGCACGTGCCACGCGCCGCACACGACGGCGATACGCTCGCGGCCTTCCTTGACGGCCTGGCGGATCGCCGTGCGCATCCAGGCCTCGCGCTTCGCTTCCAGTTCGTCCGTTGACGGGCCGACTTCGTTGCGCAACGCCGTCATCATCTCGGCGATGGCTGCGAACAGGCCGAGGCTGTCGCTGCGCTGCTCGACCAGATGGTCCCACCATGTCTCCGTGTCGCCGTAGCCGGCCGCGCGGGCGAGCCAGCGCAGCGGGTCCGTTTGCAGTTCGTCCCGCAGTTCCTCCTGCCTTTCTTTCGCGTCTGCTTCCTCACGCGTGGTGCGCAAGGCGAAGCGCTGGGCCTGCGGCAGGTCGCAGAAACGCACGTCGACGTCGTGCTCGCTGGCGTAGCGCAGCGCCTGCCATTCCGGCGAATACGCCGCGAACGGATAAAACGCGGCGCGCTGCGGATCGGCCGGCGCATACAGCAGCAGGGCCACCGGCGGCACGAGGTCCGCATGGCCGGCGTACCGCGCCAGCGCGTCCGCTTCCGGCGGACCCTCGATGAGGATGCAGTCCGGCGCCAGCGCGGACAGTGCCTGCGCCAGGCTGCGCGCGCAGCCCGGGCCGTGGTGGCGGATGCCGAACAGGTGGACGCCCATCGCACGTTACGCCATCACGTCGCGGCAGGCGCGGTACAGGTCCTTCCAGCCGTCGCGTTCCTTGACGACGGTCTCCAGGTATTCGAGCATGGCCACGCGGTCCTGCAGCGGATCCTTGACGATCGCACCGACCATGCCGGCCGCCAGGTCGGCCCCGCGCAGCACACCGTCGCCGAAGTGCGCCGCCAGCGACATGCCGTGCGTGACGACCGAGATCGCCTCGGCCGTGCTCATGCTCGCGCTGGGGACCTTGAGCTTGGTCTTGCCGTCGCCCGTCACGCCCTCGCGCAGCTCGCGGAATACGGTGACGATGCGTCGGATCTCCTCGAGCGCCGGCTTCTCGGCCGGCAGTTCGAGCGCGCGGCCGATGCTGGCCACGCGCGACTCGACGATGCGCACTTCCTCGTCGGCCGTGCGCGGCGGCGGCAGCACGACGGTGTTGAAGCGGCGCTTCAGGGCGCTCGACAACTCGTTGACGCCGCGGTCGCGGTCGTTCGCGGTGGCGATGATGTTGAAACCCTTCTGCGCGAGCACCTCGTCGTCCAGTTCGGCGATCGGCAGAACCTTCTCGGACAGGATCGAGATCAGGCTGTCCTGCACCTCGCCCGGCATGCGCGTGAGCTCCTCGATGCGCGCGATGCGGCCCGTGCGCATGGCGCGCATCACGGGACTCGGCACGATGGCGTCCTGCGACGGCCCTTTCGACAGCAGCTGCGCGTAGTTCCAGCCGTAGCGCACCGCTTCCTCGCTGGTGCCGGCCGTGCCCTGCACGACGAGCGTGGAATCGCCGCTGATCGCCGCGGCCAGGTGTTCGGACACCCAGGACTTCGCCGTACCGGGTACGCCCAGCAGCAGCAGGGCGCGGTCGGTGGCGAGCGTGGCGACGGCGATCTCGATCACGCGCGGATTGCCGATGTATTTCGGGCTGATCGTCACGCCGTTTTCCAGCTGGCCGCCCAGCAGGTACGTGGAGACGGCCCACGGCGACATCTTCCAGCGGGGCGGGCGCTGGCGCGTGTCAACGGCGATCAGCGCTTCCAGTTCGCCGGCGTACTGCTGCTCGGCGTGCTGGCGGAGGACGGAAGGGGTGGCGGTCATGCGGGCTCCTGGAATGAAAGGGTCATCTCGTGACGCAGGCGCACGAGATCGAAGAATTCGTCGACGGCGCGGCTCCATTCGCCGTCGGGCTGCCACGCCGCGCGCAGGTCCGCTTCGGCGGCGGCGGCCGTGGCCGGGTCGAGCACGAGCGCGAGTCCGGACAACATCTGGCGCACCAGCCACGGATGGCCCATATCGGGCAGTGCGGGCAGTGCGGTCTGCAGCCGCTGCAGCGCGCACCGGCTCAGCGGTGCGGGCCAGGCTTGCTGCGTGCCGGCGGCAAGGCGCACGAGCAGGCGCATCTGGAAGCCGTCGCCGATCCACGTGCCGGACAGGGCGTCGAACAGGGCGCTGGACGCGCCGTCTTCATCGTGCGCGAAGTGCGCGGCGACGACGTCGAACAGGCTGTCGGGCACGGCATCGCGCAGCGCGGGTTTGGCGTCGACCCACCACATGGTCAGGTCGCGCAGCCACGCGCGCAGGCCGGGCGACGGTGCGTTGGCTGCGTGGTGCTGCACGGCCAGCGCCCAGCCGCGCACCAGCACGGTGGCGAACTCGCTGTGCTCGGCGAGCGCGAGGCAGGCGCGCGGCGTGCGGTCGAAATGGCGCGTCCATGTTTGCGGGTCGACGGCGGCCAGCATGTCGACGACCCACCCGGCCTTTTCGCCCAGCCCGTAGCGGGGCGCGATGCCGATACCGTCGCGCCGCATGGCCGCGTCGCAGGCGGCGGGCAGTGCGAGTTCGATATGTGCCGGGCGCAGCAACGGTTTTTCGACACGCAGCAGCGGCAGCAGGCGGTCCCGCATGCGTTGCGCCAGCCGCGATCCGGGCAGGCGTGCGAGCAGGCGCTGGGCCACGGCGCGCACTTCCTTGCGGCGGTCGTCGAGCGCGGCTTCGAGGAAGGCTTCGTCATCCGGGCCGAGCCCGGTGCCCAGTACGGCCAGCAGGGCCGCGCGCTGTTCCGGCGGCTCGCTGCTCCATGCCGCAGCGAGGGCGGCGCCGGCCGCCCGGGGATCGCGCGTCCTCCAGTCGCGCAGCGCGGCCACCCGCTGTTCCGGGGTGCCGGTGTCCCATAGCGCCGCCTCCGTGTCCGCGCCGGCAGCGGCCCAGGACCATTCCGGTTGCAGGCGCGCGAGCCAGTGTCCGCGTTCGCCGAGCACGGGCAGCAGCGGCGCGCGCAGGTTGGGCTGGCGCGTCGCGGCATCAAGCAGTTTCGGAAGGAAGTGGGCGGGCAGGCGGCCGCCATGCCGGTGCAGCAGGCGCAACCACTCGGCTTCCAGGCCGGCCGGATGCAGGCCGCGCAGCAGCAGGGCCAGTACGGCGTGCGCGCGCGGCGGGCAGGGACGCAGCGTCTCGGGGGCGGCCGCGTGCGCGGGCGCCGGGGCGGGCTGGTCGGGCGCCACGAAGCCGCTGCGCTCCCACAGGTCGAGGGCGCCGAGCGACAGCCAGAGCACGGCTTCCGGCGGTGCCGCGTCCGCGGGCAGCAGCGCCGCGAGGGGACCGGCGAGGCCGGCGGGCGGACGGCCGGCGCGGGCAGTGCCGATCTTCAGCAGTTGCTGCAACTGGCGGTCAGCGTCGTTCATGGTCGCCTCGTCCTCGTCATGTCAGGAAGTCGCTGTCGATGTTGTACAGCCGCCCGTCGTGCCAGACGCTCAGCGGCAGCAGCGTGCGCCCATCCCATTCGCCGCACACGGTGAGCGGATGGCCGCCGCTCAGCGCCAGCAGGTGCAGCGGATGGCGGAACGCGGGATGCAGCGCGATGCGCCGGCCCCGCGCGTCGCGCACCATGCCGTGATCGGCGCTATCCGGCACGAGGCCGCCGAGCAGCACCGGATGGCGCTCGAGGAACGGCTGGGCGGCGAGGGCGTTCGCATGGGTGTCGAGCAGCGTGTCGAAGTCCGACGGCGCGGCGATGGCGGACAGCGGACGCGGATCTTCCTGGCGCTGGATCTGCACACGCAGCGGCCATGCGCCCGGATAAAAACACAGGTCGCCGTCGAAGGTCGTGCCGGGTGCGAGCTGCTGCTCGAAACCCTGGGTGCCGACGGCATACTGCAGGTGCAGCGCCCAGCGTCCGGTGGCGGTGCCGTGGAGCCAGGTCGAGCGCACCCGCAGGCGATCGTCGTCGAACGTGGTCTGGGCGAGGACGCGCCAGGTGTCCGCGACGGCGCTCTGGCGCAGCACCTCGTCCTGGCTCATCGTCCAGCCGAGAAGGGTGCGCACGTCGGCCTGCAGTGCGGGCTCAAGCTGGTCGATACGCTGCCACGCCTGGGTTAATAAGTAGAGGGACGCGAGTTCATGCGCGACGAGGCCTTCGGCATTGCGCAGGCCCGACTGGTACAGCATGCTGCCGGCGCGGCGCAGGCGGCGTGCCACCGGGGCTGCCTGGGCGTCGGCCATGCGCGCGGCGATCGCATCCCAGAACGCCTGGCCGTGCGAGCGCACGGACGCGAGGCCTTCGCGCGCAAGGTCGTGCAGCCAAGTTTGCAGTTCCACGAGGCCGGCGCCGACCTTGTCCTCGCGCTTCTCTTCGCGCTTGCGGGCCTGGGCCGCCGCGGTGGCCGCCGCTTCCGGACTGGCGTCAGGCGCCGCTCTCTCTGCTTTCTTTTCCTGGCGCACCTGGCGGCCCTGCAGCCAGTCGCTCACCCAGGCCGGTTCGTTGCCCTGTCCGAACAGCATGGGCTCGGACGCGCGCAACAGATACAGGCCGAGGCCATGCTTGCAGGGGAATTTGCGGCTGGGGCACGTGCATTTGAAGGCGGGCCCGCCGAGGTCGATCTGGGTCCGGTACGGGGTCTTGCCACTGCCCTCGCATTC
>Ga0207705_10004240_pt1 | contig 10860 bp, 12 predicted proteins | sample KBSC13metaG_FD_184314 | JGI IMG/M metagenome (GOLD analysis project Ga0207705, IMG submission 184314) | Corn rhizosphere microbial communities from Kellogg Biological Station, Michigan, USA - KBS C1-3 metaG (SPAdes) (version 2) | ecosystem: Host-associated > Plants > Roots > Rhizosphere > Soil ...
ACGATGTTTTCTCCTGGCTCGACGGCACACTGCTGATCGGCTATATCTTGGCAACGGCCCTGGTGTACGGCACCGCGCTGCTGATCCTCCTTGCAGCGGGGACGCGTGCGCTTGGCCGATTCGATCGAGCGCGGCTGCATCATTTGACGCAAGCGCTCATTCCCGTTGCCGGCACCGGCGTGTTCTTAGGTCTTTCGGCCACGACGTTATCGCTATTGCGCGCCGAGCATGTCCCGCTCGATTGGGCGGCGACTGTCCGCATCGGCGTTCTTGCGATCGCCAATGCATGGAGTGCATGGCTCGCATGGCGCGTAACAGGCCGATACACGCCGCGCATTATCGTTCGGGCAGGTGCGATGGCGTTCTTCCTCGCTGCACTGGCCGTCGCGGACAGCGCCTGGTGGCTCATGTTCTGGGGTTTCGCGCGATAGAGCGGTAGAGCGCGATAGCGCCAGGCGCACGGCCGGCTAGGGTCGCCAACAGTGCAGATTCCTGCTTAGGGCAGTGCTTTACTGCCCTAAGCGTTCCCGCGGCAACGCGATGAAGTGTTGCGTCCGAGCCGGCGGCAGGCGGGTTTCCGTGTGGTTGAGGACGATCATCGATTACCCGATGCCGATCTGATTCAGTTCGTTGCTTTCTTGACGTCGTGGCTCGACGGTTTTGTCAGGATGGCGCTCGTAATGAGGTGAACGAGATGATCCGCCCTCGGCGCGACCGAGGGTTGGTCGATCGCCCAGCCGAGAGCCGTTATCAGAGCGAACAGGTCATCCCCATTCATATCAGCACGCGCCGTTCCCTCGCCTTGAGCACGGAGCAGTAGTCGCGCGCCTGCTGAGTGCACCGCTGCGCACGAAGCATAAAGAGCGGAGTCCGGGTTCGTGTGGGCCGCCGCCATCATAGCGATAACGCCCTTATAGCTTTGCGCGAATGCCACCACTTCTCGAAACCAGACGAGAAGTGCTTCGTCAGCTGAAGTCGATGTTTCGAGTTTATCGGCGTTCCGCGTCAGTGCGTCCAGATGGGTGCACAGCAACGCTTCGAACAGGGCTTCCCGCGTCGGGAAATGACGAAGCAGTGTAGCCAGACCGACACCGGCCCGGCGGGCAAGATCGCGCATCGAGACGTCGGCGCCGTGCTCGGCGGCGACGTCTCGCGCGATCGTGAGAATGTGGCTGCGATTTTTTTGGGCGTCGGCTCGCACGGGTTACCTTGACAAATGGATCACTGATCCATATATTCGTTATCTGGATCAGTGATCCACATTATACCGCGCCATACGGCATTTCTCCAGCTTCCCCGCAATTGCAACGCAAGGGCACATGACATGAACAGACTGAATGGAAAGACCGCCGTTATCACCGGTGGCGCTACTGGCATCGGCCTGGCTGCGGCAAAGCGCTTCATCGAGGAAGGCGCTTTCGTCTTCATCTTCGGCCGCCGGCAGGAGGCGCTCGATGCCGCTGTGGCCGCCCTCGGGTCCAATGCCCGCGCGGTGAAGGGCTCGGTCTCCGATCTGACTAGCCTTGACCGACTCTACGCGGCGGTGAAGGCCGAGCGCGGAACCCTCGACATCGTCTTCGCCAACGCCGGGGCGGGAAGCCCGCTGCCGCTCGGCCAGATCACCGCCGAGCACATTGACGAAACCTTCGACACCAATGTGAAGGGCACGATCTTCACGGTCCAGAAGGCGCTGCCGCTTATGCGCCCGGGCGGTTCGATCATCCTGACCGGATCGAGCGCCGGCACCACGGGTGCCCCGGGGTTCACTGCCTATAGCGCGAGCAAGGCGGCAGTGCGCAACCTCGCGCGGACCTGGGCGGAGGACCTGAAGGGCACGGGCATCCGGGTAAATGTGCTGTCGCCCGGGGCGACGGCGACCGAACTTGCCAAGCAGGCGCTGGGCGAGGAGGGCCAGAAGGCCTACGGTGCGATGACTCCGCTCCAGCGCATGGCCGATCCGATCGAAATCGGAGCAGTGGCCGCCTTTCTGGCGTCGTCGGACAGCAGCTTCATGACCGCCAGCGAGGTCGCCGTTGACGGTGGCTTGGCGCAACTCTGAGGACAAAAAACAAATGACACAATCACTAAAGGGCAAAACAGCGCTCGTTACCGGGGCATCACGGGGCATTGGCCGCGCCATCGCCGAACGCCTTGCAAAGGACAGTGCGACGGTCGCGCTGACCTAAAACACCAGTAAATCCAGCGCAGACGAGGCAGTCGCGGCCATCGAGAAAGCGGGAGGCACGGCATTCGCGATCCACGCGGATCCCGTTGACCCGGCAATCGAAGCGAGCGGCGGCTACAAGCTCTGACCGCGCCAAAAAATCGAAGGAGAGTATATGAGCTATGCAATCATCGGCTTCGGCACGATCGGCCACGCGCTTGCCAAAGCGTTTGCCCGCAACGGCATCGAGGTGTTCGTTGCCACCACGCGCGATCCGGAAAGCTTTGCATCCGATGCCGCCGCGATCGGCCCCATGATCATTCCCAAAACTCTGGCCGAAGCGGCCAAGGCGGACACCATCTTCTTGGCTGTCCGTTTTGAGTCGCACACGGAGGTTGCGAAGGCGCTGCCGAGTTGGAAGGGAAAGACCATCATCGACGCAATGAACACGCAGGCCCCGCTTGAGGAACTGGACGGTCTCCCGTCCTCTGCCGTCGCCGCAAAGGCGTTCATCGGAGCCAGGCTGGTGAAAGGCTTCAATCATTTGGTCGCTGCCGTTCTTGGCCAGGACCCGGCTGTACACGGTGGCAGGAGAGTCGTGTTTCTCGCGAGCGACGATGATGGCGCCGCATCGGAGGTGGGTGCGCTTGCGGAAAAACTCGGCTTCGCGCCGATCCAACTTGGCGGGCTTTCAGAAGGTGGACTGCTTGTGCACGCGCGCGGAAAAAGCTGGGGTCAACTGATCTTCAAGGACTTGGTCAAGTTCGACCGATGAATCGTGATTGCAAATTTCGATGCGATCCTGCCTTGTGGACAAGAGGGCGTGAAACGAAAAAAGCGGCATGGCTGGCTGCAACGTTATGAAGAGGGGCACGAGGGGGTCTAGACTCGCGTGCTTGCCGTTGCGCTGGCTACTGCCCAACACCTCTTATGGAGGTGGTCCCCACAATACTCGGTACTTACTTCGTCAAAATGAGCTTGCCTAAGCGCGTCGCGCGCAATTGATAACGTTCGCCGTTGTGTACGATAAACACGTGACTGCGCCCTTGCAGTAAATGATCGCTCGATAGGGTGCGCTCGGCGAAATCGTGGGTGTCTTCGCACCGCGTGCCGGCGCGAGGCGTGACTAAAGCGGCCGGCGATGCTTCTTTCGAGCGCGAACGAGCCAGAGGGCTCGGGGAAGCGCGTAACGTGAGCGTAGTGAGCGTAGCTTGGCGCGTGGGTTCACTCATCCTGGTGGCATCCGGCGTGTGATTCGATAAGACGAATCATAAATGAGAATCATTATCGATTGTAAAAAACAAATTCATTGAGATAGCTCATCGATAGGGCACGACCATCACGGAGGGGATGGCCGTGGATCGAACGGGGTCGACGCGCGGTGCAACGACTTAATGCAGGCCCCTGGGCTGTTGCGGATTACGCGCGTATTCGCGGATGAGCCGCACCGTATCGATGTCGGCCTCGCGGTAGGCCGATTTCACGATTTCACTCGTCCGGCGGGCGTCTTCCGTGTCGAGGGTGGGCAGCGTCGTCGCATACTCGAAGCGCAGGAAAAGCTGTAGGTCGTCGGGCTGTTCGATGCTCATCGTGAGCGTACCGCCGACATAGGCCTCGGTGGCGAGGATGTCGTAGCGCACGCTTTCGTGCGGCATTAGGGTCACGCGATCGCGTACCGTCGCATGGCCGTAATGCAGTTCGCGCTCGAGCGTGTCGGCTGTGCGCGAGAGGATCGTGCAACTGTCGAGACCCAGCACGAACAGTTGCGGTTGCTCGGCGCGCAGGACGAGGCCTTCCCACAATTGGTCGCGCGTGAGCGTTTCCGCGAGTGGGTTCAGCGGATCGTTGACTTGGACGAGATGTTCGAAATTCAAGGCGTGTTCCTTCGGCTTTCAAATGCGGCAAGGCAGGCGCTCACGCGCCGTCCGGCGTGGCCGGCAACGTGGCGGTGAGCCCCGTGTTGATCGCGATCGGACCCGTCAAGATCTTGTGCACGGGGCACGCATTCGCGACTTGCAGCAGCCGCTCGCGTTGCTCGTCGGTCAGGGCGCCCTGCAAGACGATCTTGCGATCGATCGTCGAGCCTTCGCTGCCGGTTTGCATGGAGAGCGAGACATGAACGTCATCGAGCGGCCAGCCCTTGCGCTGCGCGTACATCTTCAACGTGATGGACGTGCACGCGCCTAATCCCGATAGCAAGAGCGATACCGGCGTCGGTGCCCGGTCACCGCCGCCTAGCGAGACAGGCTCGTCGGCATGCCACAGATGATGGGCGCCGTCGTCGAACGTCACTTGATAATTGGGTGTACCGATGGTTGCGGTGACAACGCGCTCGCTCATGCCTGTCCTCCCGGTTAGTATGCCGGCCGGCCGCGCGCACCCGGTGGGCGCGGCCGGCCGGCAACGCGAGCGGCTATTGTGACGCAATTCGACAACGCCCGCGCGGCGGATGCGGGTCAGTGTTCGACGGGCCTATGACTGGCCTGCGACTGGCTTGCGACTGGCCTATGACTGTCTGGTGAGCCGCCTATGAGTGATGGGTGGGGCCCGTCAATGTGCGATTTCGCCCATCCGCCCGGCTTGATAGTCGACAATCGCCTGGCGAATCTCTTCTTCCGTGTTCATGACGAACGGACCGTGTCGCACGATCGGCTCGTTCAGCGGCGCACCGCCGATGAGTAAGACGTCGAGCGGCTCGCTACCGGCCGTCAGCGTGACGGCATCGCCATCGTCGCCGAAGATCACCATGTGCTGCGCGCCGATTTCTATCTGCTCGTTGCCATAGCGCCCGGTGCCGCTCAGCGGATAAGCAAAGACGCGATAACTGGGCGCAACCGGCTGAACGATCGAGGCGCCCGGCTCCAGCGAGAAATGCTGATAAACGATCGGCGTGCGCGTTTCGATCACCGCCTCCACGCCGAGCGCCGCGCCCGCGATGACCTTGACCCGGACCTTGCCGTCGCTCGTTGCAGCCGTGGGAATGTGCTGCGAAGCGATCTCTTGGTAACGCGGTGCAATCATCTTGTCTTGCCGCGGCAGATTGACCCAAAGCTGCAGTCCGTGCACGCGGCCGCCTGACCGTGCGAATTCCGGGTCCGGCATTTCGCTGTGGACGACGCCCGCACCCGCCGTCATCCACTGCACATCGCCTGGACGAAGGACGCCGCAATGACCTGCGGAGTCCTTGTGAGCGAACCTGCCTTCGAGCAGGTAGGTTACGGTTTCGAAACCGCGATGCGGGTGATCCGGCGCGCCGCGGGCTTGGCCGGGCGCGTAGTCGACGGGGCCCATTTCATCGAGCAGCAAGAAGGGATCGAAGTCCATTAACATGCGGGTCGGGAATGGCCGATGGACGACGAAGCCGCCTCCTTCAACCGTGCGGACAGCCGCAACCGTGTGGCGGATCGTGCGAGACGTGGTCATGAAAGTACCTCTGAAGGACGCGGAGCGTCGCGTGAGTATGTGAGGACTATTATATGGATCGACCCGCGCCCGTTTTAGCCCTGGAACGAGCAATGGATTGTCCTACCGTTGGAACGATGACATGCAACTCGATTCGCAGAACCTCAATGACCTGATGTATTTCGCACAAGTTGTCGAACACGGTGGATTTTCGGCTGCCGAACGCGTGCTGGGCATCTCGAAGTCGCGGCTCTCGCGGCGTGTAGCCGAACTCGAAACATCGCTCGGCGTACGGCTGCTGCAGCGCTCGACGCGCAAGCTTTCATTGACCGAAGCCGGCGAGGGCTTTTTTCGGCATTGCCAATTGATGCTCGCCGAAGCGCAGGCCGCCATGAACGCGGTGCAATCGCTGCGCTCCGCCCCGCGGGGTACGGTGCGTGTCAGCGTACCGGTGACCGTCTCGCAAACGATCCTCTCGAACATCCTCCCCGAATTTCTGTCGCGTTACCCGGAAGTGCGCGTATCGATCCGTGTGACCAATCGCGTCATCGATCTCTACGAGGACTCGGTCGACATTGCGTTGCGCGTGCGATCCGAGCCACCCGAGAACGCGAACATCGTCGTGCGCCCGCTGTGGCGCACGCAGCAGATGCTCGTCGGTGCGCCGAGCCTTCTGAGCCAACACGCGCCGCCCGTTGCACCGGGCGATCTGGGACGCTTCGAGACACTGGACACGCCGAGCGCCGATGGGCGGTACGTATTCAATCTGATTGCGCCCGACGGACACCGACATGTGCATGAACACGAGCCGCGATTGGTGACGGCCGATTTGTCGACGATATGCGAGGCGGTGCTCGACGGTATCGGGATCGCCGCATTGCCCGAAATGATGTACGGCGCCGCCTTGCGCGCCGGTCAGCTCTCGCCCGTGATGCCGGGCTGGACGCTGCCCGCGCCGCAATTATTCGCTGTATTTATCTCTCGGCAGGGCATGGTGCCGGCCGTGCGGGCCTTCGTCGATTATCTCGTGGAGAAACTCGATGCGGCCAATCACCCGATGCTCGAGTGCCCCACGCGCGAGCAGATGAGAGCTGCGCAATTGGCGAACTTGGCGGCGTCCGCCGCGCTCGCCGAGCCGCTGCGTTGATGTCATCCGCGTAAGACAAATCGCTTTTGTCATTTAAGCGGCGTCGGCGATCAGTAGTTTCAATGGGTCGTGTCTTGTAGCGGCAAGGTCGGAGGCTTATAGTGAAGTGCCTTTCGTGTTGGGGTCTCCAATGCGAAACCAGACGGCTGCTTTTATAGCAAGCCGATAGGGCCGACAGCGTGGTCCGTGCAGGGCACGGCGATCGCATCGCGGTACTCGAGCCAGTCCGATGGCCACCGAGTTCCGCCGCCCGAAGGCGCCGCGTGCGCACGAAAAAAGGCCCTCATCGCCCGATGGGGGCCTTTTACCATGGGGCGGGGCTAATCAACGTACGCGTCCCTTTTCGATTCCGAACCGAAAGCACAGTCGTTGCAACCGAGACGATGCGCGTCCTCAAGGCCAAACGATAAGCACGGCCCATCTATCGAACGGCGAGCCCGTGACACATGGATGCTGTGTGTGTCGACAACGCGCGATCAGTCGTCGTCGAGTCCAAACTTGAACGCCTGCACCACCGACACGCGGATCGCCGAGCCATTTTCGACATACGGCCGGCATGTGCTTTGGCGCAGCGCCTCGATGGCCGCGTCGTCTAGGCGCGCAAATCCACTGCTCTTGGCTAGCGTAACGTTTTCCACGGTACCCGACGTTCCGATGATGAATCGCACGCTTGCCGTTCCTGTTTCGCCGCGTCGTTTCGATAACTCGGGATAGGCCGGCCTGACGATTCGGCAGTCGGCATGCTCGACGTGCTTCGGTGCTGCAAGCGTCATGGTGTTCGGCGCGGTGGGTGGCGCGGCAGAAGACGCAGGGGCCGCAGCAGCGGCGGGCTGTGCCGCCGCGCTCACCGAATTCGATCGTACATTGGGCGCCGGTTGCGGCGGCCGATCCGTTGGGATGGCGGCTGCCGGAGCGATCTCCGGTGCCGTGGCAGGCGAGGGCAGCGCTGTTGCGGGCGGATGTGGGCGCGATTTCCGCGGCGGCGGTTGCTTGTTTGCGTGTGCGTTAGGCTCAGCGGTGCTGGGCCGTTCCGGGTGAGCCTGCGGCTGCTCGGCCGCAGACATCGATGGCGCGGCTGCGTGCGCTGTGTCGGGCTGCATAGGCAGCAGTTGAGCCGCGATCGTGGCCACCTCGACCCGGCGTGAGGCCGGCGTATGGGTAGTCGCGACAAAGACCGCGATCAACGCCGCATGAACGAGCGCCACGCAAAGCAAAGCGGGGACGAAGCGCGAATGCAGCATGCGGAATGGGACTGCCGGCACAACGCCGGTCATAGCAGGGGACGAAACGGCAATGATAGCGCGAACGCACGCCGTGCCGCTTCGACGGCGGCGCGGCGCGATAGCGTGTCATGGGCGGCAGATCAGCAGCGAGATGCACAGCGTCGACGAAATCGATCAGCCATTGCATCTCGAGCGTCTAGCGGGAAACGAGCGACTGCTGGCTGTAGTGAGCGGCTGTGCCGACCGCAAGCCAGAAACAAAACAGAAACAAAACGCCGAAAGACTCTGAAACGATCAGGCGACGCAGGAGTTAAGCGGCTTTGCGTTCGTAGAAGACCACGTGCATCGGTTGCGCCGGTGCCCGGCGCTCCACACCGCATTGGCTTTCGCAGACGCCGCACTGAGCCATGACGTCCCGAACCGATGCTTCGCACTTGCCGCAGCATGTGGCGACACCGAGCTCGAATTGCAGTTCCTCGAATGAGTCCGCGCCCTCCGCAATGGCGGCGCGGACCCTGCGGTCGGAAACGGACTTGCAGACGCAAACGATCATGACGTCAGGTGGGGGAGGAACGTAATGCGAACTATTATCATTACGTTTCGTGCACTTGGCAAGTTCAGCGCTCGATTTTTTGTAACAAGAGGACAACTAACAGACGACGAGCCGGGATCGGTCGCGCCCCGATTAGTGAGCGCGTGCGGGGCCGCTAGCTGTAGCGGCTTGCAATCCACGGAGCGCGTGCTCGCAGTCGACACAGTTTCCGGCTCAGATTAGTTGCGACTGACGCACACCGCCAGCTCACATTAGTTGCGACTGAGCTTGCAATCATTCGCGTCGGCTTGCAATCCATCCTTGCCGGCTCACATTATTTGCGACCAGCCGCTGTAGACAAACAACAGGCGCGGGAGCACGTAGATCGAGAAGCCGCCGGCGATTGTGCGCGGGTTCATCGGTGGTCGTGTCGTCATGCGGTCCTTTTATTTTCAGACGGGCAAGCCGGCAGCCAACATTCGATCGCGCAACTCCGTCGCGCGTGTCGGATCAAGCTGATTGTCGAACAGTGCGCGGATCTCGGTGGGCTTCGCGTCGATCTGTTCGGCAAGATCGCGAACGCCGAAACCCAGACGCTTGAGCGTCGGTTCCAGGTCATCGAGTTGCCTCGATAGCACGGATTCCACGACCATCACCGACACCGGCTTTTCGCCCGCCTCGTAGCCAGCTTCCAGAGCACGCGTCAGATGCCACTGAATCTGCAACGGCGTGCGTAGCTTCTCGGCAAACACATCGACCGCCGCTTCGGTCAGGATCGAGTCCGGTTCGACATCGCGCTGGCTGCAGTTGTCGAGCAGCCATTCGATGTAGGGGCGCTGCACGCCGGCGACGCCCTCGAAATCGAACACGTCGGTCCGGTAGCCGATCTCTTCCATCGTCGGCCGCCCGAGCCCATATCGCAGCCGAGGCTGTCCGACCAGCACGACCGAGAGCAAGCCGCCCCCGTCCTCGACCACTTCCATCAACCGCTTCAGGCCGTTGAGCGTGTTGCCGTTGAGATCCTGCGCTTCGTCAACGAACAGGACGACGGGCCGCCTGGTCTTTTTCACCAGCTCGCGCAGATCGCGTTCACGCTTTTCGCCTTGACCGGGAATCTTGAGCTTCTGCTTGTCCGACGAGAGATCGTAGAACAGCGCGGCGATCAGCGTGCCGAGCGTCACGCGACGTTTATCGACCGACAGCGACTTCGACACCGTGACCTTGTTCTCCTCGCGCAGCTCTTCCTGAAGGCGACGCAGTAGCATAGTCTTGCCGGACCCGACAATGCCGCACAGTGCGATCAGCCGACCCTCGAGAATCGCGCCCTTGACGTGTTTGAGCAACTGCCGGGCGTGGTCGGTTTCCAGATAATCGGCCTGCTTGAACGCTTTCGCCAAGCCGTAATACTGCATCACCTCATCTCGCATCGTGGCCTCCGGCTTCTTTTGACGAGCGGAAATGCTCTCGTACACGTTGCAGCACCTGGCGACGAATCAGCGTGTCCGCCAGTACGTCGTCGATGAACGCGCGATCCAGGTCACTGACGGTAGCCAGTGGCCTCCCGAGTTCCGCCGCGATTGCCAGCTTCGCCGCGATCGCGCTGGCGAACCGAACCTCATGCAGGTCCGCGTCGAACGGCTGCCGGGGTACGTCGACACGCGGGCTGACCGCACTGAGTTCGACGCCGGCACCGGTCAGGGCCGCGATCGGCAAGCCAAGTTGATCCGCCAGCGCGCGGATACGGTCGGCCCGTTCATCGGACTTGCCGCGTGTGAAGGCGCGGTATCGGTTCAGGGGAATCGGTCCGGAACTCGGCAGGTACGGGCCGAAGCGCTCACCGTCGTGTTCGATGAACAACTCCGTATCGAATAACCCCCATAGCAGGACGACCGACTCGCCCGCCAGATCAGGCGCGACGTCGTACAGCGTGCCGTCCACCGTCACGCGCGCATCGATGCCAACTTTGCGGCGCTCCGGTTCGCGGGCAAAACGGCAGAACTGCTCCCAGGCGCACATTTCACGGATGCCTTCCGCTGGCACGTGCAGACGCCAGTCGTCGATGCGCGAGTGCGCCTCGGAACGATGCCCCTTGCTGTTGTAACTGTTGACCAGGTAATGCCACAGCCACTGGTTGGCTTCTTGCTCGGTCTCGGGTCGATGGAAGTGGTACAGCGTCTCATGGGCTTCCTTCACGGTGCGAAACGGTCGCTCCACCTTGCCCTTCGAGCGCGCGGTCACGCGCCGTCCATCCTTGCCGGCCGGCAGGTGGGTTTGCCACTCGATCTCGAGCGCCAGCATCACGTTCTGAAACACGCGGCTTTTCGCGACCGGACCATTGTCCAAATACAGCGTCTTCGGTCGGCCTTGCGGGAAGTCGGTTTCCGCTTTGGGG
>Ga0207705_10004242_pt1 | contig 10857 bp, 5 predicted proteins | sample KBSC13metaG_FD_184314 | JGI IMG/M metagenome (GOLD analysis project Ga0207705, IMG submission 184314) | Corn rhizosphere microbial communities from Kellogg Biological Station, Michigan, USA - KBS C1-3 metaG (SPAdes) (version 2) | ecosystem: Host-associated > Plants > Roots > Rhizosphere > Soil ...
GATGTCCTCGCAGCCGTAGAAGCGGCCCCCGGCCGGGCTTCCCCCCGGCGCGGGCGCCAGGCGCGCGTTCGCGCCGCAGCCGAATCCGGTGGGAACGGCCGCCCCCACCGCCGGCTCGCCGGGCAGGCGGCTGACGGTCGCGAACTGCGCCGAGCGGAAGTCGCCGTTCAGCAGGTTCTCGACGTCCAGCGCGACGTCGAACCAGCGGTGGCGATAGCCCAGGTGCAGATCGACCTGCGTGAAGCCGGGCGCGGTCAGCGCGCCGTCGTCGGTCGCCGGCCGGTCACCGATGCCATAGAAGCGCAGCCCGGCCCGTGCCACGCCGGGCCCCAGCGCATGGCGGGCCGCCAGGCCCCCGGCCCACGTCTGCCTGGGCGCCAGGGCCAGGCCGCCGCCGTTCTCCCGGTCGGTGGTGAACTGCGACCTCGTGAAGCTGAGTTGCAGGTCGGCCGCCAGCCAGGGCGTCACCTCGTAGCGGGTCTCGAGCTCGACGCCCCGGCGCGTGGTGGGATCGCTGACGCCGGTGGTGCCGTCGTCACCGTTCCAGATCGTCTCGCTGGCGAGATCCAGCTGCCACAGCGCCACCGCCAGATCCCAGCGCTGGAACAGCCGCGTGCGCGCGCCCAGCTCCTCGCCCATGGCGCGGGCCAGCGGCGTGACGGCCGGCTGCGCGAAGACGCCGCGCACGTCGTTCGAATGGAAGCCATGCCCGTAGTTGGCGTAGACGTCCAGCTGCGCCCGGGGCCGATCCAGGGGACTGAAGATCAGGCTGGCCTTGGGGCTCAGCTGGCTGGCGGCGCCGACGCCGCTGCCCGGCGCGGTGGGGTCGGTCGACGCCAGGCGGTTGTCGACCGCGAACGAGAGCAGATCGGCGCGCCCCCCCAGATCGGCGCGCAGCCAGCGGGCGGGCGTGATCTCCTCGTTGAAGTAGGCGCCCATGAACGTCTCGTGCACGTCGTTGCTGCGCACGGCGGTCAGCTGCCGGCGATGGACGGTGTCCCACAGCTCACCGTGGATGTCGTCGCTGCGCATGTCACCCCCGACGGTGGTGTCGAAGGTGACGGGACCGGCGTGATGCAGGACGCGGTAGCTGACCTTGGCGCCGTAGAACACGCGGCGATCGAGCTGCTCGATCTCGTCGCCGTCGTCGGGATCGCGCAGGTACAGCGTGAAGTTGGAGAACAGGTTGAAGCGGTAGGTTGCCACATAGGCCATGACCTTCAGGTCGCTGGTCTCCGTCGGCCGCAGGTGATACTGCAGCGCCAGCTGGTGGCGCGCGGTGTTGCCCCCCTCGTTGGGATCGATCGAGCCGAAGCGGCCCACCAGGCCCTGGGCGACGGCGCGGGCCGGGATCTGACCCGAGCCGTGCCAGTTGCCCGCGTAGCTCATCTCCGTCAGCGACAGGCTGGAGGTGGGGGAGGGCGCGTAGGTCAGCTTGTTGAACAGCTTGTACTTGTCCCAGCGCTCGGGGTTGTCGAACGGTCCGTCCTGGCGGCCGACCTCGGCCGCGAACGTCGCCTGCAGGGGCAGGTCCTGCAGCCTGGGGCTGGCGATCACCAGCGCGCGATACCCGGGCGCGCCGTGCCCGGGCGAGCCCACGATGCCGAAGGCCGCCGCGCTGTGCTCGAACTGGTCGCGCGACACCATGTTCACGGCACCGGCGGTGGCGAAGTCCCCCTGGTTGGCGAAGTAGGGCCCCTTGGTGATCTCCACGCGCTCGACCACCTCGGGGATGATGAAGTTCGTGTCGGCGAAGCCCTGCCCGTGCGCGTGCGCGACCAGGTTGATGGGCACGCCGTCGATCGACAGCGCCAGATCGGTGCCGTGGTCGGCGTCGAAGCCGCGCAGGAAGTACTGGTTCGCCTTTCCACCCCCCGAGTGCTGCACCGTCACCAGGCCCGGCGTGACGCGCAAGATGTCCTGCACGCTGCCGATGGGACGCAGCTGGAAGTCGCGATCCTGCACCGAGAAGGACGAGGCGGCGCTGATCGGCTTCGTGCCCAGCACCAGCGTCGACTGGTCGGGGCCGCTCTGCGAGACCTCCGCGGCGGGCGCCAGCGGCGCGCCGACTGGTGCAGGCGGGAGAGGCTTCTCGGGTTCGGGCGGCAGATGAAACTCGTAGGTGAACTGCACGGTGGAGGCGACAGGCACCCCGCGCCGCTTCGCCGGCTCGAACGTGAACCCCTTCGCCGCCTCCGCCGCGCTCTCGTCGAAGCCGTGGCCGGCGGGCGTGGTCACGCGCACGGCGGCGACGACTCCAGCAGCATCCACATCCAGCTCGAGGCCGACGCTGCCCTCGACCCTGTCCGCCAGCGCCTGGGCCGGGTACGGGGCGTCGGGATGTTCCTTCAGCGATGGCGCGGTCAGGTCGTCGCGGACAGCGGCGGCGGGCAGCGGGGCGAGTTCCTGTGCCCGCGCTGGCCCGGCGCCAAGAACGGCTGCCAGGGCGGCGACGAGCGCGAAGCGACAGCAGGCCGGGAGGGAGAAGAACATCGCTCGAGTGACACGTTCGTCGAAAGTCGTGCGAATAGCATGGAGCGGCGAAATCGTGCTACTAGTTTTCGCCCCGCCGCATCGATGTTGCAGAAATGCGACCCGCTTCACGGCGTCCTTCCCGTAGATCGCACGTGCTCATGGGCGTCATGAACGGATCACCGCCTGCTGCCGTTCCCGGGCCTTCGCGCCGGCGTGGCGTGCGGCGCTGGCTGCCGCGCGGCGGCGGGGCGGTGCTGGTCTCCGCCGCGGTCCACGCCGCGGCCGCCGTGACCGTGGGAGGCGTGCTGGCGCTGGGGACACGCGGCGTTGAAAGCCCCGCGCAGCCGGTGGAGCTCGAGCTGTCGCCGGCCACCGCGATGGCCGCCGACCCGCCGACGCCGCCGCCTCCGGCGCGGACCGAACCGGTGCGCGCCCACCCCGCGCCTCGCCGCCGGTCCCCGCTGCGGGCCGCCCCCACGGTCCCCCTCGCCGCGCCCCCCACGACGGTCGCGAGCGCAGCGGCGCCGCCCGCCCCGCCGCCCCGTTTCGCGATGAGCGGCGGCACCGTGGCCACCCGGGCCACCAGCGTGGGGAGCCCCGTTCTCGATCTCCCGTCGCAGCCCGGCGCCGCCGGCCAGCCAGGCTCCGGTCAGACGGACGCGACGACGGTCTTCTCCGAGGGGGAGGTCAACGAACCAGCGCGTCTGGTGACGCCCGGTTCGTTGGTCTACCCCGCGGCGGCCCGGGCGGCCGCGATCGAGCTCGATCTTCCCGTCGAGATCATCGTCGACCGCAGCGGGCGGGTGACCTCCGCGCGGGCGTTGCGCCACGCCGGCTATGGACTCGACGAGGCGGCCGTGCGCGCCGTACGCGACTATCGGTTCTCTCCGGCGAAGCGCGCCGGCCGGACCGTGCCGGTGCGGATGCGCTGGATCATGCAGTTCCGCCTGCGCTGAGCGCGGCGCAGGGCCGCGGGGCGTGCGTGCCACGATCGGGAAGGTCTGTGCTACCGTTCCCGTCCCGCCATGGTCTCGCTGTTGAGCAGCCTGTTCCTCGGATGGCTGCTGGGGATGCGCCATGCGCTCGAGCCGGATCACCTGGCCGCGCTGACGGTCCTGATGGCGCGGCGGGGTGGGCGCCGCGGACCGGCGCTGCTGGGGGCGGTCTGGGGGCTCGGGCATACGGTGGCGCTGCTGGTGGTGGGGTGCGTGCTGGCGGTGGTGGACCAGAAACTTCCCTTCCGGCTGGCCCAGGCGTTCGAGCTTCTGGTCGGCCTGATGCTGCTGATCCTGGGGGGGCGTGCCGTGGCCCGGGCCGCCTTCTCTCGCGGCGGCACGCCTGACCGTCCTGCCGGTGGTCCGTGGTTCCGCCAGCCGTTGATCGTGGGGGTCATCCACGGTCTGGCTGGCAGCGGCGCGCTGACGGCGCTGGTCCTGGCCAGATTGCCGACGGTGGCCGCGCGGATCTGCTACATCGCGCTCTTCGGATTGGGCTCCGTCGCCGGGATGGCGTGCTTGACCGGGCTGGCAGGCTGGCCGCTGGCCCGGTTCGACGGTGAAGGCCGGCTGGCGCGCCATCTGTCCGTCGTCACCGGGGCCGGCTCGCTGTTGCTGGGGACGTTCTGGGGCTGGTCGGCGCTGCGGGGCCTCCTGCACGGCGACTGACGCGCCCCGGGGCGGGTCGCGGCGGGCTTCGTGAAACCGACCGGTGGCGCTGCCGTGACATTTGCGCGTCGCTGGCCTTCTCTGATGGACAGCGCCGCGCGGCGCCTGTGATAAGGCGCGCGATGGACGAGGTGTTCGGGCTGTTTCCCATCCCTTTCATGCGCGCGCGCGGCACGCTGACCGCGCCGCTGGTGGCGCGCCTGGCCGAGCACTTCTCGACGGTGGTCACCAACGACAACAACTCGTCCGCCAATCTGTCGCACACGGAGATGCTGAAGCCGAACGACAGCCCGCTGCTGGCCAAGGCCGCCGAGCTGATCGCGCCCAAGCTGATCGACTTCGGCGCCATCATGTTCGGCGAGCGCCTGCGCTGGCACCTGAAGGAGATGTGGGTGAACGTGATGGACGGGGGCGGGCGACAGGCGATGCACAACCACGCCAACAGCTTCGTCTCGGGCGTGGTGTACCTGACGCCGACCCATCCCGGCTCGCAGACGGTGTTCATGAAGTCGCCCGGCGGCACCGAGTTCCTTTTTCGCAACGATCACCAGGGGACGAACCCCGGCGAGTTCAGCGCGGACAAGTGGATCAGCCCCGCGCCCGAGCCGGGCGACCTGATCCTGTTCCCCAGCTACCTGATGCACGCGGTGCCGCCGAACCAGGGTCAGCGTCGCATCACGCTGTCGTTCAACGCGCTCCCGGCGCAGCTCGACTCGTGGGGCTACGTCGTCAGGCTCAGTTGAAGGAGCGGGCGCAGACGGGTGGCCCGCGCGAACCAGCGTCGCCGCGAGTGCCGGCGGCGGGCCTGGCCGCTGCCCTGATGGTGGCCTCGGGCTTCGCGGGGCTGGGCTACCAGATCGTATGGACGCAGCAGTGCGCGCTGTGGCTGGGACACGAGGCGGCGGCGGTGCTGGCCGTGGTGGCGGCCTTCTTCGGCGGCCTGGCGCTGGGCGCGTTCGCCTTCGGTGCGCGCGCGGCGAGCACGGCGCGACCCGATCGCTGGTACGCCGCCTGCGAGCTGACCATCGCCCTGTGGGGACTGTTGCTGATCGCGCTGATGCCGCGGTTCGGCGCCGCGGTCGTCCGCCTGATGGGCGTGCAGCCGCCGGCGGGACGACAGTGGGCGATCGCGTTCCTGTCCACGTTCGCGCTGCTGCTTCCCGCCACGGCGGCGATGGGCGCCACGCTGCCGGCGATGGAGCGGCTGCTGGCCCGGCTGTCCAGCGCACGCGGCAGCCATTCCCTCGCCGCGCTGTACGCCAGCAATACCTTCGGCGCGGTGGCGGGCGTGCTGGCGGCGGCGTTCGTGCTCGTTCCCGGACTGGGGCTGGCGCGCACGGCCGGCGTCTGCGTCGGGCTGAACGTCTTGTGCGGCGTCGTGGCGCTGGCGGGCTTCGGGGACGACTTCTCGCCCGCCGGCGTGCCATCGCCGTGGTTGCCGGGGGCCGGCGGCATCCTGTGGCGCCTGGGCGCGACCGGCCTGCTGGGAATCGGGTTCGAGGTGGTCGTCGTGCGCGTGCTTGGTCAGGTCACCGAGGGGACCGTGTACACGTTCGCCCTGCTGCTGGCCGTGTACCTGATCGGCAGCGCGGCGGGCGCGGCCGCGTATCGGCGGTGGCGACCGGCGCGGGCCTCTTCATCCGCGCCGCTGGACGGAGCTGCCGATGCGCTGCTGGGCGCACTGGCGGGCGCGTGTCTGCTGGGGACGGGATCCCTGTGGGCGGCGCCGGCCGTGAAGGCGGCCGTGTTGCGTGCCCTGGGGACGGGCGGGGCCGCCGCGATCACCGCCGAGGCGGCGCTGGCCGTGCTGGCCTTCGGTCCCGCGACCGTGGTGATGGGCGCGCTGTTCAGCCACCTGGCCGAGCGCGCCCGCGCCGCTGGCGTCGGCTTCGGCGCGGCGCTGGCCGTGAACACGCTGGGGGGCGCGGTGGCGCCGGTGCTGTGGGGCGTGCTGGCGCTGCCGCTCTGCCGCCCGAAGCTGGCGCTGGTGCTGCTGGCCTGCGCCTACCTGTCGCTGATCTCGCCGCGGGCGTGGCGGCGGCCCGTCGTCGTGGCGTCGCTGGCCATCGCGCTGGCGGTGGGGCTGTTCGCGCCGCCGCTGGCCTTCGTCGACGTCCCGGCCGGCGGCCAGCTGGTCGCTTACCGCGAGGGGGCGATGGCGGCCGTCAGCGTGGTCCAGGACGCGGCGGGCGTGCGGCGCCTGCGCATCGACGCTCGCGAGCAAGAGGGCAGCAACGTCACCTTTCACTTCGACGCGCGCCAGGCCTGGCTGCCGCTGCTGCTGCACCCGAACCCGCGGCGGGCCCTGTTCCTGGGGCTGGGCACGGGGGTGACCGCAGGCGCCGCGGCCCTGGACCCGCGCCTGCAGGTCGACGCCGTCGAGCTGCTGCCCGAGGTCATCGCCGTCTCGTCGCAATTTCGCGAGGAGCTGGGGGACGCGGCGAACGCGCGCCTGCGCGTGCAGGCCGCGGATGCGCGCCGCTTCGTCCGCGCGAGCGCCGCTGCCTACGACGTGATCGTCGCGGACAACTTTCACCCGGCGCGCAGCGGTTCGGGCGCGCTGTACACCGTGGAGCACTTTCGCGCCGTCCGGCAGCGTCTGGCGCCCGGGGGCCTGTTCTGCCAGTGGCTGCCGCTGCACCAGCTGGACCTGGCCAGCCTGCGCAGCGTGGTGCGATCGTTCCTGGCGGTCTATCCCGGGGGCGCGGCGCTGCTGGCCAGCAACAGCCTGGAGACACCGGTGGTGGGGCTGGTGGGAACGGCAGAGGGCGGCGCACGGTTCGACGCTGACGCCATCCGGGCACGGGTGATGGTGGGGGCGGCGCCCCCGCGCGTGGCCGCGCTGGGCCTCGACGACCAGCTCGCGGTGCTGGGCAGCTTCATCGCCGGTCCGGGGGCGCTGGACCGCTTCGCGGGTGATGCGATCGCGAACACCGACGATCGGCCGGTGGTGGCGTACCGGGCGCCCTTTCTCGCCTACGCGCCGGACTCGACGCCGCGGGCGCGATTGTTCGCGCTGCTGGGGCAGGTGTCGGTCGCGCCCGCCGACGTGCTTCGTCCACCGTCGGACGCGGCGCTGGACGGGCGCTTGGCTGCCTACGTCGCGGCTCGCAACCTGTTCCTGGGCGCCGGGCGCGACGTGCGCCCGTCGGCGCGGGCCGCGGACATGCTGGCGCAGGTTCGCGAGCCGCTGCTCGCCGTGCTGCGCCTCAGCCCCGACTTCCGCCCCGCCTATGATCCGCTGCTGGCCATGGCGACGGCGCTCGCGCGCTCGGACGCGCCGGGTGCGCGCGCCCTGCTGGGCGAGCTGGCGCGACTGCAGCCACGGCGGCCCGAGGCGGCGCGAACGCTGGCGGCGCTGGAGCGGCTCGCGACGGTGACAGCCCCGTGACAGGCCCGCGCGTGGCCCGCATACGCGACCGCGCGCGCTGTCTCCGGAAATCGTAGAGCGCATTCGCTTTTCCGGAGGTCGCGCTTTTCGGCGCTGGCAAAGCCGCCGGGCACGCGCGCACAAAGCGATGTGATCTCCGCCGTCTTCGCACGCGGCGACGCCCGCAGCGACGGTGGCTCGGGCCTTGCTGACGGTTCCGGCCGGTATCACCGCGGCCGGACCGCGGTCGGGTGCAAGGAGCTTTGGGGGAGTCACCGACCTGTTTGCTTGGGAGGCTACGCAATGACACGTAACGTTTGGAAGATGACGACGCTGGCGCTCGCGTTCTGCGGGTACGCGTCTTTCGCAGGGTGCAATGGCAGCGGCGGAACCTCGCCGGCGACCGTCAGTCAGGACGCGACCGGGACCGTCAGCTTCGCGCTGCAGGTCGGCGGCGCCGTCATTCAGACGGCCAGCTACACCATCACGGGGCCGAACGGCTACACGAAGACCGGGACCATCAACCTGGCATCGTCGACCACGCTGAGCACGACCATCGCCGGCATTCCGGCCGGCTCGGGCTACCAGATCGCGATCACCGCGCTGTCCGTCGACGGGGGCACCAGCTGCGGCGGCTCGGCCAGCTTCGACGTGATGGCCGGCAAGACCCGCGCCGTCACCGTCCCGCTGACCTGCCACGAGACGGGCAAGACCGGCAGCGTACTGGTCAACGGGACCCTCAACATCTGCCCGACCGTGGACGGGCTGGGCGCGAACCCGGCCGAGGTCGCCGTGGGCGGCTCGATCGCCCTGTCGGCGGCGGCGCACGACAGCGACGCCGGCCCGGCGGCGTTGACCTATGCGTGGACGACCACGGCGGGCACGCTGAGCAGCGCCACCGCGCCGAACCCCACCCTGAGCTGCGATGCGCCCGGCACGGCCACCGTCAGCGTGACCGTCAGCGACGGCGATCCCGCTGCCTCGTGCGCGGGCACCGCCACCGTCCAGGTCAGCTGCACGTCGGCGGCGAAGGCCGCGGGCACCTACGTGGCCGGCGACTTCCACAACCACACCACCTGCTCCGACGGCGCCATCTCGATGCAGAAGCTGGTCAAGAAGGCGACCGACAAGAGCGACACGCCCTGGGGCCTCGACTGGTTCGTCCAGGCGGGGCACGGCGGCAACGGCAACCGCAACTGCACGCTGGTCGAGGACGCTAGCCTGGCCACGCCGGCCTACCCTCAGATCGCGGGCCAGGATGCCAACACCACCTGGGAGAACTCGGGCGTGACGCCGAAGGGTGACGTCAGCGGCACCAGCCCCAGCCGCAACATGTGGCGGTGGGAGTCCATCCAGGAGTTCCAGTACCCCGCAATCGAGTACCTGAGCGCGCTGAAGAAGCTGCCGCTGTTCCTGGGCATCGAGACGGTGGTGCCCGGCCACGAACACAGCTCGATGTCGGTCATCACCAACCAGATCCCGAACGCGGTCGAGAGCGAGACCTTGCCGACGGCGCCGCCCTACGTGGCGATGGGAAATGCGAACCCGCTGGCCCAGTTCGAGTACTGCTTCGACCGCGCCGACACGGACACCAGCCGCGGCACGGCGGCCAACAACTGGGACTGCTCGGTCCCCGGCAGCCTGAACGCGGCCGACCCCAGCTGGAATGCCACCGCCATGAAGCTGATCCCGGCGGGTGGCGCCGGCACCGGCACCAAGGGCCGCGCCAAGACGCTGGAGTCGCTGAAGTGGATGGCGAAGTTCCACCCGAACACCAGCTACTACGCGCCCGCCCACCTGGAGCGCGCCGGCCAGTTCAACCCGGACGGCAACAACGGCTACAACGTCGAGGATCTGCGCGACTTCAACAACACCGCGCCGAACACCGCGTTCGGCTTCGAGACGCAGCCGGGCCACGGCGCGTCCAGCAACCGCGGCGAGTATGGCGTGCTGCGCAACAACTTCGGCAACAGCATGATCGTCGACAGCGTCGGCGGCACCACCTACGGCGGCACGGGCGTGTACGGCGGAAAGATCGGCGGCGTGTGGGACGCGCTGCTGGGCGAGGGGCGGAACTTCTGGTTCTTCGCCAGCTCGGACTGGCACAACCGGGGCAGCTTCGGTCCCGACGATCGCCGCAGCACGCAGGACTTCTACCCCGGCGAGTACCAGCGGAACTTCACCCTGGTGCGCAACGGCGGCGACAAGCTGCGCCCGCAGACCATCGTCGACGGGCTGCGCAGCGGCAACGTGTTCGCGACGGCGGGTCAGATCATCGACCGCCTGGCCTTCGTAGCCTGCACCGGCAAGCCGGACGCCCTGGTGGGTGAACTGGCGCTGAACGCCGCCGTCGCCGCCACCTCTCCCGGGGCGGCCGGGTGCGCGACGATGGGGGAGAAGCTGGCCCTGGCGGCCGCCTCGGACGTCACCATCGGCATCGCGGTCCGTGACCCGGCGGGGACGAACTACGCGCCCTACACGTTCCCGAACCCGTCGCTGCTGCAGATCGGCGTCACCCAGCCCATCAACGCCCCCGTGCTGGACCACATCGACCTGATCGGCGGCGACGTGACCGGTTACCGCACGCCCGGCAGCGCAGGGTACGCGGGCGAGTGGCCGCGCAACACGGCCTGGTTGCACGCCGACGGCACCACGTCGGATCTGTCGGTGGTCCCCGACGCCGCCAAGAACGTCAGCGCCGCCATCCTGAAGACGTTCAACGGCGCCAGCGCCTCGGGCTGGACCTCGGCGACCTCGCCGGTCGACGGCTCGAAGTTCCTGGTCATGACGTTCAAGGTTCCGGCGGTCTCGGCGTCGCGCTACCTCCGTCTGCGCGGCACCAACCTGCCGCCCGCCACGCCGTTCGAGACGGACGCCAGCGGCAACCCGCTGTCGGACATCTTCACCAACGTGAACACGAACGTCTCGCCGGCCGACAGCACGCACCTGAGCATCCCGTGCACCACGCCGCACAGCGCGAGCAGCCAGTTCGACGGCTGCCCGGACCACCTGGCCACCGCCACCGGGGCCACGAACCCCATCAACGGTCAGAAGGCCGTCTCGTACGACGTCGCCGCCTGGTCGGACCTGTGGTTCTACAGCAATCCGATCTACATCGAGGTCGCGGGCTCCACGCCCGTCGCCGGTGTGAAGTGAGGACCAGGGGGTAGCCCGTGAGCTACCCCGCAGGCCCGACGCTGGCGGCAGCGCTCCGGTCCCACTTCGACGTCGCTGCCACCATCACATCGCAATGAGGTCCTGGCGCCGCGCGGAAGTTCCGCGCGGCGCCGCTTCCATTTTCAACCGCTCTGCAGGACGCAACCAATATGACCGCATCTTCGCTCCCCA
>Ga0207705_10004245_pt1 | contig 10851 bp, 10 predicted proteins | sample KBSC13metaG_FD_184314 | JGI IMG/M metagenome (GOLD analysis project Ga0207705, IMG submission 184314) | Corn rhizosphere microbial communities from Kellogg Biological Station, Michigan, USA - KBS C1-3 metaG (SPAdes) (version 2) | ecosystem: Host-associated > Plants > Roots > Rhizosphere > Soil ...
CAGTCACTAAAATTAACTCTGGTGAGAAACCTGCATATTCCAAAGAAGACGGAGCTCCTGCTTACCATCTTCCTTATCATATCCTGCATGGCGGGATGGGGTCAGAAAAAACTTCCGGACAGCTTCAACATACGATCAGCGAGTTTTTTCCTGCCACAACCACTGCCCAAGGGACACTACTCCTCGTGTATTTCGGTTCTTTATGTGGTGACACCCCGGGACTGGACCGACGACGTGATCACGGCGCCTATGTTTTATTACCAGGCAAAATATACGCTGCCAAAATCTTTCAACGTCCAGGCCAGCCTCGCGACGCTTTTCATATCGAACCGTATCACGCTGGGACCTTTCTGGAATTATAAAATAAACGACAACAATTATGCGGGCGTGGGCTGGCAGGTTGTCTGGAATTATGGAATATTAAACCAGTTTGGATTTTCTACGCAGATCACGGGCTGGGAGCAACAGCCCTCGCTGACCTGGGGACACGTATTCGGTACGTATGCGTTTTCGGTCAAAGGAAATTTGTACTGGACCAACAAACTTTATTTCATTGAAGGCAAAAGTTCAATTCCCACTGCGAATCCCTTTATCAATGGATATGGAATCACATTAAACTTTGACCAGAAATTGTATAAGAACAGGGCATTTACGCTTGGTTTCAATATGTCATACCTCCGCTACCATATTGTGGCATGGCCCGCTTTTCCTGTAAACCAAAAACGATACTGGGTTCCTGAATTCCAATTCGGGCTGGCTCTGTAACCTAATAACATTATTATGAGAACTGCATCAAAATATTTCCTTGCCGGCCTGCTCTTCTTCTCCTGTTCCAAAAACCAGATCACTCCACAGCCCGACGTGAGTATTGGAAACGTAATTACGATTCCTACCAGTCCGATGAAGAAAATGGAGTCGATTTACAAACTCGCTTCTTCCATCACTACCCTGGGTACTGAATTTGTATGTAAGGTTTCAAAATTTAAAGTTTCATTTTTTGGCAATCAGGGCGTATTTATGATATTGAAATACGGCCTGAATCCTACTGACAGTACCCTGAAATTTTCAGGCTTCTGGCGATTTTCGGAAATAGCCACCCAAGGGCTGATCGACTTCACTGTACCGAAAGATCAGGCGAAGACATTCCTGTTGACCGGCGATCCCAGCGGACTGCAACTGGACGGTTTTTTTGAAAACGACAAATCGGCCAGTAACCCGATAAGCCTGAAATTCGACAGGGAGTTTTCTGACTATACAAAAAATACGCCTTTTGAGATTTATGCACATCACGGCGTACAAACAGTGTCAAATCCACCATTCGCTCAAAATTCGCTTAATGGTGTCCTGAACGATGAAGACTACGGTGTAAATGGAATGGAAATGGATGTGCACCTGACGCGTGATAACATACCGATCATGATGCACGATGCAGACATCGACATTCACCTCACGCTGAAGAGCCCGATAATAGGAGATTATAGTCAATACGCTTTCCCATTCATTGAAGAATATATCCGGCTGATCGACGGGCAACAAATACCTTCCCTTGATCAGTGTCTTACAGCTTTTGTCGATTCTACCACCATGAAATATTTCTGGATGGACGTCAAAGGGGACGACAGCGTATTCGAAGCTTTGCTTCCGGTAGTACAAAAAGCTTATGACCGCGCGGCAGCAGCGGGTCGGGACATCGTAATTTATGCTGATCTTCCGTCTAACACGGTTATTGAACAGTTTCAGTCTTATCCACCTTATCGCCAGTCAGGGCTGCCTACCATGTGCGAACTGACCTTACAGGATGTAATTGACAATGGATGCACCCGCTGGGGGCCGCGTTATTCACGCGGCCTGCTGCTCGACGACGTGCAACAGGCGCACGCACAGGGTATCAAGGTAATCAGTTGGACACTCAATGACAAAGGTCTCGTTAAATACTATATTGAAAATGGAATATTTGACGGATTTATTTCGGACTATCCCTGTTATGTAGTCTATGACTGGTATACACTTAAATAAAACTGATTAAACACCGATTTTAAAATATTCACATGCACATCTTCCGGCTTACATTAATTTCCACTGCCTGTTTTCTGGTCGTCCAGGGAATGGCGCAATCGGACAATATGATAAATTTCAAACCAGATAAAAATGTGGAAGCGCCTTACAAAAAGTTTTCCATTTATCTGGGAGCAGGTCCGAGTTATTTCTTTAATAACGTGGTTACTTTCAAAGACGACGTAAATTCCTGGCATTACCAGATTTCGCTCCGGTTTATGTGGGAGCCACCGCATTCCAAACTGAGCCTGGGTTTTGAAACAGGATACTACCGGCTGTATACGGCAGAAGCCGGAGAACCTATCGCGGCTCATGTGAGCAACAGTGCTATTCCATTCCAGTTGGTAGCAACCATGCGATTCAATAAGAATTTTTATGCCAGCTGGTCAATGGGCCAGAATTTGCTGATCAATACGGTCGATGCGAAAGACAAGCCTTATGATTTTAACGCCACCGCTGTTTCTCTTTCAGACGGTTCGGCAACCCTGGGATATAAGTTTGCCCAAAAGCCAAGACTTTCTTATGCAGTAGAAACCAAATTCTTTTATTCGGCAAGTTTTAATAACGCCACAGTAGCCATTCTGTTCCTTGCTGGTTTCAAACTTTAGCAGGTAGTCGTCCGTTAACAGCCGGACGCAAAAAAGGGAGCGCGAGCTCCCTTTTCTTTTTTAATTAGTTTATCCCCGTTTATTTAGCTGGTACAACTCCGGGAGGAAAGCTTGCCATGACTTTCTGCACTACCGTGTTGATTTGCTTTTCAGGATCATTGGAAGGTGCATCTATATCCTGGTTACCTACTCCTTCCCAAAGTAGTTTTTGTGTTGCGGCGCTGGCTACTTCGATGATCAGTGATCCTGCCACGTAGTTCTGGACATTCACCGTAGTAGACATATTTCCGCCACCCCATGCATAAGGACGATAACCGCCTCCATAGCCATAAGAATTGGCGACAATCTCCTTTTGGTTTTTCATGATGCTCGTAATGTTTACCAGCAGATCTGCATTTTCAGATTCTGTAAAGCCTTTGGCAAGCATCTGCGCACGAACGGCATTGATCACCCTGGTCTGGTTAAACTGACTGAGTGCCTGATACTGTTGTTCCAGCTTCACGATGCGGAAGGTTTTATACTGGCTGAAATTGGCGGTATGATCATAATCGTAGGTTACCGTTAACTGCGGACCGCAGGCAGAAAATAAAATCGCAAGCGAAAGGACCGCGGCGGAAAGACTGACCAGTTTTTTCATAATTGATGTTTTTGAAAAGAGAATAAGTAGGTGAAATGGTTATTTACTTAAGCGGACGCGGACTAAATTTAGTTCAGGGGGAGGAATTATGAAGTAGATGACCTGTTTAACTGTAAAACAAAAGTAGCAAAAAATAGAATTAGCTGTTCATTTGCAATGGCAACGGATGATTTGGATCCGGCCGGTTCTTCATCCCTGTAGTGGGGTACCCGTGTTTTAAAGGTATGCTGTGAGGCGGAAACATAATTTAACTGTTAAACGAATTCCTGATGCGCGGACCAAGCTGGAGGCTTATCATTCTTTTTCTGGCTGCTTCTCCGGCCTGCCTGAGAGCGCAGGATTCCGGTTCGGTTAAGCGGCAGATCTGGCCTGAGGTGGACGTCTACTACCGGTTTAATGAGCGATTCAGGCTTTTTCTTCAGCTTACCGGCACGGAAGCCAATTCGGAATATACCGATGGTACTGTGGGCGCTTACGTGGATTATTTTGCGTTCCCCTGGTTAAGGCACAAGCTCAACCCGGAACTGTACGACAGCACAGGCGGTTATTACTGGTGGTTCAGGCTGGGTTACTCCTATTCAAGTGCTCCAGCGGGAGAGCCAAAGAAAGTGGTGAATATCCTGGAAACAGAATCGAACAACAGTTTTGACCTGCCGGCAAAGATTATTCTTGAGACCCGTAACCGCTTTGACTGGCGTTTTGTGAACGGAGACTTTCAACCCATTTACAGACCGAGAGCAAAATTTGTACGAAACCTGAAAACGGATTATCTGACCTTTAATATTTATCTGTACGGAGAATATTATTTCTATCTCAATGACCATTCCGACGACCGGTTCCGACTATGTCTTGGCTATGTGGTAAAAGTTCTCAAATGGCTGGACCTTGAAACATATTTCCTCCATCAGTTTCCCAATTCTCCCAAGGTATCACAGCTGGAAGCAATAGGGTTCAAACTGGATATGTATTTCAACTCCAAACAGCCGGCGAAATAAAAAAGCCCCGCCGGGGCAGGGCCTTCTGGTCAAAGGGAAAGAAATCCTATTGCAATTTTTTTGCGTAGTTGGTGTTGGAGATCATCAGCTTCATATTCTTGGCCGGCATGTCCAGTTCACCACTGTCAAAAGCCGTTAGCCCGTTACTGAAAGACTTATAGTTTGCGCTGCCACTGATGGCGTCCCCGGACGTCATTGTACTTTTGAAATTCTGACTGATATAGGCCAGGGTTTTACCTGAAACATTCAGTACTAGCTGATCGTTTGGTTTATTTACATTCGACCCTGTGATCGTAATCGTATTGCCGGACTGCGATACGTTTCCGTTGTCAAAAAAATCAACCATCTTGCCTTTTGACATATACAGGTAAGTGGCACTTGTCTGAACTGCATCATCGACATAGGATTTCATTTCCGCCATTTTTTTCCTGGCGATATCCCCGCGTATTCCCCTTGTAGGCGGCGGATCGGTCATTTTGGACGAAACGGCCGTGGTCGTGACCTTTCCGTCGGGTCCGACTGAAACCGAACTCACAATGGTGTTCTTTAGCTGACCTTCCACAAAAACCTGTACAGTGCGCGTCCAAACATAATTTGCCAGCTGTACACGGTTGGCGGCAGCTGCGCCCGAGACCTGCAGGCTCAGGTTTGTTTTGTTTCCTGCCTGCGCCTGGCTGAATTGAAACAGGACCAGCAGCATTCCACAAAAGAGAATTGATTTTTTCATTTGATTGCAATTGAGGTTTAATTTTCGGAACTCATTTCTCACGGTATCTCGTTCTCCATGCGAAATTGGATCAAATAACGATCAGTTGGCGGAATTGGGTCGTTTATCGGTTAAATGACATCGGTCATGGTAATACTATGCCCATAGACTCAAATGGTAACGCCTCTGCTTCCTCTTACCCTGGGAAGGGACATGCTTTGGTGTATTCTGGGGAAAATTTCTTTGCAGCATAATCAGTATGTATTAAATTGATCTACCCGAAGTCCATAAATTACCCCGCATGCCCCCAAAATATGATATCCCCGCTTACCTGGTTCGATTTTCATTCATTGTATGCCTTTTTTTAGGCATGTCATGGACCCCGCCAGTCATGGGTCAGATGGCAGACTCGGCTTCAGCCAGCCGGGGAAAGAAAATGAATAATGTTATTAAACTCAACCTGACAAGCTGGATTCTTTATTCCAGTGGCATCCAGTTGAGCTATGAGCGGGTGCTCTCGCCCAAACGAAGCATAACGATTTTCGGTGGTTATATTCAGTTCCCTATGCCCACCGTGATCGAGAACAGTACAATGCAATTCGATTTGAATAAAGCAAAAAGTGGGTTCGTTATCGGATCCGAGTATCGCTTTTATCTGAAAAAAGAGAACAAGTATGATGCACCTCATGGCGTTTATCTGGCGCCATTTGTGAGCTACTATCATTTTAAGAACCAGCGAAGCGGAAGAGATACGCTGACCAATGATAAACTGACGCTGAATTCAACCCTTGATTTTCTGAATATCGGCGGGGAGATCGGATATCAGTTCATTATAAACAAACATTTATCCATTGACTGCGTAATGTTTGGCCCTGCCGTATCCAGTTATTATTTCGGTGTGAAACTGGACGGCAGCACATCCGGAAACCATTCAGAAAAATTACAGCAGATTATAGATGCACTGAAAAAGAAATATCCCCTGTTAAATGATCTTTCCAAAGGTGAGACCGTAACTTCTAACGGTGTTTCTAATTTCTGGGCACTCGGATTCCGTTACACCATACAGATCGGGTGGCGTTTTTAAGATACTTCCGGCACTGACCTGGCTGCAGGTGCCGGCCCGGGAACTGCCGGGGAACCGGACTTGATCATCTTATCTACCCTGCTGAGCAGGTATAGACTTAACATGGAAATGCTTACCACGATATATCCCAACGTATCGTAGTGTTCTAGCGGACTGAATTTTCCTTTCTGCACCACGATCACACCGGCAAATGCCGCGGCAATTCCGCCCGCAATCTGCTGCAGGGATGCATTGACGCTCATGAATGCTCCCCGGTCCTGCATTACAGGAACCGCAGTGATCAGGGCCTGGGATGGAACGATCCTGCCCATTATCCCGGCCATCATCAGCACATTAAATAATACGACGAGCAACAGCGGTGTCGGACCGAGATGCGTGTAAACCACCACCATAATGGCCATCCAGGCGGTAGCTATGGCAAAAATTTTAAACTTGTCCTTTTTATCGCTGATTTTGCCCACAAGCGGCATAATAATCAGGGAGCCAAGGCCGGATACCATAAAGATCAGGGGCAGCTGATGCTGCGTAATTCCCAGATTGTTTACGGCGAATGCGCTTCCAAAAGGCATCATCATGAATCCGCCAACAGAAAGCAGTGCAGTGGCTGTGAAGCCGATGCGGTAATTTTTTTTGGCAACGGTATGCATCAGGTGCTGAAGGGCTGATTTGTCCCTCTGCACAGCGAGATGTTTCGTCAGCGGTTGCAAACGCCATGAAATAAAGAAGGCAACGATGATCGCCATTCCGCCAACCCAGATAAAAGGCGCGTGCCAGCCCCAGGCATTGGCAAGGTACAACCCGATAGGAATTCCCAGAACCTGACTTGCCCCAAATCCCATCTGAACGAAACCCATCACACGGCCACGATGCTGCAGGTCAAAAACATCGGCTATGATAGCCATGGAGACCGAACCGATTACTCCGCCAAACAAACCTGTTATGATCCTTGCCGCCACCAGCGTGGGATAAGAGTTGGCCACTCCGCAAAACAGGGTGCCGGCGATAAAACCACAATAAAAAAAGAGAAGCAGTTTCTTTCGGTCGAACCGGTCGGCAAATCCTGCCGTCAGGAGTCCGGATATACCCGCACTGAATGCGTAGGCAGATACCGCAAAACCAAAATGAGCCGGCTTCAGCCCAAGAGATTTCATAAGAATATCGCCCAGCGGAGACATGACCATAAAATCCAAAATTGCCGTGAACTGGGTAACGGCCAGAATGAAGATGACAAATTTCTGATAGGAAGAAAAGGCAGCTTTGCCTGCAGGTTTATTTTCCATATGAAAAGGTAAAGGGAGGGTAAATTAGTAAATCCCTTTCAAAGGAAATGTCCTCCCCGCGTTTAGAACGCAAGGTGGCTTCTTCGGGTTCCAAAAACCTAAAAGAATATACCCCGGTGCCATCGCAGGTCAGGGATGAAAGGGAAAAAGAAGGAAGGTGACAGTGCGCCTATTCAGGCAAAGGATCAGAAAATAACTTTTTCAGTTTTGCAATGTCGCAGGTGGCCTGGTGGCGTGCGATTTCAACCCGGTTGAGGGTCCGTCCAGGATCGACCGGATATCGCTTTTCATCATATCGATGATTCCGGACTTGTTGAGGTCCTTTGATATCGTCTTTGCTATTTTAGCCGGCATTTGCGGGACAGAAACCACCTTGTCCAGTATTTCCTGGAGATAGTGACCGATCTCATGCATGTTGTTGGACTGAAGTATTTTGAAATGCAATTCGCGGATACCGGAAAGAAGGGATTTGTGCAGTTGGCTTTTCATGAGTTGTCGTTTAAAATAAGGAATGAGGTTTGAATAACCTGATAAACTGGCGTCCATGAAATTTTCTCTTGCAATAATAGGGATAGCAATCAAAAATAAGGCCATGCGGGCCGGCTTTTTATCCCCATTTAATCAAGTAACGTGTGATTAGCGCCCAGATTGCCCTGGCCGTAACAAATAATAATTTCCCCGCAGGGTTCAGGCCCTTAATATGTAATGTTTCTAAAACATTAATGCAACAGTTTGTTTAAGTAGTTATAACTGTTGGTAACGTTTTGTATAGGTTGCGGTGCCCCGTCCTGTTCAACAAAAAAATATTTCATCCCGGATTCCTGTGCATTCTCAAAAACGCGTTTGAAATCCACTACGCCCGATCCTACTTCTGCAGGGTTCATGGTGGTTTTATCCAGGTCCTTTACATGCCAAAGGGGATAACGGCCGGGATACAGTTTGAACAGTTCAACAGGATCCTGTTTGGCCTTGGTAGCCCAGGCGAGATCGAGCTCCATTTTCACCAGGTCCTTATCGGTATGACCTAAAATATAGTCGAAAGGGCGGACTCCTTCAATAGTGTCAAATTCCGTCTGATGATTGTGATAGGCAAACTGAACCCCGTTTTTTTTGCAGGCTTCTCCGGCTTTGGAAAAAACGTCCACGGCAGTTTTTATCTCGTCCATGGTATTCACCGGAATGGCAGAACATACCAGATAGCTGATACCACCCTCAGCTGCATCATCGGCCAGTTCCTGATAATTCTCTTTCAGGTTAGCTGACTTTGGCCTGTTCTTAAATTGTTCAGCCATCTTTTGAATCCGGGCGGAATCTTCAGCCGTTTTCGCCATTTTCATGATCTGTTCTATCGTGAAGGGTGCACCGGGCACATGGGCGGAACGCCAGTGCATGCCGGCATCCTTCACCATGGAAGAAAATTCTTTCGGTTTGTAGCCATAAAAATTGCCCTTCTGTGAACCGGCACTTTCCACCTCCTTATAACCGATGGCCGCTACCTTATCCAGTGTGCCCTTTGTATCGGTTGTCATCAGACTGCCCAGCGTGTAAAGTTGAAGGCCGACGGGAACTGTCGCTGCCGGACCAAAGAAAGCTGCGGCGTGCCCAAGCTTCGGAAGGAACATGCCAGCCAGAGCGTAAGCTCCTGTTTGTTTTAGAAATTTTCTTCTGTTTCCCATGTTGTTGGTTTTTTATGGTGAACTCAAATACGCCGATCTACCGGTCACTTAGAGCTATTAAATATACCCCTCAACAGTGCAAAAAATATTCCTTCGTCAAATTGTTCTACTTACTCAATCCGCTATCCGGTTACCTCAAACATGCCGATCCTCTCTACGGCCCGGCTACGCGATCCTTTTTAAAAGCTGACCGCGGTCTCATGCGCAAACAAACTGAATTAGTCAGGGTTCAAAAGCGTGCTGTGAAAAGTTGGATATTGGTGCCCGTTGATCCGTGTCTGCCGAAAATTCAATGAAAAGGAATGTAAAAAAAACCATTGGAGGAAGGGCTGGTTTTGGGGGTGAAACCGGAGCATTTCCATGCGAGTCAGCGGGGTAATGGATCGGTTTTCTCTGGTATCCGATACTCGTACTCTTGTCGACGGGCCATTACAAATAAAAAAAGACCGACTTAAGCATTAAATCAGTCTTTCCATGCAATTAATTGAAAATCAGTGACCCCGTCAGGATTCAAACCTGAAACCTTTTGATCCGTAGTCAAATGCTCTATTCAGTTGAGCTACGGGGCCATCCCGGATATGGCGTATCCGATGGGCGGCAAATATATGCCAAAAAAAATGGAGTAAAAAATCGCAACCTGCCCCATCGCGCTTAAATTTAATGGTCTGTCATTGTAGATTACCCGCCATTGAAGAATTCCTCTTCCCTTCCCCTGCTCGCACGAAAGATCAGCGTGCTGCCGCTGGCCGCCGTTATTTTTTTCACTGTATCCGGAGGTCCTTACGGTATTGAACCCCTGATCGGTTATGCAGGCCAGTGGGCTATTCCGCTGCTCCTGGTCACGCCCCTCCTCTGGGATATTCCGATCATCCTGGTCGTGCTGGAACTTAATGGAATGATGCCCGTGGAAGGCGGATACTATGAATGGGTGAAGCGCGGTTTAGGCATACGATGGGCTTTTTATGAAGGATGGTGGACCTGGCTCTACACTTTTGTAGACCTGGCGATTTATCCCGTTTTCTTCGTGGAATACGCTTCCTTTTTTTTCCCCGGCATCGAATCTTTCCGCGTACCGGTTTTCTTGGGTATGATATGGTTTAACGCGCTGCTGAATATCCGCGGGATTGTTCCGGTGGGAAAAACGGCCATGTTGCTGACACTCGCTGTGCTCCTGCCCTTCCTGATACTTTTTGCCACGGGTTTCGCACACCCCCAACCGGAAGCTGTATCCCATCCGGCGGGCATTCCTTCCACGGGCATGGCATTGTTTACCATCATGTGGAATTTTATCGGGTGGGATAATGCCACTACGTACGCGGGAGAAGTGAAAGGACCCGTAAAGGCTTACCTGAAAGCCATTGGCATTGCTTTTTTCGGAATTTATTTTTTCTATTTTTTGCTGACCTGGCTTGCCGTGCATTCCGGAATATCCGGAGAAACTCTGGCAGAAAAAGGAATTCCCTATCTCGGCTATGTGATGGGAGGAAAAGGGTTGGGTATCCTTCTTTCGCTGGGCGGTATGGCAAGCATGCTTGGAATTTTTTGCGCCGTATTGCTTTCTGTTTCCCGAATTCCTGCGGTCATGGGCCGGGACCGGCTTCTGCCAGGAATTTTTTCCCGTCTGCACACAAAGTATGATACTCCGTATATCTCCATCATCATCTGCGCATCGCTGGTAAGTCTTCTTGTTCTTCTTCCGCTGGAAGATCTTCTCGTAACCGATATCTGCCTCTATTCTGCCGGTATCTCCCTTGAATTTGCCGCCCTGATCAGGCTTCGGAAATCGGCTGCGGGACTGAGTCGTCCATTT
>Ga0207705_10004249_pt1 | contig 10843 bp, 10 predicted proteins | sample KBSC13metaG_FD_184314 | JGI IMG/M metagenome (GOLD analysis project Ga0207705, IMG submission 184314) | Corn rhizosphere microbial communities from Kellogg Biological Station, Michigan, USA - KBS C1-3 metaG (SPAdes) (version 2) | ecosystem: Host-associated > Plants > Roots > Rhizosphere > Soil ...
TGTCGAAGTGGCCGATGTTGCAGACGATCGCCATGTTCTTCATCGCCCGCATGTGGTCGATGGTGATGACGTCGGCATTGCCGGTCGCGGTGACGAAGATGTCGGCGCGCTTGGTCGCCTCCTCCATCGTCACGACTTCATAGCCTTCCATTGCCGCCTGAAGCGCGCAGATCGGGTCGACCTCGGTCACCAGCACGCGCGCGCCGCCGTTGCGAAGCGAGGCCGCTGACCCTTTGCCGACATCGCCGTAGCCGGCGACGCAGGCGACCTTGCCGGCGAGCATCACGTCGGTCGCGCGGCGGATCGCATCGACCAGCGATTCCTTGCACCCGTAAAGGTTGTCGAACTTCGACTTGGTGACGCTGTCGTTGACGTTGATCGCCGGGAACGGGAGCTTGCCCTGCTTGGCCAGCTCATACAGCCGATGGACGCCGGTCGTGGTCTCTTCGGACACACCCTTGATCGCCTCGACCGACTTGGTGAGATAGCCCGGACGCTCGGCGATGAAGCGCTTGAGCGTCGCCACGAACACTTCTTCTTCCTCGTTCGACGGCGCAAACAGTTCCTCGCCGGCTTCGACGCGCGCGCCCCACAGCGCGAACATGGTCGCGTCGCCGCCGTCGTCGAGGATCATGTTGGCCGTGGTATCGCGGCCCCAGTCGAAGATGCGCTCTACATACTGCCAATATTCCTCGAGCGTTTCGCCTTTGATCGCGAACACCGGGATGCCCCGCGCCGCGATCGCCGCCGCCGCATGGTCCTGCGTCGAAAAGATGTTGCACGACGCCCAGCGCACTTCGGCACCGAGGTCGACCAGGGTCTCGATCAGCACCGCGGTCTGGATCGTCATGTGCAGCGACCCGGTGATCCGCGCGCCCTTCAATGGCTTGGACGCCCCGAACTCCTCGCGCAGCGCCATCAGGCCCGGCATTTCGGTCTCGGCGATCTCGATCTCCTTGCGCCCGAAATCGGCCAGGCCGAGGTCCTTCACGACAAAGTCGTTGAAACGGGTTTCAGCCTGCGTCGCCACGTCGAATTCTCCGGTGCAATGATGGGCGCCCCATCGGGCGCGGGTCGCGGCAGCCCCTAGCGGCCGCTCGCTCGAAAGGCAAATATAAAGAATTCTTTATATGTTGAACTTTGCCCCGTGCGGAACGGGTTGAGCCGAATTGTGACGCACCGTATTGACGATCGCCGACGCGGCGAGGAACACGCCCGACCTCAAGCATCCGCCATCCGCTTGTTTCAGGAGTGACCATGAATTCCGGATTTTACCGATGAGAGCTGGCCCAGGACCGGGTGCGCCAATGCGCACGATCAAAGTCAATCTGAAGCCGGATACATTGGACGAGGAAAACAGCAGGTTCGAGCAGAAGCCGCTGCAGCGCCCGTTGTTCCTCAACAGCGTGCCCAAGTGCGGGAGTCACCTGCTGCGCAACATCATCAGGATGTTCGTGCCGGTCGAGCAGCAGTACAATGTTCAGTTCATCCAGCATCAAATTCTGCAGGACCACCTGGGTGCGTTCGCTGATCCCCGGAACTTCCTGAGCTGGGGCCACCTGATGTTCAACGACTCTACTGCCGTAGCGGTAGGCAATGTCCGCCAGATCCTGCTCGTCCGCGATCCCTATGACTGGGTGCTCGCCCGTGCGCGCTTCTTCATTAGCGACGAATTCGAAGGTTTCGAGTTGCTGAAGGAAGGCTCGCTCAGCGTAGAGTCAATTCTCAACATGATGATTCTGGGGATTCACGACAAGGCGCCGCCTCTCATCGCTCTTTTCACCTACAATGCGGTTGGATGGCTGGGGGCGGGAGTCCGGCTTCTCCACTATGAAGACCTCGTCGCAGCCGTGAAGAATCTCGAGAGTGACGAGGCGGACAGGTTTTTCGCCGATCTGCTGGAAGCGTGTGGAATCGAGCGGCCGGACGACTGGCGGGAACGGGTCCGTGTAGGTGCAGACCGCAAGCAAAGCGGCACGGCGCGCGAAAACCTGACGGGGATCGGTGTCGAGCTGCCCAAGGAACTTCCCGACCTCCAGAAGCGGATGGTCGATTTTGCTGCTACCGGGCTGCGCGAAATCCTCGGTTACAGCTAATCCGCGACCGCTCCATCCGCCTCAGCCTCCTTCAACTCCTGGGCAGTAACAATCCTCCAGGGAGGCCTTCTTTTGCGGGGGCGTCTGCATCTTCCCTGTTGGACCTTCATGCGACGCCGCGGCCGCGAGAGCCTTCCGTCAGGCCGCTCCAGTTTCACTCGCCAGTAGCCGCGGATCGATCCCTTCGGCTTTGAACGCGGCAGCCCAACGCTCGTCGGCCGGCACGTCGAAAACGATGTTCTCATCCGCCTGCGCGGTGAACCAGCCATGGCGGGTCATCTCTTCGTCGAGCTGTCCTTCGCCCCAGCCGGCATAGCCGAGCGCTGCGATCCACCGCTTCGGTCCCCTGCCCTCGGCGATCGCGCGAAGCACGTCGATGGTGCCGGTCATCGCGAACAGCGGCCCTTTGTCGCCATTGACCTGCAGCGAGTCCTGCCCGCCCCAGTCGGTCGAATGGAGCACGAACCCGCGGCCAGGCTCGACCGGGCCGCCGTGAAGGACGGCGCAGTCGGGCGCCTCGCCGGGTTCGATATCCAGCTGCCGCAGCAACCCGCGAAACGAAATGCCGGCGCGCTTGTGGCCAATCCCCACGCCGACGGCACCGTTTTCATCATGCACGCACATCGCGATCACCGCGCGCTCAAAGCGTGGGTCGGCCATGCCCGGCATCGCCAGCAGCAACTTGCCGGACAGGAACGTAGGCTGCTCGACCATCACATGTTCAATGGGCCGGGGGCTGGCGCCGGGCAATACTTGAGGCTCTCATACAGCACGCCTAAGGCGCGGCTCATCCCTCTCGTGAAGGAGCTTGCAAGATGACGATCCAGAAGGGCGAACACCTGCCCGACGTGCCGCTGACCATCGCCACCGCCGACGGTCCCAAGCCGACCACCAGCGGAGAATATTTCGCCGGCAAGCGCGTCGCCTTGTTCGCGGTGCCCGGCGCCTTCACCCCGACCTGCTCGGCGCGGCATTTGCCATCCTATGTCGAGAAAGCCGCCGACCTCAAAGGTAAAGGCGTGGACGAGATCGCCTGCATTTCGGTCAACGACCCGTTCGTTATGGCCGCCTGGGGTCAACGCGACGGCAGCGAGGACATCACCATGCTCGCCGACGGCAATGGTGCCTTCTCGGATGCGGTCGGCCTGTCGTTCGACGGCAGCCAGTTCGGCATGGGCAAGCGCTCGCAGCGTTACTCGATGCTGGTTGACAATGGCGTCGTCGAGCAGCTCAACGTCGAGCAGCCGGGCGAGTATCGCGCGTCAAGCGCCGAGACCATGCTCGACCAGCTGGCGACTGCCTGACGGCTGGCCGCTGCCCCGTCTCCCCTCGCCGCTCTTCGCTCCTCACGGGGCGAAACAGCGCCCGCTCTCAATCGTTTAAACGGTTCGAGAGCGAAATCTTTTTTCAAGAGGAGAGACTCAATGGCGAAGAACAATCGTGGCGGAAACAACAGCAGCCGCAACAATAACCCGTCCGGCAAAAATCAGTACAGCGGCGGAGTGATGGATCTGGCCCGCGAACGCCCCGTCGCCGCCGCAGCAGTGGCCGCCGGCGCTGCCGCAGCGGGACTGTTCCTGTGGTCGAAACGCTCCCAGATCAGCGACCAGATGTCGAACCTAAGCGACCAGCTCGGTCAGTGGACCGAGAACATGCGCTCGGGCAGCAGCGGCGACGGTTGGAGCAGCGAAGACGATACGGCGGGCCTCACGACGACGGGTCGATCGAGATCCACGTCGAGCAGCCGCAACCGCGGGATGAGCGAGACCGGCGGCGGCAACGCGAGCATGGGATCGAGCAGCGGCGGCGCCGGCAACACCGCCTCGACAACCGGCCGCGGGCGCGCGCAAAGCCAGCCCGTCAGCTAAGCTACCGAAGGGGCGCTTCGGCGCCCCTTCTATTTGCCGGAAAGGAACTCGGCGATCGCTTCGCCCAGCTCCGGCTTCGTGACCGAACTCATGTGCGTTCCGGGCACTTCGCGAAACAACGCGTCCGGAAGGGCCGCGGCCAACTCGGCTGCCGACCCGTTGTCGTCATCCTCCGAGCCGCACACGACCAGCGTCTGCATGGTGAAAGCCTGGAGCCAGTCGATGAAGGCATCGGCGAAGCTTTCGAGCAGCAAGCCTGACGCAACCCGGTCGACCTTCTGGCTCTTCATGAATTGAATCGACAACCAGTGCGGGTCGCCGCGCGGCACCCGGTCGAACAATTCGATCGCTTCGAGGAAGAAATGCTTGCGCCGCTGCCAATGGCGCAGACCCTCGAGGCCGGCACCTCCAAGCACCGCACGGCGCGGCCGCAGCCCTTCGCCAATGCCCTCGACGGTCGTCCTCGCCCCGAGTGAAAAGCCGCCGAGATCGAAATCGGTCAGGCCCAGCAGGGTGATCAGTTCGCGCAGATCGCGAGCAAGGATGCCCGGCGGATAATGTTCGGGATCGTGAGGACGCCCGCTCAGCCCGTGCGCGCGGAGGTCAGGCATGATCACCCGGAAGCCCGCGGCGGCAATCCGCGCAGCATGGCCGAACTTGATCCAGTTCATGACCGCGTCCGAAAACAGTCCGTGGAGCAGCACGGCGGGACGCCCCTCTCCTATCTCGTGATAAGCGAGCCGGATACCGTCCGAGGCGTTCCAGAATTCGACCTGCGGTTCGCTCATCCGGGGAACTGACCGGTGGCTTGGACCCATTTGTCGACCAGCTTCTGGTAATCGGCGGTCCGCACTTCCTTGAGATCGTCGGTGTTGAGCCACGCACGGTGCATGCTTTCTGCACCAAAATGATGTTTCGGCTGGAACGGCGACGGATCGTCGAACGAGGCGACCGTCAGATCCATGTTCTCGCTGCCATCCTTGAAGCGGAAACCGAGCGACGTGCCGCATTCGCGGCAGTAAGGCCGCTCAGCGATCGGCGAGCTGTCGAACCAGTCGGGCTCATGCTGCCACGCGACCTCGCTTTGCCTTACGTTCTTGAAGGCAATCGAGATCGATCCCGTTGCGCGTTGGCACATCCGGCAGTGGCACAGGTAAGCGTCGCGATCGTGGATTGTCGCCGTGTAGCGCACCCGTCCGCATGCGCAGCCGCCACTGATCTGCTCGTCCATCCTTTCCTCCCTTGGAGCGCGGCCATTTGCGCGGCTAAGGGGCGGCATGTCCAGCGCCCCCACGGCCGAAGAGATTGCACGCGATGCGCGGTGGCTGGCGCAGGCGCTCGATCCCAGCGAGGGCATGTTGCGCCTCGTCGCGATGGACCGCGACAGCTACCGCGCGGCCAGCTTCCTCGACGATCGGCTGATGCAGCAGCCGGTCGACGCGCAAATCATGGCCTGGCCGGACATCGAGGCCGCCGTCGCCGGTGATGTCCGAACCGATGCGCGATGGATTTTCCACATCGGTCACGTCGGCTCGACCTTGGTGTCCCGCCTCCTCGGTGAAATCGCGGGGGTGCTCGCGGTACGCGAGCCTAGGCTGCTCCGCGATCTCGCCCTGATCCCGGCCGAGCTACGCCCAGGCTACGCCGGACCGATCCCCAAGCTCATGTCGCGGACCTTTGCCGGCGACGAGGTCGCCTGCGTCAAGGCGACCAGCTTCGCGAGCGAGATCGCGCCGCTACTGGTGCCGGCCGGCGAGCGGGCGCTGTTCATCTTCGCGGCGCCGCGCAATTACATCGCGAGCATCCTTGCCGGCGAAAACAGCGTGAAGGAGCTGCGTATGCTGGCCGACTATCGGGCGCAGCGACTGGGGACCCGCGGAATTGTCTTGCCGCCGGCCCGCAACGATGCCGGCGCGGCCGCTGTGGCATGGGCGTGCGAAATGACGACCCTGGAGGCCGCCTCGGATGCAATGGCCGAGCGTCGCATTTCGTGGGCAGATTTCGACCGCATGCTGGAAAACATGGTCGCGGCTCTTGGCCGCGTTGCCGCGTTCTTCGGGTTCGCAAGCAACGGTGATGCGCTCGCAACGATTGCGTCGGGCCCGTTGACGAAGCTCTATTCCAAGGACCCCGCGCATCCGTACAGCCCGGCACTTCGCCGGGACCTGATCGAACAGGAATTGCGCCTTCAGGGACGCGACATCGACGGCGCGCTTGCCATGCTCCGCGCGGCAGCCGAAAAGTCGCCGCTGCTGGCGCGGGCACTCGCCCGTGTGGAGGACTGAATGTACCGCATTTTACAGCTGCTGACCGACGCCGAGGTCGCCGAATGCCGTCGCATCGCGGCAGCTGCGAACTTCGTCCACGGGCGCATCACCAACCCGCACATGAAGGCCAAGCAGAACGAGCAGCTGCACGAGCCTCAGGCCTACCAGAAAAGCTCGCAGCTCCTCCTCCAGGCATTCGGCCGCAGCGAGGAATTCCGCGAGTTCGCGTTCCCGGTAATGATCGCGCCGCCGATGGTCACTCGCTACCAGCCGGGCATGCATTACGGCGCACACGCCGACGCCGCCTTCATCCAGCTGCCAAACGGTGCGCTGCGCAGCGACCTTAGCTGCACGGTGTTTCTCAATGATCCGGAGAGCTACGACGGCGGCGCCCTGCACATCGAGCTCGGCGACGCCGAGCTGCAGTTCAAGCTGCCGCCCGGCCATGCGATCATCTATCCATCCGACACGCTCCACCAGGTCGAACCGGTGACCAAGGGTGAACGGCTGGTCGCGATCACTTTCATCCAGAGCCGCATCCAGGACCCGTTCCGCCGCAACCTGCTGTTCAACTTGAACGAGGTCGCCGCGCTCGAAGGGCTGCAGATGAAGCCGGAGAATTTCACCCGCATGCAGCTGATCCAGAACCAGCTGCTGCGCTATTGGGGCGATAAGGCCTAGGCGGCCTTTTGCAGGTGCTTGCGGCCTAGGAGTTCCGCAATCTGCACGGCGTTGAGCGCGGCGCCCTTGCGCAGATTGTCGCTGACTACCCACAGGCTGAGACCGTTCTCGACCGTCGGGTCTTCGCGGATGCGGCTGACGTAGGTCGCATATTCGCCGACCGCCTCGACCGGCGTCACGTAGCCGCCGTCTTCGCGCTTATCCACGACCAACACGCCCGGCGCCTCGCGCAGGATATTGCGTGCCTCGTCGGCGGAGATTTCATTCTCGAACTCGATGTTCACCGCTTCCGAGTGGCCCACGAACACGGGGACCCGGACGCAGGTCGCGGTGAGCTTGATCGACGAACCGAGGATTTTCTTGGTCTCGACCACCATCTTCCATTCTTCCTTGGTCGAACCGTCGTCGAGGAAGTCGTCGATGTGCGGAATCACGTTGAACGCGATCTGCTTCGTGAAAAAAGCCGGCTCGTTGGAGTCCCCGACGAAGATGTTGCGCGATTGCTCGAACAGCTCGTCCATGCCGCGCTTGCCGGCACCGGACACCGACTGGTAGGTCGCGACCACGACGCGCTTGATCTTCGCGGCATCGTGCAGCGGCTTCAATGCGACTACGAGCTGCGCCGTCGAGCAGTTCGGGTTGGCGATGATGTTCTTCTTCCGGTAGCCGGCGATCGCTTCGGCGTTCACCTCGGGCACGATCAGCGGCACGTCCGGATCCATCCGGTAGAGCGAGCTGTTGTCGATCACCGTGCAGCCGGCGGCTGCCGCCCGCGGCACGTGGATTTTCGAAACCTCGGACCCGGCGGCGAACAGCGCGATGTCCCACCCGGCGAAGTCGAAATGCTCGAGATTCTTGACCTTGAGGTCGGTGCCGCTGTCCCCGAAGTCGATGACGTCCCCGGTCGAGCTGGCGGACGCGAGGGCCGCAACTTCGTCGAGGGGGAATTGGCGTTCGGCGAGGATGTTCAGGATCTCGCGCCCGACATTGCCCGTCGCCCCGACGACTGCGACCCGATAACCCATTTTTTAGCCTGCTTCCCGTGTCCAACTGGAGGGCCGCGAGGTGGGCGCGACCCTGACGATTGTCAACGCGGGCGAAGCTGTCACTATTCAGCTTGGAGAGACCGGAATGGCTGAGCGTCGCGACTGGATACGGGCCGTGCTGGTCGTTGCCTTGCTCATGCTTGGCTTTGGCCTGAAGGGGGCGTTGATCGCGCCGCCGTCGCCGCCGCTGTCGGTCTCGCCAGGAGAATTCGACACCACCCGCGCAATCGCACGGCTGCAGCGCATCCTCGGCGACCAGCGGCCGCACCCCGTCGATACGGCTGCAAACGATGCGGTGCGCGGCCGCCTGCTGGCCGAGCTCCGCGCCATCGGGCTCCAGCCTCAAGTGCACGAAGCGGTCGATTGCAGCGCATTTCCTAAGACCCGCATCGTCAGCTGTTCGCGCGTCCGCAACGTGATTGCCACGATCCCGGGCCGCGGACAGGGGCGCCATTTGCTGCTCGATGCCCATTACGACAGCACGCCGACCGGCCCGGGCGCAGCAGACGACGGCCTCGGGGTCGCGACGCTGCTCGAAGTCGGTTCGATCCTCAAAGCCACGCCGCCGCTGCGGCCCGTCACTTTGCTGTTCAACGAAGGCGAGGAGTTCGGCCTCAACGGTTCGGCGGCGTTCGTCCGCACCGACCCGCTCGCGAGGGAGGTGGATTCTCTCATCAACATCGACGCGCGCGGCGTCAGCGGGCCCGCGTTGATGTTCGAGAGCAGCGAGCCGAATGGCGCTGCGTTGTCGATCTACGCGCGCGCTGCACGCCGGCCGTTTGCCAATTCGCTAAGCACCGACTTTTCGCGGTTGATCCCCAACAGCACCGACGTCGTCGAGTTCAAACCCGCCCGTTGGACCCTGTTGAACTTCGCGATCCTCGGCAACGAAACGCGCTATCACTCGCCCGGCGACACGGTGAACGCGCTCGACCGTGCAAGCCTCTACCATGTCGGCAGCGAAGTCCTGGCGGTGAGCCGCACGATGGCGGCATCGCAGGACCCGGGAGCAAATCCAGGCCGGAGCGTCTTCACCGACATCGCCGGCCATGCCCTTATTCGCCTGCCGCTGGTCGTTGCCGGTGCCCTGCTCGCTTTGCTGCTGATCGCCGGCCTTGCGCTAGGCTGGCGCGAAAAAGCCGTGGGCAAGCCGTTGCTCCTCGCTGCCGGCGTGACCGTCGCGGGCGTCGCCGGCTCGGCACTGGTCGCCTTTATCGCAACCCTGCTGCGCGCCGGGGATTTCTGGCGCGCTTATCCGCTCGTGGCCTATCTCGCACTTTACGCGGTGCTTCTCGCCACGATGGTCGCTGCCTTATCGCGATGGCGCGACGGCATCGACCTGAGCCGAATGCGTACCGCGACATGGCTCCTGATCCTGATCTTCGGCGCAGCACTGAGTATGGCGCTGCCCGGCGCGACGATCTTCTTCCTGTTTGGACCCGCGGTCGCGCTGGCCGGCATCGCCAGCTCGCGCCGGTCGCCGCAAGCAGGAACCGTCCTGCCCGTGCTCGCGGCGCTTATCCAGTTCCTGATGTTCGCGGAGCTGCTCGCGCTGATCGAGATGCTGCTGATCGACGGTCCGCTATGGGCAGTTGCGCCCATGGCCGCCCTCGCCGCCTTGCCGCTGCTGGTTGAGGTGGGACAAGCGCGGCTCAGGCCGGCGCTGGCGCTGCTCGCGCTCACCGGCGCCGGCTTGTGGACAGCGGCTTTGCTGCTGCCGCGCTCGAGCGTTGAACGGCCGGTGTCGTTCAGCATCGATTATTTCCGCGATGCCGATCACCAGACCGCCAGATGGGGAATCGCTTCGAAGCAGGCGCCGCTGCCCGCCAGCTTCCACGGCGAATGGAAGAAAGGCGTATTGCCGTTCAACGGGCGCGGCCGCTGGATTTCGCAGGCGCCGCTGCTCGGTACGCCAACACCGGATGCGCGGCTGATCTCCAATGAACCGGCCGGAAAAGGCAGAAGGATCCGAATCGCACTCTCACCAGGCGGCGGCGATGCGGTCACGATCCGCTTCGCCGAAGCGACGAAGCTGCTCGCGCTCGGCCTTCCCGCAGCGCCCGAAACGATCGCGGCCAAAGCCCAGCCAGCGAAAGCAATTCTGCGCTGCTCGGGCCGGTCATGCGAAGGCTTCGTGATCGAGGCCGTGCTTGCAGATCGCGCCCCGGTGGAGGCGGAACTCTTCTCTTACCGCTTCAGCTTGCCACCAGAGGGCAAGGTCCTCCAGGCGGCACGACCGCGCAATGCCATCCCGCAATATTCGCCCGACGAAACCGTCACGCTGAAGCGCGTGCGGTTCTAACCGCCGCGTTTGGGCACCGCGATCATGACGTGGCCGAGCTTCCACAGATGCTCGAAATAGCGCCGGGCGAACTCGTCGCGCTCGGCGGCCGGGATCTCCTCCAATGCCGGCACGTCGATGATCTCGCCAATCGTTCGCGTTCCGTCCGCACCGTCGAGGACGAATTGCTCCAATTCAGAGCAGCGCAGTTCATAGGGACCGCGCTCGAAATGCCCGGGGCCGCGGCGTGAGAGCCCGGGAGAAGGATGCGGAACTAGCCCGCGCCAGTCCGTCGCATCGAAGTCGACAATGGCAAGCTCGGCGCCGCAGTGCCGCACAGTGAACGCATGCATCCCCGCAGCCAGACTGAGCATCTCGACCGCCGCCCAATGCTGATGGGGCCGCAGCGGGTCGACCGCCGCCGCGATGGCTGTATCCGGCCCCCACGCAGCGTTTCGCCAGTAGGGAAAATTGTCGACCCAGTTCTGGAAGACCAGGCCGGCACTTTCGACCAATTCGAGCAGCTGCGGCACCGTGTAGGCGCGGTCCTGGGGGTGGAGGAACGTGTCGACTACCGCGGCGTCGTCCTTCAGCTCGGCCGCCG
>Ga0207705_10004251_pt1 | contig 10841 bp, 6 predicted proteins | sample KBSC13metaG_FD_184314 | JGI IMG/M metagenome (GOLD analysis project Ga0207705, IMG submission 184314) | Corn rhizosphere microbial communities from Kellogg Biological Station, Michigan, USA - KBS C1-3 metaG (SPAdes) (version 2) | ecosystem: Host-associated > Plants > Roots > Rhizosphere > Soil ...
TGCCGGCTCGAGCGCCTGCCATTTCATCTCGTTTTCGAGCACGATCAGGTTGCACTCGCGTTCGACGAGGGCGCGGTAGGCCGGGTCGCCGAACTGGTTGCGGCCGGCGCTGATCGCCGTGCCGAAGCGCATGCCCTTCCGGGCCGCGATGTCTTTCAATCCCTCGCCGGCCGGCGCCTGGGCGCGCGCGAGGGGGGTGATTGTCGGCAGCATGGCGGCGCCGGCAAGCATGCCGAGGATGTTACGTCTCGATGTCATGTGTAGTCCTTCTGTTATTGTGGTGGGTGAAACTGGTCAGCCGTGGCCGGGCGCGTAGGGGAACGCGAGCGACCGGTAGTACTCGAGTGTTTGCGCCGGCGGATTCACGCCGGCCGGCAGGGGCAATCCGGAGACATGCTGGAAATAGGCGATGCACGCATCGCGCCACCATTGCGCCTCGCGCTGTTGCTGGGCCAGGCGCTGGGCGACGTCGTCGTAGCGGCGCGCGTCGACGAACGGACGCAGGCGCTGCCACTCGGCCTGCATGGCGGCGACTTCCGCCACGCCGTGGTCGTAGTGGGCGACGAGCTCTTCCCACAGCGTGCGGCCGGACGGCATGCGGGTGTCCCACGGCAGGTGGTGGAACCACAACAGTTGCTCGGGCGGCGTCGTGGCCGGGTCGGCAAGGCGGCGCGCGACGTCCGGCGCGTACTGGGCCACGGCGTTGCTGCCCGTCGCCGTGCGATCGAAGCCGATGCCGTCGCGGCCGGCGCGGTGGTAATAGACGGGATTCCAGTCCGCGCGTCCCAGGTTGTCGACCCACGGCGCGGGACCGTGGTGGTGGCCCGTGCCCATGATGTGGTGCAGGCCGAGGGGCGTCATGTAGTCGACGGCCGCTTCGCGCGAGCGCATCATCATGTCCACGACAGGCTCCACGACGCGCGCTTCGGGTGCGAACGTCTGTCCTGCCCATTCGCGGGCGATGGCGCGGCTGTCCAGGTCCGGGTTCCAGGCGAGGCGTCCGTAGGCATACCAGTTGGCCTGGTCGAACGTGGAACCGGTCCAGTTGCGGCTGCTGCCGATGTTGGCGACGCCGGCGATGCCGCCCACGCGTCCATCCTGGGCGCCTTCCAGCACGCGCGCCACGGTCATCGGCCTGCCGCCGGCGCGGGTGTCGAAGCGCAGCGTCTCCTGGAACAGCGTGCCGAGGTAGACGAGGTGGGTGGCGTAGCCGAGGTATTCCTTCGTCACCTGGAATTCCATCATTAGCGGCGTGTCCGGCATCGCGCCGAACAGCGGGTGCGCCGGCTCGCGCGGCTGGAAGTCGATCGCGCCGTTCTTCACCTGCACGAGCACGTTCCTGTCGAACTTGCCGTCCAGCGGCTTGAACTGGTCATAGGCCTGGGTGGCGCGGTCGCTGACCTGGCCTGGATGCGCCGGCGGGTTGTAGACGAACGCGCGCCACATGACGATGCCGTTGTGCGGCGCGAGCGCGCGCGCCAGCATGTTGGCGCCGTCGGCGTGGTTGCGGTGATAATCCTGCGGGCCCGGTTGGCCTTCCGAATTGGCCTTGACGAGGAAGCCGCCGAAATCGGGAATGCTGCGATAGATCTCGTCGGCCTTGCGCGCCCACCAGGCGGCGACCTGCGGGTCGAGCGGATCGGCCGTCTTCGTTTCCTTCAGTTCCAGCGGTGTCGACCAGCGCACGGACAAATATACGCGGATGCCGTACGGCCGCAGCACGTCGGCGATGGCCGCGGTCTTGGCGATGAAGGCGGGGCTCAATACCTCGGCCCTGGCGTTGACGTTGTTCAGCACCGTGCCGTTGATGCCGAGCGACGCGTTGGCGCGCGCGTAATCCGTGTAGCGCGGATCGACGATGTTCGGCAGCTCCCACCAGTTCCAGATCGATTCGCCGGCATAGCCACGTTCGACGGTGCGGTCCAGGTTGTCCCAGTGGTTCAGCACGCGCAGCGGCAGCGCGGGCTTGTCCGCAAGCGCGATCCGGTCCGGGGCGACGCCCAGCTGCACCTGGCGCAGCCAGGCGAATGTACCGTACAGCAGGCCGATGTCGGCGTTGGCCGCGACCAGCATCACGGGGGCGCCCTTGATGCGGGCGCGCCGCACGAGATAGCCTTCCGGGCCGAGCGGCGCCAGCTCGCGGCGCAGGTTGTCGGCGTCGGCCAGGCCGGAGACTTGGGCCAGTGCGTTCGCGCGGACGAGGACGACGGCGCCGAGGCGCGGTTGCGGCGTGGACGGAATGGTGTCGGGTGCGCGGCCCAGCATGCCGGCGATACCGCGCCTGAGTTCCGCCGCGGCAGCACGCACGGTCGGGGTGTCGTCCGGCGCGGCGATGCCGGTGGCGGCCGCCTGCAATGCGGTCCGCTGGGCGGTGGGAAGGGGGCGGTAGCGCAGCCACAGGTCGTAGCCGTCTTCGTCGGCGGCGCGGGCGGGAAGGGCGCCGAACAGTCCGAGCAGGATGTTCAGCACGAACGCCGCCGTCAGGCACGCGCGGGCGTGCCGGAGGAAATGCTGCATCGTAATCTCCGTTGTCGTTATAGGCGGACCGGATGCGGCGGCCGGTCTCATGCAGGAATGTTAGCGCAAACTCTTGAAATGCGAAATCGGTTTCTGAGTGTTTACTGCCATTTTTATGGCTATCTTTGCACGGACGTGAGATGCTAAGATAGCGCAAACAAAAAATGTTGGGGAATCGGGAGAACATGAGCAAAGCCAAACCAGAGTCGGTCCACGAAGAGGCGGAGCGCCGCGGGCAGCCCACGATGGCCGACGTCGCCAAGCTCGCGGGCGTGTCCGCGATGACGGTGTCGCGCGTCATGAACGGCAAGGGGCTCGTGCGCGAAAGCACGCGGCGCAAGGTGGCGGAAGCCGTGGCGGCGCTGAACTACACGCCGAACCAGGAGGCGCGCAACCTCGCCGGCTCCAAGCCGATCCGCGTCGGCTTCCTGTACAGTAACCCGAGCGCCGCCTACCTGAGCGAATTCCTTGTCGGCCTGCTGAGCCAGTCCGGCCTGAACAACGTCCAGCTGTTCGTGGAAAAATGCGACGCCGGCGAACACGAGGCCGAACAGGCCCGCCGTCTCGTCGAGAACGGCCTGGACGGCATCATCCTGCCGCCGCCGCTGTGCGACAGCGAGGAAGTGCTCGCCGCGATCGCGGAAGCGAACATCCCGGCCGTCGTCGTCGCCTGCGGCCTGCCGGACGAGCGCGTGGGCGCCGTCAGCATCGACGACTACGAGGCCGCGTTCGCGATGACGCGCCACCTCGTCCACCTCGGTCACCAGCGCATCGGTTTCGTCGTCGGCCATCCGAACCAGACCGCGAGTGCGCGCCGCCTCGAAGGCTATCGCGCCGCGGTCGCGGAACAGGGCGCGGACGCCAGCCCGGAACTGGTCGTGCAAGGCATGTTCACGTACCGCTCCGGCCTGGACGCGGCCGAACACCTGCTGGCGCTGGAAGAGCGGCCGACCGCCATCTTCGCCAGCAACGACGACATGGCGGCCGCCTGCGTCGCCGTCGCGCACCGGCTGGGCCTCGACGTGCCGGGCGACCTCACCGTCACCGGCTTCGACGACACGGCGCTCGCCACCACCATCTGGCCGGAACTGACCACCGTGCGCCAGCCGATCGCCGGCATGGCGCGCGAAGCCGTGCAGTCGCTCGTGCGCCGCGTGCGTGCGCAGCGCGAAGGCGAGGAGGTGCAGCCCGAGCAGGTCCGCATGGACTTCGAACTGGTGCGCCGCCAGTCCGACGCCGCGCCGCGCACCCGTCCCTCGGCACTGCTGCCGCTCGCCGCCGCCAAGCGCGCCGGCTGATCTTCCGGGCCGCGGCGCTCGCCGCGGCCATCCCATCCTCCCGCGGCGCCCGCCGCTTCGCCGTGAACGCGTTAAGTCATCTACGGCGCATGAATTTGTTCACGCTAACATCCGGTTTTTCCGCTTTCCCACCCGATTCCGCCGCCGCCCGACCTGTTGGCGTCGTTCCGGCCGGACATTCCCCCAATATTTGATTGACAAGGGACAAATCAGCCGATTAGACTGGAATGGTTGCGGTAACATTTTTAGTTAAAAGAATGTTGGGTATAAACCCACAAGGATAACAACGACAGGAGACAGAGGATGTCCGATCGAAGCGAACGGCAGCAGTGGCCGGCACGCGGTGCATGTCAGCACCCGCGTGGCGCCTTGCCGTACGCGCCGACTATCCCCGTCCCATGCTTCCCGTCTGCCCCTGAGGCAACCCCGAACCCGACCACGCGCGCCGCCCAGCCAGGTGCCGCCGCGGTCCCGCAAGTCGAAGTACCGTCGCTGCCCGTGCACCAGGCTGGGCAAGCCTTTGCGGCGGCAACCATAAAAACAGCAGGACATACAGGTAGGAGACTATAGTCGATGGGTATCAAACGCAGGGAGTTTCTGGCATCCGTAGGTGGCGCGGCCGGCATGGCCGTGGTGCCGGGTGCGATGGCGGCCGCGACCGCCAAGGGCACGCCGGTCTACAAGCAGGCGAACGCGCCCGTCAACGCGCGCGTCGAGGACCTGATCAAGCGCATGACGCTCGAGGAGAAGATCGCCCAGCTGCAGTGCGTGTGGCTGTCCAAGAAGGATCTGCAGAACGACGACACCAGCTTCTCGGTCGAGAAGGCACGCCGCGTGCACCCGAACGGCATGGGGATGTTCGCACGCCCGTCCGACCGCCAGATCGGCGCCGACAACAACGCCGGCAACTCCGGCGCCGTCGGCAACCGCGGCCCGAAGGAAACGGCGGAATACGTGAACGCCGTGCAGAAGTGGGCGCTGGAACAGACCCGGCTGGGCATCCCCGTCTTCATGCACGAGGAGTCGCTGCACGGCTATGTGGCGCCGGAGGCGACGAGCTTCCCGCAGGCGATCGGCCTGGCGTCCTCGTTCGACCCGGAACTGGTCCAGCAGATCTTCTCGCTGGCCGCGCAGGAAATGCGCGCGCGCGGCGCCAACCTGGCGCTGGCGCCGGTGGTCGACGTGGCGCGCGAGCCGCGCTGGGGCCGCATCGAAGAGACCTATGGCGAAGATCCGCACGTGTGCGGCGTGATGGGCAAGGCCGCCGTGCTGGGCTTCTCGGGCGATTCCCTGCCGCTGGCGAAGGACAAGGTCTTCGCGACGCTGAAGCACATGACGGGCCACGGCCAGCCGGAAAGCGGCACCAACATCGGCCCGGCGAACGTGGGCGAACGCACGTTGCGCGAAGACTTCTTCCCGCCGTTCGAGAAGATCATCAAGGAAACGAAGATCGCGGCCGTGATGCCGTCGTATAACGAGATCGACGGCATTCCGTCGCACGCCAACCGCTGGCTGCTGACGGACGTCCTCCGCAAGGAATGGGGCTTCCAGGGCCTGACCGTGTCCGACTACATGGCGGTCGCGGAACTGGGCAGCCGCCACCACCTCGTGGGCTCCGTGAAGGAAGGCGGCCTGCGCGCGTTCAAGGCCGGCGTCGATATCGAGACGCCGGACCCCGCCGGGTATGCCACGCTGGGCGAACTGGTCAAGGAAGGCAGGATCACGCAGCGCGAGATCGACGCCGTCGTGCGCCGCATCCTGCGCCTGAAGTTCGAGGCCGGCCTGTTCGAGAACCCGTACGCCGACGTGGCCCAGGCGGACGCCCGCACCGCGACGCCGGAAGCCATCGCGCTCGCGCGCAAGGCCGCTGCACGCAGCGCCGTGCTGCTGAAGAACGACAAAGGCCTGCTGCCGCTCGCGCCGCAGAAGGTCGGCAAGATGCTGCTGGTCGGCACGCACGCGAAGGACACCCCGATCGGCGGCTATTCCGACAAGCCGCGCCACGTCGTCTCGGTCTACGAGGCGCTGCAGGAAGAAGCGAAGGCGGGCGGTTTCTCGCTGGCGTATTCGGAAGGCGTGCGCCTGACGGAAGGCCACGTTTGGGGCCAGGACGAGATCGTGTGGACCAAGCCCGAAGTCAACGCGCGCCTGATCGCCGAGGCGGTGGCAGCGGCCAGGAACGCCGACACCATCGTCATGGTCCTGGGCGACAACGAGCAGACGGCACGCGAGGCGTGGGCCGACAACCACCTGGGCGACCGCACGTCGCTGGACCTCGTCGGCCAGCAGAACGACCTGGCGCGCGCCATCTTCGCGCTGAACAAGCCGACCGTCGTGCTGATGTTGAACGGCCGTCCGCTGTCCGCCACGTTGCTGGCCGAACGCGCGGACGCGCTGCTGGAATGCTGGTACATGGGACAGGAGACCGGCCATGCCGTCGCCGACCTGCTGTTCGGCCGCGCCAACCCGGGCGGCAAGCTTCCGGTGACCATCGCCCGCAACGTCGGCCAGCTGCCGCTGTACTACAACCGCAAGCCGAGCAGCCGCCGCGGCTACATCGACGACGTGACGACGCCGCTGTACCCGTTCGGCTACGGCCTGTCGTACACCCGCTTCGAGATCTCGGCGCCGCGCCTGGAGCAGGACCGGATCGGTACCAACGGCAGCACCCGCGTGCAGGTCGATGTCCAGAACACGGGCAGCGTGCGCGGCGACGAAGTCGTGCAGATGTATATCCGCGACGACGTCAGTTCCGTCACCCGTCCGCTGTTGGAACTGAAGGGCTTCAGGCGCGTGACCCTGGAACCGGGCGAGAAGCGCACGGTGACGTTCGACATCAAGCCGTCCGACCTCTGGTTCTACAACGCCGACATGAAACGCGTCGTCGAACCGGGATCGTTCACCATTTTCGCAGGACCGAACAGCGTCGACCTGAAGAAGGCGACGCTGACGGTTGCATAAACCAAGAGAGACATAAGATGACAGCTATCCAAGCCAATCCGTTACCCCAGGACCTCGACCAGGCACTGATGGTCGGCCGCGTGTGGCGCGCGGGTGAAATCAATGGTCCGGCCGTCGTGGCCGTGCGCAAGGGCCGCGTGGTGGACATCACCCGCCACGCCCCGACGGTGTCCGAACTGTTCGAACGCGACGACCTCATCGCCATCGTGCGCGACGCCGACGGCGAGGACCTGGGCGACGTGAACGCTTTGGTAGCCGCCGCGCTGCAGGGTGACGAGGGCGCCGACGTGCGACTGCTGGCCCCGAACGACCTGCAGGCCATCAAGGCCTGCGGCGTGACGTTCGCCGTCAGCCTGCTCGAACGCGTGATCGAGGAACAGGCCAAGGGCGACCCGGCCCGCGCCAGCGCGCTGCGCCAGCAGCTGCAGGAAACCATCGGCACGAACCTGTCGGAACTGGAACCGGGCGGCGAGGCCGCCATGCGCCTGAAGGCCGACCTGTCGGCCCGCGGCATGTGGTCGCAGTACATGGAAGTGGGTATCGGTCCGGACGCGGAAGTGTTCACCAAGTCGCAGCCGATGTCGGCGGTCGGCCACGGTGCGCCCGTGGGCCTGCACCCGTCGTCGCACTGGAACAACCCGGAACCGGAAATCGTCCTGGCCGTGAACAGCCGCGCGCAGGTGGTCGGCGCCACGCTGGGCAACGACGTCAACCTGCGCGACATCGAAGGCCGCAGCGCGCTGCTGCTCGGTAAAGCGAAGGACAACAACGGCTCCTGCTCGATCGGTCCGTTCATCCGCCTGTTCGACGGCGACTTCAACATCGACACGCTGCGCAACGCGGAAGTGCGCATGCTGATCGAAGGCGTCGACGACGGCTTCCAGTTGGCCGGTGCCAGCTTCATGCGCGAGATCAGCCGCGACCCGCTGGACCTGGTGCGCCAGACCTGCGGCAAGCACCACCAGTACCCGGACGGCTTCATGCTGTTCCTGGGCACGATGTTCTCGCCGATCAAGGACCGCGATGCGCAAGGCGGCGGCTTCACCCATCACCCGGGCGACCGCGTGAGCATCTCGACCCCGTCGCTGGGCACGCTGGTCAACACCGTCCAGCGCAGCGACGCCATCGCACCGTGGACCTTCGGCGTCCGCGCCCTGTACGCAAACCTGGCCCAGCGTGGCCTGCTGTCCGGCGCCGGCAAATAAGCCGGGCCTTTGATCATAACGAGAACTAAAATGTCTGAAAACAACCAAGCATTCGTCTACGCGACGTACCCGGACCTGCAGGACAAGCGGGTCGTCATCACCGGCGGCGGCAGCGGTATCGGCGGCGAACTGACCACGGCCTTCGCGGGCCAGGGCGCACGCGTGATCTTCCTCGACATCGCCGAGGAAGCCTCGCGCGAGCTGGAGAAAGCGCTGGCCGGTTCGCGCCACGCGCCGAAGTTCATCAAGTGCGACCTGACCAACCTCGACGAGCTGAAGGCCACCTTCAAGGCGATCGAGGAAGAGCTGGGCGGCGTCGACATCCTGCTGAACAACGCCGCGAACGACGACCGCCACGAGATCGAGGACGTCACGCCGGCGTACTGGGAAAGCCGCATGAACGTCAACCTGCGCCACCTGTACTTCTGCGCGCAGGCCGTCATCCAGGGCATGAAGGAACGCAAGTACGGCGTGCTGCTGAACTTCGGTTCGATCTCCTGGCACCTGCCGCACACCCAGCTGGGCCTGTACATGATGGCGAAGGCCGCCATCGAGGGCATGACCCGCAACATGGCGCGCGAATTCGGCCCGCACGGCATCCGCGCCGTGACCGTGGTGCCGGGCGCCGTCGTCACGCCGCGCCAGAAGAAGCTGTGGCACAACCCGGACGAAGAAGCCCGCATCCTGGCTGGCCAGTGCATCCCCGAGCGCGTCGAGATGGCAGACGTGGCTGCGCTCTCGCTGTTCCTGGCATCGAACAACGCGCGCCACATCAGCGGCCGCGAGTACTTCGTCGACGCGGGCTGGTACGGCGCATGAGCAGCGACATCGCCTCCACGCCCACTCCGCTGTGGGAAGTCGGCGCCACGCTGGGCGAGGGTGTCCTGTGGGACGCACCCAACCGGCAGGTGTGGTTCGTCGACATCAAGGGCCGCCGCCTGCACCGCTGCTCGGCCGACGGTCTTGAGCGCCGCAGCTGGGACGCGCCGGGCCAGGTGAGCTTCGTCGTGCGCGCCAGCGACGGCGGCCTCGTCGTCTCGCTCGAGGACGGCCTGTACCGCTTCGTGGAAAGCACCGGCGAGTTCATCCCGTTCGCGAAGGTCGAGGCGGACGTGCCGGGCAACCGCTTTAACGACGGCCACGTCGACGCGCAGGGCCTCCTGTGGTTCGGTTCGATGGACGACGCCGAAGAGCAGCCGACGGGTGTGCTGTACCGTTTCGACGGCAAGCACGTCGTGCGCATGGACGACGGCTACATCATCACGAACGGCCCGGCCGTGAGCCCGGACGGGCGCACGCTGTATCACACCGACACGCTGGATAAACGGGTGTATGCTTTCGACCTGGCGGAAGACGGCAGCCTGTCGAACAAGCGTGTTTACGCCGAGATCACGGACGGCGGCTGGCCGGACGGGATGGCGGTGGACGCCGACGGCCACGTCTGGATCGCCGTGTTCCGGGGCTGGCGCATCGAACGCCGCGATCCGCAAGGTCGCAAGGTGGGCGAAGTGCGCTTCCCATGTTCGAACATCACCAAGCTGGCCTTCGCCGGCGACGACCTGCGCACCGTGTACGCGACGTCGGCGCGCAAGGGCCTGTCGGCCGAGGAACTGGCCCAGCAGCCGCTCGCGGGCGCGCTGTTCACCTTCCGTGCCGAGACGGCCGGATTGCCGCACCACGTGCTGCAGTTGCAGGAGTAAACGAATGACCCAACAGAACACCAAACCGAAGCGTTTCCGGTCGCAGGACTGGTTCGACAACGAAGAGCGCATCGACATGACCGCGCTCTATCTCGAGCGCTTCATGAACTACGGCATCACGCCGGACGAACTCCGCTCGGGCAAGCCGATCATCGGCATCGCCCAGAGCGGCAGCGACATCTCGCCGTGCAACCGCATCCACCTGGACCTGGCCAAGCGCGTGCGCGACGGCATCCGCGACGCCGGCGGCATCCCGATGGAATTCCCGCTGCACCCGATCTTCGAGAACTGCCGCCGCCCGACCGCGGCGCTGGACCGCAACCTGGCCTACCTGGGCCTCGTCGAGATCCTGCACGGCTATCCGATCGACGCCGTCGTGCTGACGACCGGCTGCGACAAGACGACGCCGGCGCAGTTGATGGCCGCCGCCACCGTCGACATCCCCGCCATCGTGCTGTCCGGCGGTCCGATGCTGGACGGCTGGTTCGAAGGTGAGCTGGTCGGTTCGGGCTCCGCGATCTGGAAAGGCCGCCGCCGCCTGGCCGCGGGCGAGATCGACGAGCAGAAATTCATCGACATCGCCACGGCCTCCGCGCCGTCGGCCGGCCACTGCAACACGATGGGCACGGCGTCGACGATGAACGCCATCGCGGAAGCGCTGGGCATGTCGCTGACGGGCTGCTCGGCCATTCCGGCACCGTACCGCGAGCGTGGCCAGATGGCCTACGAGACGGGCAAGCGCATCGTCGGCATGGCCTTCGAAGACCTGCGTCCGTCGCAGGTGCTCACGCGCGACGCGTTCATCGACGCGATCGTCGTCAACGCCGCGATCGGCGGTTCGACCAACGCCCAGCCGCACATCGTGGCGATGGCCCGTCATGCCGGCGTCGACATCTCGCCTTCTGACTGGATGGAATACGGCTACGACGTGCCGCTGCTGCTGAACATGCAGCCGGCCGGCAAATACCTTGGCGAGCGCTACCACCGCGCCGGCGGCACGCCCGCCATCATGTGGGAGCTGGAGCAGAAGGGCCTGCTGCGCTCGAAGCGTCCGACCGTCACCGGCAAGACGATGGCCGAGAACCTCGTCGGCCGCGAAAGCCATGACCGCGAGATGATCCGCCCGTTCGACGAGCCGCTGAAGCAGAAGGCCGGCTTCA
>Ga0207705_10004252_pt1 | contig 10840 bp, 6 predicted proteins | sample KBSC13metaG_FD_184314 | JGI IMG/M metagenome (GOLD analysis project Ga0207705, IMG submission 184314) | Corn rhizosphere microbial communities from Kellogg Biological Station, Michigan, USA - KBS C1-3 metaG (SPAdes) (version 2) | ecosystem: Host-associated > Plants > Roots > Rhizosphere > Soil ...
GCCAAGCGAGATCGCGCCGGTGAGGCTGCGCCTGCCCGCGGGGCGTCAGCGCGTGGTACTGCGGATCGGTGAGGGAGCGCTGGCCCGAAGCGTGGATGTCGGCACGGTACTGGTGCGGCCGGGTAGCGTTCAGGTCGCACCCGTGCGACTGTGGCAGGCGCCGCCGCCGGCGCCCGTTGCGCCTCCCGACTCACTCCAGCCGAGACCATGACATGCCGAAGTGGACCCCTGTGTTCCTCCCCGCCGACGTGCCAGCGCCCAAAGGTCCGTACAGCCCCGCCGTGCGCGCCGGCGATTTCGTCTATGTGAGCGGACAGACGCCGCGCGACCCGGTCACCGGCGAGCTTGGAGGAAGAGACGTCACGAGCCAGACGCGGAGCACGCTGGCCAATCTGCAGCGCGTGCTCGAGCAGGCCGGCGCGACGATGGCGGATGTGGTGAGCGTCACCGTTTATCTGCAGCGCGCCGACGACTGGGATGCGATGAACGCAGTGTATCGCGATGTCTTCCGCGGGCCACATCCCAGCCGGACCACCGTGGGCGCCGACCTGCGCGGGATTCTCGTCGAGATCAGCGCCGTGGCCTACCGGCCGTCAGCCGGCTGAGCCGTCCTGGGAGCCGGACGAAACAAACGTCTTAACAACCCGGCACGGGCGACGTCTCCCTGTCTGGTAGCGCGTTGGAGCGCACCAACACTTTGGAGGCTGCATGGGTAAGACTCGTGTAATCGCACTCGCCGTGGCGTCGCTGGTATCTGCCGCCTCGTTCGCCGGCGCTCAGGCGCCCGCTCAGCAGGGCGCACGTCCCGAGCGTCACGCGATGGAGCGTGGAATGCGTGCTGGCGCACGCGTCGAGCGCGGACTGTTCCGTGGCATCAAGCTGAGCGACGCCGAGAAGGCCAAGCTCAAGGACATTCACAGCAAGTACGCAACGCAGGCCAAGTCGCTCCGCGAGCAGATGAAGCCGGCGATGCAGGAAGCGCGGGCCGCGCGCCAGAAGGGCGACACGGCTGCGGCGAAGGCAGTGTGGTCTCGCAACAAGGGCACGATGGACAAGCTGGCCGAGCTCCGGAAGAGCGAGCAGGCCGAGGTCCGGTCGGCGCTCACCCCGGAGAACCAGAAGTTGTACGACGCGAACGTGCAGCAGCTGGCCAAGCGCCGCGACGAGATGAAGGCGCAGCGGAAGGACGGGAAGGGCGGGAAGCGGGGCGGTTTCCGCAACCAACAGTCTGGCCAGGCTGGGTGAATAAGTAAGTAGCGATGGGGAGTGCCTGGGCGCTGGTGGGGCGCACAGCATGAACCGGAGCGACCACGAATGGGTTGGCAGCAACGCTGCCAACCCATTCGTGCGTATATATGGATCGCGACCGCGAGCCCGGTCCGTGCCCACCCACTTCCCACCCTCCGATGTCGACGTCACGTCCCCTCGCCGTTCTCGCGCTGCTGGCCGCCGTGCCAGCCGTCGCACAGCAGGGCGCCACGCCGCGCGCCTTCCAGCTCGCCGACTGGTACAAGCTCACTACCCTCAGCGCTCCGGCCATGTCGCCCGCCGGTGACCGCGTGGCATTCACCGTGACGACGGTGCGCGAGGCCGAGAACAAGCGGCACAGCGAGATCTGGATCGTTCCGACCGCTGGTGGCGAGGCGAAGCGCTTCACCTCGCCCAGCCAGGAGAGCACCCAGCCGCGCTGGTCGCCCGACGGCCACTACCTGTTCTTCACGTCCAACCGCAGCGGCGGCAAGGGAAGCACCTGGGCCATCCGCATGGACCAGCCGGGGGGCGAGGCCGAACAGCTGGAGAAGTACCCCTCCGGCTCGGTGCCGCGCGACGGGCGCTTTGCCGTCTGGGCCGAAGCCGACAGCGTTCCCCGCGCCGACTCGTCGAAGGCGAAGAACGATCCGTACGCGAAGATGCAGCCGATGGCTCGCCCCCCGTATGGCGCCATCACCAAGCCGGCGAACCCGGCGCGGTTCGACGGGCGACAGGTCGTGGACATGCGCTACAAGTCCAACGATCGCGGCTTTCTACCCGGTCCGCGCGAGGCGCGCACCTGGCGCCCGGCGCAGCTCTGGCGCCAGGCATTCGATGGAAGCGAGAAGCGCGCGCTCACCCGTACCGCATACTCACATCGTGGCGCGGTCGTGAGCCCGGACGGCAAGTGGGTCGCCTTCCTCGCCGACGCCGAGTTGCGGCCCGACTCGGTGGTGGAGCACGAGCGCGACTCGCTCTCGTTCCTGCCATACGACGCGAAGCGGGACGAGGCCAACCGCAACGACGTGGACATCTTCGTCATGAGCGCCGACGGCGGCGAGCCGCGCCGGCTCGCGTGGTCGGGTGCCGAGAGCGACGTCACCTGGTCACCCGACTCGAAGCGCATCGCGTTCATCGGTCGTCCGACGCGTACGTCATCGGCGCGCGTGTACGTCGTGAGTGCCGCCGGTGGCACGCCGCAGAACGTGCTTGCCGATGCCTTCACGTACGAGCCGTCCGGCATCGAGTGGCTGGTCGACGGCACGCTGGTATTCAACGCGGACGTGGGCGGCAGCAGCGGCTTGTTCAGGCTCGACCCGGCTACGAAGCAGCCGATGCAGCTCCTCGGCGGCCGTCGCAAGATGAACGGCTTCAGCTTCGATCAGAGCGGCAGGAAGGTGGCGTTCGTCGCCACGAGCATGACGAAGCCGACGGAGCTCTTCATCGCCGACGCGAACGGGCAGAACGAGAAGCGTCTCACGTCGTTCAACGACAAGCTCACGAGCGAAGTGGCGTTCAGCGACGCGGAGCGCTTCACCTATCCGGGTGCAGGCGGCCTGCAGATCGAGGGCTGGCTGATGAAGCCGTACGGCTACCAGCCGGGGAAGAAGTATCCCGTGGTGCTGTACATCCACGGCGGTCCGCACTCGCAGTACGGTGAAGGCTGGTTCGACGAGTTCCAGAACCTTGCCGGCCAGGGAATGTTCGTGCTCTTCACCAATCCGCGCGGCTCGAGCGGCTACGGCGCCGACTTCACCTACGCCACGCGTGGCCGGTGGGGCGCCGAGGATTATCAGGATCTCATGAAGGCGGTGGACATCGCCGCCAGGCGCGCCGACGTGGATTCCACGCGCATGGGCGTGACCGGCGGCTCGTACGGCGGCTTCATGACGGCGTGGGTGACGACGAAGACCAATCGCTTCAAGGCGGCGGAAACGGATCGCATGATCAGCGACTGGACGTACTGGTACGGTGCGTCGGACGCGCAGGGACTCACGGAGTTCGAGTTCTACGGCAAGCCGTGGGACAACTTCGCGATGTACGACACGCTGTCGCCCATCCGTCACGTCACCAGCGTGCGCACGCCGACGCTGATGGTGCAGAGCGAGGACGATTTCCGCACGCCGATGGGGAACGCCGAGCTGTGGTACATGGCGCTGAAGAAGATGGACGTGCCGGTGGAGCTCGTTCGCTATCCGCGCTCGACGCACGAGCTGTCGCGCTCGGGCGAGCCGTGGCTGCTCGTGGACCGCCTGGGCCGCATTCGTCAGTGGTTCGCCTACTGGCTGCAGGACAGGCCCGACGGCCGCACCGCGTCGCGGTAATCACCAGCACGGTCGTGAGCGAGGAGTCACGTGGCACGAACCGTGACTCCTCGCTCCACATGCATACTCGTTCCGTCATCGTACTTCCGCTGATTCTCTGGACGGCTGTCGCCTGCGCGCAGGGCTCGGATCGCGAGCGCGTGCAGGCGGTGGACGTCACGCGCGCCGATTCCACCCGCATCGCCGGCGACAGTCTCGTGACTCGGGCGGACTCGCTCGTGCGTGCCGGCCGCTACTGGCACGCCACCCGCCTGCTCGCGCGGCGCGTCGTAACGCCGGATTCGGCTTCGCCCGCTGCGCGCCTCGTCGCTGCGCGCGCCGCCTCCGGCTGGCAGGGGTGGAGTGAAGCGGACCGCATCCTTCGCGGCGCCTCGTGGCTGGACTCGCTGTACGGCGGAGAAGGCCGCGAGCTGCTGGTGCGCAGCGGGCTGGCACGCGACCAGGACGTGCGCGCCGATGCGCGGCTCGCGCTGGCCGATGCGCGCACGCCGGCGGCTCGCGTGACCCGGCGCGTTCTTCTCGCGCGTGCGCTGGACCGCGCGAACGTGCTGGACAGCGCCGCAACCTCGTACTCCGCGGCCGCGACGCAGGTACCGGAGATTGCCGACTGGCTTCGGCTCCGCGCGGCTGGCGCGATGGCTGACAGCGGCCGTCGTGCGAAGGAGTTCGCCCAGGTGAGCAGTGCCGTAGCGCGCGATCGAGTGCCGTGGACCGACGCGCAGGCGCGTGAACGTACCGGCGATTTCGCTGGCGCCTCACGCGTCTACCGCACGCTCGGCGCCATCGGCTCGGCGTTCCGGGTGGAGGCGCTGGCGGCGCGCGACGACTCATCCCGTGCCGCGCTCGCGCGAAGCATCGTGGCGTACCTGGGCGGGCGCACGAGCTACACCAACGTGCGCCAGGCGGTGGACGTGCTCGACGGCCTCAAGCTCCCGCTGCCCGGTGATGAGGAGCTCGTCGTGGCGCGGGCGGCAGCCGCCAACGGTCTCGCTGCTCGCGCGGTGTCCGGCTTCACGACGGCAGCGAAGACGGCCCCGCTCAGCCAGCGTGATCGATACGCCTTCGCCGGCGCGCTGATGGACGCCGGCCGCGCATCGGAGGCGGCCAGTCAGTACGCGCAGGTGACCGATGCCGCGCTCGCGCCGCGCGCGTCGTACCAGCGGGCGCGCGCGCTGGTCCGCGCCGGTAGCGGGACAGCCGCACGGACTGCGCTGCGAACGACGGCAACACGCTACGCGGGCAACGCCGCCGCCGCGGCGCCGGCACTGCTGCTGCTCGCCGATCTCCAGGTGGACGACGGCAACATCGCCGGCGCAGCGCGCTCGCTCGCCGAGCTCGGAAAGCGCTATCCGTCCTCGGGGCAGGCGCCGCTCGGACGCTTTCGCGCGGGGCTGATCGCGTGGCAATCCAGCGCTGCGCGTGCGGCGGCGACCTTCGACACGCTCGTCGTGCGCTACCCGAAGGACGACGAGGCAGCGGCCGCGCGCTACTGGGCCGGCCGAGCGTACGAGCGGATGGGTCGACACGCCGAGGCGGAGAAGCGATGGAAGGACGTGATCGCCGATTCTCCGTATTCGTACTACGCCTGGCTCGCCTACGCGCGACTGAAGGAGACGAGCTGGACGCCACCCTCGGGCGCTGACACGGTGGCTCACCTTCCCGCCGTCGACAGCATCTCGTCGCGCATCGCCGCCCTGCAGCAGCTGGGGTTGGATGCGGAAACGAAGTTCGAGCTCGACGCGCTCGTGGATCGCGCGAACGCCAGACCCACCGAAGCACCAGCCATCGCCGATGCGCTGGTCAGCGCATTCGAGCCGGCGCGCGGCCTGCGCGTGGCGTTGCGCGCCATCGACCGGGGAACGCCGAGCCGCGCGCTCTTTCGCGCGGCATTCCCGGTCGTGCACGAAGATGCGCTGCGCGAGGAGTCACGTCGTCACGATCTCGATCCGGCGCTGGTGGCGGGGCTGATCCGGCAGGAGTCGAGCTTCAATCCGCGCGCCGTCTCCGCGGTTGGCGCGCGCGGCCTGATGCAGCTCATGCCGAGCGTGGGCGCGTCGGTCGCGAAGAGCATGAACTACCCGATGTGGGATCCAGCGCTGCTGTTCGACCCCGACGTGAGCCTCGAGCTGGGTACGGCGCATCTCGCATCGAGCCTGAAGCGCGGAGAGCCGGTTGCCCGCGCGCTGGCGGCGTACAACGCGGGCGCTTCTCGCGTGGCGCGCTGGGTGGACCGGCCGGGCAGCGGAGATCCGGAGCTGTTCACGGAGTGGATTCCGTACACCGAGACGCGCGACTACGTGCGAATCGTGCTGCGAAACCAGAAAATCTACGAGAAGCTCTACGACTTCTGACTTCGTGACATGCAGAAGGCCGAGCGTACAACGGCGAGCTCTCAGCTGAGAGCTCGCCGTTGTACGCTCGGCCCTGGCCGTTCAGGTTACCAGCCTGGTGCCAGCTGCAGCCCCATCACCCAGCCGCGCCCCGGCCGCTGGAACGGCCGCGCCACGTATGCCTCGAAGATCGCGTAGCCCAGCAGGTTCATGCGGGCCGACACGCCGGCGCTCGACACGATTCCCCGCTGCGAGCCGTTCGCGTTCTCGAAGGCGAAGTGCGGCGTCTCGCCACTCGTCCAGGCCTCGCCGGCGTCGAAGAATGGCGCGATGGTCGTCGGGAGATACGGGAAGTTGATCAGCCCGTACTCCGGCACGCCGAACAGCGGGATGCGGAACTCGGCACTGGCGAGGGCAATGCGGCTGCCGAACATCCGCTGCAGCACCGAGCAGCTGTTCTGGTTGCACTCGTCGTTCGTGAACGAGCCGTAGCCGTAGCCGCGCATCAGCGTCTCCTCGCCGAGGTAGATCTGATACTGGCGCGGGTCCTCCGCATCGCGGCCGTAGCGCCCGTAGTGCAGCCCGCGGAACGCGAGCGTGAACGGCCGCATGAAGAAGTACTTGCGTCCGTCGGCCAGGCCGGTGGTGTACTGCAGCGACCCGAACGTCGGTGACACTTCGAGGCGATAGCGCGACCCCTGAACCGGCCCCGTGAAGGCCGAGTAGGAGTTGTCGCCCACGTACGCCACGCTTCCCGACTCGTAATACGAAGTGGGATAGGTGGGGAGGCCATCCGTGGGAATCTGCTGGCCCGTGTAGTAGTCGAACGCCTGCGAGCTGTAGCCGAGTCGTGTGGCGCTGCCGCTGAACTCGATGCGGCGCGTACTCGAGAACGGGTACGCCGTCATCGCGCTCGCCTGGTCGACGAAGATGCGCTGGAAGATGAGCGCGGCGCCATTCGTCCCGAACGGCGCGAGATAGCCGTACAGATACGGGATGTGCTCGAGGCCCACGCCGTAGTTCCAGCGGTGCTCGAGGTTCTGGTACACCACCTGGCCGCCGATGTCCTGCACCTGGCCGTTGGCCTGGATGCCGACGCCGATCTGCTTGTTGCTCAGCTGGTCGCCGAAGAGGAACGACACTCCACCAGCCACGCCGGTCCCGAACGGCCCACCGGCCGAGACGCCGATCGTCGGCTGCCCGATGGCGTCGAGGGAGAACTTGGACCGGTACGGGGTGGTGGTGAACTCGTCACCGGAGACGAGACCGGTGAGCGGATCCTTCAGGTAGTTCGTCACCGTGGCGCGGCCCGGCGTGTCGCCCGGCGGGAGCACGCCCGCGCTGGCCACCGTGCTGCCGAGCACCATCGGCTCGCCGTGGGTACGCGACGAGTCCAGCGCGAACACGGCGTACCCCTGGTCCTTGAACACCGAGAACAGCATGCGCCCCGTCGCCGGCGCAACGGTGAGGGCAGGAGAGATGGCGGTGATGCCGCTGACGCCGGTGGACAGTCGAGTCACGCGCGTCACCGCGCCCGAGGCGAGCTGCAGCCGGTAGATGTCGGAGAAGCCGTCCTGATCGCTGATGAAGAACAGCGACTTGCCGTCCGGCGAATACTGCGGATTGATGTTCTTGCCGCTCGCGAAGGGCGAGAAGACGTTGATGCGTCCGGTCGCGAGGTCGTACGTCGCGAGCTTGAGCGGCGAGAAGTTGAGGGTCTCGAAGCTCGTCTCCGATCCACGATCGGTGGCGAAGGCGATCGTGGTGCCATCGGGCGACCACGCCGGCTGGATGTCGGCGTACCGATCGTTGGTGAGCTGTCGTACCGAGCCGGCCTCGAGGTCCATCAGATACAGGTCGCTCAAGCCGCCGTGCTGACCGGAGAAGGCGATGGTACGACCGTTGGGCGACCAGGCGATGTTGGAGATGGCGCCGACGCCCGGCACGCGCAGCTGCTTCTCGATGCGCGACGTGGGCACGTCGAGGATGGCGATCTCGTGATTGCCCTCCACCTGCGCGATGAAGGCGAAGCGCGAGTTGTCCGGCGACCACGCCCCCGACGACGAGATGAAGGTGATGGCGTCGAAGTGCGAGTTGCTGGTGGGACCCGCCAGCTTCTTGATCACGTGTCCAGTGTTCGCGTCGGCGACGAACAGCTCGATCTCGAACAGCCCGCGCCGAGCGAAGAACGCCACGAGCTTGCCGTCGGGGCTCACCGTCGGCGCGAGATTCATGTCGCCGGTCTTGCGCGACGTCTGCAGGATCGGATCGCCGGCGGAGTTGGGGCGGGTGCGTCCCTCCAGCAGCGGGATGTACGCGCGCTTGGTGGCCGCGATCCAGTCCTTGGAGAGCGAATCCGTGGAGATGCCGAGCACTCGCTGGATGCCTTCCTCGAACCCGACGCGGAGCGAGGTGCGGTAGACGTCCACGACCGCGCGGTCGCCCCACCGTCCGCCGACATATGCCCACAGCGCCTGCCCGTAGCGATACGGGAAGAAGCGCGGGTCGGTGGTGAGCTGGTGGATGGTCGGCAGGTTGTCGCGTTCGGCGGCGTCGCGGAGCCACATCGCCGTGAGCGGGTTGTCACGCCCGAGCGAGAAGTACTCGGCCATGCCTTCGATCAGCCAGAGCGGGAGCGAGTTCAGTCGTGCCAGTCCGCCGGGCCCGGATTCGGCGATGCTGTACTGGAACACGTGCACCAGCTCGTGGCCGAGCACGTGATCGTTGTCGGAGTAGATGCCGGTGAAGGGCATCACGACGCGCGTGCGGAGCCCCTCGGTGATGCCGCCCGTCTCTTCGCTGATCGACTCGCCGACGACGTTCGTCTGCTGGAAGTCCGGCTGGTCGGCGTAGAAGACGACCGACTTGCGATCGAACGTGTGGCGGAAGGTGTCGGAGTGCCGCGTGTACCACCGTTCAGCCATTCGGCCGGCGTCGAACGTGGCGAGCGACTCGGCCGGGTAGTAGTACAGGTCGAAGTGAGGCGTCCGCATGATGCGGAAGTCGAAGTCCTCGTACTGGACCTTGTTGCGGCCGAAGTACTGCGCGGTGGCGGACAGCGGCAGGCCAACGAGTAGTGCGCCGAGGAGAACGAATGGCGCCGCGCGGCGCCGGGCATGGCTGGTCATCGCGAGATCCCGCGGTCGAACCGCGAATGAGGACGAAAGCAGCACACCACTTCACGAGTGGCGTGCTGCTACACGCAGGGGCAAGGTTGGTGCCCCGTGCGGAGTTGCAGCATCGGGGCGCGACCGCTTGTCGGTCCACGACCTCGAGACGGGCCGGCGCCGGCGTCACGCATGGGCCCGCCAGTCAAAAGTCGGCCGCTGCGCACGCGCGCACAAGCGCGGCGACACGCATTGAGGCAGCGACGCGTAACGATTCGTCCCGCCAGGCGCTTACTTCGCGGTACCCGGACGGCACGCCTCACTCGAACGAGCCGCCTCGGCGCTGCCGCTTGGTCTCGGCTCGCTTCTTCTTCGCCCCCAGGCGCGCCTCCTTGGAGGCCCTCGTCGGCTTGGTGGGTTTGCGACGACGCGGGACGACGAGCGCACCTCGCACCAGCTCCGCCAGCCGTTCCTCGGCTGCCTCGCGGTTCTGCGCCTGGCTGCGGCGGGCGCTCGACACGACGCGGAGGTTTCCCTCGCCATCCAGCCGCGAGGCGAGCTTCGTGGCCACCCGAGCGCGCGCGTCGTCATCCAGCGCCTGGGTCGACGTGAGGTTCCACAGCAGCTCGATGCGGGTCGAGGACGTGTTCACATGCTGGCCCCCCGCGCCGCCAGCTCGCGAGGCCCGGTACTGCAGCTCGGCGCGCGGGATGGCGACCGAATCGGTGACGGCGAGCAGTCCCTCCTTGGCCATGCGTAACTCCGTGGGTTACCAGTCGTCCAATGATCACTATGGCAGAATGCCAGAGAGCGCGGTCTCGTCGCGTTCTGGCACTTTGCGAATCTCCCTCCCGTGCGACTCCTCGACCAGCCAACCTCCCGCGAGCGCGATCTCTTCCTGGACCCAGCGCGCCTGGTGCGCTGGGTCTACGTGGGTCGCGTCAGCCTGGCCGCCGCCATCTTCCTGGCGGCCGTCCTGGTGTGGCAGGACGAGAATACCGATACCCGAAAGCTGCTCCTCGCGTCGCTGAGCTTCGCGTTCACGCTCGGCGTGACCGCCTGCTCGGTGGTGTACAGCGAGTTCTGGCACCGGCCCCTGCGGCCCACCTTCTTCTACCTGCAGTCGGTCTTCGATCTGCTGCTGGTGACGACGGTGGTGCACGTGACCGGCGCGAGCGGCTCGATGTTCGCCGCGCTGTACATCCTGGTGATCGCCACCTCCTCCATGGTGCTTCCCGTGGGTGGCGGCCTGCTCGTCGCCGCACTGGGGAACGTGCTCTATGTGGCGGATGCCTTCTGGAGCGTGGACTCCTCGCTCACGGCATCCGTGTGGCTTCAGCTCGCGGTGTTCGCCACCGTCGCCCTTGGGAGTGCATGGCTCAACGCCGTCCTGCGTGAGGCCGGCGCCGGCACGGAAGCGGTGCTTGCCCAGGTGCGGCTCCAGGCATCCGACATTCTCTACAACATTCGCAGCGGAATCCTCACCGTCGATCCCGACGGCCGGCTGCTCTACGCCAATCCGATGGCGCAGCAGCTGCTCGGCGTGGAGCTGGAAGGGCAGGTGGGGCGACCGGTGCTCGAGCGGCTGCGGCACGCGGCTCCGGAGCTGGTGGACGCGGTCGAGCACTCGATGCGCAAGCGCGTACGCACGACGCGCGCCGAAGGGGTGATCACGACGCCCGAGCGCCGCTTCCCCATCGGCGTCACCACTACCTATACGGACGGCGACGGCCGAAACACCGACCGGACGACGACCGCGATCTTCCAGGACATCTCCGACCAGAAGCGCATCGAGACGCTGCGCCTTCGCGCCGAGCGCCTGGAGGGG
>Ga0207705_10004253_pt1 | contig 10838 bp, 7 predicted proteins | sample KBSC13metaG_FD_184314 | JGI IMG/M metagenome (GOLD analysis project Ga0207705, IMG submission 184314) | Corn rhizosphere microbial communities from Kellogg Biological Station, Michigan, USA - KBS C1-3 metaG (SPAdes) (version 2) | ecosystem: Host-associated > Plants > Roots > Rhizosphere > Soil ...
ATTTTGCTCAAATTGCAGGGCGAGATGGTCGAACAATTGCGGATTGCTGGGCTTCTGGCCGGTGCTGCCGAAATTGTCCGGGCTATCGACGAGTCCACGGCCGAAAAGCCAGAGCCAGACGCGATTGGTCATGACGCGGGCCGTAAGCGGGTTGGAGGGCGAGGTGAGCCACTCGGCCAGTTCGCGGCGGCCGCTGGTATTCGGGGCAATCTTCGGAGCCTCGGTGGGGCTGAGGACTTCCACAAAGCCGCGCGGGACTTTTTCCCCGGGTTTGTCCACTTCGCCGCGCGCAAAGAGGGGGCTGTCCGTGATCGTCGTGTATGGGGAGGGCGCGAAGTAACGACCGCGCATCGATTCCCCAAACAGGCCTCCGAAACCGCCGGTGGAGGCGCTTGTCGCGGGCCGATCCTGCGCGCCCATGGCGAGGATCTTCGGCCGTCCCGCGCTATCGAAGGAATCGAGTTCCGCTTCCAATCCCCCTACCATCCCGATCAAGGCCAGATTGCGAATCTGTTTCTTCACGTCATCCGGGTTCGGCTGGCCGGCGCGGCGCATGGCGGCCCGCTCAGCGAGCATTTCATCACGCTCCTTTTTTAGAGTCGCGAGCTGCTGCTCCTTGCGAGCGCGCTCTTCGGGCGGCAGCGTGCGGGCGATGACTGGCAGACCCGAACTGGGGGGCAATTCAATGAGTTTGGCCGGATGCCGGTTCTGGAGGGCTGCGGCCGTCCCGTAGCGCGTCTCCGTGCTGAGGAAGATTCCCGCCATGGCGTAGTAGTCGCGCTGCGTGATCGGGTCGAACTTGTGGTCGTGGCAGCGGGCGCAGGCGACCGTCACTCCGAGCACGCCTTGCGACAGGGCGTCGATCTGTTCGTCGGCCACATCCATCGCAAACTGCCGCGGGTTCTGCTCGTTCTGCGACTTGGCGCCGATCGCGAGATAACCGGTGGCCACCTCCTGCTCCGCGCGCTGCCGCTCATTTTTGGCCGGCAGGAGATCGCCGGCAATCTGTTCCCGGATGAACTGGTCGTAAGGCTTGTCCGCATCAAAAGCCGCGATCACGTAGTCGCGGTAGCGCCAGGCCTGCGGGTAGGCAATGTTCGATTCCTTGCCGCTCGATTCCGCGTAGCGGGCCACGTCCAGCCAGTGCCGGCCCCAGCGCTCGCCGAATTGGGGTGAGGCGAGCAGGCGATCCACCACTTTCGCCAGCGCCTCGGGCGACTTGTCTTTCACAAACGCCTCGATCTCCTGAAAAGTCGGCGGCACGCCCGTCAGGTCGAAATTCACCCGGCGGATGAGCGTGAGCTTGTCGGCATCGGCGACCGGTTTCAGGCCTTTCGCCTCCAGTCCCGCGAGCAGAAAGCGATCGATGTCCGTCTTCGGCCAGGCGGTATTTTGCACGGCGGGGACGGCAGCCTTCTTCGGCGGCTGGAAGGACCACCATTCCTTCGCTTTCGCCGGATCATATTTCTTGACCACCTTGGCCGCGGCGTCGCGGGGATCCGGCGCTCCCATCTGCACCCATTTTTCGAAATCCTTCACCACGTCGTCGGGCAATTTTCCGCCCTCCTTCTTGGGCGGCATGGCGAAATCCTTGTTTCCATAGCGGATCGCCTCGATGAGCAGGCTGTCCTTGAGATTGCCGGGGACGACCGCCGGGCCGTTGTCGCCGCCTCTCCGAATACCCTCCCGGGTGTCGATCGTGAGGCCACCTTTGACTTTCTCCGCGCCCTGCCCGTGGCACTTGTAGCATTTGTCCGCGAGCACGGGCCGGATCTTCTTTTCAAAGAAGTCGAGCTGATCCGGAGAGGCCTGCGAGTTTCCGGCTTTTGCGGCCTCGTCGAGGGCGGCAAAACCCGTCGTCACGGAAAAGGCAAAGAAAGTGAGGAGAAGTCGGGTTTTCACGGTGTCGGAAAATTCAGCAGCAGAAACCCTGCGCGCGCCTCGCGGTTGCGCGGAGATTGTGGTTGCCCGGGTGCAGCGGCAGGGGAGTAGGCGGCTCTTCCCAGGTGTGTTCTGAACTTTAGCAACGCACGCGAGTTGTTTACGCCGAAGGCGTTCTATAGACCAGCCCAGGGTTGCCGAGCTTGCGAGGCTACCCTGGGTACTACCGGGCGTAGCGCTCAACCCTGCAAGGGTTTCACGCTGTGGGTGTACGGCCCCGATGGACGTTTCTGTTGTTTGTCCGATGTTCCAATCGGAAGAGTTCCTTGGGCACCCGGATGAAAACGCCTCTCAACTCTGCCAAGGGTTTCACCGAGTCATACCGCTCTCCAGTGTCAAAATGGGCACTGCTGGCCTCATCTCCAGAGCGGCTCTGGGAAGAGGCTGCCGACGTTGCTCCTTCTTCGGCAACATTTTCTGTCCTAATCGCTCCCCTGTACGCTGTTCTCGTAATGCAGGCGTCAAACAACCATGGCATGGTCATGAAGACCACGCCGCGCCTGCATCCTACGCAGTCAACTCCACTCCTCATTCGTCATGAAATCCACCCAACTCATCCTCACGGCCGCTCTCGCCATCGCCATCCCGGCCTCCGTTTTCGCCGGTGCCAAAGACCCCGCGGCCAAGGAAGCCAAGAAGGCCGCCCGGCAGGCGATCGCCCAGTATGACAAAAACGGCAACGGCACGATCGACGCCGACGAAGCCGACGCACTGAAGAAGGCGTTCGATGCCGACAAGACCGGCCCGCTCAAACAGTTCGACCTCAATGGCGACGGCAAGCTCGACGACAGCGAGATCGCGGCCATCCACATTGGCAAGAAGGGCGATAAGGCCGGCAAGAAGGCCAAGCCTGCCGCCGCCAACTGATCGAAACAGTCCAAGGCGCCCCGCACCGCGATGCGGCCCGCGGGTTGTTCCCTCCTTCATGGAAACCGAGCCAGACGAACACGCCAATCTCGACCGCAACAAGCAATTGATGCGGCTGATGACGCAGCACCAGCGGCGCATCTTCGGCTATATCTACACCCTTGTGCCCGACCGTCATGACGCGGAGGACATCCTTCAGGAGACCAGCATGGTGATCTGCGAAAAATTCGAGCAGTTCCAACCCGGGACGGATTTTGCCGCCTGGGCGTGCCAGATCGCCTATTGGGAGGTGCGCCGGGCCCGGCAGAAATTTGCCCGGGCCAAGGTGGTGTTCAACCAGGAGGTGGTCGACGCCGTGGCGCAGACGGCCGCGGAAATGATCCCGGAGGTGAGCGCCCGGCACGAGGCGCTCTCGCGCTGCCTGCAAAAGCTGCACGCGCGGGACCGGGAACTCGTGCTGACCCGCTACGAACCCGGCTGCGGCGTAGAGATCGCCGCCCAGCGTTCCGGCCGCTCGCTCGAAGCCGCCTACAAGGCGCTCGGGCGCATCCGCAAGCTGCTCCACGATTGTGTGAGCAACCAACTCTCCGTGGAGGGGGCGACATGAGCCTCACCGACCAGGAACAGCTGGAATTGCACGCGTTGTGCGATGCCTTGGCGGACGGCGTGATTTCCGAGGCCCACCGCATGCGGCTTGAACAATGGCTCGCGTCCTCAGAGGAGGCGCGCCGGGCCTACGTGCGTGCGATGGCGCTTTCCGCCAGTCTCATGGAGTACGCCGGTGATATGCAGGCGGAAGCTCCGGACGCTCCGGTGAAGCCTCGCCGCCTCATTCGTCCGGCGGCGTGGATTTGGGGGATCGGTTCGCTGGCGGCGGCCGCCGCGATCGTTCTCGCATTCTGGATCGGCGGGGAGAAGTCCCGCCCCGACACCGATGAAATCGCCAGTGCCACACAAGGCGAAAGTGAGGATGAAGCGGTGGCCCGGCTGTCCGGGGTCAAGGATTCCCGCTGGGTGGGACCCGCGCTGGCGACCGGCGGGGAATTGCACCGCGGCCAGCGGATCGAACTGGCGAGCGGCTTCGCGGAGATCACCTTCGATTGCGGTGCGCAGGTCACGCTCGAGGGTCCTGCTTTGCTCGACCTCAATTCGGCTTGGGACGCCGTGCTGCATCGCGGCAATCTCAAGGCCAGCGTGCCGCCGGAAGCCATCGGGTTCCGGGTTTCCAATGCGAGCGTCAATGTGGTGGATCTCGGCACGGAGTTCAGCATGGTCGCGGATGAAACCGGGGCGACGGAAGTCTTCGTGCTCAAAGGCGCGGTCGAGGCCGCGGCGCGCGATGACGCCGGAAATGAGGCGCCGCCGGTGGTCCTGCGGGAAAAGCAATCGCGGCGCTTCGCCCGCGTGGGCGGCCCGGAGGTCCACGATCACGAAGCCAAGCTCGCGCGCTTCACACGCCGGGTCGCTTTCGAGCGAGCCTCGCTTCCCACGAGGTATGCGCACTGGTCGTTCGACGGCGTGGGGCCTGAATTTGCGGCGGCGGACGAGGACAGCAATGCCGCGTCCTTTGTGTCCATGAACGGGGACAGCCTCGCCGCGGCGCGAACGACGGAGGGCCACCGCCACGGCGGACTTCGCCTCGACGGGCAGGTTTCGGCCAGGGCGGCCTTTCCCGGAATCCGGCAGAAGACCGCGCGCACGATTGCGTTCTGGATCAATATCCCGGCGGATGCGTCGCTCTCCGATTCGGGAGCGTTTGTCTCCTGGCCGGTGGGTGCGGCAGGCCGTGTGATGTCCGTTGGCTGGAACCGCAATCCCGCCCAAGGTCCGCTGGGCAGCGTGCGGACCGATTTTGGGCGTGGGTGCGTCGTCGGCAATACCTCGCTGCGGGACGGCCGCTGGCACCACATCGCCGTGGTTTTTTCGCCGAAGGCGAAAGGGGACAAAGGCGAGGGCGGAATGCAATTGCGGCATTACGTGGACGGGCGGTTGGAGACGGCGTCGATCAAGCGGGCCGGCAAGCGCATCAAAGGGCCGGAGACGATGGCCGGGACGACCGAGGATGCGCTGTGGATCGGGCGCGCCATGGATCGGGCGGAAGACGAGCCGTTTCACGGCACGATCGATGAACTTTTCGTGGCCGACGCGGCACTGACGCCGCGGGAGATCAATCATCTGCTGCGAGAGAACAAGCCGGCCACGCCGGAGATGCTGGCGGCGCAGTAGGTGGGTAAGCAGCGATAGCGATCCATCCAGGTTGCGGCGCGCAGCGGGATTCCGATTTACTTCTCCGCCTTCCCATCCATCAGCGCGAGGATGTGCTGCTTTTTCTCCGTGTAGTCCAGCGAATGAAACAGCCGGATCTCTTCCACGCGGCGGGCGCCGTTGAGGGCGTCCAGGAAGAGCGTGTATTGCGAGGCGAGTTCGGTGGTTTCGATGTAGCGGCCGCGCAAGTTGGCGTCGGCGTAGGCGTGCGGGGTGTGGCGCGAGAAAAGGTGAAAGCGCAGCCAGCGGCGATCCGTGCGCGAGACCTTTTGCGTCTTGCGAAAAAAGGCCACGAAGAGCAGGAGCACCAGGTAGGTGTCGACCTGCGCCTGCAATTCAAGATTGCGGGCAAAGTCTTCGCTCGCGATCTCGCGGACGCCGCGCTGGAACTGGATCGCGGCATGCAGGGCGTGATTGATCTCCTCCACGAAGGCGATCAAGTAGCGGATATTGACATCAGTGACGCCCTGACGCGGGTCGTGCCTCTCGAGTTGCTCGATCAGCCAGCGCGAATAGTAGATGCCGACGTAGAGCCGGTCGTCGGCCTTGCGCAAAAACGTCCGCGCCAGCTCACTCAGCTCGCGCGCGGAGGCGCCGGCGGCCCGGCTCAATTGGCCGCAGCGCTGGCGGTCGATGAGGCAGTCCTCCAGGTTGATCCCGACTTGCACGTAGGTGCGCTCGAAGAGCCGCTGGATTTCGCTGAAGAGCGTGGCGTTCATGCCAGGAACGGCGAGGGCGCGCTGTCGAGGTGGAGCAGCGAATCCGACAGCCGATTCAGCGCGAGCCGCACATCGTGGAATCCATCGGCGAGCATCTCGAATACTCCGCTCAAGGCGCACGAGCGCGCGACCTGATGGCCGGCGGCTACGCGGAAATTGCTGCGCCCGACATCCTCGTAAAAGCTCACGTCCGGCGCCCCGCGCTGCGAACGGCTTTCCACCGTGTCGCGGAAGATTCCGCTGATGAAGAGCGAGTAGTTGCCGACGTGGGCGCGAATCAGGAACGTCTGCACCGGCGAAGCATTGCGGAGGGCGATGAGCATGTCGGAGACATACTGGACGGGGTTCGATTCTCCATCGGCGGGCGACTTCATTCCCGCGGTGCGCGAAAATGTTTCCAGGAGCGAAGCGAGGTAATCGCTGACGTTGCGATCGTTCAAACCTGTCTGTTTTAAGACATGCCTGAGCAAAACGTAGAAGTAGAGCTGCGGCGAAATGGTCAGTGGAGTTCCGTCCGCCAGCATGGATTCGACGAGGCGCGGGCTGTCGAGAATGGAGTCTCGCGCTTCCGCATCGGTCAGCAGATCGACCAGATTCACTGAGTCCCGCTCCGATCTGGAGAGGGTCTTGACGACGAAATCGAAATCCGCCGCCGTGAAACGTTCCCGACAATTGGCTTTTATCATCGGAATTGAATTACTAGCACTGGGCGTGCCATACGCGTTTTGACGATTACGGTGGTTGGTTTGTTCAATCACAAATACGCGCCTGCGCTTGCCAGTGGACGGCCCGGCGCGGCACCCTGCCGGATGTGCGCCGTGTCCTCCTCACCCTTTTCGCGCTGATCGTCGCCGTCACGGCGGGCGCGCTTTGGTACGCCTATGAGAAGGGGTTCACGAGCAAGTGGCGCAACTATGTGACCGAGGAGTTCCGGAAGCGCGGGGTGGAAGTGACCCTCCGGCACCTCACCCTCGACCCGCTCCGCGGGCTGGTGGCGAAGGAAGTCCAGATTTTCGACGCCAAAGACCGGCGGAGAACCCTGGCGGTCATCAACGAGATGGCTTTGCAGGTCAATTTCTCGAACTTGGTTCGCGGCAATCCATTTCTCGACGCACTGGAGCTGCGCGACGCGAACCTTTCGCTGCCTCTTAATCCCGAAAAGCCACGCGGTCCGAAGATCGAGATCGCCCACCTCAATGCCCGGCTCTTTCTGCCGCCCCAGCAGATCTATCTGGCGCATGCCGACGCCGAGATTTTCGGGCTGCACGTCACCGCCGCCGGGCGGCTCATTCACCCGGAGGCCTTCCGGCTCAAATTCGGTTCGCGCGAGGCGATCTCGCCAGATCTCGTGGCGCGCATCTTTGATGAGATCAATGGGCTCAAGGCGGACGGTGAACCTCCGGTGGCGAATGTGACGTTCAGCGGAGACCTCGCGGAACCCGACCAAATCTTCGTCGAGGTGGCCTTCTGGGGCGAGCGGCTGCACCGGCAGAACTATGCATTGCGGAGCCTCTACCTGGCGGCTAGCTATCGCGGCGGGGTCCTCGATCTCAAGCAACTCCTGGCGGCCGACTCCGCCGGCGAATTGCGCGTCTCCGGCCTGTGGGAACCCGCCGCGCACAAGGCCCGTTTGCAACTTCGCTCCAGCCTGGACGCGCCGGCCATGGTCCGCAGTGGCATCGATGTCCCCTGGCTGACGGACTTCGTTTTCTACGCGCCGCCGCGGATGGATCTGCGATGTGATCTCGCACTCGGCGACAAGATTGGATTCCACGTCTCGGGGCACGTGGACGCGACCAAATTCGCCTACCGCAGCGTGGTCTTTGACAGTGCGGCTGTGGATTTTTCCTGGGAAGGCGACCGGTGGAGCGCTCGCGACGTTCGCCTGGTGCGCGCCGGCGGCGAGGAGTTGACCGGCGACGCTCTCGCGGTCCCTGGAGATTTTCGGGCCCAGCTCCGGAGCACGATCAATCCCAAAGACCTGCGTCCGCTCGTCACCGGGAAGCTGGTGGAAATGTTGACGCTCTTCGATTTTCCTCACGCGCCGGCGATCACGCTGACGGCAAGAGGCACGGCCCCGGAGCTGGAATCCGTCATGATCTCGGGAGATGTCTCGCTTCAGTCAGCCAGCTTTCGCGGCGTCCCGGCGGACACTGCGAAGGCCGATGTGCGCTACGAAAACCAGGTGCTCTCGATGGCGCCATGGCACATCGAGCGGCCCGAAGGCCATGCGGATGGCAATTTGTCCTACGATTTTCGCCGCGGCGAGCTGCATCTCGACCAGGTGCTCGCACGGATCAATCCCCCGGAGGTGGCGATGTGGCTGGATCCGAAGCTGGTCAAGGATCTCCTGCCTTATCACTTCGCCAGTCCACCGCCGGAACTGCGGGTCAATGGCATCGTGGACCTTCAACGGGGCAAGACCACGCGCCTCGCGGTCGACGTCGATGCGCCGTCCGGGATGGAATACACGTTCCTAAAAAAAAACCTCAGCGCCTCCCCGCTCAGTGCGAGCCTGCTCTTTACCGATGAACGCCTGAAAATCACCGCCCTGTCCGCGGGTTTGTTCGGCGGGACGCTCAAAGGGGAAGGAGATGTCTCGCTGGTTCACGGTCAGCCCGGTGACCGGGGAAGTCTCGCGCTGGAAAACATCGATTTTACCGGTGTGACCAAGCTTTACTTCGACCGTGACAATTCCCATGGGCGGCTGAACGGTCATTACGAATTCACGAGCCGTAGCGACGATGCACGCACGATGGATGGGCGAGGGGAACTGGCCGTCGCGGAAGGCAACGTCTTCGCCGTCCCGTTTCTCGCTCCACTCTCCGGCGTCCTCGATTCGATCGCGCCGGGGATGGGACGTGCGACGCCAAGCCGTGCATCGGCAGCCTTCACGATCAGCAATGGGGTGATCGCGACAGACGATCTGTCGGTGAAAGGAACCGGCTACGACATGGTTGGGACAGGCCGTTTGATGTTCCTCGACGACAAGGCGGACTTCACGATGCGAATCACTGCGCAGGGACTGCCGGGTGTTGTGTTGTCACCTGTGACCAGAGAGTTTGAATACACTGCGGGCCAGAAGTTATCGAAGCCTGACTGGCAATTGAAGTAGTGCCGAAGATGGACGTCATCGATGGAGATGGCGCCCTACGTAGCCGCGAATTTATTCGCGGAACCTTCGAAGCAGGGAGGATCGGGAAGTCCATGCAGACACGTCCGCGGCGAGCACTGCTGCCACCCGTGGGTTCGTCGAATAAATTGCCGTCGCTTTCCGCTCCGCCCTTCGGGCTGCCTACGGCAGGCTATCTCGCTCCGCTCGGTTCGACGCTGCGTATCGGATCCCCGAATCGCGCCGTAAGCTGCGTCGGACACGCCAAATTCCTTTCGCCTGCTGGTTTCGCCCCCCTACGGCCCCGCGAACGGCTCGATCGACATCGTGCCCGTGGTCATCGTCCACGCGTCGTCGGCTGGCATGCGCTTGAGCTCATGGCCCGCGCCCCAGGAGTCCGAATAAAGGATTTCATTCGTCTTGCTGTTGTAGCCGATGATCAGCCGCATGTGACCGCCGGCGTTTTGCGGGATGTCCTTTTCCGGCACCTTGCCGAGCATCACCGTCCAGAGGAGCGGCGTGCCTTCATTGATGTGGGATTCAACCGAACGTTGGAACTTGTTGACCTCGCCTTTGTTCTTGGTGCGGATCTCCTTGAGCACCCCGGAGTCCATGGCGCGATACACCTCGCCGACATCGATGCTATTTCCCTGCGGCGGAATGGGCGGCACCCCGGCTTTTTTGGCGGCGCGATCGTATTCCGAAATCATCTTGAGAAGGTCCTTCACATCGGATTTTTCCACTTCCCGGACATGGATCTTCAGCCGCGCACTCAACTTCTTCAGCGCCTCGAACATCGCCTGGAAGCTCGTGCCGCCGGAGGAGGACGAGTTGGCGACCTGCGCCAATTCCTGCTGGTCCACGGCACTACCGTAATACCGCATCACCCGCTCCGTGGAGGCGACGACGCAATAGCCTTTTTGCCCCTGGTCGACCATGGGCACGTCGGCGATCCACACGTCGCCATTGGAGCCCTTCTTCACATGTTCCGGACCGTTAAATCGTTTGCTCGTCGTAGCCAGGGCGGCGGCGAGCAATCCCGCCTTTTTTTCCGGAGGCATGATTTCCAGGCGCACGAATTCCGCCCGGAAAGGGATGCCGCGGGTCTTTACTTCCTTGGTCTTGCTGTACTCGAGAAGGTAGTGGGCCTTGTCATTGTTCCAAAAAACGCCGTCCGCTTTCACCGCGCTGGTGGGATCCTTTCCTCGGGCCGTGGGTTTCACATTGGTGACTCCGTTCAAGGCGACCGCGGCGTCGCGCACCAGGGCATCGAATTTGTCTTCCGCCCAAGTGCCCGAATCTCCCCGGGCGTAAAGGACAACCGTGATTTGTTTGAGCGCATCGCCCTCGAAACGCGCCAGGCATTCCGTGGCCGGCAGATTAAAGACGGTCATCTCGCGGACCGCCGCGCGCGCGGTATCGTGCGCGTTTGAAGTCCACTCGAAACCGAGTTTCCCGGCGGCCGCCATGAATTCATCCGGCTTTTGGGTCCACAGTTTGTCGCCGGAGAGCACCGGATCGAGCGGAGCGGCCAGAGCGGACGCGGTGAGCGCGGTGGCGGAAAGAACGGCGAACAGGCGTTTCATGAGAGGAGGGGCTGCTGCTGGGTGAGACAATGGAACGCACCCAGCCCCCAAATCAACTCCCGGCAATCGATCGGCACGACCTTGCGCTTTGGAAACGCCTTTTGCAGCACAGCCACCGCCCATTTGTCGTGGGCGTCGGCGAAGACCGGCAGGAGCACGACCTTGTTGGCGATGTAGAAATTGGCGTAGCTCGCCGGCAGGCGCTGTCCATCGCGCGCGATCTTGCGGGGCATGGGCAGCGTGAGCACTTCCAGCGGGGTGCCATCGGCGGTTTCCATGGTGCGCAACGCCTCGAGATTGGCCTGCAACGGTTCGTGATTCTTGTCGTTCTCGTCGTCCTCCACCACG
>Ga0207705_10004257_pt1 | contig 10837 bp, 12 predicted proteins | sample KBSC13metaG_FD_184314 | JGI IMG/M metagenome (GOLD analysis project Ga0207705, IMG submission 184314) | Corn rhizosphere microbial communities from Kellogg Biological Station, Michigan, USA - KBS C1-3 metaG (SPAdes) (version 2) | ecosystem: Host-associated > Plants > Roots > Rhizosphere > Soil ...
GCGTCATCGCCGGCGGCGGCGTCCGTGCGGTCGTCGAAGCCGTGGGCATCAAGGATGTCCTCGCGAAATCGCTCGGCTCCAGCAATCACGCCAATGTGGTCAAGGCCACGATCGGCGCGCTCCAGCAGCTCCGTCTCCGCGAACAGATCTTCAAGACCCGTGGCCTCACGGTGAAGAGCGCCAACAGCAACGCTCAAGAATAAGCAGTTATGAATTTGCACACTCTCAAACCCCGTCACGGCTCCAAGCACCGGGTGAAGCGCCTCGGTTGCGGCGAAAGCAGCGGCCACGGCAAGACCTCGGGCAAGGGCCACAAGGGCCAGAAGGCCCGTTCCGGCGGCAGCATCCGTCTCGGTTTCGAAGGCGGCCAGATGCCCCTTCTGCGCCGGATGCCCAAGCGCGGCTTCAACAACAAGAACTTCAAGACGCAGTACGCGATCGTGAATCTCGACACCCTCGAGGCCCTCGAAAACGGCGCGACCGTGGACGAGCAATCGCTGCTCGCGGCCGGTTTGATTCGCCGGCCCTACGAGAAGGTGAAGATCCTCGGCGGCGGCGGCACTTTGACCAAGAAGCTGACCATCACGGCGGACCACGCCAGTGAGACCGCGAAAGCGGCGATCGAGAAAGCCGGCGGCACGCTGACCATCAAGGCCAGCGCCAAGCCCGACGATTCCCAGAAGTAATGGCCGCCGCCGGATGCATGGTGCACGGGTCGGTAGTGCTCCGCTAACCGGCGACCGTCCCTCCGCGCCACGATGATCTCGGCTTTTACCAATACCTTCAAGATTCCGGAGCTCCGGAATCGCGTCCTTTTCACCCTCGTCCTGCTCGTGGTCGTGCGCATCGGCGCCGCGATCACCTGCCCGGGGGTGAATGCGCATGTGTTGCAGACGTGGTTTGCCTCGCAGGTGAATAGCGACTCGACGGGGAGCGTGGCGGCACTCTTCAATATCTTTAGCGGCGGTGCCCTGGAGAATTGCGCGCTCTTCTCGCTTGGCGTGATGCCCTACATCAGCGCCTCGATCATGCTCCAGTTGCTGACGGCAGTGGTGCCGCAGCTCAGCAAGCTGTCCAAGGAGGACGGCGGGCGGCAGAAGATCATGCAGTACACGCGGTATGCGACCATCCTGCTGTGTCTGTTCCAGGGATACCTGCTCGCGCTGTCGTTCGAGAATCCCGGGTCGAATCCTTTCCTCCATGGCATCATGGAGACCATCACCAAGCTGGGCATCCCGCTCGTGGACGAGCCGGGGGTTCCCTTCCGGGTGATGACGGTCATTACGTTGACGGCCGGCACGATGCTCCTCATGTGGCTCGGCGACCAGATCACCGATCGCGGTGTCGGCAACGGCATGTCGATGATCATCACCGTCGGCATCGTGGCCCGCCTCCCCGCGGCGCTCATCCAGGCGTGGCGCACGTTCGTCCCCTCGGGCGGCCATGGCAGCCAGGTGAATCCGCTGGTTCTTGTGCTCATGATCGCCTTTCTGGTGATCGTCGTCGCGTCCGTCATCTGCGTGACGCAGGCCCAGCGCCGAATCACGGTGCAGTATGCCAAGCGGGTCGTGGGCCGCAAACAGTTCGGCGGATCGGCGCAATACATGCCGCTCAAGGTGAATTACGCCGGCGTCATGCCGATCATCTTCGCCCAGGCGCTCCTGACTTTCCCCGCCACGATTGCGACCATGGCGTTCAAGGGCAATCCGAAGGCCTTGATGATCGCCTCGATGCTCAGCCAGGGCTGGCTGCACTATTGCCTCTACGGCGGGATGATTTTCTTCTTCAGCTATTTCTGGGTGGCGACGCAGTTCCAGCCCCAGCAGATCGCGGAAGACCTCAAGAAATACGGCGGCTACGTCCCGGGCGTGCGTCCGGGCAAGCCGACCGCAGATTTCCTCGACTACACGATGACGCGGTTGACCTTCGCCGGCGCGATCTTCCTCACGGTCATCGCCATCCTGCCGCAGATGCTCTCGCAGCGCATGAATGTGCCCTACATCACCGCGCAGTTCTTCGGCGGCACCAGCTTGCTCATTATCGTGGGCGTCATCCTCGACACCATGCGCCAGATCGAGACGCACCTCATTCAGCGCCACTATGACGGCTTCCTGCGCAAGGGCCGGATCCGTGGCCGCTTCGACCGCAATCCGGCGGGCAAAGGCGAGGCCGTGCAGCAGGCCGCCCTGCTTTGGCTCTACGCGGGCATCGCCCTGCTTTTCGTCGCCGGCATGGCGATCTTCATCGCCGGTCGCATCCATCCGTGAACGCGCAGTCGCGAGCTTTTGGAATATTCCGCGGTTTGCGTGCCGCGGTAATGGGTTGAAATTGCCGGGCGCCGCATGAGCATTCCGATCAAGACCGAACGCGAAATCGAGAAGATGCGCCTTGCCTGCCGGGCGGCGAGCGACGTTCTCGACCGTGTATCCGGATTGGTCCGGCCGGGCATCACCACGAAAGAAGTGGACCAGGCGGCGGCGGACTACATCGCGGAACTCGGCTGCACCAGCGCGTTCCTCGGCTACAAGGATTTTCCCGGCAATATCTGCATCTCGGTGAACGAAGAAGTCGTGCATGGCATCGGCGGATCCCGCCGGATCCAGTACGGCGACATCGTGAAACTCGACATCGGGGTGATCAAAGACGGCTGGGTAGGGGACACGGCCACCACCGTTCCTGTGGGCATGATCGACGAGAAGATCCAGCGGTTGCTGACCGTGACCGAGGGTGCTCTCGAACTGGCCATCACCCACGCGATTGGTGGACGCCGCCTCGGCGACGTTTGCGCGTCCATCGAAGACGAGGTTGTGGCCAATGGCTACACCGTGGTGCGGGACTTCGTCGGCCATGGCGTCGGCCGGAAGCTCCACGAGGAGCCCCAGGTCCCGAACTACGGCCGGCGCGGAACCCTGGCGAAGCTCAAGCCCGGGATGACCCTGGCCATCGAACCGATGGTCAACATGGGCCGGCCGGAAGTGAAGCTCCTGGGCGACGACTGGACCGTAGTGACTCTTGACGGCAAGCCCTCCGCGCACTTCGAGCACACGATTTTGATCACGAAGGGCGCACCCGAAATCCTGACATGGCGAAAAAAGACGCTATTGAAGTAAGAGGCAAGGTTGTCGAACTCCTTCCCAATACCATGTTCCGGGTGGAACTGCCGAACGGCCACCGCATCCTGGCGCATATTTCAGGAAAAATGCGTTTGCACTTCATTCGCATCTTGCCAGGCGACACAGTTGTGCTAGAGATGTCCCCCTACGACTTGACCAAAGGCCGGATTACCTTCCGGGATAAGTAGCAAATTTCGCAGAATCGCACTGGGGAAAACCCTCTCCAGCGCGATTTTTTGTCCTCCAAATCCAAACAAATTTTAAACCATGAAAGTAAGAGCATCAGTCAAGCGCCTTTGCGAGTCCTGCCGCATCGTAAAGCGTAAGAACGTGGTCCGCGTGATCTGCAAGAACACGCGCCACAAACAGCGGCAAGGATGAGGGCCAATTATGATTTGCGATTTACGATCGATGATTTGCGCTTCGGCGCAGGCGCGATCGGGAAGCGCAAATCATAGCCTCGCCCGCCTCAGCGATGACGCGCGCGATTTGGAACCTCTCATTAATCGAAAAACCTAAATCATAAATCATCATGCCCCGACTCCTCGGCGTTGAAATTCCTGGCGACAAGCGCATTGCCGCGTCGCTTCCTTACATCTACGGCATTGGCCCGAGCACTGCGATCCGCATCCTCGAGCAGGCCAACATCAATCCTGACGTGCGCGCCAAGGACCTGAGCAACGAACAGCTCAACCAGATCATCCAGGCGATCACCGCGAGCAAGCTCCCGATCGAAGGCGATCTGCGCCGCGAACTCCAGGCCAACCTTAAGCGCCTCCAGGCGATCAACTGCTACCGGGGCATTCGCCATCGCCGGAGCCTGCCCGTTCGTGGACAGCGCACCTCGACCAATGCCCGCACCCGTAAGGGACCGCGCAAGACGGTCGGTGTGCAGCGCGCCAAGGAATAACCTCTCACCTCTTTTCCGCATATGCCAGATTCCAAGAAACCCGCGGCGCCGAAAGCTGACGCTCCCGCCGCCGAAACCCAGCCCGCCGCTCCCGCCGCGGCTGAGGCTCCTGCTGCTGCCGCCGCTGAAACTCCCGCGGCTGCTGCTCCCGCCGCCGCTGCCGAAGCCGCTCCGAAGGCCGCCAAGGTGAAGGCCCCGAAGGGCGCCAAGAAGGAGGCCGCCGCCGGCGCTCCCGCCGAGCCGAAGAAGGAAGAGAACCTCTCCCTCGACCCGAACGCCGTTGTCGAGCCGATCAAGATCATCAAGGCGAAGGGCAGCAAGAATGTCCACACGGGCATCGCGCACATCGTCGCCTCGTTCAACAACACGATCGTCACCATCACCGACATGAATGGTTCGGCGATCGGCTGGTCCAGCGCCGGCAAGTGCGGCTTCAAGGGCTCCCGCAAGAGCACCGCCTACGCCGCCCAGATGGTCGCGCAGGATGCCTGCCGTCAGGCCATGGGCCACGGCCTCAAGGAAGTCGAAGTCCGCGTCAAGGGACCGGGTGCCGGCCGCGAATCCGCCGTCCGCGCCATCCAGGCCGTCGGCCTGGAAATCAGCGTCATCAAGGACGTGACCCCGGTGCCGCACAACGGCTGCCGTCCGCCGAAACAACGCCGCGTTTGATCGGCCCCACTCACCTCAAGAACTAGATTTTTATGGCACGTTACACTGGCCCCAAAACAAAAATCAGCCGCCGCTTCGGAGTCGCCATCTTTGGCCCCTCGAAGGCGCTCGAGCGCAAGAACTACGGTCCCGGCATGCACGGACCAAAGGGTTCCCGCCGCAAGCAATCCGAATACGCCGTCGCCCTCGCCGAGAAGCAAAAGCTCCGGTACCAATATGGCATCCTCGAGCGCCAGTTCCGCCGGTATTTCAGCATCGCGCTGAGCCGCCGCGGCGTGACGGGTGAGACCCTCCTCCAGTTGCTCGAGACCCGTCTCGACAACGTCGTCTACCGCCTCGGCTTCGCGAATTCCCGCAGCGCCGCGCGCCAGATGGTTTCCCACGGCCACGTGCAGGTCAATGGCCGCAAGGTCAACATCTCGTCCTTCAACGTGAAGGCCGGCGACACCGTCACCGTGAAGGAGAAGCCGCAGTCCCGCCGCCTCGCCGCGAAGAACCTCGAACTGACCCAGATCACCCCGGTGCCGGATTGGCTCGTGGTCGACAAGGAACAGTTCAGCGGCAAGGTCTCGCGCGTCCCGACCCGCGAAGAGATCGCCCCGATCGTCAACGAGCAGTTGATCGTCGAGCTCTACTCGCGCTAATTCGCACGACAGCATTTAAGGGCGCAGGTTGCTTCGGCAGCCTGCGCTCTTTTGCTGTACGGTGGAGTTGATAGTGGAAAGTGGAGAGTGGATAGCCCCGCGGAGTGCGCGATGCGCTCACGGTTGTGGAAGCGGTGCTCGCCACCGCGCATCGGTCATAAGTCAGCGGAGTGACCCTTGGAAGCCTCGAAAACAAGGTCGAATTGATACGCCCTATGGACGCACCCTTTTCGAAAGCGTCCGCGTAAACTCCACGGGGCTATCAACTATCCACTCTCCACCATCCACTACCCCTCAATCCTGATCATCATCCGGACCCCACAGGTGCTCCTTGGTCCAGCGCTTCTCGTAAAGCTTGCAAAGCCCGATCGCCGGTGCGACGCCGCCGTAGTAGGATGCCGTGGTGGTGTACTGCTTGTCTTCGTCGTACGTGCCGACGGCGATCACCACATGGTCGAAATGCTCGCTGAGCATTTCGAACGCTTTATCGATCATCTGCTGCTGGGCTTCGGTCATGGGGAGAAAGGTGAAAGTGAATTCAGGAAGAGGAAAGCCGAAATTCGCGGAGATTCAATCCAGGGTCGATGGAGGGGCAGAAATTTATCCCACAATTTTGGCCATGCGTTGGGACGAGGCGGCGGCGTGGGGCGTGCCGCTCCTTCCCGAGGTCATTCCGAGCGGAGTTCCATGTGGGCCGAGGTGGCGGTTGATGTGCTCGTGATGGCCGATGGCTTTCGGGCGAGCAAGGTGGGATGGAACGGAGTCGAATAACCTCGTGGCTCTATCAGCGACTTTCTCCGCGGCGACTTCGTTGGTTGCTCCACGGGGTTCTTCGACTGCGCTCCGCCCACTTTACCGCCTGCGCTCCGCTCAGAATGACGCCGTGGACCAGCGCCTGCTCTCCCTACACCGCAGGCTTTTCCGTGCACTGCGGCCAGGCCCCTTCAGGCAGCGGCGGCGCCTCGACTCCCGCCTTCGGGAGCGTCCCGTCGAGTTCCTGCCGCCAGTGCGCCACGTCCCCGGCGGGGCCGTAGCAGTAGATCATCCGCAGCGGCGTCTCGCCCACGTTCGTGAGCTGATGGAAGACCCCCGATGGGATGTAAACCATCTGCCCGCCCGTGACGCGCTGTCGTTCCTCGCCGAGGCACATCTCGCCTTCGCCTTCGACGATGAAGTAGACCTCCTCCTGCTCCTGGTTGTGCCAGGGCACTTGTCCGCCCTTGGGATCGAGCGTGACGTTGCCCATGCTGAAATTCTTCGCCTGGATGGGCGCCACGCCGCCGGCGAGATTCTGGGTGCGGCGGCGCGCGGGATAACGGCGGCCGGTGATTTGCGAGAGGTCGGAAACAATCATGCGCCAAAAAAGGTCAGGTAAGGTTTTTCCTCGTAGACCCGCTGGAGGTAGAGCGCGACTTCGCGGGCGTGGTAATCGCCCCACATCGTCGCTTCGCCGCAGGGGACCCGGCGGTCATTGGGAATGTAGTCCCAGCCATTGGGCCGGTGGTAGATGCCATGCAGGATGAGCCCCTGGTGGTTTGGATCGGTGGACAAATAGGGTTCGGCGAAGAGGGTGTCGAGAATCGTCAGACCCGCCTGCCAGTAGCGCTCGGCATCGGTGAACTGTCCCCGTGTGGTCAGGAAATTGCCGAGGCGCAGCAGACCTTGGGCGCCGATGGCGGCGGCGGAGCTGTCGACCGGCTCGAAGGCGTTGAAGGGATCCGCCGGGCGGTCGAGGTAGCCGTCGATATAGCGCAGCCCCGGTGCGCCCGAGTCCCAGTACGGGATGCCGTCGGTTGGAGTGTGCTCGATGTAGTAGTCGCAGCAGGCCTTCGCGGCGTTGAGGAGGACGGCTTCGATGGCTTCGCGGCCGCCGATCTTCTCGAGCTCCCCGTCCTGCAAGGAGGCGATGAATTCGATTTGTTCGGCATAGCCGAGCATGAGCCACGAGAGGGCGCGCATGTTCGTGGTGAATGGGGAGTAGCCCTGCTGGGTGCCGGGGCAGCGGTAGGAACCGTCGGCGACATTGAAGATGCTCTCCTGGGCGACCCGTCCACGGACGTCGTAGCTGTCGCGGCCAGTGCCGTAGTAGACCGACCATTTGGCCGTGGTCCGAGCATGCTCGACGAGCCGGCGGAGGAGCGAGATCTTCTCGTCGCGCTCGCCCATGAGCACGTGGCCGAGCCGGTGGGCCAGGGCAAGCGATCGCAGCGATCGCATGGTATCCGTGAAGAGCGAATGCGGGCCGTTGAAGGAATGGATGAACCCTTCGCCATTGGAGATGTGGGTCCAGCGCTGGGCCTGTACCGCGCCCGAGCACTTGAGCGCCAGCTCGAAGTAACTGCTTTCCGCCACGTCGGGCTTGAGCCGGTTTTCCTTCATGAGACGCCAGAGATTTCCGTAGGTGCTCACGATATTGAACCCGTGGTCGTGCGTCCCGAAGTGGGTGACGTACGGGGCCATGCGCTGCACGATGCGTTCGCGTGCGATCTTCAGGAAGGTCTCGTCCCAAAAGGCGTCAAACTGGAGCAGGGCCGAGCCGTAGACGAAGCCGAGCGTCCAGTCGGTCCAGCCGCGGGTGGTGTAGCGGCCCTGCGTCGTGAAGACCGGCAAGGCTCCGCCTTTTTCGGCGAGATCGACGGCGAGAATCTTGGGGCCGGAGACTTCCCATAGGCGTTCCACCTTCTTGCGCAGGTCCGCGGGCCGCAGGTCATTGTTGATCTTGATCATGGATGGAGCAGGGGAGGGGCCGTTCTTTCTACGAAAGGGGTGCAAAGGCGTGCCAGCCCTTCTTTTGCAATTTGCGCGCCACCACCATGATCCAAAGCTCATTCCTGAGGCATGCTGGTCGTGTGATCGATGAACCAATGGCGCGGCACGGTGGCTCCTCAAATTGGGGGCGTATGCCGAGGCGGCCGTGTAAACGCGGAACTCCGAACGTTTCCCGAGCGAAGCCGCTCGCCGTTCGATGGGGGATCCGTGTTCGGAGTTCCGCCTTTTAGGCGGTCTGAAATCGACGTCTTGGGAAGAAGCAGTCGCATGGCCCCGGAGCTTGTGAATCTTTTCACATAATCCACTTGCGACCCCCCTTGGAGCAAACCTACCGTCACAGTACACGCCATGGCCGTTTCCACGACTGAACTCGAAGTACCCGATACCCTCGCCAAAGGCCACTCCGCCGCCGAGATCGCCGGCCAGCACCAGGATCTGCTTGGGGAAAAGCTCATCCTCAATATGGGCCCTTCGCACCCGGCCACGCACGGGGTGCTCCGGCTTATCCTCGAGATGGATGGCGAGATCATCACCAAGGCGACGCCGGACATCGGCTACCTGCATCGCGGCGACGAAAAGATCGCCGAGAACATGCACTACAACCAGTTCATCCCCTACACGGATCGGCTGGATTATCTCTCGCCCATCGCCAACAACGTGGCCTACGCCCTGGCTGTGGAAAAGCTCATGGGCTGGACCCTCCCGCCGCGCGGGCAGGCCATCCGCGTGATCTGCTGCGAGCTGGCCCGTATTTCCTCGCACCTCCTCGGGGTCGGCTGCTTCGCCATGGATTGCGGGGCGATGACCGTCTTCCTCTACACCTTCACCGAGCGCGAAAAGATCTACAATCTCGTCGAATTGCTCAGCGGCGCCCGCTTCACCACCAGCTACACGCGGGTGGGCGGCCAGACGCGCGATCTGCCCGATGGCTTCCTCGACCTGCTGAAGAAGTTCCTGAGCGAGATCCCCAGGGTCATCGACGAGACCGACAACCTGCTTTCCAAAAACCGCATCTTCGTCGATCGCACCAAGGACATCGGCACGATCAGCAAGGAAGACGCGATCAGCTTCGGCATGACCGGCCCGAACCTGCGGGGCTGCGGTGTCGATCACGACCTGCGCAAGAAGCACCCCTACCTCGGCTACGAGCAGTATGAGTTCGATGTGCCGATCGGATCCGTAGGCGACAGCTACGACCGCTACACCGTGCGCATGGAGGAGATGCGTCAGTCGATCAAGATCCTGCATCAGGTGATCGACACGCTGCCCGGCGGCCCGATCAATGTGACCGACGCGAAGAATTTCCCGCCGCCCAAAACCACGGTGCTGACGAAAATGGAGGAACTCATCCACCACTTCATCGTCCACACCGAAGGCATCGACGCGCCGGCGGGTGAGATCTATTTCGGACATGAAAATCCGAAGGGCGAACTCGGCTTCTACATCAACAGCAAGGGCGGCGGGACCCCGCACCGGTTGAAGATCCGCAGCCCCTCCTTCTGCAATCTCTCGATCCTCTCGAAGATCCTGCCCGGCCATATGATGAGCGACGTTGTCGCCATCCTGGGTTCGCTGGATTTCGTGATGGGCGAATGCGACCGGTAGGGCGACTACGCGGTGTATCGTGGCAAACGTCGCTCCGCGACGGGCGCCATAAAAGAAGTTTTCCGGGGCATGAATGCCCCGGCTACTGTCAGTCATCGCTCCGCGATGGGGCGGCGAGTTTCGCCGATTTTGCGATAGAAAATCGTTTACGCCCAAAGATGCCGGGGCGATGTGCGTGCCGCGCTATGGCGAAAGGCGAAAGGCGGAATCGCAGGTGCAGGCATTCCGTCGTTCGCTGTAAGAGACCATCGCGGAGCGATGCCTGAAGGTAGCCGGGGCTTTCAAGCCCCGGAACCCGCCCCCAACGCGAGACCGTCGCGGAGCGACGTTTGCCATTTTCGGTTGGCGTTCTGCGTCAGTCCCAGATGTACCGTTCGTCGTATTCGATCTCGTGGCGACGGAGCAACTCGAGGAACTCTTCTTGAAATGTCCTCGTTCGATGATGATCCCGTTGATTCTGAATGTATGCGTTAAGCGTGGGCATGTTGGATTTGCTTACCGAAAATGCTCCATACCCATCCTGCCAGGCAAACCCGCGCATGTTGGGAAACGCGTCTTTGATCCATTTGGATGAACCCCCTTTGATCTGCTGGATCACCTTGCTCACGGTGATGGTGGGCGGTGCTCCTACGGCCATGTGAATGTGATCCGGCATTCCGCCCACGAGGATGGGCACCAATTTGTTTTCGCGCGCGATGCCACCGAGGAAACTCCACACGCGTTCTTCCACTGTCTGACTGATCCATGGTTCACGGTGTTTGGTGCTGAAGACGAAATGGTAGTGGAGGGAGGTGTAGGTGTCGCCCATACGCTTTGGCGCTGTGGATACCAAAAGGGAGCGCATCCCGGCAAACGTCGCTCCGCGACGGTCCCGCTTTGGAGCGGGTTCCGGGGCTTGAAAGCCCCGGCTACCGTCAGGCATCGCTCCGCGATGAGGCTTTCGCAGTCGCCGTATTAGTTCTCAGCTCGGACGCTGTGTTTTGTCGTTACGTTGCCAGGCGCGCGCAGTTTCGGTGTTCCGCCTTTAGGCGGCCCAACGCGAAGCGTCCCTTGAGATCGCCGCCTAAAGGCGGAACTCCGAACCTCTCCATTTTATGATGGGCGAGGGCGACCCGGCGGGCAATCGT
>Ga0207705_10004258_pt1 | contig 10837 bp, 5 predicted proteins | sample KBSC13metaG_FD_184314 | JGI IMG/M metagenome (GOLD analysis project Ga0207705, IMG submission 184314) | Corn rhizosphere microbial communities from Kellogg Biological Station, Michigan, USA - KBS C1-3 metaG (SPAdes) (version 2) | ecosystem: Host-associated > Plants > Roots > Rhizosphere > Soil ...
ACATATCGTTCCTCCGGAGGCAGGTTAGTTGTTACTGGTGTGTCGGGCCACTGCAGCAACATCATGGTTGTCCGGGCGGCTGGCATGCACCGGCAGCATGGCCGGAGAAAGGATTCAGTGGGTACCGGACTTCTCGATACGAACCGCGCATTGTTTAAAGTTGGGCTCCCGAGAGATCGGATCGAATGCACCGAGAGTTACAAGATTCGAGTTCGACTCCGCAAAGTGAAATGGCATAAATACCTGCCCGGGAGCCACGATCGACGTGATCCGAAGTTCGAGTGCTGGAATATGGCTCCGGCGGGAGATCACGGTCACTCGATCATGAGATCTGAGTTTGAGCCGCGCGGCGTCCACCGGATTCATCTCGAGCCACGCATGGGGCACCATCTTGTTGAGAAGATCGACGCGCGCGGTTTTCGTGCGCGTGTGCCAATGTTCGACCGTGCGCCCCGTATTCAGGATGAGGTCATACTCCTGATTAGGTTGTTCAAGGAAAGGATCGCAAGGAACACAATGCAGTTTGGCTCGGCCGTCATGTGTAGGGAAAATACCGTCGCTATAGAGGCGATCACCGGCCCATTGCCGGCCGCCGGCAGCCTCGATTTCTTCCCAAGAAAACTGACTGTAGTCGCATATCCGCCCAGCGGAGACCCGCTGCCACTCGCTATACGCATCTCGCGTTGATTGCCAGCCGGGGTACAAATCTTGCCGTACTCCAAGCCGTTCAGCGAGCGCGAGGAAAATATCGAAATCCGAGAGCGCCTGCCCGGGCGGCTTAACCGCGCGATTGACTTTGCTGATACGCCGCTCGGAGTTGGTGTAGGTGCCTTCTTTCTCGCCCCATATAGCCGCAGGTAAGACTAGGTGAGCGAACTCACTCGTCGGGGTGGGATGAAAGCCGTCTTGAACCACAAGAAACTCGACGCCACGAAGCGCATGCTCCAGAACTTTGTAGTTCGGAAAGGAAACCGCAGGGTTGGTAGCAATAAACCACAGGGCGCGGATTCTACCGGCAACCGCAGCTTCAATGATATCGGGGTACGCCAGACCTCGCGCTTTTGGGATAAGCGCCCGATCTACATTCCAGAGGTCGGCAAGTTCCTCCCGGTGGGCTGGGTTGTCAAACTGACGATAGCCCGGCAAGGAAGAAGTAAATCCCGCCTCACGTGTTCCCATTGCGTTGCACTGACCCGTGATAGAGAATGGTGCGGCGCCGCTCCGTCCTATGTTTCCAGTGATCAGAGCAAGATTGTTGATCGCCGCAACCGTGACTGCTCCCTGGCTCGAGTGGTTGACGCCCATTGTCCAGCCGATAAACGCTGCTTTAGCTCGTCCATACAGCGATGCAACTTGTTCAATCTGTGTTGTGCTCAAACCGGTCACTTCCGACACGTGCTCCGGTGTGAATGTGCTGACGAACGAGGCGAGTTCCTCAAACCCGTTTGTGTGGTGCTCAATATAGTCGCGGTCAATCAACTCATCGCGAATGAGAATGTGAGCGATTCCATTCACGAGGGCGATGTCACTTCGCGGCTTCACCGGCAAATGAACGTCCGCCATCATTGCGGTTTTGCTTACACGCGGATCCACCACGATGAGAGTGCGGTGCTTGTTCCTGTCCAGGCGATTGCAGAGGATTGGGTGATTGTCGGCAATGTTCGCTCCAATCAGCAAAATGACGTCTGCCGTTTCCAGATCGGCGTAGCTGCCCGGCGGACCATCGCTGCCAAACGACAGCTTGTACCCGGACACGGCACTGGCCATGCACAAGGTGGTGTTGCCATCGAAATTGGGAGTGCGAAAGCCGAGCTGCACGAGTTTGCCCAGCGTATAGAACTCTTCTGTGACAAGCTGTCCAGTTCCAATCACGCCTAGAGAGCCTGCGCCATGTCTTGCCTGGATTCCGCTAATTCGCTCCACCATCGTGTCAAGCGCTTCATGCCAGGAGACGGGCTCAAGTTTGCCGTTCTTCCGCAGAAGCGGCTGCTTCGCACGGCCGGGCGCGTTCAGAATGTGGTGCTCACTCAAACCCTTCGGACAGAGCTTGCCACGATTCACCGGATGCTCCGGATTACCGCGAGCGGCGACTGCCTTGCCATTCTTTACGCCCAACAGCATGCCGCAGCCTACAGAGCAGTAGCCGCACGTTGTCTTAATCCAGTCTTCAGCCACTCGCGACTCAGAGATGTAGCCGTAGCTCGGATCCTCACCATAGGCATACTGGTCTTTGGCCGTGTCGAGCCCGAGTAGGCGCCGCACTGTCTTAGTCGGACTCATGCGTGACGTCCTTGCAAAAAGGTTAGGCCCATCTTCAACGGTACAACTGACACGAAGAATAGATAACGTGCCAGCAATACTCCCATCGAGCAAGCGAGTAACGCGAGAACGATATACCCGGCAGCGAATGCAAGTGCGCCCATCACGATGACTGCAAAGGACGCACAGAGTTGCGCAAACAGCCGGTCACTTGTGAGCAAACCATAAGTTGCCCTCAGCTCAAATAGACCCGAGGCTCTTAGCCGATAGAGGCGAAGTGCGTGGTTGGCTATCCAGGCCGCGGTAGTTGGCAACACAAACGTCAGTGACCTGCTATAGCCCAACGCAGATGCCATTGAGCCCAGAACTGCCGCACTCAACAGAAAGTCAATGGGAGTATGAAGCATGTTCCAGGCAGGTCGGGCCGGAACAAGGTAGATAAAGGCACTCGCAAGCGTAGCAGCGATTCCGACTGCTGCATTCAGCGATCTCAGAGTGCTATGAAATCCAGCACTCGTGTCGTGAAGCAGCGCTCCAGCGGTCATAGTCGCGAGGCTTGCTGCAAACAAAGTGAATAGGAGGATCTCCCGACTCAGCCACGACCGACGCCACATGCGGAGCGCGCGCCATGCATATGCCGGCCGTCCCAGGTGCAGAGTGGAGATAATAAGCGCTGCCGAGGTAATGCACAGCAATGTCAGGAGTTCGCGAAAGCTTGCACGTCGTCTGAGCGAGAAAACAAGTGTGCCGATGACGCCCTGCATCATGGTTGTCATGAATACAAGAGATAAATGAGCGTGTTCCGGTCGAATTTGATCCGCATCCACCCGCTCCAGCGGAATGTCTAGGCGTGTCGGCAGGGTGATGCGCGTTGTAGAAACGGTATGAATTGCCGCAGGTAACCCTGGACTCTCCGCAGTGGAAAAATTGTTCCTCCACTCTGCTGTATTTACGATCTCGATCTCGATCGCAGCTTCAGGGCACGCGTTCACACAGGCGGGTTCCAGGCCGTGGTCAAGACGGCCTTTGCACATGTCGCATTTCCCAACTACTCCTCGTTCCGGATTGAACTGAGGCACACTGTATGGGCAGTTCCAAACGCAATACTGGCATCCGATGCAGGCATCCGTAGAGTGCAGCACAATGCCTGTGGTCGGGTCTTTCGTGTATGCGTCAACCGGGCAGCCCTTCAGACACTCAGCGTCAAGGCAGTGATTGCAACCCATCGAAAGATAGTGACGCAGGGTATTGGGATACGTTCCCCCTTCTATCTCACCCACGCGCCTCCATTGGATATCTGCCGGATTACCATTCTGCTCGTTGCAAGCCACTTCGCAGGATCGACAGCCGATACACCGGGTCATGTTGAAGTGAAATCGGTATTGCTCTCCCGGCGACAGGGGTCGGGAGGGAAGCAGAGAGGGCACCTCCTCCACGGCTGCTGTTCTTGGTGCATCATCGACACCGCGGTCCGGAGTCAACCGGACCAGGCCGTAGCTGCCCTGATTCAATGCGCGTTCATAAAGCGGTAGCGCCAAGCTAGATCTCCTATCAGTACACGTCACGGTGATAGCGGTGCTCGTCTTTCAGTGTCTGGATATAACCCTGTGCCGCGTCAGCATCCATTGAGCCTTCTTCTTGAACGATGTGATGGAGGGCGCGATCTACGTCTTTAGCCATGCGGGTTGCATCGCCACATACGTAGAGGGAGGCTCCGTTCTGGAGCCAATTCCACAGCTGGGCAGAGCGTTCTTCCATCCGGTTCTGCACATACACTTTTTCCTCCTGGTCCCGGGAGAAAGCTGTATCCAGTCGTGCGATGTGTCCGTCTCGGAGCATCGATTCGAACTCCTCCCGGTAGAGAAAGTCGGTAGCAGCACTGCGTTCTCCGAAGAACAGCCAGTTCTTGCCTTGTGCCCCAAGCTCGCGGCGCTCATGCAAAAATCCTCGGAACGGTGCAATCCCGGTACCCGGACCGATCATGATCATGGGAGTGTTCGGGTCAGCGGGGAGGCGGAACTTCTTATTCGGCTGGATATAAATCGGCCGTCGCTCGCCGAGCGGCGTGCGGTCCGCGAGAAGGGTGGAACAGACGCCACCACGTTCGCGGTCGTGTGCATGGTACCGAACTACGGCGATGGTGGTGTGGATCTCGCCCGTATGTGCCAGGGGACTCGACGAAATCGAATATAGCCGAGGCGCGAGCTTTGGAAGCATGGCGACGAGATCAGCGGGGCTGTGCAACACGCCAGGATAGTCATTGATCAGGTCAATCAAGCCACGGTCCCAGGTGTACTTCTCGAGTGGCTGATGCTGGTCCGGGGAAAGTAGTCCGAACAGGGTTTCGCAGTTACCGATGGTGGCGTACGCCTCAACCATCTTGCGAGTCACTCGAGTGATCTGGAGGTGATGTGTCAGTGCGTCTGCAAGAGTGACGGTCCCGTGCTTAGGCAACTCAACCGGGACCTGTGGAGTAAAGTTCAGTGTGCGAATAATCTCATCGACCAGACGCGCGTCATTTTGGGGGAGTACAGCGCATGCGTCTCCTGCCTGATATTGCAGGTCCGAGTCCGCGACCGAGAACGTCACGTGCATAGTGAGCTTGCTCGAATCGCTTGAGGTCAGCGGCCGTTTGTCGACCACTGGGGCGAGGAATGGGTTCTCGCGGGAATAAGTCGCCGAGACCGGCTGGCTTGGAGAACCGGTAGCCTGACCCGATACCTCCGCGGCTCGGCGCAAAGGAACGTTCCGCGCTGGACGATTCGCAACGATCTGATCCAGCCGCGCATACAGGGCAGACTTCCAGGAGGCAAAAGACTCCTCAAGATTGACGTCACAATCTACTCTCTGCGACATCCGGACCGCACCCAGTGCGGCTAACCTGGTATCCAAATCCGCTCCAAACTTGCAGAAGCTCTCGTAATGCGAGTCGCCGATGGCTAGTACGGAATAGGACAAATCCTGAAGACGTGGGAATCGCTCAATGCAGAGCTGCTGATAAAACGGCTGTGCGCAATCCGGCGGGTCGCCGTCTCCGTATGTGCTCGCGATCAAGATCGCGCATCGTTCTTCAGCAAGAGCCGCAGGAGTGTAGCCCTCAAGAGAGGCGAGCGACACCACGTGGCCTCTCGCCTTCAAATCCTTCACGACCTTCCGCGCAAGTCCTTCGGCCGTACCCGATTGTGTCGCGTACAGCACAGCGATTTTCAGTGACGGCGGCGGGTCTGCAGCCCGTTGTTCCTGCGTGCCGGAGAACACGCCGGCCAGGAAGCCATTCAGCCAAGCGCGCTGCTCCTCAGAGAAGGGCGCCGTCTCAGGAATGAAAGGAATCAGGGACATGTATCAGCTCTCCTTGACGGTATCGTTTGTGAAGGCGTGCAGTTCTTCAATCGAATGGCGACGAGTGAATGCGAGAAAGGTCTCTTGCTCGCTGCCTCGGTGTACTTCGAACGCATGGAACAGGTTGTCGAGCTTTGGGACGAGGTCCGTGAAGCGTATGGCTGGGATCAACTCGCGTGCGAGCCCCTGGTCTTGATCGGAACCGCCGCCCAGACTAACTTGATAACCTTCCTCCCCGTTTACTTTGGTACCCAGCAGTCCGATATCGCCGATATAGTGTTGCGCGCAGGAATGCGGACATCCCGTGACATGGAGATTCAGCGGCTGAAGAACGCGGAAATGAGAATCCAGGTGGTTTGCGAGCGCAACGGCGTGCGTCTTCGTGTCTGTCGCAGCAAAACGGCACCCCTTGTTTCCCGTGCAGGCAACTGTACCGGTGAGTACTGGTCCCGCTTGGGATGCGAGCCCTGCCTCGGAGAGCGCCAACTGGGCATCGTTTAGCCGATCCGCCGGAATATTCGGGACGATTACGTTCTGCCAGACACTCAGGCGAAGTTCTCCGTTGCCAAACCCGTCAGCAATCTCGGCCAGCGCCCGCATCTGTGCTACCGGCAGTTTGCCGACCGGTACGGAAACGCCGATGTAGTTCAGACCAGGTTGGACCTGCGGGTGCACGCCTATGTGTGCGGTGCGATCAATAGGCTTGCGTGGAGCACAGTCGGCCTCAGGAAATCGCACGAGGGGAAACGCGAGGCGTCCCTCCGTCTCTGAAAGAAACTTCTCCACGCCCCAGCTATCGACGAGGTACTTCAGCCGGGCTTTCTTACGATCCGTCCTATCGCCATGATCTGAGAACACGCGAATCATCGCGGCAGCGACCGCTACCGCCTCGTGCGGATGGATGAGAACCCCACAATCCCTGGCGAACTGCCGGTGCCCCGTGATACCGCAGAGCATTACACGGAAATAAATGCCCGGAGGTAACTGCCTGCCTTCCTCAACCCGGACAGCAATAAAGCCGATGTCGTTGGTGTCCGCGACCACGGAGATTGCCCCACCCCCGTCGAACGCAACGTTGAACTTGCGAGGCAGCCCGTACAGATCGCGCGAGTTCAGGATGTAATGGTTCAGGGCTTCGGCATATGGAAGGACATCGATAAGTTCCTCCGGGTCGAGACCGCTGATCGGAGAAGCGGTAATGTTGCGGACGTTGTCAGCACCGGAGCCGCGTGAGCTTAGTCCAAGCCGCTGCAGTTTAGTCAACACGTTCACGATGTTGCGAGGCTGAAATTCGCGGATCTGCAGGTTGGCGCGCGTCGTTACATCAGCCCGTCCTGAGCCCCAGTCTTCTGCGATTTCGGCGAGTCCGTGCATCTGGTATGACGTAAGCAAGCAACCGGGAACGCGCAGCCGAAGCATGAAAGAGTCCTGTGCCGGTGCAACGTAGAACAAACCATGGAACTTGAAACGAAATAAGTCCTCTGGGCTGGGTGCTCGGTTCTCGTTCGCATGCGCAAGTAATTTCTCCCACACATCAAGGGGGTTCTCGTCGTGCTTCCATCGCTCTTCACGACACAGGTCCTCGACTGGTGTTCCATGAAATGTCTCGGTGGCAGTCGCGGCATTCGGCAGTCCGGAGCTCCGGTCACACGTTATCTGACCGGAAGCCGTGTGCGCCAGGAACGGAGAGTGCTGGCCGATAGCCGTGAAGAAACCTTCCAGATATCGGGTCTGCTCCGGCGTGAACGGGCCGGCCGGTCTGGTCACCAGCTGCGCTGAGGAATCGTGAGAGGCAATGGAAGACATGCTCTGATCTCCTGGGGAGGCGATGTATTGAGTCGTGATCGGCCCAGTCGGCATGTGGCCATGCAGGTATGGACACATGAACCCGCTCGGGTGTCATGGAATCAGAGCTCATCGCGGAGCATGTATATAGCGTGTGTGTCAGGAAAAGAGAGACGGTCGGGGTCTCAACTCTTGAAGCGCAGCCAGACTCGTGGGCGGCTTCTTATGAGGTGATCATAAGCAAGCCTTCTCTGAAACGCAAGAGCGTTCTCTGAAAGAGGGCGCTCCCGCTTTTGAAAATTGCCATGACTTCACATATTGCTTCTATCCAGACTGCTATGGTACATCTCGTCCATCCACGCGAATCGCGGCCCCCCGACGTGCCGCGAACGATGCCGAGATCGCACAGTGCGACTGCGGCATTTGCCAGATAAATCAATCAAGAGCGTTGTCATAGCGATACGCAGGTTTGTTACGCAATCGGCGTGAGGTCGACGCATTTTCTGCACTTTTTGGAGGTCGGGATGAATTGCAAGACAAATGCCATCGTGTCTGGTGTGATCCTGTCGATGTTTGCCCATGCGCTGCCTGCGCAGAGCACACGTGCTGCAGTTCCTACATCAGCCTCGGAGTCACCCGTCACAATCACTGTGATGGATCGGCTTCGCACGGACGCCACACAGTGGTACAGCGACCCTCCATACACAGACACCTATCCGTACGTCGAGGAACTGCTGCGCTTCAGTGTAGGTCAACGAGTTCATCGGGTTGATTGGCTGTTGGAAGGTTCGCAGAATACCGTTTTCAACATTCCAAAATCCTCTGTCTCCCCGGTGACTGCACAAGGCCAGCTTGGACTTGGAGGTACGTATTACGCAGCGAACAACAACACCTTGCCGGTGGCCGCCTCTTTCCGTCAAGGCTTTGTGCGTTATCACGGTAGCGGGCCGGATACCTCGCTACGCCTCGGACGATTTGAGTTTTTCGAAGGACAGGAGATGCAGCCTACCAATCCGGCGATCTCCTGGCTTCAGGCGAATCGGGTCTCCCACCGGCTCATCGGCAACTTCGGTTTCTCCAACGGCCAGCGTAGCTTCGATGGATTAGACGCTCACTACGGCCGCACCCGATGGGACCTTACCGCAATGGCTGGCCGCCCGACGCAAGGGGTGTTCAACATGAACGCCAACCCCGAGCTCAATGTCGATGTTCAATACCTGGCGTACAGCCGCTCACAGGCGCATGCACGCGCCCTTTGGCGAGTCTTCGCCCTCGGCTATCGCGACGGACGCACGGGTGTGGCGAAAACCGATAACCGTTCACTTGCAGTTCGGCAGACAGATCATAAGAACATCCGCATCGGCACCTATGGAGCTGACCTCATCGCTTCTGTTCCAACCGGAGCAAGCAGCTTAGATATCCTTCTCTGGGGCGTTCTTCAGAATGGGCAATGGGGAGTGCTGCGTCATCGCGCGGGTGCGGCAGCAGCAGAGGCCGGGCTTCGGTTCGATCACCTATCTACTGCGCCTTGGTTGCGCGGTGGATTCTTTCGATCAACAGGAGACGGCTCGCCCACCGACAACCAGCACAACACCTTCTTTCAGGTGCTGCCCACCCCGCGGATATTCGCACGATTCCCGTTCTATAACGATATGAACCGGCGGGAGGAGTTTATCCAGCTTGTCGACAAGCCCACCAGCAAGCTCGATCTCCGCTCTGACCTGCACTTCCTTCAACTCACATCGGCCCAGGACTTCTGGTATCAAGGGGGTGGCGCCTTCGACTCCAAGGTGTTCGGCTATACCGGCCGACCCTCCGGCGGATACACCAGCTTCGCCACCGTCTTCGATGTCAGCTCCGACATGCAGCTTACCCGGTCAGTCGCCCTTAACCTCTACTATGCCCACTCGTTTGGCCGCTCCGTAGTCCACACCGACTTCCCCTCGGGCGCCGGTGCGAACTACGGTTATCTCGAGCTGATCTACCGCTGGAATTCGAAACAGCATCGGACTCCAGGCAAATAACCGGCTCGATATAATGGTGTTCTGCAGCCCTTCCCTCAATCAAAAGATAAATAACACGCACTCTGCTCGAACAAGGATCGCAAATGGCACATGCGAGTTTCGACGGTCTTCGGGTACTATCCCTCGAGTCCCGTCGGGCTAGGGAGACTGAAAAGCTAATCCGTACCTATGGCGGAGAGCCTTTCGTAGTCCCTGCCATGCGCGAGATCAAGCTCGACTCTAATCGCGCGGCCTTTGACTTTGCGGAACGCCTTCTGCGGGGGGAAGTAGACGTCGTACTCTTCCTCACGGGTGTCGGCGTGCGCGCTCTCTTGGAGGCAGTTCAATCCAAACACGATCGAACTGTCTTCTTGGATGCGCTACGGAAAACACGGATCGTGACCCGCGGACCTAAACCTGAAGCTGCACTGCGCGAACTCGGCGTTAAGTCCGCAGCGTCCGCTCCGGAACCAAGCACATGGTCGGAGGTTCTGACTACCATGGATCGCGCTTTTGGTGACGAGCTTGGCTCCCTTCGAGTGGCAGTGCAGGAATACGGTGCCTCCAATCCTGAGCTCCTGGCCGGGCTCACGGATCGTTCCGCGGAGGTAATAAAGGTTCCCGTATATCAATGGGGGCTGCCGCACGATCTGCAGCCCCTGCGAGAAGCCATTCATGCGGTGGCCAACAGTGGCATTGACGTCATCCTCTTCACGACGGCCGTTCAGGTGATTCACCTCATGATGGTTGCCCAGCAAATGGGCTCGGTAGCAGATCTCATGCGTGGCCTTCGTTCCACCGCAGTAATCTCTGTTGGTCCAACCACGACGGCTGAGCTGCTCCATTACGGCATTACTCCGGACTTCGAACCGTCACGGCCAAAGCTTGGCTTCCTCGTCAACGAAGCCGCGCAATATGCCGGTCAGGTTCTGGAACAAAAGCGAAAACGCGCCGTCTCTCTTGGCCCGGACCTCCTGCCTGAAGAGCAGCCGCTGGATCCTACATCCCCTACGTCAATTTCGACGGCGGAATCAAGCCGCACCCGCGTGCGCAAGGTACAGGAATCCACCTCCACAATGGCAGGCTTCCGCGATGGTCTCGAGTCCATTGACTTTCTGCATGAGATTAGCAGTCGCATTGCTGCAGCCGATCCCCTGCACATCGTTCTCGACCGAATCGTCGAGTTCGTCACCACCGTTATTCCGTGTGACTCATGCTTCATCTATGTACTGCAAGACGACAAGCTGGTTCTACGCGCCTCACGTAACCCGCACTCCGACCTCATTGATCGGCTCGATCTCAAGATGGGGCAGGGAATTACGGGCTGGGTGGCCGAGCACCGCGAGCCAGTTGCCATCGCCTCGAAGGCTTCTGACGACCCACGGTTCATTCCTTTCAAGAACGTCCCGGAAGATTCCTTCGAGGCCATTTTGAGTACACCCATTCTGTGC
>Ga0207705_10004262_pt1 | contig 10832 bp, 14 predicted proteins | sample KBSC13metaG_FD_184314 | JGI IMG/M metagenome (GOLD analysis project Ga0207705, IMG submission 184314) | Corn rhizosphere microbial communities from Kellogg Biological Station, Michigan, USA - KBS C1-3 metaG (SPAdes) (version 2) | ecosystem: Host-associated > Plants > Roots > Rhizosphere > Soil ...
GGATGATCTTCGAGGGCGTGTTCACCTGGCTGATGCTGACCTTGGGCGGAGTGCCCATGGCGGCGCTGCTCGGCCTCGTCACCGGAGTCCTCGCCTTCATCCCCAACATCGGCGCGATCACCAGCGGAGTGCTGATGGTCGCGGTCGGTTTCTCGGCAGGCCCGCACGAGGGGCTTTACGCGATCTTCGTCTATTTCTTCGTCCAGAACATCGACGGCTATCTGGTCGTGCCCTACATCGCGCGGCGCACGGTCGACCTTGCGCCGGCGATCGTGCTCGGCATGCAGCTGCTGATGGGCGCGCTGTTCGGCATTCTCGGCGTGCTATTCGCCGATCCCGTGCTTGCGACCCTGAAAGTGGTGCTGGTCGACCTCAGCCGGCGCGAAGCGGAACGCAAGGGCGATCCCCCCGAAGTCGTCTCCGGCTAGCGGTTACTGCCGCGGGGCGCCGCCCTGCTGCTGCATCATCGCCGCGCCGCCTCGAACGACCTTGCGCACGCGGACCTCGAAGGTCAGCGGGCTGCCCTTGGGCCAGCCGGGAGGGGAAGCGCCGTTGGTGAAGGCGAGGTCTTCGGGCATGGTGAAGCGGTACTGGCCGCCTTCCTGCATCCGGGTCATGGCTTCGGCGAAGCCGGGGAAAACCTGGTCCATCGCGAAGGGCTGGGCGCCGCCGTGATTCTCGCTGCTGTCGAATACCTGGCCGTCATTGGCGGTCAGCACGTAGTCGAGCAGCGCGGCGTCGGCGCGGCCGATCGGCTCGCCCGTGCCCGCTTTGACGGTGCGGAATTGAAGCCCGCTGGCGGTCAACTCGGGACGCAGCGAGCCCGCGCCGTACCAGGCGAGGCCGATGCCGGCGGCGATGAGAATGAGGAACGCCAGCGACAGCTTCACCGCCCGGCCGGCATGGGCGGGACGATGGGCGGCTTCGGCGACGGACACGAGTGCTGGCGCTTGGCTTAGCGCGCCGTGCCTTCGCGCTCGGCGCGCTTGCGCTCGAGCTTGCGGGCGCGGCGGATCGCGGCGGCGCGCTCGCGGGCGCGCTTTTCCGATGGCTTCTCGTAATGACGGCGCAGCTTCATCTCGCGGTAGACGCCCTCGCGCTGCAGCTTCTTCTTGAGCGCGCGCAGCGCCTGCTCGACATTATTGTCGCGAACAATGATCTGCATAAAAGCCCGTCACAATCCTTCCAGGGAATAGGGTAGCGGCCTCCGGAGGAAAACCTCGGCGGCGCGCGGCCTGTAGCAGCCGCGTCCGAAGGGTTCAACCCGCCGCGAATCCTTGCGGAATCATGCCTTGCACGATGAACCGAGCCGTCGGAAAGGCAGTCCGAGCAACCTGAACATTTAGGTTATCGGCGGTTAACCCATTGAATGATAGACCATCCGCTTCAATCGGAGGGTGGGGAATGGCGTTGAACCGGAGAGAAATGTTGCGTCTCGGAGCCTATGGCGCCGCGGGAGCAATCCTTTCATCCGCTGCAAGCTCGAGCACGGTACCGTCGCTTTTGATGCCGGCTTCGCCGCTGACTCCGACCCCCAATCCGACCCCGCTGGCCCAGCCCCAGGCGCTGACCGCGCCCGGCGGAATCGACCCGCAGCTGTTCGCCAGGGCCAAGGCCGCGCTCGACAGCCACAAGATCTGGCCGCGCGACGCGATGGCCGTCGTCGATTTCTCGCAGCCCTCCGCCGACCCGCGCTTCCACGTCGTCGACCTGGTCAGCGGCGAGGTCGAAAGCTTCCGCGTCGCCCACGGCCGCGGCTCCGACCCCGATCATTCGGGCTTCGTCGAGCGCTTCTCCAACGACTTCGGCTCCTACGCCAGCTCGAACGGCGCCTACGCGACCGGCGATTACTATGACGGCAAGTACGGCCTCTCGATGAAGGTCCGCGGCCTCGACTGGTCGAACTACAATGCCGAGCCGCGCGCCATCGTAATCCACAACGCCTGGTATGCCGAGGACGACATGATCGCGACCCACGGCAAGCTCGGCCGTTCCGAAGGCTGTTTCGCGATGAGCCGCGAGAACCAGTACAAGGTGATGCGCAAGCTCGCCGGCGGCCGCATGATCTACGCGGACAAGCTCGCGTAAGCCGCCGAGTGCAGCGCAGGGATTGCGCAGCAATCACAAGCAGCACGTAGAGACGGCGAAAGCCGGCCGACAGGTCGCGAAGCGAACCTGATCGACGTCACGCGATTCACTCGCGTGACGGCCTAGTCTCGGAAACGGTGAAAAGGTGGTCGTTAGCGCGCCGCCACCTGCTCCGCCGGCTTCGCCTTCGGCACCGCCAGGCTGGCCCCGCCGTCCTTCATGTTGAGCGCGGTCAGCGCCTTGCCGTCGCGGCCATAGAGGTCCTGATAATCGACGATCTTGCCGTCGTTGAGCGCGGCTGCGCTGAAATAGACGATGTAGACCGGGATCGGCTTCACGAAATTGGCCTGCTTGGTCTTGCCCGACGCGAGCTGCGCCTGAATCTTCTCGGGGGTCCAGTCGCCGCCGTCGTCGCCGAGCAACTGGGTCGCGAGGTCCATGATATGCTGGGTCCGGATGCAGCCGTGGCTCAGCGCGCGCATCCGGCTGTCGAAGCGGCTGCGGGCATTGGTGTCGTGCAGATAGATGTTCTGCGGGTTGTACATCACGAACTTGACCTGCCCGAGCGCGTTGGTCGGCCCTGGCGGCTGGCTCCAGCGGATGATCTTGCCGTCCTTCTTAACCGGCACGAACCCCTTCTTGCCAACCACTTCATGCGTAATGCTTGGCGGCACTTCCCACGACGGATTGAGCATCACGCCGACGGCAGTGGCCGAAAGCTGCGGTGTCGGGGTCTTGGTTGCGCCGGCGATTGCCCGCTGCTTCCACCGGTTGACGCCGTTCTCGACCAGGGTGGCGTGGAAGCCGGGCACGTTGACGATGATATATTTCGGCCCGAGTTCGCGCGGCAGCCAGCGCCACCGGTCCATGTTGAGGCGGATGCGCTCGATGTTCGACGACTGGGTCGCCGGGGTCATTTCCAGCGCCGCCTTCAACGCGGCATATTGCGGGTGGGTCGGAAGCAACCCGTTGAGGCTGTCGGCGATGCGATGCGTGGCAAGGGCATTGCGCAGAAGCGCGTCCTGCTTTGCGGCGTCGAGATCGGGGTCGACCATGAACCAGGCGATCCGCGCCGAACGCTTGACGTGGCCGAGCGCGAGGTCGGACGAGAGCTGGTTGAACCGCTCGGTCGCGGCTTGCGACATCGCCAGCGGATTGCCCGACTGGATTGCCGCCTCGAGCCCCTCTGGATCGTAATCGCCGGGATTGAGCCCGTCGGCACCGACCTGGCCGATGTAATGGACGAGGTCCTGCGCGCTGGCCGGATCCCACACCACTGGCGGCGGCGGCAGCGGCGGAGCGACGACTGGCGGCGGAGTCTGGACCGCCTCCGGCGCCAAAACGGGATTGCCCGCGACCGGAGCTCCGGGCTGGGCGGTCGCTGCGGCGGGCGGCGCCGGCCGCGGGGGCGCAGGGGCTTGCGCGAGAGCGGGGACCGCGGCGGCGGCAAGCATCGTCGTTGCAAAAATCCAGGACGTCGCCCGAGTGCTCAGCGGCACCTTCAACCTGTTCATTTTAAACGAATACCCCAAGAGTCCGCGGATGATATCGTGATTGTCGGCCGCTCGCCAGTCGCGCCGGCGCAACAGTCGCGCAAGTTCGTCACCTGCCGGTTCTTGCAAACCAATCCTTAAGCGGGGCTGGCTAAGGTCGAGTTAGCCTTGTGGGAGCGAATTGGACGTGGCGTCCGGATATTTTCTCGACGGCGGGATGATCCCGCGCACCGAAAAGCGCTCGATCGACGAGCGCGGCGAATTGCGGCGCGCGTCGATCTCGAGCACCGGAGTGCTGGAGTTTCGCGGCCGCAAGCACGTCGTCCGGCTGGTCAATGTCTCCTCGTCGGGGGCGATGGTGATTTTCCCGCACACCCCGAATATCGGCGAAAAGCTGGCGCTCCAGCTGCTTGACGAAGGCCTGGTCACGGCACAGGTGCGCTGGGTCAAGGATGGCCGCATCGGCCTGTCTTTCGCGTCTCCGCTGGAGTAATCGGCGGATGGAGATGAGCTTCGTGACGATCAAGGCCCGCATTGCCGAAGACGAGCGCGACCGCCGCCGGGCTTCGCGCCTGCCGGTCGCGCTTGAGGCGACGGTGCGCGAGCTTGGCGCCAGCGGCATCGAAGCGCGAGTCCTCAACATCTCCGAAAGCGGGTTCATGGCGGTGGCCGAGGGGCAGTTCGAAGTCGGCTCGCGAGTGTGGCTGATGCTGCCCGGGCGCGAGCGCGCCAACGCCGTCGTCAAATGGACCGCCGGCGACAAGCTCGGCGCCGAATTCGCCGAGCCGATCTCGCTCACCGGGCTGAAGCCCTAAGCCCTCCGCTCGGCTGGCCCTGAGCCTGCCTCGCCTCAACCTTGGGCACCGCTCAAAGCCACGCATGGCCATGCAACCGGCCACGGCCGCGCGCGTTGGGCGGGCGAAAGGAAGGTCCGCAATGCCGACGACCTGGAGCAACAGCGATGCTCGCAAGCTTTATGAGCGGGGCTATCACGCGGTTTACCGCGAGCATGAAGTCAACCACTGCCCCGGATGCGGCCGTACCCATTGGCTGATCGGCCGGATGTCGGCCGAATGCGCCTTCTGCACGACCGCCTTGCCTCTGGCCGAGGCGAGCATGCGCTCGCACAACGGGCCGGTCGTCATCCAGCACAAGAACCGCGACGCCCACGCTTGGGCGGCCTGATTTAGCCCTTCCGCCGCACCGGCACCTGCACATTGCACAGGTCGACCCCGCCCGCCGGGCGGATATAGAAATCGTCGTTCCGGTTCGCGCGCACCCGCAGGTATTTGGCGAAGGTCGCGCTGGCCGTGTTCATGACCTCGAAGGCGGGCCGGTCCGGGGCAGGCATGTCGCTCGCCAGGCGGATGCCCGCGATCGGCACATATTGCGCCTTGTCCTTGTAGAAGCCGAGCGCCTCGGTCCCGCGCGGCAGCGAGCTTAAGCGGTCGATGCCCTCGACCACCCGGCCGACGATCGCGATGTTGCGGTCGAGCTGGCGCGGACCGTGGCCGATGACTGCATACAGCTCGCCGCCCGTGCCAGTGTCGGGCGACAGGTCGCGGCCCACCCCGACCGTGCCATAGCAATGCGTGAGATCGGCCCAGCCGGCTTTCGGACTGTAGGCGACCGGCCATCCGTCCACGAAGCCGGCGCCGGGCGCGTAAGGATCCGGCGAACCGAGCCGGGTGATCGCCAGCCCCTTCAGCGGCCGCGTATATTCGGCGGACGGCTTGGCAACGACCCCGGCCGGGAAGCCCTTGTCGCTGTCGTTCAAGCCCCATTGCGCGACATAATTGTCCTGCAGCCGGTAGATGGTGGCGCCATTCCAGTAACTGCCCCGCGCAAGCGCGCGAATGTTGGCAACGTGCACCGGCGCGAAAGCTGGCGCGAGCTGGATGACTACGCGCCCTCCGTTCGCCAAGTCCATCACCAGCAGGTCATCGGGGTCGATCGCCTGCCATGCGCTCGAGGGCGACTTGGCGACGATGTCGTTGGGCGTGAGCTTGGCGGGTCCCGCGCCGATCAGCAGCGTCGCGGCGGCGGTGACGAATAGCGGCAGCAGTCGCATATGTTCCTCCCCTTTGCCGGCGGTCTAGCCGAGCATTGGCGGCGCGGCTATCGCCGGGCGATGTTCACCGCCACCCTGATGCTGCTCGGCTCCGGCGAGCTCGGCCGCGAGTTCGCGATCGCGGCCAAGCGGCTCGGCTGCCGAATGATCGCCTGCGACCGCTATGCCAACGCGCCCGCGATGCAGGTGGCCGACGCGTTCGAAGTGTTTTCGATGCTCGACGGCAAGGCGCTCCGTGCGGCGGTCGAGAAGCACAAGCCCGACGTCATCATCCCGGAGATCGAGGCGATCGACACGGCAACGCTGGCCGAGCTCGAGCAGGAAGGATGGCGCGTCGCCCCATCCGCGAAGGCGGTCCAGCTGACCATGAACCGCGACGGTATCCGCGATTTCGCCGCCGACAAGCTGGGGCTCGTCACCTCCAAATATCGCTTCGCCGAAAGCCGCGACGAAGCCATTGCCGCAGCCGAGGAAGTCGGTGTGCCGTGCGTGATCAAGCCGGTCATGTCGTCCTCCGGCAAGGGCCAGAGCACCGCCAGGACCGCCGCCGAGGTCGGCAAGGCCTGGGACTATGCGGTCGAGAAGATGCGCGGCGATCGGCCGCGGGTGATCGTCGAGGAATTCATCACCTTCGACAGCGAAATCACGATGCTGACCGTCGCGACCAAGGACGGCATATTGTTCTGCGCGCCCGTCGGCCATCGCCAGGAGGCGGGCGACTATCGCGAGAGCTGGCAGCCCGCGGCATTGTCCGAGGGCGCGCTGATGTCGGCGCGGCACCAGGCCCGCAAGGTCGTCGAGGCGCTCGGCGGCCACGGCATCTTCGGGGTCGAGTTCTTCATCTGTGGCGAGAAAGCCATTTTCTCGGAGCTGAGCCCCCGCCCGCACGACACCGGCATGGTCACGCTCATTTCCCAATTCCCGAACCAGTTTGAGCTGCACCTGCGCGCGATCCTCGGCCTGCCCATCCCCTCGATCGAGCTGATCGGGCCGTCGGCGTCGGCGGTGGTGCTCGCGTCGCAGGAAAGCGAGAGCTTCAGCTATAGCGGCATCGCCGAGGCGCTGGCTCTGGGCGCGCCGCGCAATCCGGTCGACCTCAGGATCTTCGCCAAGCCGGTGACGCTCAAGAACCGGCGAATGGCTGTCGCGCTGGCGCGCGGCGCGTCGGTCGAAGATGCGGTCGAGCGCGCCAAGGCTGCAGCTTCCCGGCTGAAGATTCGTTACTCGAAGTGAAGGAGCCGCAAATGTCCTGGAAACTTCGACTGACGCTTCTGGCAGCGCTTGCGACCGCCGCTTGCGGCGACGGGCAGCAACAGCAGCAATCCAAACCGATCAAGGTCCGCGGAGCGGAGCAGGACCGACTGCATCAGCTCGACGCCTTCAATCTCGCGGTCGGCCTCAAACACGCGATCTACGACGCCGGCTACACCTGCAAGCGGATCGACAATGCCGGATTCGTCGGGGAGTATAAGAACCTCGACATGTGGACCGCGCACTGCGTCTACGACAGAGGTACCCCACGCGACTGGGCGATCTTCGCCGGCCCCGACGGCAGCGCCCAGGTTCGCGATTGCAAGGATATTCCGGGGTCCGGTCTGCCGGACTGCGTGATCAAGGTGAAGCCGAAGGGCAGCTTCAGCGCGGTGAAGTAAGCGCTCTCGTCAGTTCGGGTTGCACTGGCGAGTTTCCTTATACTCGCCCGCCGCCGACTTTTCCTTGATGGTGACGCAATTGCCCTGCTTGACCTCTTCGCGCCAGCTGCCGTCGGCATTGGTCACGCGGTTGGCCTTGGGCACGCGCTTGCCGTCCTTGATCTCGTAGCTCCAGCTCTTGGGGGTCTTCTGGTCCTGCGCCGAAGCCGCGGTCGCGTAACCCGCCGCCGCGACCAGCGCGACCCCGCCGAGCACCAGCATCGTTCTGCCGATCCGCATGTTCACACGACTCCTCATGCTTCCTTCTAGCGCCATCGAGGTGAACCCGGCCTGACAGCGGTCATCGCGCCAACTCCTTCAAGTCACCCGATTCTCCGAACCTATGTCGGATCGAGATGACCGAATCGCAATGGGCCAGGGTGCTCTCCCGATGCGCGACGATCAGCGCGGCGGGGCGCGGCTCGAGCTGGCGCAGCCGTTCCAAGAGCCGCGCTTCGCTGTCGGGGTCAAGGGCAGCGGTGGCTTCATCGAGGATCAAGAGTGATGGCGAACGCAGCAGGCCGCGCGCGAGGACGAGCCGTTGCCGCTCCCCGCCGGACAGCTGGCTGCCGCGGTCGCCCACGTCCTGCTCGAGACCTTGCGGAAAGCTCCGGATTCGCTCCGCGAGTCCGACGAGATCGAGCACGCGCCGCAGGGCATCGTCGTCAGCGGGCTCCCGGCCGGCGTTGAGGTTCGCACGCACGCTGTCGTTGAACACCGTGCCGTCCTGACCGACATAGGCCAGCGCCGCCCGCCATCGATCCAGAGTCGACCCTTCCAGCCGGCTTCCGTCGATCGAGATCTCGCCCACGCTCGGCTCGAGAAGACCGGCGACCAGGTCGATCAGCGTCGTCTTGCCCGCGCCGGAAGGTCCGGCGATTCCGATCCATTCGCCCGGGCGCAGGGCCAGCGAAACCGGCTGAAGCCCGAGGCCGGGCTGATGCTCGAACGTCGCATCGCGAACCTCGAGCTCGCGCCATTGCAGCGGCTCGTTTTCCGGCTCGGCCCGCGGCAAGGGCTCGATCCCGCCGAGGCGCTGCTGGATCGCGATGAATGACGGCGCATGCGCGGAGAAGCTGTGCGCCGATTGCTGAAGGTTGAGGGCCGGCGTCGCCATGCGCGCGAACAGGGCGAGGCTCGCGATCAGGATCGGAAAAGGCAGGTGGAGCACCCGCATTCCGACGAACAGGAGTAGCGCCGCGGCCAGGGCCGCCGCCAGCGCCGCGAGCTGGCGCGATGCGTTGAGGTCCCGGGCGAATCGCACCAGCTCTTCGCGCGCGACCCCGAGCGTCGCCTTATATTCGGCGATGAACTGCGCGACGCTGCCCTGGGCCAGAGCCGCCTTCAGTCCGGCGTGAAGACGAAAGCCCGAGCGGGTGCTGTTCGCGAAGTGCTCCGCAAGGGCCATGCCGCTGGCCGCTCCGCGACGGCTCCAGCCGACGGCGAGGATCGATCCGGCCGCCAGGACAGCGAGAGCAATCAGAGCCAGCACGGGGGAGAGGAACGTCGCCAAGGCAAGCTGCACCGCGAGCATCACCGCGGCCACCGCAAATTGCTGCGCGAAGTCGATCGCTCTCGAAGCGCGAGAGACGTCGTTGAGCAGCAGCGACTGCATTCCGGCCTGACCGACCCGGCTTGCGAATGGCCAGCCGCGAGCGGCGAGCGTTGATATGGCGCGGAGCCGCAGCGACGACTCATACCCCGCTTCGAGCCGGGCAAGCGTGACCTGCCGCGCATAAAGCAGCGCCGATCGCGCGGCCATGAAGCCGACGAACAGCGCGAGGGCGAAGACCAGCCGGCTGCTGCCCGGAATCATCTGGAAGATCGAACTGGCCGGCCCTAGCGGAGCCGCCGCGCCGCCAATGGCGATCGACGCCAGCGGCACGATCATCAGCAGACCGAAGCCCTCGGCAAGCGCGCCGAGCAGCATCAGCGCCGCGGCGACCCAGAAGCGGCCGCCGGCAAATCGTCGATAATCGCGGAGCAGCGCGCGAGCGCCGCCGCCTTCAGCCCGGCTCATGACCGGGCGAATAGCAGATTTAGCCCTGCCGCGCCTTGAAGCGGCGGTTCGTCTTGTTGATGACGTACGTGCGGCCGCGACGGCGGATCACGCGGCAGTCCCGGTGGCGCGACTTCAGCGACTTCAGTGAATTGCGAATCTTCATGGCCGGGCGCCTGCTCGTTGTCTCGTGATCGGTTTTTGGAAAGGTCCGTGGACCGGCGGCTCACCTAGAGAGCGGCCATCGCGAAGTCAAGAACGCTGGCGCTCGCCCACTGTGTCCCGGCGGCACCAAAATCCCGCCGCCCCGTTGTCGCGCCCATGGCTGTGGATATCCTGCTGTTCCTGGCTGGGCTGATCGTTGCCGCCGTCACCTTGAATGACGTGTTTGGCACGGTGATCGTCCCGGGCGCGAGCCACACCTCGCTGAGGATCGCGCGCCGACTCGTGCTCCTCCTTTTGCCCATATGGAAGGCGGTGCGCGGCCGCCGCCGCGCGCTGTCCGGGACCTTCGCTCCGATCGTCCTGGTCGGCAGCTTCGTCATCTGGATGGCGCTCCTGACCCTCGGCTTCGGGCTCATGGCCTATGGGCTGCGGTCGGAGTTCGAGCCGTCTCTCCGAAGCTTCGGGGAAGCGGTCTATGTCGTCGGCAGCGCCATCGTCACCATCGGATCGGGCGAAACGAGCCCGCAGGGCTTCGCCCGCGCGCTCGTCGTCGGGGCCGGCTTTTGCGGCCTCGCCGTCATGACCATGGCGGTCACCTACTTGCTCGAGGTCCAGGACAGCATCGCCAAGCGCGACACCGGCATCATGAAGCTCAATACGTCCGCCGGCGAACCGCCGTCCGCGGTCGCTTTGCTCGAGCGTTACGCCGCAATCCGCAACCAGGCTGAGATTTCCGACGCGCTCCGCGAAGCGCGCAACTGGTGCGCGACGGTGCGCCAGAGCCATGCCGCGCATCCCTCGCTGATCTACTTCCGGACCGAGCGCACCGGGGCGGGTTGGCCGGCGGCGCTCGGCGCCCTGCTCGATCTCGCGCTGATCGCCGAGCAATGCCTTGCCGACGATGCGCTCTACGGCCCGGCCATCCTGCTGCGCGACGACGGCGTCCGCGTAGCGACCGAGCTTGCGGCGATGGTCAAGCTCAAGCCCAAAGCCGCGCAAACCTCGGAGGCCGATCTTCGCGAGGCGGCCGGCCGGCTCGCCAACGCAGGTTACACGCTTCGAGCCGACATTGATTTTGCCACGCTCGCCGAGGAACGCGCCCAGGCGCAAAGCGCGGTGGCGGCGATGGCCGAGCACCTCGGCCAGCCCTCGACCGTGCTCGTCCGCCGCTAGGCGATCGGGCCCTGAAGGAGCTTGCGCTCCCACGCCAGGGCATCCCCCACGATGCGGTCGATGTCGGCGTACGCCGGGCGCCACTCGAGCGTTTCGAGCAGCCGCGCGTTGGCGGCAACGAGCTCGGGAGGGGCGCCCGCGCGGCGCTCGGC
>Ga0207705_10004263_pt1 | contig 10830 bp, 8 predicted proteins | sample KBSC13metaG_FD_184314 | JGI IMG/M metagenome (GOLD analysis project Ga0207705, IMG submission 184314) | Corn rhizosphere microbial communities from Kellogg Biological Station, Michigan, USA - KBS C1-3 metaG (SPAdes) (version 2) | ecosystem: Host-associated > Plants > Roots > Rhizosphere > Soil ...
GCCGCACGCAGGCTCCACTACCTGCTGGCCGAAGCGCGGAGACGGCAACTGACCGGCGTCGGCCTCAAGGACGAGACGGGCGACACTGTGCCGGTCGAGGGTAACGAGAAGCGTAATTTCCTACTCGGAAGGTAATCCTCCGCTCCGGTGCCTGCCGTGGTCTTCTGTCTCATGTTCGTCGTCTGGATGCGGTTGCACGGGCCGGCGGATACGTTGAGCAATATTATTGGAGATCCTGAAGTCAACGTCGCAGCCGCTCCACTGGAGAACTGACGATCCGGTGAACAAGCGAGCCGGACACGCCCATCGAAATGAGGAATACGCGGGCTGCCTTCCGGCCGAACGATCTGCGTATTGCCAGTGCTTTGTAGATGACACGCGTCGTTCGCTCGTCCCTTCTGAAATAAGTTGGCGAGATGCCCTTCGTTTGAACGGCAACTCTCGGGGCATCGGCTCGGATTAGCACGGATTCAGTACTCATGAACGGTCCCCAAGTGATTGTTCGACGTTCGCGCGCGGCGAATCCGATGCCGATACTCCATGCCTGAAACGGACCAGGCAGCACAACCGAGCCATGGAGCTGGACATGGTGAAGGGTTCGAGATGACTTCACCGCCAGACAGAGGCCGGTCGGATATGGGTTTGCACGGGATGCCGGATGACGCCACGCATAAGCTACTGCAGGACTTGCCGATGCACCGTGCGGCAACTCACACAGGAGATGAGCTTCGACCGCACTCGTGCCACGTCGGCTCCGGTTGCCTGACATTCAGGACGTGTGAGCGAACGCCAACGTCCAGTGTGCGCCCGCAGGCTGCAATCTCACGCGCTCATGGGGCAGTGGCACCTCAACGCAGTTCGTGCCACAACAACAGCAACACCGGGCCGTAAAACAGGATAGCGGTCAACGCAATCAGACACACTCCCAACAGCACGGACCTGTTGAGTCTCGAAGCGGCGATCAGATTGCGCGTCGATTGATTGTTCATTGACGAGTTCATGATTGTCTCCTCTATCGACAGGCCAGTAACCGTACCGGTCTTCTTTGACAGAAGGGTAAGCAATGTCTGTGCCGGGACAATAATGCGCTTTTATTTCAATGACTTGGAATGCGCCATCAACGATAGTGTCCCGAACTGTAAAAGTCTCCGAAAGCCCGCAACATCCTGCGTTGCCCCGGATTGCTCTCAACAAATGGAAATCGACTCCATCATGGTTCGTGGGCGTGATTGAACAGTTCGGTCGTCGAGCCGGTGCCCGATCCATATCCCAGACGATGTATTGGTTTTTCCGGTGCAAACAATCGGTAGAAACGTTTTTAAACGTTTCTTAACCACCGATATGATGGTTTCGAGCCGCCCTTTGGCAGAACCAATAACCACACCGGAGACACGCGCATGACATCGATGACTCATACGACCGGCTGAGCCAAGCCGCATCCCGCGGCGTTACCACAGCCTGCTTTGCCCGCTGCAATCCCTCGATGAGACGAATCCCGGTAGTGCGACATGCACCTCCGGCGGCCCTCTCACGCCCATCGCAGTCGGGATACCTCGTCGACAGGCGCGGCACGCCGCGCACGAACAACCACATGGAGACAGAATGCACCACCACACATACGGCTTCGGCCTCATGACGATCAAACGGCGCATGGGCACGGCCTGCACGCTGGCCACCGCGTTCGGCACGCTGCTCGCAGCCTCGGGCGCCGGCGCCAGCGAAATCGATACGGGTAACCCGGAGCTCAAGCTGCGCTGGGATAACACGATCAAATACAGTGCCGCGTTTCGTCTCAAAGCGCGCAGCGCCGACCTGATCGCCACGCCCGACGCTCCGAATTTCGACGACGGCGACCGCAACTTCGGCAAGGGCCTGATCTCGAACCGGCTCGACCTGCTATCGGAGATGGACCTGACCTACAGGAACGTCGGCGCCCGCGTGAGCGGCGCCGCATGGTACGACGCGGTCTACAACGGCCATACGGACAACGATTCCGCCTTCACCTATAACGCGCTGTCGGTGCCGGCCAGCGAGTTCACGGAAGCGACGCGAACGCTGCACGGACGCAAGGCCGAGCTGCTGGAAGCCTTCGTATTCGCCAACGGCGATGTGGCAGGCAAGCCGGTCACGGTGCGTCTCGGCCGCCATGCACTGGTGTATGGCGAAACCCTGTTCTACGGCGCCAACGGCATCGCCGCCGCCCAGCAGCCGATCGATGTCGTCAAGGCGCAATCGGTACCGAATACCCAGTTCAAGGAGTTGATCCGGCCCGTCGGCCAGGTCTCCGGCCAGGTGCAACTTGCGTCGAACCTGACGTTCGGCGCCTACTATCAGTACCGGTGGGAGGCGAATCGCCTGCCAGGCATCGGCAGCTACTTCAACTTCGTCGACAACGTCGGCACCGGCGTCGAGAGCCTGATCCTCGGCGCGCCGCCGACGCCGCGCAGCATCTACATGGGTGTCGTCAACGCGAAGAATTCCGGCCAGGGCGGCATGCAGGTGAAGTGGACGCCCGAGGGCAGCGACATCGACCTCGGGTTCTACGCCGCGCGCTACAACGACAAATCGCCCCAGGTGGTGCTGAGTTTCGTGCCGACGCCCGTCGGCCCGTTCCCGGCCACGTTCCGGCATTTCTACCACGAGGGCATCCTTACGTACGGCGTCAGCGCCAGCAAGACGTTCGGTGAATTCAACGTGTCGGCCGAAGCGTCCGTGCGCCGCAATGCAGCGTTGAGCAACGCCGGCTCGCCGGATCTCTACGGCATCGTGCCGGCCGCGTTCGGCGGCCCCGCGGCCCCGTCCGACAACAGCGGCAACCCGGTGTATCCCGTCGGCCGCACGGCGCACCTGAACGTATCGACGCTGGCCACGCTCGCGCCGAACTTCATTGCCGCCGAATCGTCGCTGGCGGGCGAAATCGCGTGGAACCGCGTCACCAGCGTCACGAAGAACGCCGATCACCTCGACCCCAACGCCACACGCGACGCCTGGGGCCTGCGCGCGGTGTACACGCCGACCTACCGCCAGGTCCGGCCGGGCCTCGACATCGACGTGCCGCTCGGTGTCGGTTACACGCCCAAGGGCCGCTCCGGGGCGCTCGGCCCGTCGTTCGGCGCGGACAAGGGCGGTGACGTCAGCATCGGCGTCAACGGCCGCTACGAAGACGTCTGGTTCCTCAGCCTGAACGTCACGCATTACTACGGCGCCGCGGCGACCATCGCGACGAACGGTGCCGCCGGCACCGCCTATACGTACAAGCAGGCGCTGAAGGACCGCGATTTCGCGTCGTTCTCGCTGCGCCGCACCTTCTAATCACACAGCTTCAGGAGACGACAATGAACTTCAAGCGAGCAATCGTGACCGCCGCGGCGGCGGCGACCATGGCAGGTACCGTCGGCGCGGCCACGCCCGACGAGGCGACGCAACTGGGCAAGACGCTGACGCCGCTCGGCGCCGAAAAAGCCGGCAACAAGGACGGGAGCATCCCGGCGTGGGATGGCGGCCTGGCCAGGCCGGCGGCAGGCAACAAGGCGGGCGGACGCCGCGACCAGGATCCGTACGCGAGTGAAAAGCCGCTGTATTCGATCACAGCGAAGAACATGGACCAGTACGCCGACAAGCTGACCGATGGCACCAGGGCCATGTTGAAGAAGTACGCCAGCTACCGCATCGACGTGTACCCGACGCACCGGACGGCTGCGGCGCCGCAGTGGGTGTACGAGAACACGGCGAAGAACGCGACGGCGGCGAAGCTGAACGACAGGCAGTTCCCCGCGGGCGCATTCGGCGGCATCCCGTTCCCCATCCCGAAGAACGGCGCCGAGGCGATGTGGAACCATCTGCTGAACTGGCGTGGCGAAAGCATCGATTTCGTCGATCGCGCCTACCTGATCACGTCCGAGGGCAAGCCGGTCATGACAGTCGACGCTGCCGCGGCGCAGAGCATGCCGTACTACGACAAGGATAGCTCGCCCGACGCGACCGGCGGCAACTACTGGAGCATCCGTCTCGTGAACGCCGGGCCGCCGATCCGCGCCGGCGAGGCGATCCTGGGCCGCCTGAACCTCGACGCGGAGCGCGATGCGAGCTACGTCTACCTGGCCGGCCAGCGTCGCACGCGCAAGCTGCCGAACGCCTGCTGCGACACGCCGACTCCCGCCACGGCCGGCGTGATGAGCTTCGACGAGCTGAACGTGTTCAGTGGGCGGCTCGACCGCTTCGACTGGAAGCTGCTCGGCAAGAAAGACATCCTCATCCCTTACAACAGCAACCGTTCGCTGGCGGGCAAGGACCTGGACCTGGTCGGGCCGCACCACCTGAACCCCGACATGGTGCGCTGGGAACTGCACCGCGTGTGGGTCGTGGAAGCCAACCTGAAGCCCGGCATGCGCCACGTCGCGCCCAAGGGCCGCTACTACCTCGACGAGGATACCTGGACGGCCGTGCTGGGCGACCGCTGGGACGCCAAGGGCCAGCTGTGGAAGACGATGTGGCAGCTGCCGGTCTCGATGCCGGACCTGCCCGCGACGACGCCGATCACGTTCGGGTTCTACGACCTGCTGTCGAATACATGGTTCGCCAACCTCGTCATGAATGAAAAGCCGTACCAGTACAAGGCAGTGCCGCGTTATCCGGAAGCGGCCTTCTCGCAGGATTCGCTGAACAGCGGTGCGCGCTGAGATCGTGGAGCGTTTCATGGTCCCGAACAGATTCACACTCACCCTCGCGGCGGCCTGTATCGGCGCCGTGGCCATGCCGGTAACGGCGGCCCCGGTCGTCGACCCGATGGCGCGACCGGCGCTCATGGTGGCGCAGCCGGCGCGGGCCTACCTGACGGGCATCGCCCGCGCCGGCAAGCGCCTCGTGGCCGTGGGCGAACGCGGCATCGTCGTGCTGTCCGACGACGACGGCGCCACCTGGCGCCAGGCCAGCGTACCCGTCAGCGTGACCCTGGCCGCGGTCCAGTTCCCGACGCCGACGCAGGGCTGGGCCGTGGGCCACTACGGCGTCGTGCTGCACAGCGGCGACGGCGGCGCGACGTGGACGCGCCAGCTCGACGGCGTGCAGGCCGCGCAACTGGTGCAGCGCGACGCGCAGTCGGGGCAGGGCGGAGACGCCTATGTCGCCGAGGCGCAGCGGCTCGTCGCCGACGGCCCGGACAAGCCGTTCCTCGGCCTCCATTTCAGCGACGCGAACAACGGTTTCATCGTCGGCGCCTACAACCTGGCGTTCCGCACGCGCGACGGCGGCAAGACCTGGGCACCGTTCGGTAACCGCCTGGACAACCCCAAGGCCAGTCACCTGTATGCCGTCGAGTCTTCCGGCGGGAACGTGCTGATCGCCGGCGAGCAGGGCGTGCTGCTGCGCTCCACGGACGATGGCGCGACCTTTGCACGCATCCCGCTGCCGTATCGGGGCAGTTTCTTCGCGCTGGCCCTCGACGGCGCGAACGCCGTCGTCGCGGGGCTGGGCGGCAACGCGTTCGCCTCGCATGACCGCGGCGCCACGTGGACTGCGCTGGCGCTGCCGGCACCCGTCTCCGTCACCGCCGCCCGCCTGGAGGGCGGCCGTCTCCTGATGGCGAACCAGGCCGGCATGCTGCTGGCCGGCCCCGCCGACGCCACCGCCATCCCGGCGCTGAACACGCCGGTGCTGCCGCAGCCCAACGACCTGGTCGCACTGCCCGGCGGCGCCATCCTGACGGTCGGCGTTGCGGGCGCCATCCGCCTGCCCGCGCAGGCCGCACATCCTGACTCCATGGCCGCACGATGAACCCGACCCACGCTCCCCAACGCGCCGCCACCGACCTGGCGCAGTTCGATCCGCGCTCCGGCACCTTGCTGGAACGCCTGCTGTTCAACCACCGCATGGTCGTGGTGGTGCTGTGCGCCGTCCTCACGGTGTTGCTCGGCTGGCAGGCCGGGAAGCTGCGCCTGAACGCCAGCTTCGAGAAGGCGATTCCCGCCGGCCATCCGTACATCGCCAACTACCTGAAGTACCAGAAGGAGTTGAGCGGCCTGGGCAACGCCGTGCGCATCGCCGTCGAGAACCCGGAAGGCACGATCTACGACCGGCGCTACCTGGACCTGCTGGCGAAGGTCAGCGACGAGGTCTTCCTGCTGCCCGGCGTCGACCGTCCGTTCATGAAATCGCTATGGACGCCCAATACCCGCTGGGTCGGCGTCACGGAGGAAGGCATGGACGGCGGTCCCGTGATCCCGGAGGGCTACGACGGCTCGCCGGACAGCCTGCGCAAGATGGCGGCCAACGTCGCGCGTTCGGGAGAAATCGGCCAGATCGTCGCGCACGACGCCCGCTCCAGCGTCATCTACGTGCCGCTGCTGGCCGTGGACGCGCAGGGCAGGCCGCTCGACTACCAGGCACTGTCCGGCGCGCTGGAGACGATCCGCGCCAGATACGAGTCGCAAGGCGTGCGCATCCACGTGACGGGCTTCGCCAGGATCGCGGGCGACCTGATCGACGGCCTGCGCCAGGTATTGCTGTTCTTCGGCGTGGCGATCGCGATCGCCGCCGCGACGGTGTTCTGGTACACCCGCTGCGCGCGCTCGACCTTGCTCGTCGTCGCGAGCTCGCTCGTCGCCGTCGTGTGGCAGCTTGGCCTGTTGCCGACGCTGGGCTACGCCCTCGACCCGTACTCCATGCTGGTGCCGTTCCTGATCTTTGCGATCGGCATGAGCCACGGCGCCCAGAAGATGAACGGCATCATGCAGGACATCGGGCGCGGCGCCCACAAGCTCGTCGCGGCACGCTTCACGTTCCGCCGCCTGTTCCTGGCGGGCCTCACGGCGCTGCTGGCGGACGCCGTCGGCTTTGCCGTGCTGCTCATGATCGACATCCAGGCGATCCGCGAGCTGGCCATCGCGGCCAGCATCGGCGTCGCGGCACTGATCTTCACGAACCTGATCCTGCTGCCGATCCTGCTGTCCTGGACGGGTGTGAGCGCCAGGGCGGCGCAGCGCAGCCTGCGTGCGGAAGAATTGGCGCGGGCAGGCGGCGGCAGGGAAGGGCTGTGGCGTTTCCTCGACCTGTTCACACGCAATCCGTGGGCGGGCTGCGCCGTCGCCGCTGCCTGTGTGCTGGCCGCGGGCGCGGGCGTCACGAGTCACCACCTGAAGATCGGCGACCTCGATCCGGGCGCGCCGGAGCTGCGTCCGGACTCGCGCTACAACCGGGACGTGGCCTACATCAGCGCGCACTACGGCGCCAGCAGCGACGTGTACGCCGTGCTGGTGAAGACGCCGGACGGCGGCTGCGCCAGCTACGACGTCCTCAAACGTGTCGATGCACTCGATTGGGAACTGCGCCAGGTCGAGGGCGTGGAATCGGTGAACACGCTGGCGCTGCTGAACCGCCGCATGCTCAGCGGCCTGAACGAAGCCAACCCGAAATGGTACGAGCTGGTCAAGAACCAGGAGATGCTGAATTCAATCACCGCCGGCGCGCCGCGCGGCCTGTACAACGACGCCTGCAACCTGCTGACGGTCTACGTCTACCTCAAGGACCACCGGGCCGACACGCTGTCGCGCGTGGTCGCGCACGTCGATGCGTTCGCCGCCGCCAACGACAGCGCCGACGTCAGGTTCCTGCAGGCGGCGGGCAGCGCCGGTATCGAGGCCGCGACCAACATCGTCGTCAAGCGCTCCTGGTACGAGATGCTGTTCCTCGTGTATGGCGCGGTGATCGTGCTGTGCTTCATCACGTTCCGCTCCTGGCGCGCCGTCGTCGTCGCCGTGCTGCCGTTGATGCTGACGTCCGTCCTGGCGGAAGCACTGATGGTGGCCCTCGGTATCGGCGTGAAGGTCGCGACCCTGCCCGTGATCGCGCTGGGCGTGGGCATCGGCATCGACTACGCGCTGTACATCCTGAGCGTCACGCAGGCGCGCATGAAGGAGGGCATGAGCCTGTCCGAAGCCTATTACCGCGCGCTGCTCTTCACGGGCAAGGTCGTGATGCTGACGGGCGTGACCCTGGCTGTCGGTGTCGCCACGTGGGCCTTCTCGCCCATCAAGTTTCAGGCCGATATGGGCATCCTCCTCGCCTTCATGTTCCTGCTGAACATGATCGGCGCCCTCGTCCTGCTGCCGGCGCTGGGCCATTTCCTGCTGCGCCCGGCGGCGGCATCCGGCACCGCGGCGGACGTTCCCAACACCATGCCAACCACACAACAACGATAGGAAGCCAACCATGTTCAAGTATTTCCCCACCAACTACGTCTGGAATCTCTCGGTCGACCTGGCGATCGAGATGGGCGCGAAGATCGGCGAGGTCGAGGAGATGTGTGCGCCGCTGCAGGACGCGGCCAGACAGCCCGACGCCGCCGGTACGCAAGCGTTCCGCGAGACCTGGTCCCGGATGGCCAACAAGCTGTGCGGCCTGGCCGAGGAAGACGAGGCGCGCGGCCGCCTGATCTCGGCCGGCGAGAAGTACAACCGCGCCGCCACCTATTACCTGACGGCGGAGCGCCTGCAGGCGCACGGCGCGCCCGGACGCGTGGAACTGTATAAACGGTTCCTGGAGGTCTTCGCGCGCGGCCTGAAACTCAGCGGCGAGAATTGCGTCCGTGTCGAGATCCCGTACGGCGACGCGCACATCGCCGGCCTGTACGTCCGCGCCGAGAACGTCGAAGGTCCCGCCCCAATTCTCGTACAGCTCAACGGCCTCGATTCCACGAAGGAGATGAAATACCGCGTCGGCCTGCCGCAATGGCTTGCGAAGCGCGGCGTGTCGTCGCTCGTGATCGACCAGCCGGGCACCGGCGAGGCGCTGCGCCTGCACGGGATGCACGCGGTGTACGACAGCGAGCGCTGGGCCAGCAAGGTCGTCGACTGGCTCGAGACGCGCGCCGACGTCGACGCCAGGCGCATCGGCCTGGAAGGCGTGTCGCTCGGCGGCTATTACTGCCCGCGCGCCGTCGCGTTCGAGCCGCGCTTTGCCATGGGTGTCGTCTGGGGCGCCAACCACGACTGGCGCGACGTGCAGAAGAAACGCCTCGCGAAAGAGGGCAGTTTCCCCGTGCCGCACTACTGGGAGCACGTGCGCTGGGTATGGGGTGCGAAGGACCAGGACGACTTCATGCGCATCGCCGAGAACGTGCACCTGGACGGCATCCTGGACCGCATCAGGGTGCCGTTCCTCGTCACGCATGGCCAGAAGGATTCCCAGATCCCGCTGCAATGGGCTGAGCGAACCTACGAGCAGCTGGTCAACAGCCCGAAGCGCGAGCTGAAGGTATTCACGGAACGCGAAGGCGGCGTGCAGCATTCCAGCTTCGACAACTCGGCCAACGCCGGCGCGTACATCGCCGACTGGGTCGCCGAGACCCTGGGCGGCCGCACCGCCGTCTGAACCACGACACGATAGAGAGAACAACATGAACATCATCGGACCCGACGCACTGGTCTTCGGCGTGGACGACGTCGCCGCCTGTTCCCGATACCTCACCGACTACGGCCTCACGCCCGTGGGCAACGGCCGGTTCGAGGCGCTGGACGGCACCGCCATCGTCCTGGCCCACAAGGACGCACCCGGACTGCCCGCGCCCCTCGGTACGGCGACCATGCTGCGCAAGACGATCTACGGCGTGGCGGATGAGCAGACGCTGGGCGCCATTGCCGAGGAACTCGGCCGCGACCGCGAGGTGAAACGCTGCGCGGACGGCAGCATCGAAGCCGTCGACGACATGGGCTTCGTGCTCGGCTTCCAGGTGACGGTGCGCCGTCCGCTCGACCTGCCCGCCGAAGCCGTGAACGCACCCGGCGCGCCGAACCGCCCGGTCAACCATACGGCCGTCGACGCGAACGCGCAGGCGCTGCCGCGCACCCTGTCGCACGTCGTGTACTTCGTGCCGGACGCGGCGGAGGCCGAGGCGTTCTATGTCGAACGCCTGGGTTTCGCATGCACCGACCGCCTGCTGGGCGCCGGCCCTTTCCTCAGGCCGGCCGGCACGATCGACCATCACACGCTGTTCCTGATCCAGACGCCGCCGTTCATGAAGGGCTGCGAACACTTCACGTTCCACATGGGCGGCCCGACGGAAGTCCTGCAGGCCGGCACGCGCTTCGCGAACAAGGGCTACCAGTCGTTCTGGGGCCCGGGCCGGCACAAGATGGGCTCGAACTGGTTCTGGTACTTCAACAGCCCGCTCGGCTGCCACGTCGAATACGACGCCGACATGGACCTGCACGACGCGTCATGGCAGGCACGCGCAGTGCCGATGAGCGCCGACGCATCGCAGCTGTTCCTGTTCCAGCAGCGCGAGATATGGGCTCCGGGTGGACCACCACCCGGCGCGGCGGGCGCGGGCGAGCGTCACTGAGCGATGGCCCATCACTACCTGTGCAAGGGCAGCGACCTGGCGGAGGGATGCGCGCGCGGCTTCCACCCGCTTGGCGGAGACTCCCACACGATCTTCGTCGTGCGCAAGGACGGCCGGCTGCACGCGTATCGCGACGCCTGTCCGCACTACGGCGACACGCCGCTGGCCTGGCGCAAGGATGCCTATCTCGACGCCGCCGCCACGCGCATCGTGTGCAGCGCGCACGGCGCGCAGTTCGCGATCGATACAGGCATCTGCACGCTGGGTCCGTGCCTGGGGCAGGCCTTGATCCCGGTGCCGCTCGCGATCGCCGCGCCGGACGACATCTACGCAGTACTGGAAGAGACTTGAGAGGGACATCATGACGGCAGTAAACAACGTACTCATCATCGGCGGCGGCTTTTCCGGCATGTCCGCCGCCATCGAACTGCGCAAGCGCGGCATCGAGGTCGACATCGTCGAAATCGATCCGGGTTGGCGCTCCTACGGCGCGG
>Ga0207705_10004268_pt1 | contig 10825 bp, 8 predicted proteins | sample KBSC13metaG_FD_184314 | JGI IMG/M metagenome (GOLD analysis project Ga0207705, IMG submission 184314) | Corn rhizosphere microbial communities from Kellogg Biological Station, Michigan, USA - KBS C1-3 metaG (SPAdes) (version 2) | ecosystem: Host-associated > Plants > Roots > Rhizosphere > Soil ...
CAGCCCGCCGCCGATCGGGATATAATCCTCAAGATCGGTGATGTCCTCGTGCAGATAGTCCAGCACGATGCCGCCCTTGTCCCAGAAATGCTTTTCCAGCGCCGCATCGAGCTGCCAGCGCTGATCTGGCCTGAGATTGGCGTTGCCCCCCGCCACACCATAGCCGGACAGGTTTGACGACGCCACGAAGTCGGAAAAGTTGAGCTGGCCGACCACGCGCTCGGCCCGCAGCCGCAACTGGCTTTGGGGATCGATCTGGTAGGACAGAAGCAGCCGCGGCTTGGGATAGAAGAAATCGCGCGTGGAGGTGCTGTCGCCGGTTTCCGAGATGGCCGAGACTTCCATTCGCATACCGCCCTCCAGCGACAAAGCGGGCGTGATTTTCCACGTGGCGGTGCCGAACACCTCGCCGCGCTTCTCGTTCACCGAAATATTGGCATTGGGCAGGCCGATCGCTGTGCCATTGGAGACATAGCTCGATGTGCCGTCGAGAAAATTGTAGGCGCCCTCCCCGCCCGCCTCCAGGCTCAGCGACGGCGAGAAGCTGTAGCGCGCGGTGATGCGCGCGATGCTTTCGCCCGTATCCTTGGTGGCGAGAAAAATCGCGCTGCTGCCGGGCGCGGCGCTGGTGTTGCTGTCTTCCTCATGGCCCAGCCGCTGCAGCACCAGGCTTTCCAGATTGACCGCTCCCAGTTGCCCTTGCCAGTGGCTGCCGAACTCGCCGTTCTTCAGCCGGGTGATGGAGTCAAAACGCGAACCGCCGCCGCCGTAATAGCGGATACCGCTGGGATAATCGTTGGTCTGCAAGGTGAAGTTATTGTCCCAGTCGCCGCCCCACACCGGCACGATCAATCCGCCATGCAGTTGATAGCCCATCCGCATGATGCCGGTGCGCACGGCACGGTCGTAGACCGGGGCCTGGCCCGGCGCCGTCACCACGCGATAACCGTTGCCGGGCGCGTCGTCCCAGATCTGCGCTGTGCGCTGAAGCGCGGCTTCATAACGCCAGGTGCCGGTCTGGCCGTGATATTCCACGCCTTCCGCCGGTACCCATTGGCCTGCCCCGGTGTAGGTCATGGACGCCGACAAGATGGTCTGGTCCGAGGCGCCGTTCTTGCGCACCACATTGGCCACGACACTCTGGCCCTGCATGTCGATGCCGGGGGCCGAGCCCTGGATCACCTCGACCCGCTCCACACTGGCCGCCGGAATGCGCTGCAGGATGCTTTGCAGATCGTCATTCTTGGCGGTGGGCCGCGTCCCATCCACCAGCACATTGCCCGCGGTGCCGGCGAACCCGCGCACCGAGGTGCCGGTGCCCGTATTGAGGGAAAAGCCCGGCAGACGGGTCACCATGTCATAGGCCGTGGCGGGCCTGGCGTCGGCGAAGAAGCTGGGCGGATAGATCGAGATTCCCTGCTCCGGCTGGGCCAGCGCCGGGCTTACCAAGAGCCAAGCCGCTAAAAACACTGCTCTTTTTCCACCCATTCCTGTGTTCCTTGCATAACCGTATAGCATGTACAACATTATACCTTGCATAACATGGTACTCGTGTCTATACAGGGCAGGCGCGAAATCGGCGCGAAGTTTCAACGGAGGCTAGCGATGCGGATTTATGTGAAAGCAGCTCTTGCTCTTGTGCTTCTCACCGGCGCGGCGTCCGCGCGCGACTGGGACAACTTCACGCCGCGCGAGCCTTCTCTGAAGCAACCGGGTCATTGGGAATGGGCCTGGGACGGCGAAGACGGCCTTGGCATCTCCGTGCCTGCCACCGTGCATTATGTGCGCAGCGGTCCTGCCCGCATCAGCATCACCGGCTCCGACGCGATGCTGGACCAGATTCGCGTCGGCCAGGGCCAGATCCGTTTCTGCCGCGATTGCTGGGGCAAGGGCGAACATCTGGACATCACGATCAGCGGCGTTCCCTTGCGCCATGTGAGCCTCGCCGGCGGCGGCGAGGAAATCCAGTTCGGCCGCCTGGACCAGGATGATCTGCGCCTGTCCATTGCCGGCAGCGGCCGCGCCAGCGCCGATGGCCGCATTGACCGGCTGGAGCTTTCCATCGCCGGCTCCGGCACCGTGCGGATGGATGACGCCAAGGTCCAGCGCGCCGACATTCACATCGCCGGGAGTGGCAATGTCGCCGTCACTCCAACCGAGGAAGCCAATGTGAATGTCGCCGGGTCCGGCAACATCCAGATGAAGGCGAGCCCTCCCCGTCTCAATCAGCACATCACCGGCTCTGGCGGCGTGCGGGTGACGAGAAACTGAGTCGTGAAACCCGGGCACATTGCGGCCCCCAACAGCGGACGTTAGCCTTTGCGTGGCGCTCTTAGCGGAAGATTCGGGTTTGGCGGAAAGCATTCAGACGCAGCTCAGGAAGGGCGTCCTGGAACTGTGCGTGCTGACCTTGCTGTCGCGCGCCGATGCCTATGGCTACGAGATCGCCAGCCGCCTGATGGCCGATGTGGGGATGGGGGAAGGCACGATCTATCCCCTGATGCGCCGCATGCAGGACGATGGCCTGGTTTCGACCTACCTGGTGGAAGCCCCTGGCGGGCCGCCGCGCAAATATTATCGCTTGACCGAAACGGGCCGCAAAACGCTGACGGCCCAGCGCGACGAGTGGAAAAGCTTCATGGGCTCGGTGGAGAGAATGCTGGGGGACGGTTCATGACGCGCGCCTTGTTCATCGCCCGCCTGCGCCAGGGACTGAAGGGTCTGTCCGCCGACGAGATCGCGGATATCGTGCTGGACTACGAGGCCCATTTCAGCGACGCCGCAGAGGCAGGACGCAGCGAAGCCGACGTCGCGGCCTCACTGGGCGATCCCTTGCAGCTGGGCCAGGAAATCGCCGCCGAAAGCAAGCTGCGCCGCTGGGAGAAACGCCGCAGCCCGCACAATTTCCTGCGCGCGGGTTTCGCCCTGACAGGGCTCAAGACCTTCAACCTGCTGATGGTTCTGCCCGTTCTGGCGGTAATCCTGGTCTGCGCCGGTGTCGCCGCCTACGTGCTGTATGAGGTGGGCCGCACCGGTCTGCATCTTTTGTTGGGACTGGCGTCGGGCAACGGCACTGTCGTGCTCCCTGCCCTGGTTGGCCTGGGCCTGATTTCCGGCGTGATCGGCATGGGCAGCCTGATCCTGCTTCTGCTCGACAGCGGCCTGCGCCTGCTCGGCCGTTATGTCCGATTGAACTACCGCCTGCTCAAGCGGGAGGACGAGGAATAGCCATGTCCCGTACCCTTGTGATCACCACCATCGCCGGCCTTGCCATCTGCGGCCTTTCGCTAGGCGCCGCGGCGCTGGTCGGCGGCGACGACATCTTCCATGATCCGCGTTCGCTGGAAGGCGTCAAGCCGCTGATCGATCTGGCCACGCATAAAGCCTGGCGCTGGAATGGCGGCGATACCCTGGCGCTGGATGCGCCGATCAACATCCGTTACCAGCAGGAAGGCAGACCCCAGGTGTCCGTCACCGGCCCTGCCGAGGCCATCGAGCATGTGCGTGTTTCGGAAGGCCGCATCGCGGCCGACAATACGCTCAGCCGCAGAAGCGGCCGCAAGGTCGAGGCGGTGGTCACCGGTATTCCCATCCGAAAATTTGTCGTCAATGGCGGCGAGCATCTGGATCTGGGCGAAGTAAAACAGCCGGACCTGGACCTGCATATCAACGGCAACGGCACGGTGACTGGCAGCGGCGAAGTGGACCATCTCAGGCTCACCGTCGCGGGACCAGGTAATGCGGCTCTGGGCGGACTGTCCGTGACGGACAATGCCAAAGTGGCGATCCTGGGCAATGGCGTGGTCGCACTGGCGCCCACCGGTGATGTGCGCCTCTTCATCGCCGGCAACGGCAAGCTGAACTTGGCCTCCAAGCCCAGGAGCATCAGCCAGACCATCATCGGTCATGGCGAGATCGAACAGATCAGCGAGGCAGCGGCAGCCGTGGCGACGGAAGCGGCGCGAGCCGCGACCCGGGAAGCGTTGCAGAATCTGCCGCCTGTCCCGCCCATGCCGCCGCTTCCCCAGCCACCACCCGGTTTCTCCGACGGAAGCGTCACACGCACGTCGAACAGCGTCACGGTGCGCGACAACCACAATGTAGACCTGGGCCATATCGAGCAGCCCAGCCTGAAGGTCACGGTCCTCAGTTCCGGTTCGGTGATCGCCGACGGCCGGGTCGACACACTCACCGTTCAGGTGATGGGTTCAGGTCATGTCAATCTTGGCCGCCTGCTGGCGCGTCGCGTCGAAGTGACGATCGCCGGCAGCGGCGATGTCGCGGTGGCGCCCAGCGACGAGCTGAAAGTCACCATCATGGGCTCCGGCGATGTGCGGCTGATGACCCGTCCCGCCCAGATCGAACGCCGCATCATGGGCTCCGGACGGATTATCGAGGCGCCTTAAGCTCCGCGCGTTACGGCAGCCCGAACACCACCAGGCTGTCGCCCACCGGCGGGCTGTGCACGAACGAGCCGCCCGTCGCCACGATCGCGACATACTGCTTGCCGTCCTTGCCCTGATAGGCCACCGGGGAAGCATGCGCTGAAGCATCGAGCTTGTAGGTCCACAGCTCCTTGCCGCTCTTGGTCTCGAAAGCGCGGAAGCGGCTGTCATCCGTGGCGCCGATGAAGATCAGACCCGAGGCCGTGGTCAGCGGCGCGCCCAGGTTGGGACGGCCGGTGTTGCGCTTGCCTTCCGGCATGATGTCGCTCACGCCCAGATTGACGCGCCAGGCGACCTTGCCGGTGTTGACGTTCACGGCCCAGAGATCGCCCCAGGGCGGGTTCTGGCAGGGGTAATAGCCGTGGCCCGGTATCTCCTGCTCGAAGAAGCTGTCGGGAATATTGGCCGAAGCCCAATAGCCTTCCTTCTTCTTCTCCAGCTGTTCGATCGAACCCATCTCCTGGGTGTTGACGATGAAATAGCCCAGCTTGGGATCGAAAGCGCCGCCGCCCCATTCCGGGCCGCCACCCGAGCCGGGGAAGCGGGCAATCTGTGAATCGCTGGTTATTGGCGAAAAGGGCACGCTGTCATGCAGATGATGGGTGGCGATCAGCTTTTCGCAGAAGTCATGCAGCTCCGGCGTGATGTTCGTGACATCGGTGGCCGCGGTGAAGCTCTGTACTGTTGCCAGCGGCGGCGGCGTCACGGGAATGGGCTGGGTCGGCCAGGTTTCTTCGCCCCCGACATTGCTCTTGGGCACCGGCACTTCCTTGACGTCATAGAGCGGCTTGCCGGTGAGGCGATCGAGAATGAAGAGATAGCCCGATTTGTTCATTGCCGCGACAGCGGGAATGGTCTTGCCGTTCCTTTTCACGTCAAACAGCATGGGTGGGGTCGGCTGATCCCAGTCCCACACTTCATGATGCAACAGCTGGAAATGCCACAGCCGCTTGCCCGTCATGGCGTCCACCGCCACCAGGCTATTGCCGAACAGGTTCATGCCATGACGATCGCCGCCCCAGCGGTCCGGCCCGGGTCCGGTGAAGGGCAGGAAGGCGATGCCGCGCTTGTCGTCCACGGTGATCATGTTCCAGATGTTGGTGCCGGCGCGGTCCCTGCGGCTGCCAGGCGCCCAGGTATCGGCACCGAACTCTCCATCATGCGGCACGCCGTGGAAGGTCCAGACCAGCTTGCCGGTACGCACATCCCAGGCGCGTTCATCGCCCGAAACGCTGCGGGATTCCTCCGGCCCGGAAGCGCCGGTCAGCACGAGGTTCTTGAAGATGCCCGGCGGTGAGGTCAGGGCATAATTCTTGTCGTAGCCGCGCATGATCTCGGGCGTCTTCAGGTTGACCACGCCGTGCTCGCCGAACTCCTCGGCCGGCTTTCCCGTCTTGACGTTGATGGCCATCATCTTGCCGTCGTTGGTGCCGAACAGCAGCTCCGGCGCATATTTGTCGTCGCCCGGCCAATAGGCCATGCCGCGCGGCGCGGGTCGCGTGTTGCCCGGAAGGCTGTAGACCCACAACTCCTTGCCGGTGGTGGCATCCAGCGCCACGATCTTGCCGTAGGGCGAGCCCAGATACATCACATTGCCCACCACCAGCGGCGTGGTCTCGGATGTCGCGACGCGCTTCGCGTCGGGCGTTTTCATGTGATAGGTCCAGGCCACTTTGAGCGAGGTGACATTGGCCGGGGTGATCTGGGTCAGCGGCGAGTAGCGCTGGGCGCCGCGGTCGTTGCCATAGTTCGGCCAGTCGGTGGCCGATCCGGGCTGGGGCTGGGCACCAGCACCGACCGCAAACAAGCTCACCAGCGCCGCGCCTGTAGCGCAGGCATTCCAAAACCGCTTCGACATGCCGCTCCCCGGATGATTATGCCTTCCCTTTTACCGGTTTTTGCGCCGGGGAAAAGGCCAGCCTAGTCGGCCGCGCGCAGCCGGTAGCCCACGCCCTGTTCGGTCAGAATCAGGCTTGGCTGTTCAGGATCTGCTTCCAGCTTCTGGCGCAAGGTGCGGACATAGATGCGCAGATACTGCACATCACTCTCCCCACCCCAGACCTCGCGCAGGATGAATTTGTGGGTCAGGACCTTGCCGGCATGGGCGACCAGCAGGCGCAGCAGGTCATATTCCCGCGGCGTCAGTTTCACTTCCTGGTCCCGTACCGTCACCACCCGACGCACCAGATCCACCGTCAGATCGCCGGCACGGAACAGCGGCTTCTCGCCATCCTGCTGCAGCCGGTGGCGCAGCGCGGCGCGGACGCGGGCAGACAATTCCTCCATGCCGAAAGGCTTGGAGACATAGTCGTCGGCGCCGAGATCCAACGCCTCGACTTTGCCGGCTTCATCGTCGCGGCTGGAAAGAATGATGATGGGCGTGGCATCGCCCTCCCCGCGCCGCCGCCGGATCACCTCAAGACCGTCGAGGCCCGGAAGACCCAAATCCAGCACAATCAGGTCCACGACGTTGCGCTTGAGGAAATCCAGCGCGCCCTCGCCGTCGCCCGCTTCTTCCACGCGATAGCCCTGGGCCGACAGGGCGGTCCTCAGGAAACGCCGGATGGGCGGTTCGTCATCCACGATCAGGATACGGAACGGATTCATGCGACAGGTGCCGTCAGGGTGAAGACCGCGCCATGCCTGTCAGGGTTATGGGCGGTGCGATTGGCGGCGGTGATGGTGCCGCCCATGGCTTCCATGAAGCCGCGGGCGATGGCAAGGCCGAGCCCGGTGCCGGCGCGTTTCTTGTCGCTGGCTCTGACCCGGTAGAATTTGTCGAACACACGCTCGCGATCGTCTTCCGGCAGGCCGGGCCCTTCGTCCTCAACCGCGATCCGCGTCACGGGCCCTTCGCGACGGGCACGGATCGTTACCGCGGTACCGCCCGGCGCATATTTGGCGGCGTTATCCAGCAGATTGAACAGCACCTGCTCGAACAGCACCGGGTCCAGTCGCAGCAGCGGCAGGCCAGGCTCCAGCTCCAAACTCACACGATGCTCGCTGAGTGGGGCGCGGCGCAGCACCGAGCCGATCACATCGGCGAGGTCCACCGCTTCCAGATTGGGCACCAGCGCACCGGATTCCAGCCGCGTCATGTCCAACAGGTTGGCAATGAAGTGATTAAGGCGCTCGGCTTCCTCGCGGATGGTGCCAATCAGTTCGTCCTGCTCCTTCTCACCCAGGCTGGCGCGATAGGCCATGAGCGAAGTCGCCGAGCCCAGAATAGACGCCAGCGGCGTGCGCAGATCGTGGCTGATGGAGGTGAGAAGCGCGGTGCGCAGCTTTTCGGTTTCCGCCGCCACCCGCGCCTGGTCCATTTCCTCCGCCAGCTTCAGCCGTTCGATGGCGAGCGCCGTCTGGTCCGACAAAGAATCCAAAAGCCGCCGCTGGTCCGGCGTCAGCAAAGTGCCCTCCTGCTCGCTGTCCAGGCCGATGATCGCCACCACGCTGGCACCGGTGCGCATGGGCAGGAACAGGCGGCGCGCGCCCGGCAAGGTGTCTGCGCCGCGTCCCGCCTCCTGGCCCTGCTGAAAGGCCCATTTGGCGGCGGCCAGATCACCCTCGTCCAGCGTGTCTTCCGGCGGATAGCCAGCGCGCACCTCCAGTTCCTCGCTACGAGGCAACAGCAGCACCACATGCAGCCGAAGCATGTGCGCCACCTGATAGGCGGTGGCCCAGAGCAGATCGTCCAGCGAGCCGATGCCCGCAAGCTTGCGGCTGAAGCGATAGAGGTCTTCTGTCGTGGCGGCGCGCTGACGCGCCACAATCGCCTGGCTGCGCACCCTTGCCGTCAGGTTGGAGGCGATGCCCGCCACCAGCATGAACACACCCAGAGTCACGATGTTTTCGGGATCGGAGATGGTGAAGGAGTAAAGCGGCGGCAGGAAAAAGAAGTTGTAAGCCAGGGCGCAGATCAGCCCCGCGATCAGCGACGGCACCAGGCCATAGACGACCGCACTGGCCAGCACCGCGACCAGCAGCACCAGCGCCACATTGGAAACCGCCATGGTCTGGCGCAAAGCCAGGCTGACCCCCAGACCGATGGCGCTGAACAGCAGACTGCCCAGCAAAGCCCGCCACTCCAGCGGCTGTGGCGTTGGCAGGACGATCTTGCCGATCTCGTCCTTCACGGGCCGGCGCGGCACGACATGGACACTGATATCGTCGGCGCGGCGGATCAAATCCTCCGCCAATGGCGGCGCGAACAGGCTGCGCCAGCGCGAAGCGCGCGCCGCCATGATGACGACATGGGTGACATTGTTGGCCCGCGCGAATTGCAGCACCCCATCGGCTTCATTGGCGGCGGGAATGGTGGCAGCCATGCCGCCCATGCGCTCGGCCAGACGCAGCGCCTGGGCGACACGGTCGCGCTCGGCTTCGTTCTCGGCTGCGCCGGTCTCCACATGCAGCGCCGTCCAGGGCGCGCGCAGCCGGTCGGCCAGCCGCCGGGCATAGCGGATGGCAGCGGCGGCGCCAGCCTTGGCGTTCACCGCCACCAGCAGCCGCTCGCCCGCTTCCCAGGGGCCGGCGATGGCATGGGCCCGCATATAATCCACCATCTGCGCATCGACGCGCTGGGCGGTACGGCGCAGCGCCAGCTCGCGCAGCGCCGCCAGATTGCCGGGCGCGAAATAATTCTGCCGCGCCCGCTCGGCGACATCCGGCAGATAGACCTTACCGTCCTTCAGCCGCTGGATCAGGTCTTCCGGTGTCAGGTCCACCAGCTCGATATCGTCGGCGCGATCGAGAATGGAATCCGGCACGGTCTCGCGCACCCGCACATGGGTGATGCCGGCCACCACATCGTTCAGGCTTTCGATGTGCTGGACATTGAGGGTCGTATAGACATCGATCCCCGCCGCCAGCAGCTCTTCTACATCCAGATAGCGCTTGGGATGGCGACTGCCAGGCGCATTGTCGTGGGCCAGCTCATCCACCAGCACCAGCCGCGGCCGCCGCTGCAGGATGGCATCCAGGTCCATCTCCGCCAGAACCCGGCCCTTGTAGGGCATGCGGCGCTTGGGGATGGTTTCGATACCCTTGGTGAGAAGATCGGTCTCGACCCGGCGATGAGTCTCCACCACGCCGATGACCGCATCCACGCCTTCCAGCTTGCGGCGGCGGGCTTGCACCAGCATCTCATAGGTCTTGCCCACGCCGGGGGCCGCGCCCAGGAAGATTTTCAGCCGGCCACGCCCGGCCTGGCCCGCTTCCTTCAGCAGGGCGTCCGGTGACGGGCGCGATTCGGGGTCGGTCATCCGGCCGTGAGTTTATGTCTTTCGCCGGCGCTTTGCTTGCCGGACACCATTCTCCCCCTCTGCGCGTAGCGCATAGAGGGGGAGATGCCGTAGCTGGCCCTCGGGCCAGCGAAGGCAGAGGGGGTGCGCTTAGAAAGTGCGTCCAGCGCAAGGTTAAGCTTCAGGACATTGACATGGGGCTCGCCCATCAGGCCGAAAAGACGCGCCTCGACATGGGCTTGCACCAAGGCGTTTATGTCTTCCTCCTTGGCCCCCCGGGCCTTGGCCACCCGCGGCACCTGGAAGAAGGCCGCGGCAGGTGAAATGTCGGGATCGAGCCCGCTGGCTGAGGCCGTGACCAAATCGTCGGGCACCGGCTGGTTGGGGTTTTCCTTTTGCAGCTTGGCCGTGTCGGCGGCGATGCGGTCCTTCAGCTTCTTGGCCGTCGGGGAATAGTTGGAGCCGGAGCTGCTGGCGGCGTCATAGCCATTGCCTGCCGCGGAAGGGCGGCCATGGAAATATTTGGCGGAAGCGAACTGCTGGCCGATCAGCTCCGAGCCGATCACCTTGCCGTTCTGCTCGATCAGGCTGCCGGCAGCCTGGCGCGGAAAGATCGCCGTCGCGAGCGCCGTGAACCCGAGCGGATATAACAGGCCTGTGATCAGGGTCATCACCAGGATCATCAGGATGGCGGGACGGATGTGCTGCATGGCGGCCTCCTAAGCCAGACCGAAAGCGGTAATCAGAAGATCGATGGCCTTGATGCCGATGAAGGGCACGATGAGCCCGCCCAGGCCATAGATCAGAAGATTGCGGCGCAGGACCGTGGCCGCGCCCTGCGGGCGATATTTCACACCCTTCAGCGCCAGCGGGATCAGCGCCACGATGATCAGGGCATTGAAGATGATGGCTGACAGGATGGCGCTCTGGGGCGAATGCAGCCCCATGACGTTCAATGCCTGAAGCTGCGGATAGAAGGCCAGGAACATGGCCGGAATGATGGCGAAATATTTGGCCACATCATTGGCGATGGAGAAGGTGGTCAGCGCGCCGCGGGTCATCAGCAGCTGCTTTCCGATCTCCACGATCTCGATCAGCTTGGTCGGGTCACTATCCAGGTCCACCATGTTGCCGGCCTCG